>Ga0206987_1235_pt1 | contig 8839 bp, 7 predicted proteins | sample Alteio_BWMinCont_11_FD_153281 | JGI IMG/M metagenome (GOLD analysis project Ga0206987, IMG submission 153281) | Enriched cells from forest soil in Barre Woods Harvard Forest LTER site, Petersham, Massachusetts, United States -... | ecosystem: Environmental > Terrestrial > Soil > Temperate forest >... | reverse complement strand
AACATGGATTATCGCCTCCTCAAAAACTACGCGCGAGTCTGGCCGGATCAAGCGGGCCGGCACGCGCTCATGTTGCCTTGACCGTCACACCCACTACACCCTTGGCATAGCGCTGATAAAAATACACCACAATCGGGCTGGCAATGAAAATAGATGAATAAGTGCCAATGATCACTCCCACGACCAGGGTGAACGCGAAGCCATGAATCACTTCGCCGCCAAACAGGAAAAGGGAGAGAACAGCCAGGAAGGTCAGGCCCGAGGTCAGGATGGTCCGGCTAAGAGTCTGGTTAATGCTATGGTCAACAAGCTTCTGGAAATCCCCGCGCTTGGTCGCATGCACATTCTCCCGGATGCGATCAAACACCACAATCGTGTCATTCATGGAGTAGCCCACCAGGGTCAACAGAGCCGCGATGACGGTCAGGGTGATTTCCTTGTGGAACAGGGAAAAAAATCCGAGCGTAATAATAACGTCGTGGAAAGTGGCCACTACGGCGGCGATGCCGTAAATCAACTCAAACCGGAACCAGATGTAGACCAACATGGCGCCGAGGCCGGCCAGGGTAACATACAGAGCCTGACGGCGCAGGTCCGCGCCCACCTTGGGCCCCACGATCTTGGTGTTGGTAACGGCGAAGCTGGACAAGTAAAAATCCTTGGTCAGCGCTGCGGTGACCGCCGGAGTTACGCCCGGCACATTTTTGAGGTCGTCGAAATTCGTCAGCAAGCCGCTGTGGGGAGGAGTATTCCGGTAATTGACGATGGCATCAGCAAGATCGCGATAGGTTTTGGAAGCGGCTTCCAGGCCTTTTCCGCCCAGAGCCAGGGGATCTTCTGCCGTAAGGTGATCGGCTACCGTCTGGGGGCTGGCATTGTTGAAATCAGTCAGTCCCGCCGGACTCTTGCCGTAGACGTCTGAAAGCCCGGCGATAATCGCCTGCTTGCCGGTGTCGAGTGCATTGCTGGAAGTGGTGGTCTGAAGGTCGAGTCCGATGATGACTGCGTGGTCGCTGGCAGGTCCCAATCCCTGGATGGTGGCGTTGCGCAAGCCCGCGCGGTCAAGCTCCCGGCGGATGGCATCCACGTTGGGGGGCTGGGAAAATTTTACGTCCACCAGCGTACCGCCGCGGAAGTCAATCCCGTAAACCAACCCCTTGTGTGCCACCATGGAACCAATCCCGACCAGCGCCAGAGCCAGCGAAAGGGCTATGAAGTACCACTTGATCTCCATCCAATTGATCTTCGGCTCGTGGAAAAACTCCATGGACCCCCTTCGCACCTCTCCAAGTGAATTGACACCGCAGGAACGCTGCAAGTTCCCAAAATTTTGTTGACACTAGCCGTTCTGGGCTTTCGACGGCTCTTATTCTGTGCCCCTGTCAGCCCTCTCAGGCTAAACACCATTTAGAATCAACTAGATACTAAGCGCCGCACCTTTTTCGCGCCTGGTGAGGACGTAATCAAAAATCACGCGTGACACAAAGACCGAAGTAAACAGGTTGGCGATCAAGCCGATGGTCAACGTCACGGCAAACCCTTTGATGGGCCCGGTGCCGAAGGCGAACAAAATGACCGCTGAAACCACCGTGGTGACGTGGGTATCAATAATCGTCCGGAATGCCTGCTCGAAACCCGCCGCCACGGCTGCTCCCACAGCCTTGCCAAGCCGCAATTCTTCCCTAATCCGCTCGAATATTAGCACGTTAGAGTCCACACCCATGCCGACGGTCAAAATGACCCCTGCAATGCCCGGCAGTGTGAGAACCGCGCCAATATAACCCATAGCGGCGATTAGAATGAGGAGGTTTAGCACTAATGCCAGATTCGCGTTGATCCCAGAACCGTGGTAATAGACCAACATAAAGCCCATCACTGCGAGTAAGCCCACAATCGAGGCAATCACTCCGTGACGAATCGAATCCGCTCCCAGTGACGGTCCAACCGTTTCTTCTGAAAGGTACTTGATTGATGCCGGCAGGGCGCCCGAGCGCAGGACGAGCGCCAGGTCCTGAACCTGCTGAGGAGTAAAGGTTCCGGTAATTTCACCTCGGTCGGTAATCTGGCTGTGAATCACGGGCGCGCTGTAAACGCGATTGTCCAGCACAATGGCCAGCAGTTTGTTGACGTTCTCACCGGTCACGCGGCCAAATCGCTCCGCGCCATCGCGATTCAGTGAAAAGTCCACGCTGGAGCGCCCGGTTTGATCGTGGCCGGGCTCTGCTCCGCTCAAGTCCCGGCCGGTCACTGCCGCGATTCGGTTCAGCACGTACCAGACTTCGTTTTTGGATTGCTCATCGGTGCCGGGCACCAGCTCGGTGTCGGGAGGAAGCACGCCGCCATGGTCGGAAAGTGCGGCCTCACGGGAAGGATAAGGGCCGCCCTGCACGATTTTAAACTCCAGCAGAGCGGTGGATTGCATGATGTCCTTGACGCGTGATGGGTCGTCCACTCCCGGCAACTGCACCACCAGTTCGGAGTCACCCTGGCCGTATTCGGCAATGGTGGGTTCCACTACGCCCAGGGCATCGATGCGGCGGCGAATAGTTTCCATGGCCTGCATCAGCGCCTGGTTGCGAAGAGTGGTAGCGGCGCTGGCCTTTAATACCAATTCCCGGGCCGACTCATCACCAGGTACCCGTACCAGGTCCCAGTCTGAAAACTGGGCGGTCGCAATGGACTGCACGTCGGCGATCCGGTCCGGGGGAAGTCCTTTGATCAGGACGCGATGAATGGGGGGATTCTGCGTTTTATCGTCGTCCGCCTGGATGCTCGAGTAGGCAATATTCTTGGGCTTCAGTTCGTCCTTCAGCCGCTCCAGCGTCTCACCGGCAGTGATGTTCACCGCGTCCTCAACCTGCACCTGGAGAATCAGGTTGGTGCCGCCCTTCAGGTCGAGTCCCAGATGAATGCGGTTATGGAGATTTTCCCTGAGCTCCTGGACATTCCTGGGAAAGCCGATGACGCCCAAAATGCATCCGATGACTACGACCAGAATAAATATTGCCCGGCCTCGAATCTTGGTTTCCATGTATAAACTTCCTCAGCAACCCTTTCGTGATGGCCCGTCAATCCGCGCCCTTAAACCACACCATGCACACTAGCGTCATTGTACCCCAATTCATCGCGGCGCCGAAGTGTCTGGGGGTAGGGTCTTTCGACTCGCTGTGCTATTCACTTGACAGGTTAACGGGCGACGCAGGGAGGGACATGGTCCCGGCACCCGTTACTTTTTTCCCTTGGCTCCGGAATCCTGCTTGCTCGCGTCCTCGGCCTCTTCGGTGGCGACCCCCGTGATTGCCGACCGCGCCACATCAACCTTCACCTGGGGAGCAATCTGCAACTGCACCGTCGTTCCGTCCCGGAAGCCCAGGATGGTGCCGTAAATACCGCCGCTGGTTACGACCCGATCTCCGGTTTTCAGGCTCCCCAGCATGGCCTGGAGCTTCTTGCGCTGCGTCGATTGCGGCCGCAACACCAGGAAATACCAGATGGCAAAAAGAGGAGCGAAAAAGAAAACCAGCTGGGCAAGACCACCAGTTGAGCCGGGGTCCGCCGCCAGAAGGAGTGGGATTGCGAAGTGATACGCGATCAAGGCCGAGCCATTTCTCTAAGGATTTAAAGGATGAGAAACTCCGCCCCGACTACACAGAAGTTTCTCAGTCCGGGGCGTTCCAAATTCGCTTCGGGGTTGAAAGCGCCTAAGGTTTCGAGCGCATCCCAGCGTGGAATTCCGCGAACTCTCCAAACAGGAGAGACTGCCTGATTCTCCGCATAGTGTCAAGGTAAAAGTGGATGTTGTGATGGGTGGCCAGGATGGCTCCCAGCATTTCACCCGTCACAAAAAGATGCCGCAGGTAGCGCCGTGAATAGCGGCGGCACACTACACAAGTGCAGTGGGGGTCCAGCGGCCGCTCATCCCGAGCGTAGCGGGCGTTCTTGATTATGACTTTGCCCTCTGAGGTGAAGGCGCAGGCGTTGCGGGCATTGCGAGTGGGCATGACGCAATCGAACATGTCGATTCCCCGCGCCACTCCCTCCAGCAGATCTTCCGGCGTGCCCACGCCCATGAGGTAACGAGGACGGTCGCGCGGCAACAGAGCCGCCGTGTACTCTGCGATATCGTACATCTCCGACTTGGGTTCACCCACGGCAAGTCCCCCCACCGCGTAGCCTTCAAAATCCAGGTCAAGCAACTGTTCCGCGCTCTGGCGGCGCAGTTCCTTGTCAGTGCCGCCCTGCACGATGCCGAAAAGGGACGGAAAGGTGTCAGGGACGGAAAGAAAGGTGTCAGGTGTCAGGTGTCGGGTGTCAGGGGAAGGCAAGGTGCCAGGTGTCAGGTGTCGGGTGTCAGGGGAAGGCAAGGTGTCAGGTGTCAGGTGTCGGGTGTCAGTCTGCAGGGCTCTCGAGTCATCCGGTCCAACGAGATCACTTCGTTCGCCTGACACCTGCTCCCCAGACACCTGATGCGCAGGCTCTGACACCTGATACCTGACACCTGACACCTGCTTTGCGCACTCCCCTGACACCTGACACCTGGCACCTGACACCTTTTCTTTCGCCCTCTTTGCCCAGCGCGTCGTCAGGCTTACGGAGCGCTGCAGGGCTTCATGGCTCGCCGGGTACTCCACGCATTCGTCCAGGCACATCATGATGTCCGGCGCAAGGGCCAACTGGATTTCCATGGCGCGTTCGGGCGAAAGAAAATGCGAGGAGCCGTCCAGGTGCGAGCGAAACTCCACTCCATCCTCAGTAACGCGGCCCAGAGACTTCAGGCTCATTACCTGAAAACCTCCGCTATCGGTCAGGATGGGGTGCGGCCACGACATGAAGCGATGCAGTCCCCCTGCCTCGCGAATCAATTCGTGTCCTGGACGCAGATACAGATGATAGGTATTGCCCAGCAGGATCTGCACGCCAAGGGCTTCCAGCATCTCCTGGGTCATTCCCTTCACCGTGCCGCCCGTGCCGACGGGCATAAAGATGGGAGTCTCAATGACGCCATGAGGGGTGTGCAGCAATCCCGCCCGCGCGTGGGTGAGTTTGTCTTCGGCAAGAATCTCAAATTTGATGGGCATGAACCTTATGATTGTAACCGATGTGCCGACCTACTGATGTACCGCGGGCTGATTCTTACATCATCGCCGCCCAGCCCGCTTTGCCCAGTACGATAAGTATCCAAAGCCCCAGGTAGGAAAAGAAAATCGCAGTAGTCCCCGCCTTTTTCCCAGTGGCGGCGGAGAGCCCGATGGAGGACAGGGCGATGAACCACACCCGCAGAATGTCGAACGAACTGGCAACGGCGTAGAGCACTTTAGAGGTTTCCCGGGGGTTCAGGAAGAATCCCACGGTGGTGGGAACGGGATTCTCCGGATTGAATTGTTCCACGTCACCAAAGAAAACCACCACCAAACCCAGCAGCACGCCCACCAACAGAACCAGGTTGGCGTACGTCACCACGGAAAAGCAGGCCTTGAAATTCGCCGAGGCGCCAAAGAGAACGTTAACGATGAACAGGCCCACCGCCGCAATGATGAGCACAAAGAGGGGCACTCCCAGAACGCCCGCCACGCGCATGATGATGGCCGTAAACGTAGCGGCACGGTTGACGGTCTGGTCAAGCTGCTCAGGAGTCATCTGTGCTGCCTTGCCGCTGATTTCCAGCGACTGGCGGATGATACGGCCAGCGCCAATTTTCTGCAGCATCACTTCGACGAGCACAATTGACCCGACAATCCCCACAATCAGAGGAGCAAGGAAGTCCGGACGCCGGGCGATCGATGCAAACGTGTGCCCCGGCGAAATGAAAACCCCCACCGCGCGGCTGAAAAAAGAATCCTCGGAAGGTTCTTCCGGCACGGGAGGCGCAATCATGGTGTCGCCCATAATGAACTCCTTCGCTGGTCCGGTTTACGGCTCGGGGCTGGCACTGCGCCCTGCGTGACGAACTCGAACCAGTTGCTGCATATGCGTGTGAAAATATCAATTACCACGGAGGGAAGCAAGGGAATTGGAGGCGCCAATCAGGCGCCGATTTAGAGGGAATTCTGCTTGTGCACGGAGCGCGCTCAGATGAAATTAGCAATCCAACCAAAGATATAAAGTGCGGCGCCGCCGTAAAGCAGGATCGGCTCTGCCCACGTGCGCATGGTGACGAGAATGGGGAAATCGATGGTAGGCCAGGGGCCATACCCTCCCCAATAAACTTTGATGAGCAGCCCCAGAACCACCATGGAAAGGGCCCGGCTGCGGATGTTCTTGGCGGTTTCGGGGCCGATCATGTGGGTGCGGCCCTGGTAAACGGTGCCGGGTTCCGCCGCGAAAGGGCTGTCACACTTGCGGCAGTGGGTAGCATTGTCGTAATTGGAGTAATTACAGTATGAGCAGTTCTTCATGGGAGCGGCCCCCGCATTAGCAATAGTGTCAGCGTGTACACCGCCCTCATGAGACAGGGCGGTTTTCCCAGGGTCGGTGGATTACTCCCGCGCGTTGGCATCCAGGAACGCCCGCAATTTCCGGCTGCGTGAGGGGTGCCGCAGCTTGCGTAATGCCTTCGCTTCGATCTGGCGGATGCGTTCCCGGGTGACGGCAAAGCTCTGCCCAACTTCTTCCAGCGTGTGCTCACTGCCGTCATCAAGGCCAAAGCGCATCTTGATGACTTTTTCCTCGCGGGGAGTCAGTGTTTTCAGCACCGACTCCGTCTGCTCCTTCAGGTTGATATTGATGACCGCTTCGGCGGGTGAAATCACTCCGCGGTCTTCAATAAAGTCGCCCAGATGCGAATCTTCCTCCTCCCCGATCGGTGTTTCGAGGGAGATGGGCTCCTGCGCGATCTTCAGAACCTTGCGCACTTTCACCACGGGAATTTCCATGCGCTTGGCGATTTCTTCCGAAGTGGGTTCGCGGCCATACTCCTGCACCAGCTGCCGCGACGTGCGGATGAGCTTGTTGATGGTCTCAATCATGTGCACGGGGATGCGGATGGTGCGCGCCTGGTCAGCAATGGCGCGGGTAATGGCCTGCCGGATCCACCACGTGGCGTAGGTGGAAAACTTGTAACCGCGGCGGTATTCGAATTTATCCACGGCCTTCATCAAGCCGATATTGCCTTCCTGAATCAGGTCCAGGAATTGCAGGCCGCGATTGGTATATTTCTTGGCAATCGAAACCACCAGACGCAGGTTGGCTTCAATCAGTTCGCGCTTGGCGATTTCCGCCTGCTCCTCTCCCATCATGATGTTCTGGTAGCTGCGGCGCAGCTCCATGGTAGTGGCTTGAATGCGCTCTTCGAACGCCTCCACGTTTTCGCGCGCCTGGCGCAGCTCCTTGCGCAGGTCCTTGTTGCCGTTGGTGCGGGTGGCTTCCACGCGCTTTTCCAGGCGGTTGGCCTCGCGCTCCAGCGGGCGCATCTCATCCACGGCCTGGCGTAGCGCCCCGATCAGCACCTTGCGTTGGGTATGGGTGAATTGGATGGATCGCAGCAGTTGTGAAATCAGGATGCGATGCTCGGCTACCGCCCAACTGTAGCGGCGAAAGTCACGCGGCCGCTTGCTGCGCGGAATACTGTCGCGCTTGGTGCGCAATTGCCCCAGCTTCTTGTAAAGGCGCTCCATCTCATCGATGGTGCCCACCACTTCCTTCAAGCGGGAGATGACGCGCTCCTCAGTCAGCTCGTCGTCATCAAAAACCACCACTTCCTTGATGGACTTGTCTCCGGCCTTGAGCTGCCGGCCTGTTCCCAGAAGAGCCTGAATCACCACCGGAGAACGGGAGAGCGCCTTGAAAACTTTCATCTGGCCGCGCTCAATGCGCTTGGCGATTTCCACTTCGCCTTCGCGGGTCAGCAGAGGCACGGTGCCCATTTCCCGCAGGTACATGCGCACTGGATCGTTGGTCTTGTCCAGCGCTCCGGGGGTCAGGTCCAGTTCAACATCGTCGCCCGCCTCGTCAGACTTCAGATCGTCGGTCTTGTCCAGGGTGATGCTATCGGGGGATTTTGTGCGCGGGGAATCAACCACCTCGATCCCTTCGCTATCGAACATGGAAAGTAGATCGCTGAGGTCTTCCGCGGAATGCACGTCGGAAGGCAGGAGGTCATTGACCTCATCGTAAAGCAGGTAGCCCTTCTCTTTACCCAGGCTGATCAGTTTGTTTACTTGGTCGAACTTTTCGCGGGCCGGGCACTGGGCGACGATCAGCCCAAATATCTGAACTCACCGGAAACGGCGATCTACACGAAGAGCCGGTTGCTTTACCATCTGGACCGCGCCGCGCAGGCCACGCGCAAGCTTGATTACGCCATCCTGGTGGAAGGTTATATGGACTGCATCGCCGTGGCCTGCAGCGGCATCGAAAATGTGGTGGCATCGTGCGGCACCAGTCTGACGGACGGCCAGATTCGCCTGCTGGGGCGATATACGCGGCGGGTGGTGGTGAATTATGATCCCGATTCCGCCGGCATGGCAGCTACGGAGAGGTCGCTGGCGCTGCTGCTGGAGGCGGGGTTTGAAGCCAAAGTGCTGGCGCTTCCCGGCGGCCTTGACCCCGACGCCTTCATTCGCAAGCAGGGCGCGGCGGCTTATGGCGAACTCCTGAAGAGCGCGCCTTCCTATCTTGATTACCTGACCGACCGCGCCGCCAAGACTCACGATATGCGCACCCCGGAAGGCAAAGTGGCGGCAGTGAATGCGATCCTGCCGTACCTCGTCAAGGTTCCAAACCCGATGCTACGTGCCGAGTTGGCGGGCCGCCTGGCAGAAAGACTCAGGGTGGATGAGCGTTTGTTGCGCGATGAATTGCGCCGGGCCGCCGGCGAGAAGCGCGGTGAAGTGCGTGCGAC
>Ga0206987_1233_pt1 | contig 9191 bp, 5 predicted proteins | sample Alteio_BWMinCont_11_FD_153281 | JGI IMG/M metagenome (GOLD analysis project Ga0206987, IMG submission 153281) | Enriched cells from forest soil in Barre Woods Harvard Forest LTER site, Petersham, Massachusetts, United States -... | ecosystem: Environmental > Terrestrial > Soil > Temperate forest >... | reverse complement strand
GAACCAGCGCGGCCACGGAGACCCATCGATGAACAGGCCATCGAAGTCATACTTGGAAAAGATCTCCTCATACATGCCTTTGGCGTAGTCGCCGTAGGGCGTGTGATGGCAGCACCAGGGAAACTGGTCTCCCCACCAGATCGGCCTGCCATCCGCATTCGTTCCCATCCATTCGGGATGGGTCAGCGCCGACTGCACGTCCACCTGGCCGCTGTAATAGGCCACCACGGCCAGGCCATTGCGATGACCCGCATCCAGCAGGCGTGCCACCAGGTCGTAACTCAATCCGGGGTGGCGCACTCCCACTTTGGTATCGTAATACGCGTAACCCCACATGCTTTTGGTCTGCACCACGATGCACCCCGCATGAGCCTCGCGGGCCTTGCGCATAAAGTCCTCGGGATCGAGATGGTCGAAGTGGGTGGTGGGTCCATTATGAAATCCGCCTTCATATGTCCGCAGCGAAGTCACTGCCAGTTTGCGGCGCTCATCCGATGAGGGAATCACGACCTGCGCAGAATCACTCATGGTCGCGGCGAAGGAAGCCGACGTGAGCTCGCCCAAGCCGCCCGCTACGGCGGCGGCAATGGGGGCAGACAAAAACGTTCGGCGGCTCAAGCGGGGAATTCGCGATGGGTGTTGCACGATCACGCTCCTATAAGGGTTTCAATCGCAATGGGCAAGGCGTAGAGCTTGATGCCGTCTTGTCAGTTCGACCTGGAAACTTGCAGCGCTTGGTCTGGCGAGGGAACCAGCGAGGTCTTTAGACTTCAAACGAACGCAGGCATTCTACACTGGAATCGAAGTACGGGGCAGCGCCAAGTGGAGCTCCGTTTGGGAATTCAGGTTAAGATGTGGCGGCTGGCGAACTGATGCGGACCGGCAATTCCGGGGGTGGAGGAAGCGCGCGGCACAAACGAACAGGGATGAAATGTTTAAACTCTTGGCGTGGCCGCTGGGCTTCGACAGCTCTTATGGTGGCGCTATGCCTGGCCAGCGCTCTCCCGCTGCGCTCCGGCTCAGATTCGCCGAATGCCTCGGACCCGCCCGCCGTCCGAATGGCTTACAGGTACCAGAATTTCTACAACGAGTATGCGGACCGGCCGGGACCGTATTTGTGTCGTTCGGCAATGATGAGTGCGTGGTAGATCGATCCTACCCACAGTTCGGATTGGTCGCTGGAAGCAATCGTCAGCGCCCTGCGCCGCGGAAAGGATTTGATGACGGGCGGGCTGAGGATAAAGCTAGCGCACAAATATAGCAGTGACTTGATTTATGTCGAGCAGAAAGACTGAATGGAGTTCAGCCGGCGCTGGTCCTGACTTCTTAGTGGCATTGGGAAGGGCGGGACTTGCGCCACGCCCTTCCGCCCGCCGCCAAAAAGCATCCCTGTAGGGAAAGTACGCCGGCTAGGAGAAACTGCCCGTAACGCCCTGGAAGCCGCGTACGGCCTGCTTCAGAACCCAGCGCAGCGCGCGGCCGTCGTTATAACAGAACGCCAGGTTGTGGTTCAGCGTGGAGAAGCAGTGCGGCTGGCACTCCTTCTTCATTTCTTTGAGCTGGGCGTCATTGAAGTTCGGTTTCTCAATGGTACCCCAGTCGTGGGTGGCGGAATACATGGGGAAGCAGGGGCCGAGTGTGCCATCCACGCGGACGATGACGTTGTTCTGCCCGGCGCGGCAGTTCCAATCCTGCAGTTTGCCGTGCATGAACTCCCGCATATCCATGAGGCGCTGCACGGAGTTCACCATCTTGTAGCCGGAGCGGTTCTTTTCGATGAGCCAGTCGATCAGTTGATCCACCTGGGGGAAATCGTCGGGCCGAATGAAGGTGGCGTTCTTGTCATCATTGTGCTGAAAGTGCGGCTGGTGGATCATCGGCGACTCATTGATGTGGTAGTCGGTGGCCAGGCCGTTGGCGCGCGCAATCTCAGTGAGTTCCTTCACATCGTCGAGGTTGTTGCGGCAGATGTTGATGTTGAAAAACGTTGCGTACCCGAAATCGTACTGGCGGCGAACCAGGTAGTCAAAGTTTCGACGGATCGGGGTGAGGGCCTTGGGAAGGCCTTCCTTCTCGTCCACGGCGTCCACAGCGAGATTGAAAATCGCCGCTCCGGAATCGCCCAACCGGTCAATCACATCCGGGCGCAGCAGCCGGCCATTGGTGGGAATGTAGACCCAGAACTTCTTGCGGGCGGCATAATCCACAACCTTGTGAACGAATTGGGGGCGCAGCAGCGGTTCGCCGCCCATCAGGGCCAGCACGCGACAGGTGGTGGATTCAAGCCAGTCGATGGTGCGTTTGGCCACATCTTCCGTCATGCCTTTGACGCTGTTATCAAAAGCCCAGCAATAGTGACAGTCGAGGTTGCATTTCCACTCGGTAAAGAGATAGGCAATGATGGGGTGAAATTCCCCCGGCAGTGCGCGTGATTCGAGATAGGGAACGCCCCAACCTCGGATGGCACGGTAGATGAATCCCGGCGTCCAATGGCGTTTGGAAGGGGGGACATGAGGCTGGGCGAGCACGGCGGCGTGATCGCGCACGAGTTCCGGATAACGGGGATAAACCGGCTCCGGCAGAGTTTCCAATCCTGTCGGTTTGGGGGGCACTTTGGGACGATCAGGCTTGGCGGTGAGCAGGTCGTGAAGGTGAACATCCAGTCTGAAATTGGGCGTGTTTTCCGCTGGTCGATTTTCCATCTGAGAACTTCCCATAGAACCTCCTTCTAGACTTTGTGGATCTCGGGTGTCGCGGCAAGACTTCCCCATGGCCCCTGACAAAGGCCTGAACCCCTTTCACCGAGATGTGGGCCGCTGCCCCGAAACGCTGCACTGAGTTACAAATAAGATGCATATTACGGCGGAAGGTTTCAAGGAAAATTTCAGAGATTCAGCATGCTGCGGCTTGACAGTGCTGCGGGTGGTTTCTATAATCCAGTCTGTGTTATGCTGAAAAGCGGTTTGGCAGAGGTGAGCGGGAGTAGCTCAGTGGTAGAGTGCGACCTTGCCAAGGTCGATGTCGCGGGTTCGACCCCCGTCTCCCGCTCCAAAGACTTCAGTGACAAGTGAAGAGTGACGAGTGACGAGCAGGAAGTAGTGGGGCAAGCCTTGTGCTAGCCACTCATCACTTGTCACTCTTTACTGTTCTTAGGGGCGCGGTACCCAAGTGGTAAGGGAGAGGTCTGCAAAACCTTTATGCGTGAGTTCGATTCTCACCCGCGCCTCCAACTTCCTCCCACTGAAGCCTTTCAATTTCTCCCAGTCCGCAATTTCACCCCTTAACTACGCGGCCGCACCCACACCTTTTTACAGTTGATGGGCGGAGTGGAGCCAGATGGCGGCGCCACCCACAATCGCGGCCACTCCAATTAGTACCAGCAAAATGGCTTGCCAGCGCAGACTGCTTTCCAATTTTTCTTCGGACTTGGTTGAGATCAGATAGGTCTTTTCGTTTTCGCCCTTTTTGATCAGGTTGCGGTCAGTCTCGTCGGCCGCACTGGGATTTTCCGTGCAGGTTCCTAGCACATTGGTGGTGCGGCCTGCCGGCAGGCAAAACTCTGTGAAGCGGTAGGTACTGTTCCCAAAGTCCATGCTGATGCCGCCCGCGCCGACCGAGACGCCGAGCATTTCCATTTTCTGGGCCACTGCCAGCCCTTTATCCAGCACCTTGGCTCCGGGAACATTCGATCCCTGCACCGCGGCCCGCATCTGGCTGTAGGTTCCATTCATGTAACCACGCAATCGGTCATCGGTGGGAGCCGGGACGCCGAGCGAGGCATCGACCTTGCGGGGGGCGCGGCCAATGGATAGCATTGTAACCGGCCGGAGTTCGCCCCAAAAGGCGGTGGGCAGGTTGTACTCGGCCTTTTCCGGGTTCACCAGAATCTTTCCGGTGTCGTCCTGCAGGTAAAAGGGGACTTCCGCCCGTTCATGATGCGTCTCTTCCCACGATTCCTGATTGTCCTTTTTAACCTGCTTTTCCACCTTCACCTCATAGTAGTAGCAGGGAACCTGAGTCAGCGGGCTGATGAGAGGCTGGCCGCCGGTGGTGGTTCCGGCCACGTGCGATAGCCCCATGGAAACGCCGCGGATGGGAATTCGGGGGGTGTCTGCCAGGACGCGGTACTCACGGTACTTGAAGAAGCCCACGACGAATAGGATGACTCCGACCAACGCCATGATTCCCGGAATAATGGGAGAAATCTGACCGTTGGCAAAAGCGAAGGTCAGCATCAGAATTGACATGTCTCTAAACCCCCTTAAACTGTGTGTAGTTGAATTCCAAATCCTTGGACGTATCCTACACGTGCGATTGGGGAATGTCCATCTTTTCGCAAGGGAACAGATCGCGCACGGTTGCAAGGGAAACGCCCTCGAAGTTGGGGACGATCAGGTCGGCATGCGCTTCGCGGCGCAGCTCCTCAGCGGAGAACGTGGAGGCAATGGCGATGCATTTCATGCCTGCACTCCTGGCGGCTTCGATGCCGACAAACGAATCCTCAAAGACTACGCAAGCCGCAGGAATGATGCCCAGCTTGTCGGCGGTCATCAGATAGATATCGGGGTGCGGTTTGGGGCGCGCCGTTGAATCCACGGCCAATACCACACGAAAATAGTCACGCAGCTCCAGCGCCGCCAGCAGAAATTTAACGTTGCTGGCGATGGCGGCAGAAGCCACGGCCATGGCGATTCCCTGCGCCTGGCACTCCTCAATAAAACGACGCACTCCGGGAATCGCGGGGGGATGGGGGCCGATTTCCCGGCGGAAGTTTGCATCCAAGTCCTCGCTGAGTTCGACCAATTGCTCGCGCGTGAGATCGTTCCCCAGAAACCGGCGGAAGATGACGTCATTGGCAGGTCCCAGCACGATCCTGCGCAGTTCCTCTTCCTGGAAGGCAATTCCGTGTGCCCTCAAAGTGTTCATCCACTTGCGCAGATGGAACGGGCTGCTGTCTACCAGAACGCCATCCATGTCAAAAATGATCGCGGCGGGGAGTGAGAGATTTGGAGTCATAGAATCGATGAAAATCCAGTTTAGCAGATTGGGGCAAGCAGGGCGGGGAACTGAGATCCACGTGTCTTTCAGGGAAGCTCTCGAAGGACAACGGTCTCGCATCACCTTTTTTTGACAAATGGCTCATCAAGCATTAGGCCTCTCTTGCTTTCGTGGCCTGAAATCTTGAGGGCGTGAGTATGGCAAGTTCGCAGGCGGCCGAGATCAGACCGGGGAGCAGACGATCTCCCCTTCGAAATAGGGCGCCAGACGCGCGGGTCCGTGCCACCCGTCAATATCAATATTGGAGAGGTTGCCGAGATATGGCCCCACGGCGCGGGCGTTGCCCTCGGTATTGGCCACCCGAACCTTGATCTGGTTTTTACCGGAGTGGAGTTGCTCCGTCACATCGAAGACATGCGGACTCCACGGCCGCTTCCCGACTGCCTTGCCGTTCACCCAGACCTCCGTGCACACTCCCACCACGCCGCAATCAAGCTGCACGCGTTCGGCCAGTAGGGAGGCGGGGACGTCGACGGTCTTTTCGTACACCATCGTTCCCGAAAAGTGCTCGAGCCCCGGAACTTTCCACGTTCCCAGCGGAAGCGTAGCGGGCGTGGTGAGAAAAGCAAAGGATCGGTCAAGAACTTCGCGCGCGCTTACTCGCAACGTGACCGTTTTCACGCCGCGGGGAGTGGGGATATCCGCGGCGGCGGGAACCTGCTTACTGCCCGCAAACACCAGGAAGGCATCGCGCAGCGGGGGGATGCGCAGCGCGCGCGCCACCTTCGGAAGCGCGAAGGTCAGCCAGCGATAGCCTTTGGGTTCTGCGTGCGGGTCGTTCGCAACTCTCGAATCCGCCACCAGTCCCTCAATGGCGGCGCCGTTTGCCTGCTCGATGCGGCAGGTGAATTGCGCGAAGTTGTCGTCCTCCTGGCCGTGGTGAAGGAATTTGATCAGCAGGCTGTTCCATCCGGCTTTCAGGGCAACGGGGATGCGCGTAGCAAACCCATCCGTGTTGTCGTAATACAGCGGGCGGATCCAGCGCGAGTAGACTTTTTCATGGTTCACGAAAACCGTGATGGGGTGGGGAACGCCCACCACCATTACCGCGTCGCCGCCTTGCGGGTGGTAGATGTTGGTTTGCAGGTAAACCGTGCCCTGCATCACCGGCGCGCGCAACGCTCGGCCATAGTTGGCGATGTAGTTGGCTGGACCGTAGCGGCCTCCCGATACCTGGAAATAGCCATTTAACAATGGGAGGCCGCTCGCGTCATCTTCGGAGTTGAATTCCACCCAGCGGATTTGCTGCCCCGTATGGCCAATGTATTCCTTGCCATAATCCACGCAAGCGTCGTTCTCCGGCGCGTACACCTCCTCCAGGCCGCGGTCGTCCGGGTTGGGAAACAAGCCAATGGCATTCCACTTTCGGATAGCACGCGCATGAGGGGATAGCCAAAGGGAATTCCAGCTCGCCGCGTCGGTTGCCTGAGCGTACCAGCGCTCCTTCAGGCCGCGGTCTGCGGGATCCTCCCGCACCTGCGCATGAGGCAGGTCGATGGAGGGAGCTTCCACGGTGACAGTCCAGCCACTCGAAATATCCATCGGCGCGGGACATTTTGAGGGATATTCCCCTCTGTACGCGTGCCCCCCGCTCACCAAATCCACCAGCACCGACTTCTCCAAAGGCAATCCTCGCCCATGCACCACAATTTCGTTTTCATCAGCGCGCACTATGTGGAACTCTTCCAGGTTGGTCGCGGTTAGGGTCAACGATTGCTCCTCACCCGCGGGATCGAACACGATGTAAGCCGCATCCCAAGGTCCCAATGCCAGGCGCACCAGCGTCTTCTCTCCCTGAGTTTGATAGAAAAGCGGCGAGCGCTTTCCCGTTGCCGCGTCCCATTTCTCCGCGCGTCCCTTCGCCTTGAATCGCAGCAAAACCGCGCGCGCTTCGGAAGTGTCGTTGACAATCCAATAAAGATCCAAGCCGGCGTTCCGCTTGTGCATCGCGAACAGGCGATCGCCCGGCCCATCCACCAATTCAACGTCAGGGTCCACCACCTCGCGAATAATCTCCACGAGGTCGGTAGCGGAACCGGTCACCCAATAGGAGCGCCCGCCGCTTGGTCCTTTGCGCATAACAGAAGGTTCAACGGAGGAATGAAGATCGAAGACTTCCTCCCAAATCGCCTCTAACTCTGCGTCGTCGCGGCCACTTTCGACAGAAGTAAAAGGCAGACAGCGCAAGGCGATGACGGTTCCGCCCACCCGGTAGTAGTCACGCACTCGCAGAGCCGTGCTCCGGCGCATGGTTGACATGGGGGGGAGAATCAAAACCTGGAACACCGCGCTGTTGATGCGGAGGCGGCCGCCGTCGAATTCGCTTTTTGCGAGGTATTCATCATCCGCGACCATGAAGTCATAGCGCGCATCGGTGAGGCGCTTTTTCAAGGCCAGGTACTGGTTATTGGTTTCCGCGGCATCGGGAGCCCAGTTGGAATTCGCGGTCAAGTCAACGGTAGGATCCTCAGTAAACGCCGGCACCGCCTGTCCCCAAATAGAAACCTGCGGATAGAGCAAAACAAGGTCGGCCACGCGCTGGCTCTCGCGATTCACGAAGCTGATGCGCCGCATCTGGTCAGCGTAGAAGCGAAACCACGGCAGGAAGGGCTGCGAGCGGAACCAGTCAGGCGGAAAATTCGTGCGCGCCAGGTCATAGTTGAAGGCGTGCGGAATAAACTCGCCGATGTCCCACGCGCCCAGGCAATTGGAAGTCCGGCGCATCACTTCGGGGCTCACGTAGGAATCGCTGCCAATCACGCCCTGATTCTCGCAAACCAAGTGCTTGCCCTCGAAGGCGGCGACGGAAGCGACCTCCCGCATGTAACCCGAGTCGCGCCCCCATTCCTCCAGTGAGTCGCAGCCCGGCACCGTCATGGAGCGCAGGATGCGATAAAAATCGCCCTGGTAAGCCGCTCCCCAGAAGAGTGATTCTTCCCAAACATGGCCGGAATGTTGGATGTTGTGCTGGTTGCACCAGTCGCCGACCTGCTTCCAAAAACTGTCGGAATACAACTCGCTGATGGTGTCGAGCATATCGCAGCGCAGTTTTTCGGTCATGGGACCGATGTCGTAAATAAGGCCGGGAAGGTGGGGAATGAGATCGTAGCCAGCTTTGCGCCGGAAAGTCTCAAAAAGCTGTGGCGTCCACGGTAGTTTGCCTCCGTAGGAACCCTCATGGTCGGCGAAGGTGGCGGGCATGGCGTTGCCAAAGTACTGGCCATAACGCCGGTAAAACTCTTCGTAATAAATTTTGATAAACGTGGCGATCGCGTCCCGGTTCATCAGGTCCACTCTACCCATGCGGGGTGTAGCCTGTACAAGGTCGTAAACCGTAATGAGCCATTCTCCCTCCGGCACAATCCAGGCAATTTCCTTTGCACCTTTGTCCCATGCCAGTGCTCGAAGGGAATTGCCTTCCAGGCGGTCGGGTCCCAGGCGCTTCCCGGCTACCACCGCCACGGTTTTCTCCGTCACAGGGGAATGCCACGGTGCAGGCCCGTGCACAATCGTCGCTGTGGACCGCATACGCTGCGAGTGGAATTGGGGATTGGCTTCAATCACATGGCTTTTGTTAATTCCTGGCATCCAGTAATCGCGCGCCTCACCACTAGGCCATTCAAAATCGTCGACCATACAGAGTGAGAATCCGGCCTCCTTCGCTGCCTTCAGAGCCTCACCCAGCACTTGCCACCATTCTTCCGATAGGTAGCGCGTCTGAAGTCCGTCGCGGTTATGGGCGTAGGCGCCGTAGACGCCGTTGTCGACCATTTGCCGAATCTGGCGGCCCAACTCCTCTCCGGTCAACTTGCCGTTCCAAAACCAGAACGGCCGGATGCTGTACTTCCGGTTGGGATCGAGAAAGTTTTGGTAAAGCGACGCCACTTGACCGTTCAATTCCGGCGGAACTGAGGCATGCATTGTGCCATCTTTAAGCGCCAGGCTTCCCAGCCCCGCTCCAGTGACTTCCAGAAAATTTCTCCGCGTCATCCTGATCATTGATAACTCCCGGGATTTATGAATGCTGAGTGCAAAAGCAGCAGCAGGGTACACCCGCGTGACAGCTGAGCGACACAATAAAAGTAATTTCAGGTGCCAGGGCGAGCGCGGGACGAGTCTCGATTGGGACCATT
>Ga0206987_1232_pt1 | contig 9194 bp, 7 predicted proteins | sample Alteio_BWMinCont_11_FD_153281 | JGI IMG/M metagenome (GOLD analysis project Ga0206987, IMG submission 153281) | Enriched cells from forest soil in Barre Woods Harvard Forest LTER site, Petersham, Massachusetts, United States -... | ecosystem: Environmental > Terrestrial > Soil > Temperate forest >... | reverse complement strand
AGGCCGTCCTCTCGATGGATGTCGGCGTCGACACACACCAGTTTATGCCCTGGCACTTTGAGGAGATCAAAGCCGCGATGGAGGCAAAGAAGCGCGTCATTTCCGAGCTTCGGGTAGTGGGAAAGGAAGAAACCGATGAACAGCTATGAACTTCTCAGGCCCGACGGCGCCAGCACCGGCATTTGCGCGTGCGGGGAATGTCACAAGCCTCACGTGGTCGCCTAGCGAGCCAACAAGCCGGTGGCCGACCTAAACAAAAAGGCAGCGGAGGAGTGATGGGCTCCGCGCCACTGCCACTACTGTGGACGGCCGACCGAACAGGATTGGAGCGGTCAATTCGAGTGGGTACACGCTGGGTGTGTGCCGAAGTACGAACCGCCTCCACCCCCTCCTTCGATGGCTAACCTGGAACGGGTCGGAGTGAAGGCTCACTTCCTTGAGGGCGAGCGGCCGCCGGTTCGCTCTTGAAGTTCATGCACCAGATCACAGGGGCAGTGGCCAGTTCGAGTGAGTGGAGATTTCCGAAACGAAACGGCGCGGCAAGCTTTACCGTGCTCGGTGAGGCGAGATTCTTGTGCGGAATGTTCTCTTCGGTTAGGTGCGAATTCCGCATCGTGACGGTGTGGCACATCAGGAGGCGCAGGGCCTGGACACCGATATTGGGGCGGTCCATGGGTATCGCATGCTAATGCCGGCGACCAGCCAAGCGCCATCCGCTTATTCCGGCACACGGCCGCCGAACTCCCGCTCGCACTCTCGCCAGTATCCGCAGTGCTTGCGGGAACACAACGGGCTGCTCCGGTGCGGCGGGTAGATCCCGTCGCGGATGGAGTCCTGCACCATTGGGTACACCGTTTCGGCAAGCCGCCGCTCCTCCGGGCCAACCGCATACGTCTGTTGGATTACCTGGACAATCTTCGTCTTGGTTACGGTGTCCAGCCTGCACGTGCCGTTGGCGCCGGGAGTGATCATGGCGTACGTGCTAAGTTGCAATCCATGGTCAGCGGCGATGCCATTGGGCCGCTTCGAGGCCGTCTTAAAGTCAATCACGCGGCCATTGGTGTCCAGCACATCCACTATCCCACGCACTTTGACGCCGGCGATCCGTCCGGAAACAGCTTGCTCGACTGCGCGCGGTTGAACCGAACTGGCTGCTTCGCGGATGTACGTGTTCACAAGGGCCTCACCGGTGGTCGCCAGTTCACTGGCGTCTTCGTCCTCACGGAGTTCGGCTTCGTCTGAAGAAAGCACCCATTCCTGCTCGAACACTTCTTGCACCTCTGCGGGTTCCATGTCACGCCCCGTCGTCAGCTTGCGACGGAAGTTAGTGGCCAGCGTGGCATGGAATGCCTTGCCAAGTGCCAAGGCGCCGGTCGCGGGCTCGGTCAGACCGACGAGGTAGTGGAAGTACCACTTGGCTGGGCATGTCAGAAACGTGCTGACCTGGCTGGGGGAGAGTAACTCCCCCAGTTCTTCACGCACCGAACACTCTGTCATTGCACACCTCCATTTCGGGCGGTCTGGATAAACAAGCTGAGCGCCATGGCGCGCAGGTCTTCGCTGCCAAACCGTACGGACAGACCGTGCTCGGTGGCATAGTGCTCGGCCTCGATGGCTGCATCGATGCTTGCAGCGAGCGCTGACCGTAACGAGGCTTGGGCAACGTGGGAGCCATTCAATGCACCGGCGGTCTTGCCGTTCGGTTTCCCGTTGCCATTACCCGGAACGGTCACACCAGGAGCAGCGGGCGCCACCACGGGCGACGGCGAGTCGGCATGTACGGCGTCACTGGTCCTAGGCTGCTCTGGCGGGATGCGCTTCACTGTCCATTGAATGGAGCGGCGGTTTCCGTCACGCAGCTCTGCCTTGCAGATCGAGAATGGATCGTTCTGCCGGATGCCAAGCTCGACCAGCTTGTCGCGGACGATCGGAGGCACGTACATGACTCGCTCATCGATGAGCGAATACATCACCTGATCACCGTATCGTCCTTCGACTTTCATACCATCGGGATACGCGAGTGCGGCTGTCACCGGCACGTTGGTTTGAAACACAATCTTCTCTTTCATTGGGTCACCTCCTGACCTCGCATTCTTTCTGGTTGGACACACTCCGCACCGTGGCCAGACGGTACTGGTTCGGGCGGGTGAAAAAGACAAAAGAAATGGGATATCTAGTCGCCGACGCAGGCACGCCGGATCAGGCACTTAGCCAGTGTGTCGGAATTGATCTGGACCTGTTCGGGGCTTTATCGGGAAGTCAAAAAAGAACGTCAGGTTCGGTAGCCCGCGACATAATCGGCTGTGACTAGCCCACCGATGATGGCCAAACCGGACCAGCTTAGCTATCGGCATGGAACAGGGCCACCCGCGGGGTGCACGCACGCAGGCTATGTAAGCCTTAGACATGAATGAAAAGACGTGTCCCTACTGCAAGGAGAGATTTCTACCGTCACGCTTCCATCCTGACCAGCGAATCTGCAGCTCCGCCAGTTGCCAGCGCCGACGCCGCGCGGACTACCACCAACGGAAACTCGACGGCGATCCCGCGTACCAGGAACAGTGCCGCGCCAGTAAGAAGAAATGGCGCGACGAGAATCCCAATTACATGAAGCGATACCTTGCAAAGAGCCGGCATCTGAAGCGCTCTTTGACTGGCGAGGCCAGTGTGATTAGCGAACTGGAGCGGCTCTTGGGGCTTGCAAGGAACAACAGCGTGTTCGATCTAAAATCCTCCGACGCGACCATATTACTCGTTTGCCCAAAAGACCCAGCTGGCGAAAAGAACACCTTTGCTTTTGAAAAGAACACCCTAGCTCACGCCCAACTCATTGTCCTGCAAGGGTCTTTGCACGCGCTTCTGCCGAGGCAGACATGAAAAGAACAACCCTTTGAACCTCGACCCTCTCCAAAGCTATAACAAGGTTTTGGTTGGCGGGCACGTCAGTCGGCATCGGTGGCATCCACAGCCCAAGGGTTCGACCCACGAAGCAAGGGCGCGATTCCTTAAGTCAACGGGTGCTTCTGATTTACGCAGCACGCTGCGCCTACATGAACCCGCCAGAATGGATCAAACCTTGTCGCCACAGTCACCGGCTGAACCCGCGGCGTTGCCCGCCGCCGAATACGTTCGCATGTCGACTGAGCATCAGCAGTACTCCACGGAAAACCAGCGGGATGTCATTCGGGACTATGCCCAGAAGCGCGGCATGAGGATCGTTCGAACTTACACTGATGCGGGGAAAAGCGGCCTTCGCATTGACGGGCGCGACGCGCTGAAGCAACTCATCCTCGATGTGGAAACCGGGAAAGCAGAATTCAGCGCGATCCTCGTCTATGACGTTAGCCGATGGGGGCGGTTCCAGGATGCAGATGAAAGCGCCTATTACGAATACATTTGCCGGCGAGCGAACATAGCGGTCCATTACTGCGCGGAACAATTCGAAAACGACGGCAGTCCCGTTTCGACAATTGTCAAAGGTGTCAAGCGGGCAATGGCCGGCGAGTACAGCCGGGAGCTTTCCGCCAAGGTCTTTTTCGGGCAATGCCACCTCATTGAGCTTGGCTATCGCCAGGGTGGCACGCCGGGTTTTGGACTCCGACGAATGCTCCGGGATGCAGCCGGACAAGATAAGGGCGTGCTGAAGCGGGGGGAGCAAAAAAGCATCCAGACAGACCGCGTCATCCTGGTTCCGGGTCCTGCGGAGGAGGTTCAGGCTGTTCGCGAGATGTACCGCGCGTTCGTCGAGGAGGGAAAATCCGAATCAGAGATTGCAGAGCGCTTGAACCAGCGAGGCATTGCGACCGACTGGGGGCGGCCCTGGACGCGCGTGACTGTGCACGAGGTCCTTACCAATGAAAAGTACATCGGCAATAACGTGTACAACCGGATTTCATTCAAGCTCAAGAAAAGGCGCGTGACAAATCCACCGGAGATGTGGGTTCGCAAGGATACAGCCTTCGAGCCAATCGTCTCGCCGGAGGTATTTTCAAAAGCCCAAGCAATCATCTGCGAACGCGGGAAACGGTACACTGACGAAGAGCTGCTGGATCAGCTCCGCGGGCTCATGGAGCGTGAGGGAAGATTGTCCGGCCTGCTCATCGATGAAAGGGGAGATTTGCCTTCCAGCTCCGTTTATCGGACGCGCTTCGGAAGCTTGATCCGGGCGTACCAGCTTATCGGATACACCCCTGATCGCGACTACCAGTTCGTTGAGACGAACAAGCGACTACGGCTAATGCACCCGGTCATCGTTGAGGACGTGATCGACGGGATTCGGGAACTGGGGGGCGGCATTGATCGTGATCCTTCCACCGACTTGCTGACTGTGAACGACGAATTCACGGCATCCCTTGTCATCGCACGATGTCGACGCACTGACGCTGGTTCGTACCGCTGGTTTATCCGCCTCGACACGGGCCTCGCGCCGGATATCACCGTCGCTGTGCGGATGGACGCCGCGAACCAGGCCGCGATGGATTACTATCTGCTGCCGAGAATCGACCTGACATTCGAAAAGCTACTGCTGGCTGAAGACAATGGGGTGAGCCTGGACACTTATCGCTTCGCTACCCTTGATTTCTTCTTCGGCATGGCAAAGCGGACACGCGTATGGGAGGCATCATGAACGACTCAGCTCCAACTGTCCAAATGATCCCGATAGATCAGATCAACATTCTGAACCCACGAACCCGGAACAAAGTCGGCTTTCAAGGCATCGTTGCGAATATTTCCGGCCTGGGTCTCAAGAAGCCAATCACCGTTGCACATCGCACCGAACCGGTAGACGGGAAAGCCTACGATCTTGTTTGTGGCCAAGGCCGTCTTGAGGCGTTCATCGCGCTTGAACAGACGGAGATCCCATCGATCGTAATCGACGCCGCCAAAGAGGAATGTTTCTTGATGAGCCTGGTGGAGAATATCGCGCGGCGCAACCATTCTCCTCTCGAACTATTGCGCGAGATTAGTAAATTGAAGTCAAGGGGATACAAGACCCGGCAGATCGCGAAAAAGATTGACCTGACCGAGACCTACGTGGCCGGGATTTGCAACCTGTTGGCGCATGGCGAGGAACGTCTGCTTTGTGCGGTGGAGAAGGGTCGCATACCCCTGTCCGTCGCCATGCAGATCGCGAACTCCGATGAAGCTGGCATCCAACAAGCCCTGTGTGAGGCATACGAAGGCAATGCGCTGCGCGGGCGCAAGCTGCAAACCGTGCGACGCATCATCGATCTGCGAAAAGCCAAAGGGAAACGCCTGACAATGGGCACCCACTCGAAGGATGATCGGCCGTTGTCAGCCGAAGCATTGGTCCGAGCTTACCGCCAGGAAGCAGACCGACAGAAGCTGCTCGTTAAGAAGGCTCAGCTTACGGAGAACCGTCTGCTGTTTGTCGTCTCAGCGCTCAGGAGGTTGTTCGGGGATGAGAACTTCGTGACACTGCTGCGCGCCGAGGGGTTGGACACTCTGCCAGCTTATCTCGCCGGCAGAATCCAGGAACCCCAAAGGGGCTGAACATGGCCAAGCAAGTTCAGATGGGATTCGATCCGAACGGCCTAATGGTGCCGATTGCAAACATCCTGCCACTCAAACAGTTGAGGCCCGGAATGAAGGCCACGCAAAAGTACCAACAGGTGCTCTCGTCGGTGCGTGAAGTGGGAATCATCGAACCGTTGATCGTGTTCCCGCAGAACGGTAAGTCCGATAGCTATTTCCTGCTGGACGGCCACGTCCGCCTGGAAGTTCTGAAGCAGTTGGGCGCAACCCATGCTCGATGCCTGGTTTCCACCGACGACGAGGCGTACACGTATAACAAACGAGTGAGCCGGATTGCGACCATTCAGGAACACGTGATGATCCTCAACGCCATTAAGAGTGGCGTATCCGAGGAACGGATTGCGAAGGTGCTGGATGTCGATGTCGCTCAGATTCGTCAGAAGCGGGACCTCCTGGAGGGAATCTGCAAAGAGGCATCTGACATCCTCAAGAACCGGTACATGTCACCGAAGGCATTCTCGGTCATAAGGAAAATGAAACCGATGCGGCAGATCGAAGTCGCTGAACTGCTGGCGGCGGCCAGCAACTTCTCTGTGCCGTACATCAAGGCGCTGCTCGCGGCGACGCATCCAGATATGCTCGTCGATCCGGACAAGTCGAAGATTGTCGAGGGACTGACTCCAGAGCAGGTCAGCAAAATGGAAAAGGAAATGGAGGCGCTTCAACGCGATCTCAAGTCTGTCGAAGAAACTTACGGCAACGAAGTTCTCAACCTGGTGCTCGCACGCGGCTACTTGACAAAACTGCTCAACAACGCTCGTGTCGTGCGCTACCTGAGCCAACACTGCCCGGAAATCCTGAATGAGCTGCAAACCATTTCGGACGGGCCCTCATTGGAGTCTTAGCAAGTTGCCAGTGCGCACGAAGGCGTCCTGACGCGGCCATCGGTCGGATTGCGCTTCCAACATTGCTGACATCGATCTGGGGCCACGTTTGCGGTCATACATAACTCAACCTGATACCTCCGCACGGCAGTGCCGCTGTCGCCAGCCATTTGCTCGAATCATCGCTTTTCCGGTCGATCACATATGTCATTGCTTTCTCGCCTCTCGGGCGCACACAGCTCGGTAGCGGGAGGGTACCGGTTCGGGAGCGAGGAAAAGACAAAGAAAGTGGCGCGTCTAGTCGCCAGCGTAGGCGCGTAGGATCAGGCACTTAGTCACCATGCCCGGAATTGATTTGGAACCTTTCGGGAGCTTTTCGGGAAGTCAAAAAAGAAGGCTTAGTCCGTAGGGCTTCAGCGTAGTCGGCTGCGTCCCGGCGCATTTTCACGGCGGCACCGGACCAACGCATGTTTCGGCGACATCCAGTCTCTGTGTGGAGTGAACTTACGATGATCTGCCTTTTTCCTGATACTATACTGGCAACGGCATGCAAGGGGTAGGTGTTGCTCACGCGTTGCTGCTGCCGAATTGAATTGAATCCTTGTCGCCGATGCCCAATCTTACCGAAGCTGACACGTGTCGGAAATACGTCCTGCCCAAACTTTACGCCGCAGGTTGGGACGACGAACGGATCAGCGAGCAGAGAACTTTTACCGACGGCCGGATTATGCTCGCCGGCAACAAGTACAGTCGCCGCCCGCAGAAACGCGCCGATTACCTTCTGCGCTACCGTCGTGACTTCCCCATTGCCATCGTGGAAGCCAAGGCCGCCTACAAGAATACCGGTGACGGTCTCCAGCAGGCGAAGGATTACGCCCAGATCTTGGGCCTCAAGTTTGCATACTCCACCAACGGCCACGGCATCGTCGAGCACGATTTTCTCACCGGGCGCGAAAATGACTGCGAAGCTTTCCCCACTCCCGACGACCTGTGGAAACGCCTTCGCGACACGGAGAGCATCTCCACTGCCGCCGGACAACTGCTGTTGACTCCTTATTACCACGTCTCCGGCAAATCGCCCCGTTATTATCAGGAAATCGCCATCAACCGCACCGTGCAGGCCGTATTGCAGGGGAAGCCGCGCGTCTTGCTGACCATGGCCACCGGCACGGGCAAAACGATTGTGGCTTTTCAGATTTGCTGGAAGCTTTGGAGCGCCCGTTGGAACCGCACCGGTGACTATCGCCGGCCCCGCATTCTCTATCTTGCCGACCGCAACGTTCTGGTGGACGATCCCAAAGACAAAATCTTTGCTCCCTTTGGCGACGCGCGCTGGAAAATCGAGGGCGAGGCCAACAAAAGCCGCGAGATGTACTTTTCCACCTATCAGGCGATTGCCAAGGACGAACGGCGCCCCGGTCTGTATCGCGATTTTGCCCCCGACTTCTTTGACCTCATCATTGTGGACTTGTGCCACCGCGGCAGCGCCCGCGACGAGAGCAACTGGCGCGACATCCTGGAATACTTCGAAACCGCCTTCCAGCTCGGCATGACGGCAACCCCCCTGCGTGAGGACAACCGCGACACCTACCACTACTTCGGCAATCCGATTTACACCTATAGCCTCCGCCAGGGGATTGACGACGGATTCCTTGCGCCATACCGCGTGCACCGCATCATTTCCACCGTGGATGCGGCGGGCTGGCGTCCGACGGCGGGAGAACTTGACCGCTACGGGCGCGAGATTCCTGACGCTGAGTACGGCACCAAGGATTTCGAGCGCGTGGTCGCCTTGCGCGCCCGCACTGAGGCCATTGCCCGCAACCTGACCGAGTTCCTGATGAAGAACGACCGCTTCGGCAAGACCATCATCTTTTGCGTCGATCAGGACCACGCGGAAGAGATGCGTAAGGCCCTGAACAATTTCAACGCCGACCTGGTGCAGCAATATCCCGACTATGTGGCGCGGGTGGTTTCCGACGAGGGCAAGATCGGGCGCGGATACCTGGACCGCTTTATGGAACTCGAAACCAAGGTGCCCACGCTGGTCACCACGTCGCAGATGCTCACCACCGGCGTGGATGTTCCCACCTGCAAAAACGTGGTGCTGGTCCGTGTGATCAATTCCATGACCGATTTCAAGCAGATCATCGGGCGCGGCACGCGGGTGCGCGACGATTACGGCAAATACTACTTCAACATTCTCGACTATACGGGCAGCGCTACGCGCCTATTTGCCGACCCAGATTTCGACGGCGACCCTGCGCTGATAACAGAAGCAGAGATGAACGAGGCCGGAGAGTCCGTGGGCGAACCGGACGTGCTCGCAGAGGAGGACGTAGGGGCGGTTCGCGAACCGCCCCCGGACGATATATCGTCCAGTCTGCCGCACGAATCCCCCGACACCCCGCCGCGCAAATTTTACGTTGACCACGGTTCCGTGGAGATCGCCGCGCACCTGGTTTACGAACTTGACGCGGATGGAAAGCAAGTCCGCGTCGTGCGGTTCACGGACTACACAGCGGAGAAGGTTCGCAGCATGTGCCCCTCCGCCGCCGCCCTGCGTTCCAAATGGTCAAGCGCCGACGAGCGCGCCTCAATTCTGGAGGTGCTCGCCGACCGGGGTGTCTCGCTGGAGGAACTGATGGCCGCAACGAAGCAGCCCGACGCCGATCCGTTTGACTTGCTTTGCCACGTGGCGTTTAATGCTCCGCTGCGCACTCGGCGCGAGCGCGCCGAAGCCTTGCGAAAGGATCGCAAGAGCTTCTTCGATGCGTACGCGCCCAAGGCACGTGAAGTGCTTAATGACATTTT
>Ga0206987_1231_pt1 | contig 9215 bp, 6 predicted proteins | sample Alteio_BWMinCont_11_FD_153281 | JGI IMG/M metagenome (GOLD analysis project Ga0206987, IMG submission 153281) | Enriched cells from forest soil in Barre Woods Harvard Forest LTER site, Petersham, Massachusetts, United States -... | ecosystem: Environmental > Terrestrial > Soil > Temperate forest >... | reverse complement strand
CATCGGTCACCAAACCGGGAGCAAGCTGAAAAGCTCTTTGCCTCTCTAACAAGGCTTCTCGCACACGCGGTAATGCCGCCACAACTGAAGCAGTTTTTGAGCATTCTTCGGTACGAATATCTTCACTCACATCACGCCCATCCAGGAAGACTTTATAACCCTCATGAGTCTCCACAAAACGTAGCGGAAGCTCTCGCGCTTTCATCGCCAATGTTTCTTCATCGGTCAAATCAAACTTTTGTTGTAATGCAGCATAAGCCAAGACGCGGTATAACACACCGCTATCCAAATAATGCCAGCCCAGTTTTTTCGCTAGCAATTGACTAATCGTACCTTTGCCCGTTCCACTTGGGCCATCGATAGTAACTACTGGAATATGATTCACATGTGCTCCTGATAGATTATTAAATATTTTGTTCAAATTCTTGCATAAATTTAATTAAAGCCTGCACGCCCTCTACAGGCATTGCATTATAAATGCTAGCGCGCACGCCACCACGAACTTTATGGCCTTTTAACCCCAATAAACCGGCTAGTTTTGCCTCTGCTAAAAATTGTGGCAATAAGTCTTCTTTTTTTAAATCAAAAATCACATTCATTTTAGAGCGATAACGTGGATCCACTTTATTCACATATAAATTACTTTCATCAATGGTTTGATATAAAATTTTTGCCTTATGTTGATTACGCTCTTGCATCACCTGCAAACCACCCTGTCGCTTTAACCACTTAAAAACCAATGAAGCCAAGTACCAAACAAAAGTGGGCGGCGTATTCGCCAAAGAACTTTCTTTTTCTAATGTAGGATAACTAAATACTGCTGGCACACGCTCTGTGCATTTTGCCAACAAATCTTTTCGAATGAGAATAACGGTTAATCCCGCAGGACCAATATTTTTTTGTGCGCCAGCATAAATTAATTCAATACCAGAAAAATTAACTGGGCGAGATAAAAAATCTGATGACATATCAACTACCAGTGGCTTATTAACTTGTGGCGCCACATCAAACTGCACGCCATGAACCGTTTCATTCGAAACATAATGCAAATATTTTGCCGCGGGATTTAATTTCCAAGTGGAAACATCCGGAATACTCGAAAAATGTAAAGATTCAGTATCGGCGGCCACATTAATCTGCGCAAATCGTTTGGCTTCATTCGCCGCTTTTTGCGACCAATTCCCCGTGATTACATAGTCCGCCACTTCTTCTGCTTGCAATAAATTCATTGGAATCAAGGCAAATTGCGCTTGTGCGCCACCCGCAGTGAATAAAATTTCAAATTCATCGGGTAAGTTTAATAAGTCACGTAAATCTTGTTTCGCTTCTTCGGCAAGCGCTTCAAACTCAGGGCTGCGATGGCTCATTTCCATCACTGACACCCCCATATTGTTCCAGATCAACAACTCTTTTTGGGCCTGCAATAAAACTTCCTGCGGCAGCATTGCGGGCCCCGCACTAAAATTCCATATCGTTTGTGGTTGCATAATTTATTTCTCGGATTGATTGCTAACTAAATAATCTTGGGCATGCTGAGCAACAAGATACAATTTATACTTGGATTGTAAATGTTGATAATCATCTTTATCCATCACAGCGAAAACATGCTGTGGACTTTGCCATATTTTCCAAAATTGTTGTTGGTCAATTAAATAATGATTGGCATTTGCTTGATGTTGGGAACCAAATTCTAATTCGTTTTTCCAATCGACAATTAAAACTAGACGCTGAGTATAGACAGGTAAATCTTGATAATACAAACCATAACTGGCTACCACGTCATTTGGCTTGGCGTATTGATTAATCAACAATGCCAAAGGTTTGATAGGACGTTGATCAAAATACGGTATCGTTGCGACGAGGCTCCATAAAAATAAAATTTGTAATACTAATAGCCAATAAATTTTTTGTTTAAGTTTAGAGAAGCACCAAACACCAACCGCCATTACTATTAAAATCATGGCTACGACATACAAATGATGAATTGCACCAATGCTAAATCCGTGGTGCCAGAAACCTATGCTGCCAGCGGCAAGAGCGAATAGAACAGCGATAATGGAAATAAGTATGAATGAAATGCTATTGTCATTCCAGCGAAGGCTGGAATCTGCATTGTCATTCCAGCGAAGGCTGGAATCTATTTCAAGCTGGATTCCAGCCTTCGCTGGAATGACGGCGAGACCTTCTAGAATGACAACGCCCATATACCCCCCAATCAATACCGCTAATGGCGGAAAAACCGGAACAATATAAGGAATCAATTTAGAATCCGACCAAGAAAAAAATAAAAATATTTCTAGCGCCCACAATAATAGAAATATTTTTCGTTGCAGCATTGGCTGTTTACGCTGCAGCCAAGCGTTTAACGTAACATTACGAATCGCTTGCGGCAAGAACATGATCCATGGAAATAATCCACCAAATAAAATAGGCACAAACCACCAAAATGGTTTATAACGCCCCATCGCCTTAGTAAAATAACGAGTGAAATGCTGATCAACAAAATAAAAATGAAAAAATTCTGGATTTTTGATTTGTACTAAAATGTGCCAAGGCACGCTAATCAATAAAAATATCAACAAACCTGACACTAAATTGATCCGTTTCAACTCCCGCCAACGATTAAAAATCAACAACCAAGAAAAAATAACCATGCCGGGTAAAACAATACCAATCAAGCCTTTGGTCATAACAGCTAAAGCCGCAGCAATATACATCACCCAACAAACATTACGCCGCAAAACAGAATCCACTGGCAAATCAACCGCAACAATAAAAGCAAATAAAGTTAAACTTAACCAAACGCTCACTGTCATATCCAATGTAATCGAATGCGCCATGGCAAAATATAAAGGGCTAGTCGCCAAAATGACTGCTGAGATAAGGCCCGTGACGCGATCAAAAAGGCTACGCCCAGCAAGATAAGTAAAGAGACATCCCAATAAGGCAATTAATGCGGTTGGTAAACGTAATGCCCATTCATTGATTCCCCAAAGCGCAATCGCACCACTTTGTATCCAGTATAGTAAAGGCGGTTTTTCAAAATATTTGATTCCGTCTAAATGCGGAGTGATAAAATCGTGGAACAACAACATCTCACGGGGAATTTCAGTATAACGCGCTTCATCTGGCACACTTAAAGCACGGCAGCCAAGCATAAAGCCAAATAGAATCGCAATACCTAGACTCAACCATAAACAATCCATCCACCAGCTTTTCGTTTTCATTGTTATTGTGACCGGTTATGGTTTTGTCGTAAAAAAAATTGCCAGTGGCGCCACGTTTCTGCATCATAATGCCAACGACATAAAATGGCATGATGTTTTTTCCAATTTAATATAATCAAATAGCGGCTAAGGTAACTACTATTGAGTAATTCTGTCATGTAAGATTGATTTTTATTGTCGATCAATAACCATTGATTCGTCGCTAGCCATTGAAAAAACTTTACTTGATGCGCAAAATAATATTGATAGATTACTGTCCAACCCACCACACCTGCACACAATAAAATTTTAATTTGCAAAGATACGCTACAAAATATGATGGCAACTAACGAAAAAGCCACGCTCGCATATTGGATAAACCAGGGGGTCGATTTAATTTTAGTGGATTGCATGATGGCTTCGAATTTTTTTTAATAGGGATTGAAATTTAGGTTCGGTACACTTTTGAAAGTTCAAAATCCAAGCATACAAATCTTGATCAGATTCTTCTAAAAATTCAGGGAAAATGTGTTTTTCTTCCAAAGAAAGATGTTCGAATTCCTTTTCAAAAAATGGAAGTAATAATAAATCTAATTCCAGCATCCCGCGTCGACAACCCCAACGCAGCCTTACTTTATCATTCATGTCGTATTTTATTCATTAATCTAGTTTCTACAAACCAATTCACCGTTTTGATTGGCAATAATACTGGCGCAATTTTTTACATCAAAATAAGAAGCCACCGACGACATTCTGCCGGTTCGATCAGGGCATAAGCATTTCACCATTTTTGTATCATACACGCAATCAATACAGACTTTACGAAAATCACCAGGTGGATATGAGAAATCCGTGGGCGTTGTTGTCGTGCCAGGTGTTGTTTTAAATTCAGCCAACATATTTTGCTGCCAGTTACTATCCGAACAGCAAAACTGGTGTTCTGCATAACTTGCAAATGCTAAAAATCCAAAAAAAATCACCAGCAATATTGCAACGATTTTTTTCATATCTTGCTCCGATTAATTGGCATACGTCATTATCGCCTACCCTAACTTTGAGAACAAGCCCTTAATCCCCACCTGTTTCAGTCGCAGCCATCAAGGAAGCATTGCCGCCAGCAGCGGTCGTGTTGATGGTCAAAGTGCGTTCAGTGCATAGTCGCAATAAATAATGTGGACCGCCGGCTTTGGGGCCCGTGCCGGATAAGCCTTCACCGCCGAAAGGCTGTACGCCAACGACGGCACCAATCATATTACGATTAACATAAATATTTCCCGCGTGAACGCGATTAGCAATATATTGCACCGTTTGATCAATACGACTATGGACTCCCATCGTCAAACCAAAACCGGTGGAATTAATTTGTTCAATCACTTGATCTAATTCACTGGCTTTATAACGAATCACATGCAAAACCGGCCCAAAAACTTCGTGCTGTAAAGTATGAATAGAAGGAATTTCATAGGCACACGGAGCGAAATACGATCCTTTAAGATCGCAGCCCGGAGTATTCGCTTGCAACTCCGCAATTAATTTCACGTCTGGCAAACTATTTAAATAAACTTTGTGTTTCAATAATCCATCACGAGCTGCATGATCAATCGCTGGACCAATATCAGTCGTCAATAATGCAGGGTCACCTAAAGTCAGCTCTTGCATTGCGCCTTTCAACATGGTCACAATTTTGTCAGCAATATCTTCTTGCACAAATAAAACGCGTAACGCCGAGCAACGTTGTCCTGTACTGCCAAACGCAGAAACAATCACATCTTGCACGACTTGTTCTGGCAATGCTGAAGAATCTACTATCATGGCATTTTGCCCACCGGTTTCTGCAATCAATGGAACAATGGGTCCTTTGCGCGCCGCGAGTGTCTGATTAATTTGTTGCGCGGTTTCCGTAGAACCGGTAAAAATCACACCCTTGATACGTTCATCCGCAATCATTTTTTCACCGACTAATCGACCACTTGCTAACACTAATTGCAGCGCGGCTTCTGGCACTCCCGCCTCATGTAATAAATTCACGGCATGCGCAGCAATCAATGGCGTTTGCCCCGCGGGTTTTGCCATCACCGCATTACCGGCAACTAAAGCAGCCGTGACTTGCCCTAAAAATATCGCCAAAGGAAAATTCCATGGGCTCACGCAGGCAATCACACCGCGACCAAACATTCGCAAAGTATTGGTTTCACCCGTTGGGCCTGGCATCGCCTCTGGACTCAGAGTTTTTCGAGCTATTTGCGCATAATACCGGCAAAAATCGACTGCTTCACGCACTTCAGCGTTAGCATCAAATAAAGTTTTACCCGCCTCATACGTCGCCAACCACATAAATTCATAGCGTCGCGTTTCCAATAAATCCGCTGCCTTTTCTAAAATACTAGCGCGCTCATCAATAGATTTATTTGTCCATTCTTGAAAAGCTTTTTCTGCTCTTTCCAAAGCGGGCGCAAAATAATTCGCATTGGATTCTTGAATTTTACCTACCGGTTGTTGATTGGCAGGATTAACAATGACTTTTTCTGCAGTTAATTCAGACGCTTTTGCTAGTGTAGATTGAGCATGCCAGGTTTTTTTAGCGGCTAGCTGATAACCTTTTTGCATCTCAGAAAATTCTACGACGTTAGAAAAATCTAACCCTAAAGAATTTAATCGACCCTTCTCAGTTATTTTTAAATCAAGATATAAATTTCTTGGTAACGGTAAATAAGGATTGGCTTTTGGAGTTGATGCATGCAAATGTGAAACAGGATCTTGCACAATATCATGTGCAGAAATATTTTCATTGAGAATACGATTCACAAAGGAACTGTTCGCGCCATTTTCCAATAAGCGCCTAACTAAATACGCAAGCAAATCTTCATGTCCACCTACTGGCGCATAAACCCGCGTAGGAACTTTTTGATTCATTTGCTTCAACACTTCGTCATACAGCGTGTAACCCATGCCATGCAAACATTGAAATTCATAATCATTGCGATCAGCTGCCAATTCCATAATCGCCGCGACGCTAAATGCATTATGCGTTGCAAATTGACAATAAAAACTTTCAGGATGCGCCAACATTTTGCGCGCACACGCCAAGAAAGAAACATCAGTCGCCACTTTACGTGTAAATACAGGATAATCAACGAATCCGCCGACTTGACTCATTTTAATTTCACTATCCCAATAAGCGCCTTTAATCAAACGCACAAACATTCGTTTCTTTTGTTGCTGTGATAAAGCAATCAACCAATCCAATAAATAATAAGCGCGCTTTTGATAAGATTGCACTGCCAAACCAAAACCTTCCCATTGTGCAAATGTTGCATCACAAAACACGGCTTCAATAATATCAAGAGATAAATCTAAGCGATCCGCTTCTTCGGCATCGACTGTTAAAGAAATATTGTATTCTTTTGCACGCTGTGTCAGTTGTCTCAATTTTGGAACCAATGCCTGCACGGCAGCATCATGATGTGAAAATTCATAACGCGGATAAAGAGCAGACAACTTGATTGAAATACCTGATGAAAGAATAGGATTGCCTTTTGACTTTTTACCAATCGCTTCGATTGCCATTAAATAAGATTGCATATACCGCTCTGCATCCGCTGCAGTTCTTGCCGCCTCACCTAACATATCGTAGGAAAACAAATACCCTTGAGGCTCAAGTTTATCGGCTCTTGCTTGCGCCTCATCAATGGTTTCACCCATCACAAATTGATCGCCTAGCATTTTCATGGCACGCGCTACAGCAGCACGAATCATGGGTACCGAAACTTTTTGTACCATGGTTTTAAAAGCTTTCGTTAAATTATTCCCTGAATCTTCTTTTAAAATTTTTCCGGTAAGCGCTAAACCCCACGTCGCAGCATTGACAAAAAATGAATCGCTTTGCCCACTGTGTTCCGCCCAGTTTGCCATCGCAATTTTATCGGCAATTAATTTATCCGCCGTTGCATGATCAGGAATACGCAACATCGCTTCCGCCAAACACATCAAAGCAATTCCTTCATCGCCCGACAAGTCATATTCTTTTAAAAAAGCATCGACGCCGGCTTGTTTCAAACGTTTAGCGCGAATGGCAGTGACCATACCTTCAGCGCGCTTCTGCACTTTTTGCAAAATATTATCGGGTAATTGCGCCACTTCCAGTAAAGGTTCAACCGCTTCAGCTTCGTCAATACGATAGTAGCGATTCATATTTTGGCGTAATTGTTCAAGCGTAGCATTCATAGGAGGTTCCACTTTTAATTTGGGAATTTAGATGGGCATTATAATAACATAAGCTGAGTTATTAAAAGATTATGGATAACATTAACTTCTAGATCTGCCGACGCGAGGCAGGCATCACATCACGCTTAAGCCTCGCGCGCAATCATAAAGATGTTGATGATCCGGTGAGTGATGTCGTTGAGCTCTTAGCTCCTCAAAGAATTTAGTCGATATGTCAGGCGTATTCGTTTTATTATGCGAGATATCATCGACTACTACTTTTTTTAAAGTAGTTATACTGATCTCATTTCTGTTTATGCAAGAGCTCGCCTCCAAATTCATGATCTTGCCATAAAAATATGATACCGCTTCTTGAGATAACTCGCTTTTATCCAGTAGCCTGGAGAAAACAATCTTCTCATCTTTTTCTGTAAAAGGAGCGAGAATAACAAGCGCATCATCTGAGGGTATTGGTTCAAAAAGCTCATCAACAATCTCTTCCACTGTCTCTGATTCGATTTCGTATAAACCGTAGCATTTTTTCAATGAATCAAGCACACAACGATCATGCATTTTTTTAAAAGATAAAAATTCTTCCTTATCGATTAAATTTAAAGAGAATTGCCGACAATAATATCGCTTAATCATATTCACAAGCGTAAAAATATTTTTACCCAGAGTTTCTATCATTTCAGGTAATTTTTCTAAAATTTCTGACTCGACGCCTAATGCAGTCACTGGTGTTTTTTCAAGCGCTTCTAATATTGTTGCAAGTTCAGCGCCAGTTTTATTACTTAAACCATTATGGCTTAAATTGACTGAAGTCACGTTTGTTTTTTCAAGCCCTTTTAACATCGTGGCAAGATCAGTGCCAGTTTTTTTATCTAAAGCATTCCCTCTTAAATCAACTGAAGTCACTTGTGTTTTTTCAAGTGCCTCTAATATTGTTGCAAGCTCAGCGCCAGTTTTCATCCATAAATAATTATCACTTAAATCAACTGAAGTCACTGGTGTTTTTTCAAGCCCTTTTAATATCGTTACAAGCTCAGCGCCAGTTCTGTTCCCTAAAAAATTCCTACTTAAATCAACTGAAGTCACTTGTGTTTTTTCAAGCCCTTTTAACATCATGGCAAGCTCAACGTCAGTTTTACCCTCTAAAAAATTCCCACTTAAATTGACTGAAGTTACTTGTGTTTTTTCAAGTGCCTCTAATATTGTTGCAAGCTCAGCACCAGTTTTGTTCCCTAAACCATTATCACTTAAATTGACTGAAGTCACTGACGTTTTTTCAAGCCCTGCTAACATCTTGGCAAGTTCAGCGTAAGTTTTGTTCTCTAAAAAATTACCACTTAAATTGACTGAAGTCACTCGTGTTTTTTCAAGTCCCTTTAATATCGTTACAAACCCAGCGCCAGTTCTTTTCCATAAAAAATTCCTACTTAAATCAACTGAAGTCACTGGTGTTTTTTCAAGTGCTTCTAATATTGTGGCAAGCTCAGCGCCTGTTTTCATCCATAAATAATTATCACTTAAATCAACTGAAGTCACTGGTGTTTTTTCAAGCCCTTTTAACATCGTAGCAAGCTCAGCGTCAGTTTTGTTCCCTAAAGCATTCCAACTTAAATTAACTGAAGTTACTTGTGTTTTTTCAAGTGCCTCTAATATTGTTGCAAGCTCAGCGCCAGTTCTTTTCCATAAAAAATTCCCATTTAAATTGACTGAAGTCACTGGCGTTTTTTCAAGTGCTTCTAATATTGTGGCAAGCTCAGCGCCTGTTTTCTCCCCTAAAGCATTCCAACTTAAATT
>Ga0206987_1229_pt1 | contig 9331 bp, 9 predicted proteins | sample Alteio_BWMinCont_11_FD_153281 | JGI IMG/M metagenome (GOLD analysis project Ga0206987, IMG submission 153281) | Enriched cells from forest soil in Barre Woods Harvard Forest LTER site, Petersham, Massachusetts, United States -... | ecosystem: Environmental > Terrestrial > Soil > Temperate forest >... | reverse complement strand
CCTCGGGATCCATAAATCGCTATCCGAAGGCGATTAGATTATTGTAAATTACTGAAAATGTTCAATTTAAAACTTAACTAGAATTTATATTGACATTGATACGCTCAAGATATATTCTATCACTCGGCTAATAGGTCGGCTGGCCGCGCCGGCGTCCACCGTGGCCATGTGCGCGATTAGGACCGTTCCGGCAGGTTCAGCAATTTTCGTTAGTTTTAGATTTTTTTAGATTGAGATTACTGAGGAGGAGTCGGCGATGGGAAAGATTATTGGAATTGACCTTGGAACCACGAATTCAGTTGTGGCGGTCATGGAAGGCGGCGAGCCGACCGTGATCACCAATCCCGAGGGTGGTCGCACGACCCCGTCGGTGGTGGGATTTACGAAGTCCGGCGAGCGGCTGGTGGGAACGGTAGCCAAGCGCCAGTCGATCACCAACCCGGAGAACACGGTTTACTCCATCAAGAGGTTCATGGGCCGCCGCTTCAATGAAGTGCAGAGCGAGATGAAGACGGTGCCCTACAAAGTTGTTTCGGGCCCCAACGGCGACGTGCGTGTGGAAGTACTGGGCAAGGAATACTCCCCGCCCGAAATTTCCGCCATCATTCTGCAAAAGATGAAAGACGCGGCGGAGCAGCACCTGGGCGAAAAGGTGACGCAGGCGGTGATCACGGTTCCCGCTTACTTCAACGACGCGCAGCGCCAGGCCACCAAAGACGCGGGCAAGATCGCGGGCCTGGAAGTTCTGCGCATCGTGAATGAGCCCACGGCGGCGGCGCTTGCCTACGGCCTCGACAAGAAAAAGGACGAGACCATTGCCGTGTACGACTTCGGCGGCGGCACCTTCGACATTTCGATTCTGGAAGTGGGTGAAGGCGTGGTGGAAGTGAAGTCCACCAACGGCGACACGCATCTGGGCGGCGACGACATTGACAAGCGGGTGATGGATTGGATCGTCGAGGAATTCAAGAAGGACCAGGGCATCGACCTCGCGAAAGATCGCATGGCCCTGCAGCGTTTGAAGGAAGCCGCGGAGAAGGCCAAGATGGAACTCTCCACCGTGCTTGAAACCGAAGTCAATCTGCCCTTCATTACCGCCGATGCATCCGGCCCCAAGCACTTGGCCATGAAGCTGACGCGTGGGCGCTTTGAGCAGATGTGCGAAGACATTTTCCAGCGCTCCGTGGGCCCGGTAAAGCAGGCGTTGAAGGATGCCGGCGTAACCCCCGACAAGATTGATGAAATCGTTCTGGTAGGCGGATCCATCCGCATTCCGCGCATTCAGCAGATCGTGAAAGATCTCTTCGGAGGCAAGGAACCCCACAAGGGCGTGAATCCGGATGAAGTGGTCGCCGTGGGCGCGGCCATTCAGGCGGGCGTGCTGGGCGGCGAAGTCAAGGATCTGCTGCTTCTTGACGTAACTCCGCTGACTTTGGGAGTGGAAACTCAGGGCAGCATCATGACGCCGCTAATCCAGCGCAACACCACGATTCCCACGCGCAAGTCGGAAACCTTTTCCACGGCGGCTGACAGCCAGACTTCCGTGGAAATCCACGTGCTGCAGGGTGAGCGCCCCATGGCGAAGGACAACCGCACGCTGGGCAAGTTCCACCTGATTGGAATTCCGCCTGCGCCGCGCGGGGTCCCGCAGATCGACGTGACGTTTGACATTGATGCCAACGGCATCCTGAACGTCTCCGCCAAGGATCTGGGAACGGGCAAAGAACAGAAGATTACCATCACTTCTTCCAGCGGCCTCAACAAGGACGAGGTGGAGCGCATGACCAAGGAGGGCGAGCTCCACGCTGAGGAAGACAAGCGGCACAAAGAGGAAGTGGAGATCAAGAACAAAGCCGATTCCATGGTCTACTCGGTGGAGAAGATGCTGAAGGAGAATCGCGAGAAGATCTCCGAGGCTGATTCCAAGTCGATCGAAGAGGCCCTGGAAGAGGCGAAGAAGACCATCGCCGAAGGCGACAGCGGCAAGATCAGCGCGGCGGTGGAGAAGCTCACCACGGCATCGCACAAACTTGCCGAGGCCATGTACAAGCAGGCGGCCTCCGCCAAAGCCTCCGCGGACGCAGGCGCGGCCGGGGCGCAGCAAGGGCCCACCGACGGCGGCGCGGATAGCAAGAACAAGGGTGAAGGCGACGTGATCGACGCCGAGGTTGTGGACGACGATAAGAAGAAAAGTTGAGCTGTGAGTCGATAGTTGATAGTTAAGAGTTGATAGTCCAACCATCCGGGCGCTCGTAAATCGGGCGCCTGGGTCGCTACGGCGTTCAACCTTGAACTCGCGACTATGCACCACGGCTGATCGATTCGGAACTATAGACTCTCAACTATGGACTATGGACTGCCTTATGGAACATCGTGCGCAAATGCCCGTTCAATGCCCGGTCTGCAATTGGCGCCACTTCATGGAAATTGAAGCGGAGGAGATGGACTTTGCCGCCGGCAAGGAGCTTCGCCATCACCTGGAGGCGTGGATTGCCTCGCGCTGCCCCGATCATCTTGGCCCGATTTTGGAAATGACGAAGAATTAAAGAGAAGTCAGCAGTCAGGAGCCGGGAATGATTCACGTTGAAGTGAGCAAGGACAATATCCGCGACTTCTGCCTGAAGTGGAAGGTTGCGGAGCTTTCCCTCTTTGGTTCGGTGTTACGGGAGGACTTCAGGCCGGGCAGCGACATCGATGTGTTCGTGACCTTTGAGCCGTCAGCCCGGTGGAGTCTCATCGCCGTGGTCGAAATGCAGGACGAGCTGGAGAGAATCTTGGGCCGCAAAGTCGACCTGGTTGAGCGAAGCGCCATCGAACGCAGCGAGAATTATATTCGCCGCCAGCATATCCTGACTTCAGCGGAGCCATTTTATGTGGCGCGATGACGCCAGGCTAAAGGTCTTTGTAAACGGTGCTTCGGTGTTTGACCGTGTAGAGGGTGATCAGTTGCTGGGCATGATCGACCCAGACGAGGACGCGATAGTCACCGATTCGGTATTTGAATAACCCTGCTAGTGAAGGAGGCAGGTCGCGAAGAGGTTCCGAGAGTAGTTCCGGATGCGCCGCAAGCCACTTAAGCTTTCTGTTTATGCGCTTAGCGACGGTCCCATCCAGGCTTCGGACGGCCCGCTCAAAGGTCGGAGTGGTTATGAGCTTATAGGTGTCCGACATGGACCGGCTCGAAGCCCTACGCGGTTAGACTGCTCAGGCTCCAAAGTTTTCGGGGCTCGCACTTTAGGCCGGGGGCAGCGCTTACCGTCGTCTAGATTTGTACGACAGCTCTTGCTCGAACTCTTCGAAAGGGCGGGTCTTACCTGCCAAGTGTTCGCGCCGCGCCTGTCGGAGTTCTCGCAGCAAGGTGGGATCGTGCGTAATGAGAAAGTCCTCAAAGGCGTCATGAAATTTGTCGAGGGCCCTCCCCGCTTGGAGGAACTTCCTAAAGAGTTCGGCTGGAACTTGTACGGTGTTGGCCATATGCTACTCCATCAATGAATCTATCGGAGATTCTGGAATTGGGCAAGCGGAGATCAGGAAAACGAGTCACGGGAGTTGGCGGGGATAGCGAATGGCAATCGCGAGGACGGATCGCCCCGATCATTCTTGGGCCGATTTTGGAAATGAGCAAGAACTGACAGGAAGGAGACAGGAGTCAGAAGTCAGGAGTCAGAAGTCCGCCCGCGAGGCGCAGGTTTGAGCGCAAGAGTTTCGGATCCGAGCTCCTGACCTCCGGCTACTGACTCCTGACTTCTGTCTCTCAGGTTTTCCCTTATGCCCGTTGGTACACAAAAAGATTACTACGCGGTTCTCGGCGTCAAACGCGATGCCAAGCCGGACGAGATTCGCAAAGCCTACCGGCATCTGGCGCGCAAGCATCATCCCGACGTCAATCCCGGGAACAAAGGCGCGGAGGAGAAATTCAAGCAGCTTTCCGAAGCCTATGAAATCCTGAGCGACGAGAAGAAGCGCAAAATTTACGACCAGTACGGATTTTATTCCGACAACCTGCCTCCCGGCGGGTACGGTCCTGGTCAAGGTTCGGCTGGCTCCACGCATTCCGCACCGCCTCCGGTTGACTTTTCCGGTTTCGACTTTTCCAACATGGATGAAGCGGGCGGCAACTCCGGACGCAGTGGCGGATTTGGCGGCGGCTTCCGCGATATTTTCTCCTCCATCTTTTCCCGCGGCGAGCGCGAAGCGGCCAGCGAAGAGCCGGAAAAAGGCTCTGACATTGAATCGCGCATGCACCTGGGTTTTTGGGACGCCATCCGCGGCGCGCAAGTGCGCGTCACCGTAACGCACGAGGAGGCTTGCAGCACCTGCCACGGAACCGGCACCACTCCCGGCCCCGAGGTGACCTGCTCAACCTGCGGCGGTACAGGCAAAACCAATCGCCAGGTGGGAGCCATGCGCTTTGCCATGACCTGCCCGCAGTGCGGAGGCACCGGCAAGCAGCGGCGGCCCTGCCCCAAGTGCCACGGCACCGGCGCTATTCAAACTTCCGAAACTTTGACCGTCAGAATTCCCCCCGGCGTTGACACTGGTTCGCGCGTGCGCGTCCCGGCCAAAGGCAACGCGGGGATTCACGGCGGCCCGCCGGGCGATCTTTATATCGTCACGGAAGTGGAACAGCACCCCGTGTTTGAGCGCAAGGGTGATAACTTCTACGTGAAGCTGCCGGTCACGATTACGGAAGCGTCACTGGGAGCGAAGGTGGAAGTGCCCACGATCGACGGACTGAGCACCATCAAGATTCCCCCCGGCACGCAGAGCGGACAGAAACTGCGCCTGCGCGGCAAAGGAGCGCCGTCGCTGCGTGACTCATCCGGTGAAGTGCGCGGCGATGAGTTTGTGGAAGTGCAGGTGATGGTGCCGCGCGTGGCCGATGAGCGCACCAAGGAAATCCTGCGCGAACTCGCGCGTCTGAACGCGGACGATCCCAGGAAAGATTTAAAGGCGGCAGGAGCCAAGCCGTAGGCTTGAGCAATTAAGAATTACGAATTAAGAATTACGAATTTAGTTCGTGGTTAATAGCGCTGAGCCAAACGACTTTTCACTGCCAGCGATCAGCATCCTGAATTCGTAATTCTTAATTCATAATTCGTAATTGCTGTTGACTGATTTCCATGGCCAAACGTGGCAGAAAAACTCGCGGCAAGGCTGGCTACATGATTTCGGCGGTGGCCGAGATGTACAACATCCATCCGCAGACGCTGCGCATGTATGAGCGTGAGGGCCTGCTGATTCCCTCGCGCTCCAACGGCAACACCCGCCTCTACACGCCGGAAGACCTGGAACAACTTGAAACCATCTTGAACCTCACTCGCGACCTGGGAGTGAACCTGGCCGGAATCGAAATCATTCTGAATATGCGCAAGCGCATGCGCGTGATGCAGGAGGAAATGCAGGCCTTCGTGGACCACGTGCAGAAGGAATTCCTGGACCGCTCTGAACAGAACCGCGAAGGCGCCCAGAACGGCCTGGTGCGCATCAATCCCCTCCAGATTATCCGATCTCGCGGCAGCGGGAAGTAGGCAGAAGGCACTGCGCAGGACGCAGAAGGCAGCACTGGAGAACAGGAGCTGATGAAGATGAAATGTGCCTTGACCGCCGCCCTGCTGCTGCTCTCAGGCGCACTCGTGCCGGCCGCCGAAGGAGGTCCCATGTTGCAGTTCAACGACCAGCACTTTGCGCCCGAGCATGCTTACGCTTTCCAGATGAAGACTCCTGACCTCGACGCCATGTCGCCCCAGGATATGCAGGGCGGGCCGGAAAAAATGAAGTGGAAGAAGTCCACCGTCCTCGTGCTCAGCGACAAGCCCTTTGACGCCGCAGCCCTGGCAAAGCTCGATCCGCCGGTTGATGCGCTCGACCGAATGGTCGCAGCGGGGGCGGTGATGCTGACGGTAATCGCGGGAGTAGGCGGGAAGGTCGACATGCTGCAGCTCGCTCTGCCGCGCAGCCAGACCGCGCTGCAACTCGATACAGGCGTCGCCACGCTCACCCTCGATCCCCCCAAGGATGGCAAGCTGAGTGGCCGCCTCGTGGTCAAGGGCGACCGCAAAATGCACGACTTCGACCCACAAAACGTTCCCTTCGTCGAAGCCGATGTCCGCTTTGTGACGGCGGCGCCCGCGCATTAATTTCCGGGGTACAGTAGCATCCGCGCCGGATCCGCAACCCTCAAGGCACCAGATCGTGAAGTTGGCGGGTCCATCTTGCAGTGGACACCACGATCGAATTCCGATCCTTGGCAATCGACGCCCATTTCAAGGCGGCGTCAAGCCGCCGCAGTCCATGGCGCTCCGCGCAGCGTCTTCACGTTTTCAAACTTCATCCTTTACCCTTTAACCTTTACACCTTACACTTCTTGACCATGCCCCAAAAGGACTGCCCACAGTGTGAAGGCACAGGATGGAAACCCGTTGAGGTGAATGGCATCCGGCGCGTCGCGCCTTGCGACTGCCAGAATCTTGAACGAGCCGCCCTGCTGCTGAAGCAGGCGCACATCCCGCCCCGCTACGAGCACTGTGAGCTGGCAAACTTCGACCTGCGCAAGAATACGGCGAGCGGCCAGACGAATCCCAGCCTGGAGCGGGCGAAATTCGACGCCGGAAAATATGTGGAGGAATATCCCACGGATTTTGGACTGCTCTTTGTGGGTCCCACCGGCGTGGGAAAAACGCACCTGGCCGTGGCGGTGATTCGCGAACTCATGCTGCGCAAGGGCGTGGAATGCCTCTTTTACGATTTCCACGATCTGCTCAAGACGATTCGCGACAGCTACAATCCGCGGACGCAGAGCACGGAGCTAACGGTCCTTCAGCCAGCCCTGGATGTGGAGGTGCTGCTGCTGGATGAACTGGCCGCCTCCAAACCCAGCGACTGGGTGAAGGAGACCTTACAGCATATTATCAATTCGCGTTATAACTACAAAAAGGTCACGCTGATTACCACAACGCTGCTGGCGGACGATGCTTCCCCGCGGCGTCAAGGCCGCCAGCCCTCCGGCGAAGCCGTCCCCGACCTGGATTACACGCTGAACCAGCTGGGCATTACGCTGCGTTCGCGTCTGTATGAAATGTGCAAAATCGTACAGATGAATTCTGACGATTTCCGCATGGCGGTGAAGCAGGCGGGCAATAAGTTCCGAGTGGAATAAGTTTTGTGGCTGGCAGAGAACCACCGGCGATAATGCTGCGCGAAGCGCCTTTGAGTGCGGTAGCAGCCGCTGCCGCCTTCCGCTGTCGGCCTATTTGCCCAATGGAGAAGGCCGGCAGGATTATAGGCGGTAACGGCTGCTACCGCACCCCGAAGGCGCCTTTGGCGCAGGCACTTTGGTAAAAGTGAGCGGCGAAGCCACAGGTTTCCGCGAAGAGGCGGGACCGCCCGATGCGCCGGCATTCAGGCTCGCTCATCGCACTTCAGGGATACAGGGGGATGGAGATTGAGGTTCAATCTGCGGGTTGTTAAGAAGCTATTGGCAGTCAGCTCGCTGCTCGCGCTCTTCTGGGTCACTCTTTTTCACACTCCAGCCTCTATGTTCCCCGCGCCCAAGCACTCGCCCAACAAGCTCGCCTCACTGCAGCGCGACTGGCCGGTGTACGGTGGTGCTCCTGAAGCCACTCACTATTCCCCTCTCGCCCAGATCAATCGCAAGAACGTGAAACACCTACAGGTGGCCTGGAGCTATGACACCGGCGAAACCGGCGGCTTGCAGACCAGCCCGATCATTGTGGACGGAGTGCTCTACGCCTACACGCCCACCCAGAAGGTGATTGCAGTTGACGCCCGCACCGGCAAGCTGGTGTGGAAGTTTGATTCCGGCATTGAAGGGCGGCAGCCGGACCGGGGACTCGCCACCTGGACCGACGGCGAACACCGCCGCATCCTGGCCGGCGTTATGAATTATGTTTACGCTCTTGATGCACATACGGGAAGGCCTATTACGACATTTGGCCAAGGCGGCCGTATCGATCTGCGCGAGAACCTGCGCGACAAACCCACGTCCGTGGTGATTGCCCTCACCAGTCCGGGAATTGTCTATAAAGACCTGCTGATTGTGGGAGGCCGGGTGCCGGAGTCCCTGCCCTGCGCCCCCGGCGATATCCGCGCCTACGACGTGCAGACGGGAAAATTGCGCTGGTCGTTCCACACCATTCCCCATCCCGGCGAGCCCGGTTATGAAACATGGCCGCCGGGGGCGTGGAAGTACGCCGGTGCTGCCAACAATTGGGCGGGGATGGCCCTTGACCCCCAGCGCGGCATCGTCTACGTGCCCACGGGATCGGCTTCGTCGGATTTCTATGGCGCCAACCGCGTCGGCGACGATCTCTACGCCAACTGCCTGCTGGCTCTCGACGCCGAGACCGGAAAGCTCATCTGGCATTTTCAGGGCGTCAAACACGATCTGTGGGACCGTGACTTTCCTTCTCACCCTGTGCTGGTTACAGTGGATCGCGACGGCAAGCCTGTGGACGCCGTCGCGCAGACTTCCAAGCAGGGATACGTTTTTCTGTTCGACCGCGCGAACGGCGCGCCGCTGTTCCCCATCAAGTACTACCCTTTTCCGCCCAGCCCGGTGGAGGGTGAAGTCGCTGCCGCCAGTCAGCCGCTTCCCACCCGGCCGGCGCCTTACGCGCGCCAACTTTTTACGGAAGACATGTTGACCAACCGTACTCCTGAGGTGCACAAGTGGGCGCTGGAACGGTTCCACCAGCTCCGCAGCGAAGGCCAATTCGTTCCCTTCTCGGCGGGGAAGGACACTGTGGTCTTTCCCGGTTATGACGGCGGCGCGGAGTGGGGCGGTCCGGCCGTGGATCCCGAAACCAAAATTATCTACGTCAACTCCAACGATGTGGTGATGTTTGGGGCCGTTGAAGAGGTCACCGGCAACGACCCCACGGGCAAGCACGTTTATCTGAGTCAATGCGCCCTCTGCCATCACGACGATCTGGGCGGGTCGCCGCCGGACTTTCCCTCGCTCAAGGGGATTGGGAACCGGATGACGCAACCGGAAATCGCCGCCATCATCCGCCAGGGGCGCGGACGAATGCCGGCGTTCACCAACCTCTCGCCCGCCTACATGACCGCTCTCGTACATTTCTTGGTGGGCATTCAGGACCGGGAGGAATTGAAAACTGTGGGCGAAGGGCCTCCCGCCAAGTACCGCTTCGGCGGATATGGGAAGTTTCTCGATCCGGATGGCTACCCCGCCGTCGTGCCTCCGTGGGGCACGCTGAATGCCATCAATCTTGATACCGGCGAATACACGTGGAAGATTCCCTTCGGCGAGTATCCAGAACTCGCCGCAAAGGGGATGAGAAACACGGGC
>Ga0206987_1218_pt1 | contig 9486 bp, 11 predicted proteins | sample Alteio_BWMinCont_11_FD_153281 | JGI IMG/M metagenome (GOLD analysis project Ga0206987, IMG submission 153281) | Enriched cells from forest soil in Barre Woods Harvard Forest LTER site, Petersham, Massachusetts, United States -... | ecosystem: Environmental > Terrestrial > Soil > Temperate forest >... | reverse complement strand
GGGGAGGGCGGAGGAGGCATCACCCGCGTGCTTGCTGGTGCTAGGGTGATAGAAAAAGCAGGGGTTAATTTTTCGCATGTGCATGGACGACAATTGCCGCAGGCGGCGACTGCCAAGCGTCCAGAATTAATCGATGCAAGCTTTCAAGCTCTCGGTGTCTCAGTTGTTGTACATCCGCTCAACCCATACGCGCCTACCTCGCATTTTAATGTGCGTTTTATCGTGGTTGAGAAGGAAGGGATGGCTCCCTATTGGTGGTTTGGCGGCGGCTTTGATTTAACGCCTTATTATGGTTTTGTTGAAGATTGCGTGCACTGGCATCAAATGGCAAAGGCAGCTTGTGATGGCTTTAAAGCAGATGCCTATGCTAAATATAAAAAATGGGCAGACCAATATTTTTATTTAAAACACAGACAGGAAGCGCGCGGCATTGGTGGTATTTTCTATGATGATCTGAATGAAGGTGAATTTGAACATTGCTTCGCCTTTATGCAAAGTGTTGGCAATCATTATATTAGAGCCTATCAAGCGATTTTAGCGACGCGTAAAAACCATGCCTATAGTCAAACTGAACGTGATTTTCAATTGTATCGTCGTGGCCGCTATGTGGAATTTAATTTATTGTATGATCGCGGTACGCTATTTGGTTTGCAATCTGGCGGTCGCACGGAATCTATCCTCATGTCCCTGCCACCCTTGGTAGCGTGGCATTATGATTGGCAACCGCAAGCAGGTTCGGCTGAACGAAAGCTTTATGATGAATTTTTGCCGGCCAAAGAATGGCTGCGGTGATTTTCTAGCTCTTTTTGCGGATCAGGCATCAGCTGAAGAGGTGCCTGATTCGTAGGAACTGTAAATAGAGTCGCAGGAGAGGGATGAATGCGTGGGCTGCTTTGCGCATACCTATCTATTAAAAGTTTAATATCTGCGATGATTTTTTCACGCCATTCTTTTATGGACTTTGCTTCAGAATTTTCTTCTATGGGCTTTCCCTCAGATTTTTTTGCTTCGACAAAATCGTTAATTAAAAAATTTGCATACTTCTCTGCTGAATAACTGATTGCTTCGATAGAAAGCAGGATCTTTTTTTCATTTGCAAAGTGGTAGATCAAGGAAAAATAAAAAGCCTTAAAAAAAGGAAAGACGGCAAATTTTTCATTTTCATTGATTCCTCTCACCAAAAAAGTTTCTATTTCTTTATAGCAATCATGGTCACTACCTTCTTTAAATAGCTTGGTAAAATATCTACTCAATGGATAGGGATCAGTAAACAAGGCATTAAAGGGCACCATACCAGGCAAATTACTTGATCGCCTGTCTAAATTTATTTTATGGTCGCAATGTAATATTTTTATGTATTTTTTAAAAATAAAATAACAAGAGAATTGCCGTGTTTGGATGGGCAGCTTCACTGCAAATTCATCCATTGCTGCCGCTTGGAAGAGTGTTGGCATGTATTCATCCCGAGTACTCAATTGATAGGCATGCCCATCAAGTTGAATTAATTTAGACGGAATCGTGCCATGGCCAATGTGATGATGATCAATGACTTCAAATTCGCTATAGTCAAGGCCGGTAAGACATTCTCTTTCATAGCGACGTGACTTTGCGACAGTTATATCTAGGCTAACACGGCCTTTTCTGACTCTCTTGACGGAGATATATTCCACATCTTCTGCATAATCGCTAACAAAATTCTCGGCGCGAAGAAATGCGCGAATGTCAATTTGTTGAAAAAGGGCTTCATTATAAGGGATGAATAAATCAATATCATTAACAAAATATTTTGCGGCGGCAGCAGGAGCGCGATGACAGAGATAAATGGCAAAGCGTTCTGCGAGACCCCCTTTAAGGAATAATTTTAGCTCTGATTTGATTTGAAATTTTATGAAAAGTGATTGTAATTTTTTCTTAAAATTATAAATATCATCCAAATCACTTTTATCAATGGGTGTGCCAGCGCCCTTTAATAGAATAGCCCTCTTTTTCTCCATTTTTTCTATTTTTTCGTTTTTTTGTCTTTTATGATTAGGGCTTGTTTTTTTCGGGGTTTGAATTTCTTTTGCAATTCGTGAGGCTTGGGGTTTTTTATTGCTATGTTTTTGTTGAGTCGCGAGGTCGACAGGCAGCGATTTAAATGCTGAGATACAGCCACCTTGGATCAAGTGATAATAGTTGCTTAGTTTAAGATGGAAGGTCTCTAATTCGGATTGATTTTCGAAGTCTTGATCATAGATTTTAAAAAAATGAATGGCTTTTAATAAGGCTTGATATATTTTTGCCGCGTCGAAAACTTTATTTTTATCGCACAAGGGTTTTAATAAGTAATCAATTAAATGATGGGCTAAACCAGAAACAAGTTCGCTATTTTCTATGCTCAGGTCCCATCGCATGCTTTCATTTTCAAGATTTAAGTTAAGTGTCATACAGACATGAATGAAATGCGCTTTAATGATTTCAGGACGAAAAGCGATACGAAATTCTTCATTTTGCGCCTGTATTTTTTTTATTTGGTGATGAAATAAATCATCTGTATGCGTGTTTCTAATATGAGGCCAATATTTTCTTATAAATCCATCTAGTGATGAGGTGCTTATTTCTATCTTTTTTGATTCTTGAAATTGCCGGAGCTCTGAGAGAAGTAATTTAGTATGAAGTTTTTGTATTGCCTTAGTTAATTCACTAATGAATCCTGTAATTTCTTCGAGAAGATGGTGATCAATAGCAAGCATTGAAGCGTAAAAACATTTGAGAGCTATGATGCGCCATATTACTTTCTGTGGATGCTTAACACGAAGTGAGGGCTCATCATCTTTTTGCATTTGTTCGAATGCATTGATAGCCGGTTGTAAGTGTGCCACGTATTCTAAATTTCTCATATAGAATAATTTTAGACAAAGGCTATGGTAATAAAAAGTACTAAGCGAGGCGGAGGTATTTACATTGTATTTTTTAAGGCGGCGATGGGCTTGTTTGAGATTAGCATCCGTTTCATCGCTCTGATCAATTAAATTTTCTATCTGTAATAAGTGTTGTAATTGTACTTCTTCTTGCTCAATTCGGCCGATCATGTATTGTTCTCGCTTTGTGTGTGACTTATAAGGCGCAAGTATAGCGAGGAATTATTAAGTAATCCTTAATATTGTTTATGAGCGGTGGGTGAGGTTGTTGTGAAGATGTTCGTCATTATAAAAGCACTCCTCGCAACGACGAACGCTTTTATAATGACGAACACCTGCGCCGGCCTTATCTCACTGTCTCTGTTTCCAGATCCAATGCTTTGATCATACGTTTATTTTCTTCCGTCACTTGAGATTCACAATAGGTTTCTTTTAAGAAGAGAGAAAGAAATATACCAAGAGCAACACCAATTGGAATAACACTGAGAGCAAAAGTATAATCAGCAGCTGTGTAAGTGGGCAGGCCATCAATGCCAAGCGGGCTATTCGTATGTAAATCTAAGAGCTTGCCTACAACCGGTTGGAAAATTGCGCCGCCTGCCATAATCAGCATATTAGTGACAGCGACTGCGGTACCAGAAATTTGTATGGGATTACTTTCTTTTCCTAATGCGAAACAGAGGGGATGAGCGCCGCAACAAAATCCAATAGCAAAGAAAATGAAATATAAATTTGATGCGTCGATACCACTCGGTAAATAAAACACGATACAAAGTAATAATGCCGCAAAAAAACCTGTGATCGTTAAGGGCATGCGTCGGCGTCTGATTTTATCTGAAAATGCGCCAATGATAGGGCCAGAAATGATCCAGCCATAAAATGTATAAGTTGATATTTGTACCGCTTGAGCAGAAGTCAGTTGATAAACAGATTTTAAATAAGGGATTCCCCAAAGATCTAAGAAAACAGATGAGGGTAGATATAATAAGCAGCCAATAATGCCAATCAGCCACATTTGTGGGTTGGTAAAAATGAGACGTAGCGCACCCAATAATTGTTTTAAATTGATCGGTGCTTGCATCTCTGTTGCCGTTCCTTTACTGCTTTGATTTTTTGGCTGATTGCGCACAAATAAAAAGAGAATCACACTCAAAACAATACCAGCAATAAAAGCACTATGTAATGCTTGCTGATAGCCGATTAATTCGACTGCTTCTGTGAGATAGGTTTGTGCTAGTGCACCAGAAGTCATGCCAATAGCAGTGGCTAAGCCAGCGACAGTGGCAAAGCGATTAGTCGGCAGCCAAATGGATGCTAATTTTAAGGTGCCAATATAAGCAAATGCTGCACCTAAGCCAATCAAGAAACGTCCAAGGCTCGCTGTGGATAAATTATCAGCAGAAACAAATATGCCTAAGCCTATTGCTGCGAGTAAACATGCCATACATAACACAATTCGCACACCAAATTTATCGTAGAGCATGCCGGCAGGTATTTGCATTGGGGTATAAGCGTAATAATAGAGACCGGCAAGGGCGCCAAATTGAGTGGCATTGATATGGAAAGCGTGGGTAAGTTCGGGTTGCATAACACTGGGAGAGACACGGAGAAAATAGTTGTAACAGTAAAATAACATTCCACAACAGACAATCAGCCATGGATAAATTGATTTGAACCAGGGAAACGTCATTGTACGATTTGCCATCATGAAATTGTTTCCTATAAATAAAATAGTTAGTGTTTTAGATCAATTACTGCAAATGCCATCCTTTGCTTTGTGCCTCAAAGCCGAACTTTATAACAAAACTACTCACGCAAAGTCAATTCAAAATGGATCTCGCCCTCAAAGTTGTTGTAGTTATTCACTTTTATTTGAAAAAAGAATAGAAATAATGCGAGTTTAGTATTAGATTAGAGCTTGTGAAATTTTATATTCAATTAGGAGAAAAACATGAAAATGAAGTCATATGCAATGTTGGCAGCATCCGGCTTGCTAGCAGCTTCAGCTGTCTATGTTGCGCCAGTGATGGCAGATGATATGAGTGGGCAAACAGCACCTTCTACGACAACCACTACGACAACAACGAATACGAGTCCTGCTAGCGATAATACGACTGCGCAAGCACCTGCGCCGGTTGCAGCAGCACCAGCGCCAGCACCAGCAGCGCCAACTGCAACGACACCACCGGCAACAGGTCAGGCCGCACCTGCTGATAATAGTGGCATGCCGCCTATGCAAGGCCCAAGTGATAATAGTGGTGCATCTTCTGGTACAGATAATAGCAATATGGGAAGTGATACGAATTCTGGCGCTAATTCTAATGCGGCACCTGGTGCAACACCGCCAGATGCAACGCCTGATACGGCAACGGGTGATGACGATTATTAATTTTCTGTTGTTGGTGGATTATGGTGTAGATTCTTCGAGATGGTGTTTATGCAAACCATCTCGAAGAATCTACACCATAATCCACCAACCATTTACTTATCCCGCTTTTTTATTCTCATAATGATCAGCAATAATCTGCGCAACACAAGCAGTCAACTTTTTCCCCGTAGGGATATGTAAAAATTCATTAGGTCCATGCGCATTTGAACCTGGCCCTAATAATCCAGTAATAATGAATTGGGCTTCAGGAAATTTTTTTCCTAACATGCCCATGAAGGGAATCGTTCCGCCTTCACCCATATAAACTGCATGCTTGCCAAAATAGGCTTGAGAAGCCTGTTGTGCCGCATTTACAAGCCAAGCTTGTTCAAGTGGCGCATTCCAACCCGCGCTTGCTTCCTTTGTTTCAAAACGAATATGCGCATGATAGGGAGGATTTTTTTCCAAACTTTCTTTTAATGCTTTGACTGCTTTATTGGGATCGCAAGTTGGCGGTAAACGCAGGGAAAGTTTTACAGCGAGAGAGGGGATTGTGACATTACCCGCATTTTGAATAGAGGGTAAACCTTCGCAGCCAATGACTGATAAAGCAGCCTTCCAGGTGCGTCGTAAAATTAATTCAGCAACAGAATTAGATTCAGGTTTTACTTCGGCTTGAAAAGGTAAATCAGTGAAAACAGCATTGCCTAATACCCGAGCTGCCTGTTCCGCTTGTTGTTCACGATTTTCTGGAATGCGAACTTGTAAATCCTGCAGAATAATGTCGCCTGTGATTTCATTTTCTATGCGATTCAAACATTGTCGTAAAATACGGAAACAAGAAGGTGCGATGCCGCTGCCTGCACCGGAATGTACGCCTTGTTTTAATACGTCAATATGTAACACACCGCTTGCGAGACCGCGCAATGAAGTTGTTAACCACAATTGTTCATAGTTGCCGCAACCAGAATCCAAGCAAATAACTAAACTGGGTTTGCCAATGCGGTCTTCAAGTGCATTGACATAGAAAGGTAAATCGGGACTGCCGCTTTCTTCACTTGCTTCGATTAAAATGACGCAGCGAGCATGAGGAATGTGTTGCTGATGTAGAGATTTAATTGCAGCTAATGAAGCATAAATTGCATAACCATCATCAGCTGATCCACGTCCATAAAGTTTATCGCCGCGTAATACGGGCTTCCATGGATCTAAATCTGCATCCCAGCCAGACATTTCAGGTTGTTTGTCCAAGTGTCCATAGAGCAGAATGCTATCGTCACTATTCCCCGCAATTTCAATTAAGATGATAGGTGTTTTATTTTCCAAGCGAATAACTTCCATCGTCATATTATCCGCAGCATTTGCCTTGCACCAATCACTCATTAGTTTAATTGCAGCTTCCATATGGCCATTTGCCTGCCAATGAGGATCAAATTGGGGGGATTTATTCGGGATTTTAATATACTCGATAAGGCTAGGAATGATGCTCTTATCCCAGAGTTCGTCAATATATTGTGCACTTTGCGCTTGATTCATATAAGAACCTTTGTTAATTACTATTGAGCGGACTATTATAAACGAATAGGGTCTGTTGACAATTACGTGAGGATAAGGCCATGCTGAAATTGATTGCTTATGCGTCAAGTATTGCAGGTATGGAGGCGCCCCAGTTTAATAGCGACCAAGGACCTGCTGTTATTCAACACTCACCTTATTTAACAGATGCGCTAGAATGGACAACCATAGTAAATTCACCGCAATCGGCTGATTTATCCAAAGAAAACATCGTTGCAAATATTAATACTGAATTAGCAAAGCAAATCTCTGCATTCATACAGCAACAAAAAAAATGCTGTGTGTTAGGCGGAGATCATACTTGCGCAATTGGCACATGGAGCGGTATGTATGATGCCTTGCATAATAAAGGGAGTATGGGATTAATTTGGATAGATGCGCATATGGATAGTCATACGCCAGCGACGACGGAATCGGGTCGTCTGCATGGTATGCCGCTTGCCTGTCTGCTAGGCTACGGTTATCCTGTATTAACATCCATTTTGCATGCTGAACCTAAAGTAAAGCCGCGTAATCTTTGCCTAATTGGTGTGCGTAGTTTTGAAAAAGCAGAATTAGAATTTTTATCAAAATTGGGTGTGCGAATTTATTATATGCCGGAAATTAAACAGCGTGGTTTTACTGCCGTTTTGCAAGAAGCGGTACAACATGTGAGTGCAGATACGATAGGCTATGGTATCAGTATTGATATGGATAGCATTGATCCGCGAGATGCGCCTGGTGTTGGTGTGCCTGAAGCTGGCGGCATTCGCAGAGATGCAATGATTGCGGGATTAAGCGAAATAGTTTCAGATCCTAAATGCTTGGCGACAGAAATTACGGAATTTGATCCATCGCAAGATGTGAATCATATGACAGAAAAATTAGTAATCGATTTATTAAAAATATTGAAAAATGGTCGCAAATAATGGCAATTTATTTGGAAGTGCAACTCAGAACGCAAGTATTAATTATTTATGAGAATGAAAAAATATTAAAAGAATATCAAATTTCTACAGCAAAAAATGGTGCCGGTGAACAATATGGCAGTGAGCAAACACCACGAGGTTGGCATCTTATTCGTGCTAAAATTGGCGAAGGTCATCCTGTGAATACGGTATTTGTTCGTCGAAGGCCAACAGGGGAAATTTATACGAAAGAATTAAGTTTGCAATTCCCCGAGCGCGATTGGATTTTGACACGAATTTTTTGGTTAAGCGGATTGGAATTACATAAAAATCGTTTTGGGAATGTTGATACTATGCGGCGTAAGATTTATATTCATGGTGCGCCTGATAGCGTAGCAATGGGTGTAATAGGTTCTAAGGGTTGTATTCGCATGCGTAATGCTGATCTTATTGATTTGTTTGGGCAAATACCTGCGGGAACAAAAATACTAATAAAAGAATAGAAAATAAGCGCAATTTATCTTATAGTTATTCTAATAATATCAAGTAAATATCTAACATTAAAATATGCTATGCTAATAGAGTGGCATAATAAAAAGAAGGGAGTGCGATGCCAGATAAAATCCATGAATTATTAAATTATTGGTTTGGAAATTTAGGTTCTGCTGATTTACCTAGCAGTGACCGTACTAATATGTGGTTTGGTGATGATGATACCGTTAAGCAACAATTGCTGAATACCTTCATGCAAGAATATAAAGATGCGGCTGAGGGAAAATTAATTGATTGGTCGAAATCGCCCCGCGGTCGTCTAGCATTGATTATTTTATTAGATCAATTTTCCCGTTGTTATCACCGTCATTCTTCTCAAGCATTTGCTTTCGATGAGCAAGCACAGCAATTATGTGCAGAAGGATTACGTGAAAAAATGGATCAATCATTAACTTTAATTGAACGCGTATTTTTTTATATGCCGCTGGTGCATGCCGAAGATGGCTCGACACAGGAAAGGTCCATTCGTTTGTATCAAGAATTAGTAGCCTTATCCATGAGTGAAACCACACAAGTGTATCAACTTTTTCTTGCTTATGCTTATGCGCATTTTCGCGTTATTAAGGAATTTGGGCGTTTTCCGCAACGAAATAACGTTCTGGGACGTGAGTCTACTGAAGCGGAACTAGCATTTCTTAAGCATTCATAATATTATTTTTAGGCCAGGGGGACGTAGCTCAGCTGGGAGAGCGTCGCGTTCGCAATGCGAAGGTCGGGAGTTCGATCCTCCTCGTCTCCAGCAGTAAAATCAAATACTTAAAAGATATTCCAAAAGTTGAATCTAAATTCTAGGGTGCAATTAGGGTGCAGCGTGAGTGCACATCAAGCTATCAAGGGATGCTAAAAGCACGCATTAAAATGTTTTGAAATTAATTTACAAAAGTGGGCATAGATGAAGATAGCCGTGACTGGATTAAGCACGGCTTCTTAAAAAGAGGAGATTAGAAAGAACGGTTGACTAAGTGCATATTTATCCAAGTATCCAAGTCTTCTTTGCGATATCGAATGCTTCTGCCAAACTTTACAAAATCCGGGCCAGGCGTTCTTGTTTTTCGATAGCCATTCATGCGATCTTGCCGCAGAAAACTTCTACTCATTCCAATATATTCCGAAGCTTCTTTTTCTGTGAAAATATTCTTATTCATTGTCGTGACTCATTGTTGGTTAGTTGTAATGAAGTTTTGATGATACATTAAGTATACAT
>Ga0206987_1227_pt1 | contig 9503 bp, 8 predicted proteins | sample Alteio_BWMinCont_11_FD_153281 | JGI IMG/M metagenome (GOLD analysis project Ga0206987, IMG submission 153281) | Enriched cells from forest soil in Barre Woods Harvard Forest LTER site, Petersham, Massachusetts, United States -... | ecosystem: Environmental > Terrestrial > Soil > Temperate forest >... | reverse complement strand
GGTTGAAGAATATTCCCGTAATTACGAAGTGACCCTTCGCCGGAACTTGTACCGCACCATACGTAGGGGTGCTGGGAACATACAAGGTGTTGCCGTTCGCGAAGGCATATACGTTGGGGTCATCGGCATTTACGTCCCCGCCGTAAAACAAAATATTGGGCCCTGCCGGCGGAGGCCCCCAGCTAAACGTCTGCCTTTGTGTTGCTGCGGCGTTTGCCTGGTGGCCCATCCCCAGAGAGGGTGTGGCCGCGTTTTGCGCTACGGCGGTGAGCCTGACAATTGCGGCCAGAACGACTACAGCAAGAGTTTTTTTCATGGACACCCTCCATTCTTTGCTCACGCATTTATGCCGAAGGTTTCCCCTATTCGTCTTGAACGGCCCCGATTGTACGCCAGTCCCGCCGGATCGCGATGTGTGAAAAGATTTGCATTTGGCGAGTGGCCACCGCATTATCTAGACGAGCAGCCTCCAGTTGTCGACATGGCGAGGGGTTGTTCCGATGATGCCAGGCCGTTATAGTGTGAGTCCCTGAGGCGCTCAGCCGCTCTCCGGGATGAAAACAAACGGGCAGATCCGAGGAGGAACCATGCCACTGCGTTTGGACAGCCGTCCGGTGGGCGACATACTGGTAGTGCAATGTAGCGGCCGCATCGTAGCCGGCGCGGATGTGCACTCATTGCAAATGCTCCTGGGAAAAGTCCTGCCCCAACACCATGAGGTCGTCCTGCAGTTGGAGCGGGTGGAGTTCATGGACAGCAGCGGGTTGGGGGCGCTAGTGCGTCTGGTTTCGACAGCGCGAGCTAACGGCAGCGATCTCAAACTCTGCGCCTTACCCCCGCAGGTGCGTAAGACTTTGGAGTTGACGAATTTGCTTTCTTTGTTCCAGATCTATGACTCCGAAGCAGAAGCTATCGTGGCGGCGTATCTGGGCCCACGGTACTCCAAAGAGAAAGGTGACGAGAAGCAACTGCGCATTCTGTGCGTCTATGATTCGGCCGATGTGCGGGCTTTATTGGGAGAAGTGTTATGCCGCGCCGGTTACAAGGCGGTCACCACCGGCAACGTGCACGACGCTCAAATTCTTTTGAAAGCCACAAAGGCAAGACTTGTCGTCCTGGGCGCGAACATGCAGTCGGTGCACGGCGTGTCGACCAAAAAGGCGATGGAAGAGATTGATCCGGCGGTTACGCTGGTGGTGCTGGATGAAGGCTTTGGCGCACAGGATCCGGGTGAAGCCGCAACTAAATTGCTGGACACCATTCGCAGTAGGACGGCAGGGACTGCGGCTTAGGCATATGATTCTCCGCAAGCCCTGTGATTGGTTGCTGCTGTCGGCAATCACCCTAGCACTGCCGCTTTCCGCTACCGGCGCCGACGAAGCTATCCGCTATAAGCCGGTTTCTCGAGAAGTCGTCGAATCCCGCCTGAAGAAGTATGCTGGCAATGACCAGCAACGCGAGGCTGCGCTCAAACAAATGTTTGCCGACGCTGGCTGCGATGGCCAGCACCTGTCCGAACAAGCAGTCAAGGCTGCGAGGCAGCCCAACGTAATCTGTGTGCTGCCCGGCAGTTCTGACAAGATCATCATCGTAGGCGCGCACTTCGACCACGTCTTGGCGGGGGATGGAGTTGTGGACAACTGGAGCGGTGCGTCGCTACTGCCATCGCTGTACGAAGCAGTGAAGATTGAACCGCACACGCACACCTACATCTTTATTGGGTTTACGGATGAGGAAAAGGGCGAAGTCGGATCACATTTCTACGCTGGGCAGATGACCAAGGAGCAGGTTGCCGCAACTGATGCCATGGTGAACATGGACACCCTGGGCCTGGCGACGACCGAGATTTGGGTTAGCCACTCGGACAAGCGGCTGAGTAGGGCACTGATTTACATCGCCAAGCAATTGAACCTGCCGGTCAAAGGGATCGATGTGGAGCAGATCGGCAGCACTGATTCAGAGCAGTTTGCCGCACGCAGGATTCCCAGCATTACCATCCACTCGCTAACGCAGGAAACCTGGAATGCCCGTATCCTTCACACCTCGAAAGACAAGATTTCGGCCATGCGATTGGACGATTACTATCAGACTTATACGCTGATAGCCGCTTATCTGGCTTTCTTGGATCAGGTTGCGGGTGTGGCCAGCAAGAATTAGCGCTCGGGATCTACGACGGCAGGCGGGAAATAAACTCCAGGCCAAACCAGTAACCGGTGCGATTGCGGACGATGGCAGTGAGGCGGGCGTTGCGTGGCTGGCTGAATTCGATCTCGGTCAGATCGCCAGGTTGGAGCGCGACTCCGGCGTACAGCGACATGCCACCTTCGCTGATCTCGACCCCGAGACCGCTCACATGCTTTGCCTTGGGACCATCACATAGCAAAATGCTGACCGGCAAATTGACGGGATAGCGCTTCCAGCGGCGCGTATTGGCGGGAGACTGCATGCTGACTGCCCTGCCCAGCGGCGGATAAACAGATGATAGGCATGGAACCGGGTCCATTCAAATTACCGAGGTACCACTAGTAACCGGTTACGCTCTCGGGTTGCAGGCAAACGCGTTCACCACCCAAGAACGAGGAAACCAAGCGCTAGCCGGGCGGTAAAGTGCGGCAGAAGGCGCGGATTTGAGCGCGCTGTTCAGGAAGAATAGCGACAAACTCGAAACCGTGGAGAAACCCCATCCGATGGCGGACCACGGCACGAAGGGTCTGAAGCTGGTCAAGTTTGGGGAGGGAAAGCTCAAGCGAGACCATTTCGCCTGGGCGGAATTCGCTGGTCACGACCGCGCCCAGCCCGTTCTCCGCGATTTCAAAGCAGCGGCCATGGATGCGGAGATATCCCTCCTGCCCCAGGACCTTGACGATCAGAGGCAACTCAGTCCGGTAGCGGGCGTAACGCCTTGTTGAGGACTTGTGCACGCGTCGAGTTTCTTGCAGCTTGTTCTATTTAGTGCCTGGTATTGCACCCGGGGGCTGATCCAAGGGAGGACAAGACTATCGTCACAAAAACTGACGACCTTGGCAAGGGGTGGACACTGAAAAGTAAGGTACGAAAGACGCAGCCTGTGATGGACCCGGCAAAGGTGTGGGAAGGTATACTTTTCAGCAGCGGACCCGTAGCTCAACTGGATAGAGCAATGCGCTTCGAACGCAGAGGTTGGGAGTTCAAGTCTCTCCGGGTCCGCCATTGAGTTTCCGGTTTCTCGACTGGGCCCGGTGAACTTCCACATCGCCCACCTCTTTTACAATGCAGAAGTGCGAACTTGGGATGTCATCATTGTTGGCGGAGGCATTATTGGCCTCTCACTGTCGATCGCGCTTCGCAAACTCGGCTCGACCGTCCTGGTGGTAGAGCGAGGAGAGCCCGGTCGTGAAGCTTCGCATGCGGCGGCAGGCATGCTGAGCGACTGCACGCTCGAGACGCCGGCAGCATTGCATCCTCTGGCGCAAGCGAGTGCGCGGATGTATCCCGAGTTTGTGCATGAGTTGCTGGACGAATCGGGTATCAGTTGTGACCTGCGCGACCAGGGAACTTTACTGTTTCTTCCCGCTGAGCATGTTGTGAGGGGTATCGATGCAGAAGAGGTTTCTACAGCACGCCTATCGGAGCTTGAACCAGCGCTCGGTGATCACTCATATGTGGCGTTCTACTTGAAAGAGCGCAGTGTCGATCCGCGAGCGCTGACAGCAGCAGCTCTGAAAGCTGCCAAACATCGCGAAGTGGATATTTCTTCGGGGACTGCGGTGACCAACCTGCTGCTCTCCGATGGCAGGGTTGCAGGCGTAACCACAGACAAGAGCAGCTATGGCGCACCGATTGTGGTGAATTGCGCAGGAGCGTGGGCGGGACAGATTTCGCCGCATCAATTCCCTACCCGGCCAGTGAAGGGACAAATGCTATGTGTGGTCGGCGGACCGGTCTTGACCCATGTGCTGCGCGCTCCCGACGTGTACTTGGTACCCAGAAGTGACGGGAGGGTGCTGATCGGTGCCACGGTCGAAGAAGCCGGATACGACAAGCGAACCGACGCTGACACCATTCAACGCATGCGCCGGGCGGCGATTGCTCTGGTTCCGGGGCTGGAGCGCGCACGAATCTTGGAGGCTTGGGCGGGGCTACGGCCGGGAACGCCGGATGCTTTGCCAATCTTGGGAACGACGAGCACGCCGGGATATTTCGTGGCAACAGGACATTTTCGCGATGGCATCTTGCTGACGCCAGTGACGGCGGATGTGATGGCCAAGCTGGTGACCGGGGCCGACCCGGAGTTGGATCTAACGCCGTTTTCACCGGCGCGGTTCGGGTGTTGACGATGAGAGTCGCAATCGTATCGGATATTCACGGCAACAGGCGCGCGTTCGAGGCAGTTCTTGCGGATCTGCGGCACGCCGCGCCCGACTTGGTTGTCCACGGCGGCGACTTGGCTGCCGGTGGCACTCACCCGGCCGAGATCATCGATCAGATTCGCTCCCTGGGTTGGCCCGGGGTCGCTGGGAATGTAGATGAAATGCTTTGGGCCCCGGAGCGTCTGACTGAGTATGCCGCCGCAAATCCAAAGATCTCGGCAATCCTTGCCATGGTCCAGGAAACGATTTCTCCGACTACTCGCTGGACGATACGTCCCTCCCGAGTAGATCTTTCTTGATGTAACCGGGGCACTGCAGAATGGGCAGGCGCGGATACTTTGGGAAGCTGGGGTCGGTGTCGGAAAGTCCACAGCGGTAAAAAGTCGATCCGCGAGAGGAATCCATGCGTCGCGCAAAACGGCAGTCGAGGCAGAGACCCACACGCCGACGTTCCCCGTTAGTCTTGTCGTCTGACGCCATCCTCGCAGCATAGCGTATCTCTCTTTTGAACGACTCTCAACGCCGTTTGGTGGAACTTTTGTTGGTTGTTATCCGTTCCTAGGGCTACTCTGTGAGATCGGAGGAATGATTGAAGCTAGTCATCGATAAGGTCAGTAAACGCTACCGCGGAGGAAATTGGGCGCTAAAGGGATTCAGTTTGGAGCTGAACCCCGGAGTACTGGGATTGCTTGGACCGAACGGCGCAGGGAAGACGACGCTAATGAGCATTCTGGCGACGATCACTCGCGCGACCGAGGGCACCGTAACGTGGAACGGGACCGACGTGGCGTCGGATCCCGATGGGTTGCGCGCCGTGCTCGGCTTTCTGCCCCAGGATTTCGGGGTTTATCCCAATCTGAATGCGGTGGAGTTTCTGGAATATCTGGCGGCGGTAAAGGGCTTGGATTCCGCTACGTCACGTCGCCGCATTGATGAACTGCTGAATCTGGTCAACCTCACCGACGTGCGCAAACGGCCTCTGGGCGGCTACTCCGGCGGAATGAAGCAACGAGTGGGAATTGCCCAAGCATTACTCAACGATCCCCAGTTACTGATCGTCGATGAACCGACGGCTGGCCTTGATCCCGAAGAACGGGTTCGCTTCCGCAATCTGCTTTCTGATCTGGCAGGCGAGCGCATCGTGATTCTTTCGACCCACATCGTGTCGGATGTCGAAGCCACGGCTACCGACATCGCACTGATCGCGCAGGGGACGCTGGTGGCACATGCGTCTCCGGAAGACCTGCTTCGTCAGGTGGAAGGCAAAGTCTGGGAGTGGGTGCTGCCCAGCGCGGAATTGAATGCAGCCAAGCAGAAGTATCTGATCAGCAACACCGCGCGGCGGAGCGACGGGGTACATGCGCGGGTGCTGGCGGATACGTCACCGGGTGGCGCACAGCCGGTAACACCGAATCTTGAGGACGCTTATTTGTTCTGCCTGTCTCATCATCGCGCCGGAGCGGCGGCATGAAGCATGCTCGCGTTCTGTATCACATGGTGCGGGCTGACTTCCTAGAGCGGGTGCGGCGCTACAGCTTTCTGCTGACACTGGCTTTTGCCGCCTATCTCGCCTGGGGTTCGGCTACCGGACTCATTGTCTTGCGTCTGGGAGAGTACCGGGGCATTTTCAACTCGGCATGGCTGGGCAGCATGATGACCCTGGTGAGTACGTTGTTCGTCTCCCTCGTAGGCTTCTATATCGTCAAGAACGCGATTCTGCGAGACGAACAGACGCGGGTGGGCAGAATCCTGGCCAGTACTCCGATGAGCCGGGTTTTCTACACGCTTGCCAAGGCGCTGAGCAACTTCGCAGTGCTGGGGTTGATGGTTGGAGTGCTGGCGTCGGCTGCGCTCCTTATGCAATTCATTCGTGCCGAAGACACGCACTACCGACTGGGTACGCTGCTGGCTCCGTTCCTTTGGGTCGCGCTTCCTGCCATGGCCATCGTCGCCGCTGTCGCGGTTCTGTTTGAGACGTTGCCGGTGCTGCGCGGTGGAGTTGGCAACGTGGCCTTTTTTTTCGTCTGGGTAACATCCCTGGCGGTAAGCGACCAAAAGGGAGTTGATGATTTTGCCGGGTTTTTTGTGATCGCGCGTAGTATGCAGGAGGCGCTGAAGAAAGTGTATCCGGCGTACGACAATAGTTTTTCGCTCAACATCGGAGACAGTGCCCAGATCACGAAGCGCTTCGTTTGGACCGGAGTCGATTGGACATCCGCGATCGTTCTACACCGCCTGCTGTGGGTGCTCGTTGCTCTGGCCATCGCGGTAGTCGCTTCGTTATTCTTTCAGCGATTTGATCCAGCGCGCACGTGGTCATTCAAAAGGGTTAAGAAATCGCAAGCTGCCGCGGGCGCGAACGGAGATGCACTGGCCGCTGTCGCATCCCGTGAAAGCAGACCTTCGCCGGGCCACCTCACGCCGCTTGGAAAAACATCCAATGAAGCTCGCTTTTCGCAGTTGGTAGTGTCCGAACTTCGCCTGATGCTGAAGGGACAGCGTTGGTGGTGGTATGTGGTGGCGCTCGGCTTACTCATCGCCAGCGCGGTTTCGCCTACCACCGCGGCGCGGCAGGGCGTGTTGACGGCAGCATGGATCTGGCCCGTGCTGGTGTGGTCGCAGATGGGCGCGAGAGAGTCGCGGTTCGCCACACAGGCGCTGATCTTTTCTTCCGCACGGACGCTGAACCGGCAACTGCCTGCGGTTTGGGCAGCGGGCGTCCTCGTGGCTATTCTCACTGGCGGCGGCTACGCACTGCGCTTGCTGGTGAACGGAGACTGGCATGGACTGTTGGCATGGTTCGCAGGTGCGCTTTTCATCCCCGGCCTGGCGCTTGCCCTTGGCGTAATGAGCGGAACTTCGAAACCGTTCGAGGCGATCTACACCGTGTGGTGGTATTTGGGGCCACTAAACCACGCTCCAGGATTCGACTTCGCGGGCAGCACGGCGGGCGCCAGCCGGCCGGCCTTTTACCTCGCCTTCGCTGCCGCACTCATAGTGGTGGCTTACGTCGGACGTCGCGCGCGGTTGGCCTATGCGTAAGTAGAGCCCCGATCTCGTCGAATGAAAGCTCTTCTCCTACCAAATCCGGACGCGGTCAGGCGCGCCAAGGTACATCTTGTCGGCAGGTTGGACGTCAAACGCGGCATACCAGGCGTCAATATTGCGCACGGTGGCCGCGCGGTACGGTCCGGGAGCGTGTGGATCCGTCAACACTTGCTGTCGCAGCGACGCTTCGCGAGACTTCGACCCCCAATTTTGTGCGAAGGCGATAAAGAACTGCTGGTCGCCAGAAAAACCTTCCTGCGTCGGCGCTGTTTGTCCAGCGAGCGAAGCCCGATAGCCGTCGTAGGCGGCCGAGATACCGGCAACATCAGCAATATTCTCACCCAGGGTTTGTTTGCCGTTGACAGATAGGTCGGGGAAAGGTTTGTAAGTGTCATACTGCGCCGCTAGCTTCGCAGTTGCCGCCTCGAAGTGAGCGAGATCGGAAGGTGTCCACCAGTTGCGTACTCTGCCTTTGGAATCAAACGCGGCCCCTTCCGAGTCGAAAGTGTGGCTGATTTCGTGTCCGATGACCGAACCGATGGCACCGTAGTTGGACGCCGCCGGCGCCTGCGGGTCGAAAAACGGCGGTTGCAGAATGGCAGCTGGAAAATTGAGTGCGTTTTGCAGAGGGAGATTGACTGCGTTGACCGTCTGCGGCGTCATGGACCATTCTTTGCGATCGACTGGGGCACCCAGGCGTGCTACATGACGTTGATAGTCGAACAAGCTGCCGCGCCAAAAGTTGCCAAAAATGTCATCCTTCTCCACTTCATAGGCCGAGTAATCGCGCCAGGTCCCGGTGTAGCCAATTCCTACGTACAAAGTCGTCAGTTTGGCCTGGGCTTCAGCCTTCGTGGAAGGATCCATCCATGAAAGAGCCTCGATGCGTTTGCGAAAGGCTGCAATGATGTTTGCGACCATAGCATCGGCCTGGGCTTTGGCCTCAGGCGGGAAGTAGCGTTGGGCGTAGACTTTGCCCACCTCATCACCAAGCAGCCGATTCACCGTTTCGACACCACGCTTCCAGCGTGGGCGCTGCTCAGGAGTGCCGGATAGTGTCTTACCAAAGAAGGCAAACCTCTCGTCGGCGAGTGCCTTTGGCAAAACGCCAGCGTAGGCCTCGATCAAGTGATACGCGAGCCAGTCCTTCCATGTATCCAGCGCAGTTGAGGCCACCAGAGCAGACTCGCCGACAAACGCGCCGGGTTGCCAAACGATAAAACTCGCTTGCTTGCTGAGTCCGGCGCCGCGGAAATATTCGGCCCATTCGAGACCGGGAGCCTTAGCCTCGAAATCCGCCCGCTGCCAGGTATTGTTGGCTTTGTGGATATTTTCGTTATCGGCCAGGCTGAGATGGGTTTGCGCGATGGCGTGCTCCAGTTCCACAATCCGCGCCGCACGAGCGTCTGGGTCGGTGAATCCCGCCAACTTGAGCATGGCGGAGACGTGCGTTTGATACTTGCTGCGGAGATCACGCATGCGATCGCTGGTGGCAAGGTAATACTCGCGGTCGGGAAGTTGCAGGCCGCCTTGCAGAAGATAGGCGGCGTAGTGATCCGAATCATTGAAACCTGGAGCCACCCACAGGCCGAACAGGTTTGCGGTGTGAAAGTTGGTGTTGTTCAATGCGTCGACGTCGGCACGCAGGTTCTCCCCGAGGGCGTGGGCCAGTTCCTGCTTGTTTTGGATCGCTGCGATGGCTTTGAGTCGGGGTTCAAGGGGAGCTAGGCCTCGGGACTCGATGCCGGCCTCATCCATATAAGAGTTGTACAGATCAGCGATCTTGCGCGCACCGGAGCCATTCTGCGCGTTGCCTTTGGCCATCTCTTCAATCAAACCTGCTGTGCGCTTGTCGCTGAGCTCAGAGAGGACGGTGAAAACGCCGATGCGGCCACGGTCCGGCGGAATCTCGGTACGCTTGATCCAGTCGCCGTTGGCATATAGAAAGAAGTCATCGCCGGGCTTGACCGAGCGATCCATGTTGGCGACAGCGATGCCGTGGATCGCCGGCTGCGGCTCATCCTGAGCGTGGACAAGAACGAAAGAGAATATGTTGAGGGCGAGAATAGCGACGCAGGTCCGAGAAACGATCAAGGACTTAGACAC
>Ga0206987_1224_pt1 | contig 9630 bp, 5 predicted proteins | sample Alteio_BWMinCont_11_FD_153281 | JGI IMG/M metagenome (GOLD analysis project Ga0206987, IMG submission 153281) | Enriched cells from forest soil in Barre Woods Harvard Forest LTER site, Petersham, Massachusetts, United States -... | ecosystem: Environmental > Terrestrial > Soil > Temperate forest >... | reverse complement strand
AAGGTCAGCAATGGCGAACTCATTTGGTCAGACGAAACCTACAGAATTCTGGGCTTCACCCGAGAAACGAATCCGACGCTCGATCTGGTATTCGACAGAATTCATCCCGAGGACCGAGAGCGCCTGCAGCAGCTGAGGGACCGCGCCGCGCTGAACGGCATGGACTTAGATGTTGAGCATCGAATCCTCCTGCCGGACGGTGTCCTCAGGTACCTCCACGTGGTTTCCCACGCCGGAGAAGATCGCTCGGGCAATCGCGAGTACATAGGCATAGTCAGCGACATCACTGAACGCAAAGTTGCAGAGCAGGAGCGGGAGGCGCTATCTCGCGACTTGAAAGAGAGCAACGCCAGACTTGAAGAAGCACAACGCGTCGCACATGTGGGCTACTGGGATTGGAATCTTGAAACAGGTGAGGTCATCTGGTCTGACGAGACCTACCGCATCTTTGGGTTCAAACCGCAAGAACGGCCCATGGACATAGCAACGGTTAGCGGATTGGTTCACCCTGATGACCGAGAGGCTCTCTACAGCGAAGTGGACGTGGAAGTTGCTGCCGGCGTGCACCCCGTTCATGAGCATCGGATCGTCCGTCCGAGTGGAGAAGTGCGCACGGTGCACTCCATCACTTCAAAGCTTTGGAGTGCAATGCCTGGTGACTTGGAAAATGGGGCATCGGGAAAGCCCCGCAGGCTGTTCGGTACCGTTCAGGACATTACGGAATTGAAGCGCGCAGAGGAAGTTCGCCATGCTTTGTCTCGAGATTTGCAAGAAAGCAAAGCTTGGCTCGAAGAAGCCCAACGCGTTGCCCATGTCGGCTACTGGATATGGGACCTTGAGACGAATCGCGTGATCTGGTCGGACGAAACATATCGCATCTTTGGGCTGATGCCTCTGGAGGGCCCCATTGTCTTAGCGACAGTACGCGAAATGATCCACCCTGACGATCGAGAGGCCGTATTTCGGACAGCAGAAGAGGCCATTCGTACTGGGGCGCGTGCTGACTGTGAACATCGGCTCATTCGTCCCGATGGGGAAATACGCGTCGTCCATAGCTTGGGTGACTTGAAGAAAGATTCAGAAGGCCGAACCCAAATGTTCGGTACGACCCAGGACATCACCGACCGAAAACGTGTAGAGGAAGAACGTCGGACCCTATCAGGCGCCCTACAGCAAAGCAACGCGAGGCTTGAAGAAGCTCAACGAGTGGCTCACATAGGACATTACGAATTTAACCCTGTCGAGAATCAAGTCACTTGGTCCGCCGAACTTTGTCGCATCTGGGGGATATCCCCGGTGAAACGCCCCATTGACTTGGCGGCGGTTTTCGAGATGATCCACCCAGACGATCGGGAATATGCGGCCCGAGCAGTGGAGGATATCATTCGTACCGGAACTCACTTGAAGGCGGAACATCGTATCGTTCGTCCCAACGGCGAAGTGCGATTTCTTCAAGTTCTGGGAACTGTGAAAAGAGATGCCTCCGGGCGCGCCTACGAACTGTTTGGTACAGGCCAGGACATCACTGACCGAAAACTCGCAGAACAAGCTCTGCGGAGGAATCAGTTCTACCTAAGCGAAGCCGAGCGCCTAGCTCACGTGGGGAGCTGGGCGTCGAGAGATTTAGGTATCCGCTGGTCCGACGATTTAGATATCTATTGGTCTGAGGAGGCATACAAAATTTACGGCCTTGATCCGAAGAACGGGACGCCGATCCTTGAGCAATATCTGGCCGCCATTCACCCCCAGGACCGAGCCTCCATGACTGAAACCTTAAGAGTGATGCATGCGCAGCGCTGTGGTTGCGACGTAACGAATCGAATCGTTCGACCAGACGGTGAGGTGCGGTACGTTCGCTGCGTTGGTGTTCCGGTGGTTGAAGATGGAGTTTTTCAAGGGTTCCACGGCACCACAATGGACGTTACAGAGCAGGAGTTACTGACACAGGCATTGCGAAGAGAACAGGCATACCTCACCGATGCCCAATGCATGGCCCACATCGGAAGTTGGGCTTACAATCTCGTCACACATAAGCTACTGCATTCATCGGAAGAAAACGCTCGCCTGTATGGCTTTGATCCCAGCCAGGGCCCTATACCAGCCGAGCGCTTTTTCGACACCCAACACGCCGAAGACGCCCCGCATGTGAATGCAGCTCTTGAAAGAGCAGTCCGCGAGGGAACGGATTTTTACCTTGACGAATATCGGATTCATCATACCGACGGGAGCATCAGATTCCTGCGTGCCATAGGACATCGCAATGCATCCGGAGAGTCAGGCGAGTACGTCGGCGTCACCATGGACATTACAGATCGAAAGCGCGCCGAGCAGGAGCGCGAAAAGCTGCGGCAGCTAGAGGCAGATTTGGCGCACATCAATCGCGTGAACATGCTGGGAGAACTGGCCGCTGCGCTCGCGCACGAAATTAAGCAACCCATTGCCGCCTCGATCACCAGCGCCAACGCGCTTTTGCGATGGCTTGCGCATGATCCTCCGGACCTCGAACGAGCGCGGGCAGCAGCAACGAGAATCGTTCAGGACGGAAACCGAGCGGCTGACGTTATCAACCGCCTGCGGTCCTTCTACAAGAAAGGCCCGCCTTCTGAACGCGAGATGGTGAGCGTCAAAGACATTGTTCAAGAAATGACCGTACTGCTCCGGGACGAAGCCATTCGGAACTCTGTTACCATCCATACCGAGCTCGACGCAGAGGCGCCTAATATCCTGGCTGACCGGGTGCAACTTCAACAGGTGCTCATGAACCTGATGCTGAACGCGATCGAAGCCATGCAAGACAGCGGCGGGGCATTGACGGTCAGGTCCGGACTGAACCCCGAAGGTCAGCTAGTTATCTCGATCAGCGATACGGGCGTAGGATTGCCAGCGGAAAATAGGGAACGGATTTTTGATGCGTTCCATACGACGAAACCACAGGGAACGGGTATGGGCTTGGCCATTACCCGCTCGATCGTGGAGGCCCACGGAGGACGAATCTGGGCCATTGACAATCCGGGGACGGGCGCAAGTTTCCATTTCACTCTCCCCGTCGAAGCCGAGGGAGGTCGATGAAATCTCCAGCCCTCCCCACCGTTTTCATCATCGATGATGACCGCGGCATGCGTCAGGCGATCCAGGATCTCGTCGAGTCAGTTGGCCTGCACGCCGAAGCTTTTGCAACTGCTCAGGACTTCCTGAGCGGGCAACGCACCGGTGAGCCGAGTTGTTTAGTTTTGGACGTAAGATTGCCGCAGATGAGTGGGCTCGATTTCCAGCGCCAATTGGCCGAGACCGGCGTGCAAATTCCCATCGTCTTTATTACAGCACATGGCGACATCCCGATGTCTGTCCGCGCGTTGAAGTCCGGCGCTGTGGAATTCTTGACGAAACCTTTCAGGGACCAAGATCTGCTGGACGCGATTCAGCAGGCCCTCCAGCGTGACCGCGCCGCGCGCCAACAACAGGCCGAGAACTGCGCTTTGCAAGGGCGCTATCAGTCATTGTCCGCACGAGAGCGGGAAGTTATGACTCTAGTAGTGTCTGGGATGCTCAATAAGCAGATTGCCTTCGAAATCGGAGCGAGCGAGGCCACAGTGAAAGTCCACCGAGGCCACCTGATGCAGAAGATGGCGGCCGGATCGTTAGTGGAGTTGGTCCGTATGGCCGACAAGCTCAAACTCTCGCCCAGTAAATAGCCGTTGCTCCCATCTCCCAACTGGGTCCGGTTTATTCCGCTACCCTTCCAGTCTTACTCGACTACACCTAAGTGTTAGTGTGCGCGACCAAGGTCTAATTGCGCCCACTTTGTGACGGCGCTACCTTCGACCCATGAGCATCCGGCACAACTCAAGACTCGTAGCAATCGTTGACGACGACGAGTCAGTTCAGCGTGCACTGCAAGACCTGATCGAATCGGATGGCCTGTGCGCGCTCTGCTTCGGTAACGCGGAACAATTCCTGGTATCCGAAGCCCGACACGATGCCGCGTGCTTGATCGCCGACATTCGCATGCCGGGAATGTCCGGTCTTGAACTGCAGGCGAAGCTCAAGGCAGAGGCATGCCGAATACCCATCATCTTCATCACTGCGCACGGCGACGCCGGGATGCGGATTCAGGCCATGCGTGAGGGGGCAGTCGAGTTCTTGACCAAACCTTTCAACGACGGGGTGTTGCTAGAGATCGTTCATGCCGCTATCGAGGATTAGTTCACAAGGGCGCATGGGTTTTGGGATTCAAATTCGATGACAATGGCTGATCAAGACCGTCTGGTTCACAGATTCGAGCAGATCGTAGGCAATAGCCCCGCCCTAACCGCTGTTCTGGAACTAGCCAAATGTGTTGCGCCGGCGGATTCCACAGTGTTGATTCAGGGAGAGACCGGGACTGGTAAGGAACTCATCGCTCATGTCATTCATAATGCCAGCCGACGCAGCGGCCACGCCTTAATCAAGCTGAACTGTGCCGCCATTCCTTGTGACTTGCTCGAAAGTGAGCTCTTTGGGCACGAGCGGGGCGCTTTTACAGGCGCCATCGCCCAAGAAATCGGCCGCTTCGAATTGGCCGACAAAGGGACCCTGTTTCTTGATGAAGTCGGCGATATACCACTTGCACTGCAGTCGAAGCTGCTGCGTGTTCTGCAGGAACAGGAATTCGAACGTTTAGGAAGTGGCCGGACCCATCGCGTCGACGTGCGGCTCGTCGCAGCGACTCACCGGAACCTCGAACGGATGGTGGAGCGCAACGAATTTCGTAGCGATCTGTACTATCGCCTGAACGTATTTCCCATCACATTGCCGCCCTTGCGCGAGCGACTCGAAGACATAGGTCCTTTGGTGGAACACTACGTTGAAGTCTTTTCTCGCCGAATAGGGAAGCGCATAGACGCCATTTCCGATGAACTGATAAGCGCTTTCAAGTGTTATTCGTGGCCGGGAAACATTCGAGAGTTGCAGAACGTGATCGAACGCTCAGTAATACTGTCCAATGACGGCTTGCTTCCCAACCTTCTTCGTCCAACCCGCGCTGCTTCGGTTGCTGGGTTTCCTCCGAGCAAGACGCTTCGGGAGTCCGAGCGCGCTCTGATTTTGGAAGCATTAGAGACTACGGGGTGGGTAGTGGCAGGACCGTATGGCGCGGCCGCAAGATTGGGGATGAAGCGCACCACGCTAGTTTACCGAATGAAAAAGCATGGGATCTCTCTACACCAAGCGCCAGGTAGGTCCGCCAGAGTTTGCGGCGGCGAATTGCATGGCGGGGGAATTGAACAATCAGTGTGAATGTCGGCTTTAGGAAGGACTGAGATGGCGAAGAAAAGTATACCGGAGCAAGTGACGTCGCGGAGCCGGCGCCCCTCTGAAATGGGTATTGCAAGTCAGCATTGCCCAGCCGCCATGAGCAGCCTTAATTCCAGAGCTGCGTCTCGGTTCGTTCTCGCTCTCCTGCTGGCAGCCGTTTTCTTTGTTGTTGGTTGCGGGAATACGGACCCAGCGGCGACTATTCCAACTCCTGAGGTGGAAGTCGCCAGCGTGGTCCAGAAAGACGTCCCGATCTTCAGCGAATGGGTGGCGACCCTCGATGGCTACGTAAACGCGCAGATTCAGCCCCAGGTGACGGGATATGTCATCCGGCAAACCTACAAAGAAGGCTCGTTTGTGCGCAAGGGCCAGATTCTTTTTCAAATTGATCCGCGTCCTCTTCAAGCAGTGCTCGACCAAGCGAACGCTCAGTTGGCACAGACCCAGGCACAACTCGGCAAAACGGAAATGGATGTCGAGCGGGACACTCCTCTGGCCAAAGAACGCGCTATCGCGCAGAGCCAGCTGGACAACGACATCCAAGCGAACCGGGCCGCGAAGGCGACGGTGAAGGCCGCCGAGGCGCAAGTGGAACAGGCCCAGCTCAACATCGAGTTCACCGACGTGAAATCGCTGGTCGACGGCATGGCAGGAATCGCCCAGGTGCAAATCGGAAATCTCGTCAATCCCGCGACGGTTCTCACGTCCGTGTCGCAAATAAATCCCATGAAGGCGTATTTCTCAATCAGCGAACAGGAGTACATCCATTTCGCTGACAGGATTAACGCTGAAGCGCAAGAGGACGTTCCTTCCAACGGACCGCCATTTGAGCTGATTTTGGCCGACGGTTCCGTCTATCCGTACAAGGGCATGGGTTTGCTCGCCAACCGTCAGGTGGACTTAAGCACGGGCAGTATTCAGATCGTTTGCTCCTTTCCCAATCCGCAAAACTTCCTTCGCCCCGGCCAGTTTGGAAGGTTGCGGGCAGCACCGGAAATCAGACGCGGCGCGCTGCTCGTGCCGCAAAAGGCCGTGAGCGAACTGCAAGGAAGTTACCAGCTCGCCGTCGTCGCCCCGGGCAACAAGGTGAGCATCCGGGCCGTGAAAGTCGGTGACCGCGTAGGGCCGATGTGGATCGTCGACAGCGGAGTCAAACCGGGCGAACTGGTGGTCGTCGAGGGACTGCAGAAAGTCCAAAACGGCGCCACAGTGAAAATCAAACAACCCCTGGCGAAAGGCGAGTGACCCGTGTCCAAGTTCTTCATCAACCGCCCCATCGTGGCCATGGTCATCTCGATCCTCATGGTGATCGTGGGAGCAGTCACGATCGCCACGCTTCCCGTGGCTCAGTTCCCCAACATCGTTCCACCAGAGGTTCAGGTGCTCGCAACTTATGTGGGAGCGGATGCACAGACCATCGAGCAGTCCGTAGCGACGCCGGTCGAGCAGCAAATGAGCGGCGTCGACAACATGAACTACATGTATTCGCTGAACTCGACCGCCGACGGCCTGATGCACCTCATCGTGGACTACGACGTAAAGACCGATCCGAATACCGACCTGATGCTGACGCAGATGCGACAGACGCAGGCCGCATCTCAATTACCCTCCGATGTCACGAGCTATGGCGTCACCGTGCAAAAGAGCGTGACCGCTCCACTGATGCTGGTCACACTTTATTCGCCAAACGGCACCTATGATGCGCGCTTTCTCGCCAACTACGCGTACATCAATCTCGCTGACCAAATCAATCGTTCCTACGGCATCGGCAGTGTCCAGATTTTCGGCGCCGGCCAATACGCGATGCGTCTGTGGGTGAAGCCAGACCGGCTTGCGAAATTGGCAATCACAGTTCCTGAGATTGTCTCGGCCATACAGTCACAGAACACCGTCAACCCCGCGGGCCAACTGGGCAGCGAACCGGTTCCGAAAGGACAGCAATTCACCTATACCGTGCGGGCTCAGGGCCGCATGACATCGCCCGAAGAGTTCGAAAACATCGTTGTACGCGAATCGCCCACCGGGGCCGTAGTTCGCGTAAAGGATGTCGCGCGGGTGGAGCTTGGCGCGCAGACCTACAACATGGTGAGCCGCCTGGATGGCAAAGGCGCTGCCATCGTTGCGGTGTACCAGTTGCCCGGTTCAAACGCAGTCCAGGCAGCAAACGAGGTCAGGAAGCTGATGGCAGAGCTGAAGACCCGGCTGCCGCAGGACATGGATTATGTCATCTCGCTGGACACGACGGAGGCCGTCAGCGCAGGGATGAAGGAAATCGTCCTCACGCTCGTCATCGCCATTGCTTTAGTCCTCATCGTCGTTTTCCTGTTTCTGCAAGGCTGGCGTGCAACGATGATTCCGCTGCTCGCCGTGCCCGTCTCCCTTGTCGGCACCTTCATGTTCTTTCCCTTATTCGGATTCTCGATCAACACGCTTTCATTGTTCGGGCTGGTGCTCGCTATTGGATTAGTGGTCGACGACGCCATCGTGGTGGTTGAGGCGGTGGAAAGGCATATCGAAGAGGGTCTCGCGCCAAAAGCCGCCGCGCTCAAGGCAATGGAGGAAATCTCCGGTCCCGTTATCGGCATCGCTCTGGTTCTTACCGCGGTCTTTATTCCTACCGCGTTCATCCCCGGAATTACCGGGCGCCTTTACCAGCAATTTGCCGTGACCATCGCCTTTTCCGTAATTCTGTCCGCGTTCAATGCGTTAACGCTGAGCCCGGCGCTGTCCGCGCTATTGCTCCGCCCAAAGACGTCTTCACGCGGGCCGCTCGCCGCATTTTTCGGCGGGTTCAATAGGGTCTTTGCTAGCGCCACGGAATGGTACGTCCGTGCTTGCGGTTTCCTCATTCGCAAAAGCGCCATCGCACTGATTCTTCTGGCGGCCTTCGCGGCTTTCGCCGCCTGGTTCGGGAGTAAAGTTCCCTCAAGCTTTCTTCCCGATGAGGATCAGGGCTACCTCTACGTCAACGTTCAGCTTCCGACCGCCGCGTCCCTTCAGCGCACGGATGATGTGGCCGCGAAAATCGAAAACATACTGGCCCGCACGCCGGGTGTTGAGCATACGACCAGCGTCGTTGGATTCAGCCTGCTCAGCTTTGTGCGTACCAGCTACAACGCCTTCTTCTTCGTGACGCTGAAGCCCTGGGACGAGCGAAAATCACGTTCCGAGCAACTCCAGGCCATTAAGGAGCGCATCAACGAGGATCTGTCATCGCTGCCCGAAGGGATAGCTTTCTCCTTCTCTCCGCCGGCCATTCCTGGCATTGGAACGTCTGGCGGATTCACGTTCGTGTTGGAAGATCGCGCCGGCAGGGACCTCGAGTTTCTTTCGTCGAATCTCCAGACCTTTCTCACCGAAGCGCGGAAACGTCCTGAACTTGCGGGACTCAGCACAACTTCTCTTTCGAGCGTGCCCCAGCTGTATGCGGACGTGGATCGCGAAAAGGTCATGAAGCAGGGTGCATCCGTCAGGGACGTGTACCAAACACTGCAGGCCTTCATGGGCGGCTACTTTATTAACTACTTCAACCGCTTCGGCCGGCAATGGCAGGTCTACATCGAGGCGGAAGGCGACTATCGCACCCAGGCGGAAAATGTCGGCCAGTTCTACGTTCGAAATAACAAGGGCGGAATGGTCCCTCTTTCCTCCGTTACGCGCCGCCCAAATCAATGGCGCCGCTGCCCCCGGCTACAGCGCAGACCAGGCCATGGCTGCCCTGGAAGATGTTTTCCGGAGGACGATGCCGCGGGAAATGGGGTTCGACTACCTCGGCATGTCCTTTCAGGAAAAGAAAGCCCAGGAAGGAATTCCGCCGGCGGCCATTTTCGGATTCTCTCTTCTGTTCGTCTTTTTGATCCTCTCGGCGCTATATGAAAGCTGGTCTCTGCCCTTCAGCGTACTGCTGAGCACTCCGGTCGCGATTTTTGGTGCGTTCGCCGTGTTGTGGCTGAGGCGTACCGTATTAGCCGCTTTCCTGCCCAGTTACATGGTGCAGATTGAAAGCGACGTCTACTCGCAAATCGGTCTGGTGATGTTGATCGGCTTGGCTGCGAAGAACGCCATCCTGATCGTGGAGTTCGCGAAAGAACAATATGAGCGGAGCAAACCGTTGCCAGATGCGGCTCTCGAGGGCGCGCGCCTGCGCCTTCGCCCCATCCTGATGACTTCCTTCGCCTTCATTCTGGGTGCGGTTCCGCTGTGGACCGCTTCCGGCGCCGGAGCCGTGGCACGCCAGATCATGGGCACAGCCGTCATCGGAGGGATGTTGGCGGCGAGCCTCATCGGCATTTTCTTCATTCCCGCCGTCTTTTATCTCGTCGAGAAGTGGTCCGGTGC
>Ga0206987_1222_pt1 | contig 9810 bp, 16 predicted proteins | sample Alteio_BWMinCont_11_FD_153281 | JGI IMG/M metagenome (GOLD analysis project Ga0206987, IMG submission 153281) | Enriched cells from forest soil in Barre Woods Harvard Forest LTER site, Petersham, Massachusetts, United States -... | ecosystem: Environmental > Terrestrial > Soil > Temperate forest >... | reverse complement strand
TGGCATGCGGGCCGGATTCGCCCAGTTTACTGCCTTTACTCAGGATGCAGCGGACAACAAAGTCTTTGAGCAGGTGAAGCTAACGATGCCTGTCCTGGCTGTTGGCGGGGAAAAGTCGTTCGGTCCGTTACAGGCTCTGATCATGCGCCACGTGGCGACCCATGTTCAAGAGGCGGTCGTTCTGGGCCGGCAGGCAGGCCCACCGGCATCAGCCGCATCATCAGGGCGGATCTGGCATCCATTGCGTATCGGTCAGATGATCGACCAGACAGGCACCGAATACGCCCCAAGTTCCACCAGCGTATCGTACACGTCGTCCCACACGTAACGCTCTTTGGGGCCTTTCTTAATGCTAGGGTTATTCGGTGACGGCAGGGTGACAATGGCATCACGAACGCTCGTGAGGTTAGGAAGCTGACGGCACATCAAATTGGCAAGTTCGGTTGCCTGATTTGCGGTGAGTCCGGACGGCAAGGTCTGTTGGCCAAAAAGCATCGGCACGCCATAGCTGAACAGAAGCGCGGCGGCGATGCTGGACCGCGCGTCGGTCATCTTGACAGGTTCGACGTCGGCCACCACCGGCCTGGCCAATGCCAGCCTTTATGCTGCCAGCAAGGCGGCGATCCGTAATTTTGCCCGGAGCTGGATTCTGGAATTCGCGCCGAGGCCCATTCGCGTCACTGTTCTTACACCGGGAGCGACCTCGACGCCAGGTTGGCATGGGGCGGCGTCATCAGAAGCGCAGCACAAGGCGATGCAGGACTATGTGGCAGCGACCACGCCGCTCGGTCGCCTGGCTGACCCCGCCGAAACTGCAAATGCCGCCTTGTTCCTTGCCTCTGATGAAAGTAGCTTCGTCACCGGCAGCGAGCTGTTCGTTGATGGCGGATCGGCACAAACATGAAATCAGTCGATGGCTCAACGTAACACAATGATCAACCTGTCATTCGGAGAGGGCCCGGTCGCAAAAATATCTTGGCAATGATCTGGCTCGGAATAAAAATGAAGGAGGCAGAGCATCATGCGCTACATCAAACTTGGCAAAACCGGACTCGACGTCTCACCCATTGCACTCGGCTGCATGACCTACGGAGAGCCAGGCCGCGGCCATCCCGTATGGTCGCTCGGTGAGGAAGAGAGCCGTCCTCTCATCAAGCAAGCGGTTGAGGCCGGGATCAACTTCTTCGACACCGCGAATATGTACTCGCAGGGTTCGAGCGAGGAGATCGTCGGCCGGGCGCTCAAGGACTTCGCCCATCGCGATGAGGTCGTGGTCGCTACCAAGGTTCGCCACCCCATGCATGTGGGACCGAACGGCACGGGTCTGTCGCGAAAGGCCATCTTTGCCGAAATCGACCACAGCCTGCGCCGCCTGCGGATGGACTATGTGGATCTTTATCAGATCCATCGCATGGACAAGTCGACACCCATCGAGGAGACACTGGAGGCTCTGCACGACGTCGTGAAAACCGGCAAGGCCCGCTACCTCGGCGCCTCATCCATGCACGCCTGGGAATTCAGCAAGGTGCTTCACCTTCAACGACACAACGGCTGGGCGCGCTTCGTCTCGATGCAGGACCATTACAACCTGCTTGCACGCGAGGAAGAGCGCGAGATGCTGCCGCTCTGCCGCGACGAACGGATCGGCACAATCGCATGGAGCCCGCTCGCCCGGGGCCGGCTGGCTCGGGAGAGTGGAGCGGCAACCGGCCGATCGGAACGCGATCCCTTTGCCGCCATGCTCTACACAGAGCAGTCGAGCGACCGCGCCATTATCGACGCCGTTGCCGCGGTCGCCAAGGCCCGCGGTGTAAGCCGAGCCCAGATCGCCCTGGCGTGGTTGCGTCGCAGTGAAGTTGTCATCGCCCCGTTGGTGGGCGCAACGAAGCCGTCGCACATAAGTGACGCAATTGCCTCGCTGGAGATACAACTGACGGATGATGAAGCGTCCGCGCTCGAGGCGCCGTATACCCCGCGCCACGATTTCCAAGGCATCTCGGACGACGCTGAACTGGCCCGCATTTCTGCCAAACTGGGCATCAAGCCAGCTCGTGCGTGATCACCGTCCGCTCCTAAAGTCATTATGAAGATTCTCCTCTTCGGCGCAACGGGCTTGGTCGGCGATGGTGTTCTGCGCTGGCTTACCGACTCCCCACTCGTGGACCGCGTGGTTGCCGTGTCGCGCAAGCCGCTCAAGGTGCAGCACGCCAAGCTGGATGTCGTAATCGATGGTGTTTGAGTTCATCTCCGGCGCGGGGGCGGGCCTCCACGCGCGACAGATGTGGAGGCGCGTGAAGGGCGAGACGGAAGACGCCCTGAATCGAATGGGGCTGTATGACACGTATTCCTTGCGGCCGGGTTTTATTCAACCGATGCACGGTTCCACCACCCGGCACCGCACAGTCCGCTGGATCTACGCTTTGACCAGCGCGATTTTTCCCCTCCTCCAGAAGGGTTTTGACAACACAGTAACTTCGACAGACCTGTTGGCACAGGCGATGCTGCGGCTGGCGATCGCAGGAAACGTCAAAAAGATTCTCAGTAATCGCGAATTGAATGCACTGGCACGAGAGCAAGCTGCGCAGCATTCCCCATCCTAGGCTCGCTCTTCTTCTTACGCCCGTCCACTCTGGCCGGTCTTGTCGCCCCCGTGTCGAGCGGGAATTTGCTTCCAAGAAAGAATAGTTCCTCTCCGGTCGGGCAGCGTTTACCGATTGTGGTTGTATTACGCGCTAGTCGGAAGTTTGTCCCGCAACCGGCTCGCAGCGACGACTCTCCGACGCGCCCAAGCGGCTTCGTTCTAGCGGCGTAGTATTGACTATTGATGAATCAGGGTCCCGCACGCGATTTTGGCGTCCGAAATCACTGCCTGCGGATTCGGCCTGATAAGTCGCCTTCGCGTCATGTGGGCGCCACTTTGATCTAGCGGACTAAGTACATTTTAGCTGGTCGGCGCCAGACAGGGGCAACAAGAACGGACAGACCGATTCGCATGTGGCTGGCGTCGCGCTGCGCCTGGCGAGTGGGTTGTGTGAGTTCAATAAAGGACTGGAGCAGTCGTTGATTTCCGAGTATGCTAGAAGTTCAATGTCGCGTAAACTCACCGAACGGCGGAAAGAGCGGCGCCCCGAGATGACAGACGCTGAGGTGAAGGCGATTTTAACACAGGCGATGGTCGAGGCGGGAGCGACCGCGGAGGCGGTCTACGCTTAGCACAAAACAGACGTGATCCTGACCATGGACAATGAAGATCGCCTACCGGCTGAGCGGCTCCGTGTCTGGAACGCTGCCATTAATGAGTATCGCCAGTTTATCGCTGGCCCCAAACAGTAGCGCTTCCCTAGAAATGCCTGTGGCCTCTCCTCCCTACAAGCCCTCGTCTTGTTATAAGTATGAGAGTCGTGCTGCCAGATTGCGGACGGCGATAGCCACTGATTCTGCGCGCCTTCCAATTGGTAAACATGGCGACAAGGCAGGGAGCGCCGGGATAAACCGGCATGTTGTAGGGGATGCAAGAGGCCTACAGGAAAGGAGAAAGCGAATCCATCCTGACCCCGAGTCTTGCGGGGATCGCTGTGAGGCGATCGTCGCAGCGTAGACAAGGGCATCGGTGGGCCAGGTGATTGAGCTTCGAAAAGTCGCGAGATCGGAGTGCCGACCCTATCCTGTCCCAGGGGAAGGCAACACGGCGGGCCGCGATAAATCGCAAGTGGCAAGCCGGCTCCGCGTAGTCTAAGAGCCTGCGCACCCTGAGAAACAACATGCACGAGAACCGGGAGACCTCCAGGGTGTCTCGGTCCCACCGGGATCGAGGCCGGTCCGCGAAGGCGACAAGCCAAACGGCGAACATGCACGTTCTGGAGGAGTCGGACCGCGCCGTTGTCCTTCGCCAAGACCACATCAGGTTGAAAACAATTGACTTTTTCCAGCGTCGGATATCGCCCAAGACGCCATGTTCGCGCTGCTTCGGACGTTGCTTTGTCTTCTCGTTTCGCCCGCTAACTTCCGAGATATCGCCTTGGAGACCCTCATGTTCCTTCCGACTTTCGGGAGTTGTCGAAATGAATTTACCTCGCCGGACAGCGAGCTCGGTCAATCTCGTTTCTCCTACATTGCTTGCCAACTTCTGGGCCACAACTGGGCCACATCTGCGCGGGAACAAGGGGTAAAACGGGCCATCAGCAGCCAGCCAAGGCCCTTAAGAACCAACACCGGGTACAACTCTGACATGCCTGGCAGTCATGAGGTCGAGAGTTCGAACCTCTCCAGGTCCACCAACTAACCTTTTGATTCCTCGGTAATTACTTCGACTTCGGCATGTTTTTCTTCGGCAGCTGATTCTTGTGGGTGACCACCGTCGGTGACCAGTTTTTGAAAAGCGCGCTCTATCGCTTCTGCCTGCGGATGGACGTACCGTTGAGTTATGGCAATGCTGGAGTGGCCCGCGATTCGCGCCAGAGTGAAGGCATCGCATCCAGCGTCAACGAGGTTTGTCAGCGCCGTGTGTCTCAGACAGTAGGGTTCGAAGGGTTTAATCTCGGGCAGGTCGGAGTTTTCCTTCCGTGCCTTCTCAAGAGCCTCAAGGGCCTTGGCGTGCCACTGCTTTGCACTCGATTCCTCGATATGCCCGGACACGGAGCCGGTGGGAAACACCCAACCCTCAGAGGGGCACTCCTGCAATTCATGGCGAGCCTTGAGAGCCTGATAGACCGCTGGCACCATTGGAAGAAGCCGCCTTGCAGCCTTGGTTTTCCCTTGAATGATCTGAATTAACCCGCCTGAGCCATTTAGCAGGATATTCCGCCAGTCGAGCGCATAAGCCTCACCGGGGCGCATTCCTGTGCCCAACAGTACCGTTGCCACGTCGAGCCAAGGTTGAGGGCAGGCCGCAAGATACTTCTTTGCCTCTGCGTCTGTCAGAACTCTTTCGCGCCTTTTCTCGCCCTTCGCCAAGGCTACTTTCGGCATACGGTCAAGCTTTCCCCATTCTAAGGCCAGTGAGAGCGCACGCCTCAAGGTCCGCAAGTCGCGATTGATCGTGGTTGCTTCCAAGTGGCCATGCTTTGCGATGTAACCCGCCACATGCTGGCCCGTGATCTGGTCAAGGCGAAGCCCCGCGAGGTCTGATGCCTGAAGGTTCCGCACCCCGTACCAGTAGTAGTCCCGGCTGTTGGGCTTCGCCTGAAACTCCGTTTCGACGAATGGAAGGAAGTCCCCCTTGAGAAATTCCGAAAGAGTCAATCGGGGCTTCGCCTCAAGGATGCCGAAGTTACCCTTCGCAAGCTGAGAACGGATTGTTCCTTCCACCGTTCGCGCATCCTTGGCGTTTGTGCATCGGGTGGATTTCCTGATTACCTTCCCTTGCCACATGAACTTCGCCATGTAGTAACGGCCCTTTTTGTAAATCATCGCTCACCTTCCTTTTTGGCTTTCTTTGGCGGCCTGCCACCCTTCTTGCCGTGTGCGGCCCCGAGCTTTCCCCACTCCTTAAGCTGCTCAGGCCCGTATTTCTCCAGCGTCGCGGTCCCGCCGCGCTTCCCGAGAAGCTGAGCGGCCCTGTGTGTTTCACTCGTACGTTTCTTCATGTCAATAATTATAACCCCTAGCGCTAGGCGTTTGTCAAGAGAAAAACGCTAGTGTATAATCAGCATGTAAACGGTGGAGAGCTGATGGCGGCGATTTGAAATTCAATCAAGTTTTCAAGGCGCGATGAATCACGGCGGCAAAAGAATCGGGAGCGGCAGGAAGCCGGGGGCAAGGGCTTTAATGACGCGGTCTATGGCCGAAGGGGTTCTGGCAACCATTAACGAAGAGAAAATCTGGCAGCGCCTCACGCGAAGCCGTAACGACAGGATCGTGCTGGACACAATGAAATATCTTACCGACCGGAGAGATGGCAAGCCGGTCCAAGCGTTTAACGCTCAGCTCAGTGGAGGGCTCAATGTCACTGAAAGGGTTACTCAGATGCTAAAGGACGCACGGAAGCGCTTGGGCGAAAGCGAGCATTGACTACGGCGCTTTCCAGATCACATTGTTGTCCTTATCGAATAGAACCAAAGAAGCGGCGGATGTCTGGTGCGTTTCTCCCGTGTGCGGCGTGACCAAGTTACTGACTCCCATCCGTGCGGAGAATCCCTGACCGTCGCTAAGGTACAGTAGGTTGCTCGCGAAAAGCGCCGTGGGGTATCCTCCTGACCCGTCGTTAAAACCAACGCTCGCCGGAAAAAGTTCGAGAGCCGTTTTGCTATTCCCAAGATCCATAGCCGAAACACTGACCCTAACCTTGCCATGCTCGTCGGCTAGAGAGAGGTTGCCTCCAAGCCCGGCCACTCCTGAGTCAAGCGTTGCTCTTCGGGTGCCTTCATTGTCGAATAGAACGAGCTGCGCAATCGACTCTTTCTCTTTGAGCGATAGATTGGCGCGCACCTTACCGCTGTTGTCCCTCAGAATGAATTCGTTCGCCTCTATGGTTTTCTTCGGTGAGGCTTGACCCATAAGCACCAGTGAGGCAGCGAGGACCAGGGCGGCGACTCCTATCTGTCTCAGTCGGCGGTTTTGTCTTTCCAGGCTGATTAGCCGTCCGCGAATTTCTTCGAGCGCTGCTTCATGAGAAATCATAATTGCCTCCTAGGCGTAGCTTGCAAACGGGAATCTTGGGAAAGCCCGACCCACTCGACTTCACCCACGATTGCCTTTCCGTTTAACCATGTCACGGGCGAACGATATCAGCAACGATCTGTCCTCGACCGCCATCTTGCCAAAGAGTCCCAAGAGAGTTCGCTCCTGAGAGCTGACAGGATTCCTTTCCGGTCGTCGGGGGGCGTCCGGCTTTTCGTCTCCAACAGCGAAGAGTTGGGATAGGCCAACCTCCAACACCGCGGCCCACCTCTCCAGTGTCGGGAGCGATGGCGTGATGTGCCCGTTCTCCACTCGGGAGATGTAACAGCGGAGCAAGCCCGTGCCATGTTCAATGCCTCCCTGACTCAGCCCCTTGGACTCCCGCAACTCCCGAAGCCGTTTGCCAATGTCCACGATGAAACCTCCCGATGACCATTCTGACTATGGTTGCCCTCCGCCGCCACGGTCGGAAGGCAGGGTGAGGATATAGAACATGAATGCGCCGAGTGAAACCAGGAACATCACTCCGAAAGCCACCAGGACCACCTTTAAACCATGATGCCCGAAGAGGGCGACAGCCGGAGACCACTCAGACGGGAGTACGACTTTGGGATGCACTGGAAGCCTCACTTGCACGGCACTCCCTTTTTTATTGACTCGTAGCAACCGTACCAATCTCCCGAGAGAATCTGCTGCCCCCGCCTGAGAGTGATTGAGGTCGTCGCCGGTATGTAGGAGTTTTTCTTTGCACCGGGAATGTCATAGCAAATCTCATCATGGACAAAACCCTCGACGACATCTTTCTGATGAGCGCCCATGATTACGCCGCCGACACTCGTGTTATATGGCTCAGGCCAGAGGTTCCTCGGGTCTGTAGGATTTCCACCGGCTTCAAGCGAAATAAGATGGTCCTCCTCATAGCAGACCATGCTGTCGGAATGCGCCACGCACCGGGTGGTATCGACCTTGCCCGTGTTTGGATTAATGAGTTCCGCCCTCGTCTGATGGACAGTGTCCCCATACTCCCGCAGTTGCATCCTCTTCAGCTTGCTCGTGTATCCCGATGGTGGCCGGATTTGCTTCGTACTCCATTGGCGGTTGCAGATGTTGTCCTGAATGTTCTCCTGAGTGACCTGCGCATTCGCTGCCCCTGGAGTCCTGACCGGGTCAGGATAGATATCCGCAGGACCAGTGCGGCCGGACGGAGCCCCAGCCCCATGTGCCAAGAGGACGCAGACCAAAGCCTTAGGAATGGTGAAACGGATTCGCATTTTCATCTCGCCGCCTTCGTACGGACAGGGTTAGTTCACACTCGCTTTGAGGTCGATGCGGATCATTTCGGCTGAGGGGGGCGGGACGCAATTCCAGCACTGCCATACTTCGCCATCGAACCAGTAGCGGTGTGTACCGCAAACACGGCAGGGCGTCAGCTTATCCATTTCGTCGTATGTAAGATTCGGCACGAGTGTTCCTTTTGAAAACGGCTCATTCTACTCCTCTCTTGCGCGGGCATGTTACCATTTTGTTGCCGCCTAGCTCGACGGGGCGAAAGCCGGGGAACCCTGCCCGGTTGGCGGCTATTCCTCTCAGGGTATCGTAGAGGGAGCGATGGTAGACCCTACATTCTGGCGTGATCGAGAAGCGCGTTTCCGTGCATTACACAGCGAGCAGTTGCGGAGCAGGAACGGTGATGTTCTGCACGCTTTCTGGATACCCACTGATCCCGAACCGTGGACCGTTGCTGGCGGCTCTAAGAGCATCCACAGGAAGTTTGAATCGTTAGCCGAGAGCGCCGCCGTGCGACTGGGACACGCGGGGGGGCCGAATGCAGTCCCCTTCTGGCTTGATCTCCTGAGGGGCGGAAGCCCGAATTATCGCTCTGAACCTCTAACCCATACTGAAAAGGGAGTCCAAACACTTCGTGAGGGCGGCTGCATTGAGTTATTGTGCGAGGCTTCAGCGGAATATTGCATCAAGTGCGAAACACAACAGGAGATTGAAACCCGAATCGCAACGCTGGAGGTCGCGATGTACAACTCGCATCCCATCCGAATATCGGATGATTTACTTGACGCCTTCCCCGATGCGATGCGGCCCACGTTGCAGACTATTTTTGACGCGGCCCGGTTGAAGTTTCAGAAACACTGGTATTTCCAGGAGGCGGCAGATTATCTGCTTCTAGCGATGCGGCCAGTTTTTAAAAGGGCTGTCCATTCAGCAAGTGAGGCGGGTTCGATGCTCAGACTCGGCGGGGGGTTCATAGATCGAGTGGCGGACTCGAACCCGGCTCGGGATTGGGCGGCAACGGAGGGGCTTAAGCAAGCGGTGCGGAGTTCCGACGCATGGCGGAAGTTCACAAGGGCCATGCAGCTTGCCGCGAACTACAGTCAGCGGCTCAGCCAACTGCCGGTAGGCGCTCCCCAGTCCCAAGCAGGCATACGCATCGGACAGAATATCAAAAAGCTCAGGAAGGAATGCGGCTGGAGCCAAGATCAACTTGAGGCGAAGAGCGGAGTGGATAAGAAACAAATCGGCTCTCACGAAAGGGGTAAGAGTAAACCCCAACCAAGAATCGCCAAGCTGTACGCAGACGCCTTCTCAAAAGCATTAGACAGACGAATCACAGTGAATGATCTAGAGCAGAAGGCCTGAGGTGCATCTCACCGGAATAGCCCCTGAAACATCCCTAAAAAGCCACCAAATTGCCCTTACTTCATCTCGCCTAGTAATACACAATCGCGCCTGGAGGTAAACCAGATGGCGCGATTACTGAACGTAATAGAGGCAAGCGAGGAATTGGGCGTGAAGGTTGCAACGATCCGAGCGTGGCTTTTGAAACGAAAGTTGCCGCACGTCAAGTGCGGGCGGGCCGTCCGCATTCCGTCGGAGGCAATAGAACTATTCATCCGCCAGAACACAGTCCCGGCGCGCGAGGTGCGGCAATGACAGCGCGCCAATTCCTCTCACGACTTGAACGTGTGCACCCCATTCGCGGCGGCTGGCAAGCCCGCTGCCCGGCCCATGACGACAAAAACCCTTCCCTATCGGTTTCCGAGCGCGAGAGGAAAATCCTCCTGCGATGTCACGCAGGTTGCGAAGCATCGGCCATTGTAGGCGCGCTGGGCTTGAGCATGGCTGACCTTTTCTCGGACTCCGCACCAAGTGGCAAGGGAGCGGGCGGGCATCGGAAGG
>Ga0206987_1221_pt1 | contig 9853 bp, 10 predicted proteins | sample Alteio_BWMinCont_11_FD_153281 | JGI IMG/M metagenome (GOLD analysis project Ga0206987, IMG submission 153281) | Enriched cells from forest soil in Barre Woods Harvard Forest LTER site, Petersham, Massachusetts, United States -... | ecosystem: Environmental > Terrestrial > Soil > Temperate forest >... | reverse complement strand
CCGACAATGACGCGGGCGATTTGCGCGACGCGCTGGCAAAACGCCACGGAGTACAACCCGACCAGATTGTCCTGACCGCCGGATCGACCTCGTTGCTCGGCATCGTCGCGCGAACCTTGTTGTCGCCAGGCCTCAACGCAGTCACCAGCGAGCGGTCGTTCATCGTTTATCCGATTGCCACTCAGGCCGCGGGCGGCCAACTGATCCAGGTCCCGATGCGCCGCGACGGTTTCGACCTGGAGGCCGTGGCCGCGGCGATCGACGGCAATACCCGCATCATTTATCTCTCGAACCCCAACAATCCCACGGGAACTCTCGTCGCCGCGCCCGATCTCGATCGCTTTCTAGACAAAGTTCCAGAACACGTCATCGTGGTTCTGGACGAAGCGTATTACGATTTCGCCCAATACTTCGCGACCCAACGCGGCGTGGAGTATTCGCATTCGCTGAAATACGTACGCCAGGGGCGCAAGGTCGTAGTGCTGCGAACCTTCTCAAAGACCCATGGACTGGCCGGAGTGCGAGTGGGATACGGGATCGGCCCCGCCGAGTTGATGTCCTACTTTGCCCGCATGCGGACGACGTTCTCTGTGTCGGCCCCGGCACAAGCGGCCGCGCTGGCAGCATTAGAAGATGAGGCTCACGTTCATAAGGCGTTGGTGAACAATGCAGAACAGGCAGAGCACCTCACCGAAGGTTTGCGCGAGTTGGGATATGAAGTGGTGCCCACCTGGGCGAACTTTCTCTACTGCGAACTGGGCGAGAATGCTGCGGCCGCAGCCCAGCGACTACAAACCGAGGGCGTGATCATTCGTCCGCTTGGCCCTTGGGGAGCGCCCACCGCGATTCGCGTCACCATTGGAACCCCGGAGCAGAATGAGATATTCCTGAACGCGTTCAAGAAAGTCATGGAACGCAGCATGGTGAAATAGTGTCTAGCTTCCGTTCGCTTGCGGCAAACGTGCCGCCCCATACAAGCCAGCGTCACTGCCCAACAACGCCCGCGTGACAATCGTTTTTCTGGTTCCCATGGACCCCACCTTCCCGGATGCCCCCTTACCGTGAGACGCCTCAGGCGACGTGGCCGCGTACACCATAGATCGTTGGCGCAATTCTTCGAACATCTCCGGCGCAAAGGCCTCCCATGCGCTCGAAACACCGCCACCGATCACATACATGGGAAGATTCAAAGCGTTCACCATGTCGGAGAGAACTATCCCCAGCACTCGGCCTACGCAGCCGAAAATCTTCCGGGCATCTTCGTCGCCTTCATTCGCCAGGTTATACACCGCCTTGGCGTTGAACTCGATGCCTGAATTGGCCGCTCGAGTGAGTCCGGGAGCTGCGCCGCTGGCCATTGCTTCGCGAGCCATGCGTACCACAGCAGTGGCCGAGGCATAAGCCTCCAAACAACCGCGGTTGCCGCACCCGCAGAGCGCTCCCTCCGGCTCGACCGTGGTGTGGCCGAATTCTCCCGCCATGCCAGCCATGCCATGCCAAATGCGCCCGCCTAAAACCAGCCCACCCCCAACGCCTGTACCCAGCGTCAGCATGGCCATGTCATCCACATCGTTGGCGACTCCTAACCACTTTTCTCCAAAAGCAGCCGAGTTGGCGTCATTTTCCAGAATCACGCGGGTACCCAGCCGCCTTTCGATTTCCGTTCGCACCGGATAATCGGTCCAGTCGGGCAGGTTCGGCGATTCCCGCACCATGCCAGTTTCCATGTCAATGATTCCCGGCACACCAATTCCGATTCCCAACAGTTCGCCCGAGCCTTTGTGTTTTTCGGCCAACTGCTGGATCGCCTCACACATGTCATTGACCACGTGATCGCGACCGAGAGCGACTCGGGTACCGAGCGTGGTCTTTTCCACCAGATTGCCACGCTCATCCACGGCTGCAATGCGAAGATTGGTACCGCCCAGATCCACACCGATGGAGTATTTGGTCATGAGCAAGAACCGTCAGAGTACCACTGGAAGCTGCTGCTGTCGAACTATTAAATCGTTTCCGGCCTAGAGGAAGCCGGTGGACGACGGGGATCCTCCCCCGTCGTGTCAGCACTCACTTCTGACATTTCGGGCAGTAATGGGCGCTCCGTCCGGCAATCACCACCCGCTTCACCGGAGTCCGGCAGACCAGACAAGCCTCGCCTTCTCTTCCGTAAACCCGGTGTTGCAATTGGAAGAAGCCCTCCTCGCCATCTGAATCTACATAGTCCGAAATCGAAGAGCCGCCCAGAGCGATCGCCTCCCTCAAAACCTCTCGAACTGATTGGTGGAGCCGACCAAGTTCCTCGCGGGTGAGAGATGCCGCTCGCCGCCGCGGCCTGACCTGGGCTCGAAAGAGGGATTCATCGGCATAGATATTCCCGACACCACTCAACAGCTTTTGATTCAGCAAAGCACTCTTGATCGGCGTCTTACGCCTGCGAAATAAGGCCGTAAACGCCGCCAACTCGACGTCCAGAGGCTCTGATCCTGGCGCCTCGAAGCCGCTGGCAACACTCAGTCGCCCGAAGCGGCGCGGATCCACAAATCGCAGTTCCCTTCCCGAGGCCAGTCTGGCAACGGCATGCGTATGCTTTTCAATTTCTTCTTCAGCTGGACAAACCAGCATGCGCCCGGTCATGCCCAGGTGCACGATCCACTGGGTCTTGATTGATGTAGGCGCCGGCGTCTTTGCCCGTGATGTTTTGTGCGTCTTCTTGGCCGACGAAGCTCGCCCGCCATTTTCGAGATCGAAAACGATATGTTTGCCCACGCGCCGCACTCCACTGATACGCTTCGCCTCGAGCGCCGCCACGATCTCTCTCGCCGCCGACTTCAGCGGCTCAGGTTTCGACCCCAGCCAGACCGACTCGATCACGTCGCCCGCAACCCGGCTGTCAAGACCGCGGGCAATGGTTTCAACCTCGGGTAGTTCTGGCATGAAGTTAGTTTACAAGCTTCGGGCGCCCAGTTTCCGTATGCAGAGGTTTCGATTGCCCGGTATCTATCCGGCAAGGTATCATTGCGAGTACACCTCTGCTACGCGTAAATCCTTGTAATTCAGCAACTCGTCGTTAGTGCGCGCAACGAGTGTGTGCGACCCCGCATTTGCGGCCTTGGGCAACCGCGGCAATCGCTTATCGTGGAGCTGGCATTTGAAAAAAGGGAAGGCTGTGGTCATCGTCGGCGCCCAGTGGGGCGACGAGGGCAAGGGCAAGATCGTCGACGTGCTTTCGGAGAAGTTCCCTGTGGTGGCCCGCTATGCGGGTGGCCACAACGCCGGACACACCGTCATCATAAAGGGGAAGAAGTTCATTCTGCAGTTGGTGCCAAGCGGTATCCTGCGACCGGACTGCCGCAGCGTCATTGGCAATGGAGTTGTATTCGACCCCATGGCGTTCCTCAAGGAGGTCGGGGCACTCCGCGAGACAGGCGTGAAAGTGGACGGCAATCTTTTCGTCAGCAACCGCGCCCACGTGATCATGCCCTACCATCGTCTGATCGAATTGGCGGCTGAAAATGCGCCCGGACGAGTCAAGATCGGGACCACCTCTCGTGGCATCGGCCCGACATACGAAGATAAGATGGGTCGCCGCGGTCTGCGCGTGGCCGATCTGCTGGACCTGCCGCTGCTCAAGATCCACATCGAAAACGCCTGCCGCGAGAAGAACATGATCGCGCACGCACTCTTCAATTCCGAGCCGCTCGATCCCGATAAAATGTTCGAGGAGTATTCGGCGGCTTCCGCCAAAGTTGCTCCCTTTGTGTGTGACACTGCGGTGTTGTTGAACCAGGCCCTGACCCGCGGAGAGTCGATCGTGTTCGAGGGCGCACAGGGCACCATGCTCGATATCGACCACGGCACTTACCCGTTTGTCACTTCCTCCAGCGCCACGTCAGGCGGAGCTGCAACCGGCACCGGTGTGGCCCCCACCGCGATTGACACCGTGATCGGCGTCAGTAAAGCCTACTGCACGCGGGTTGGGGGCGGCCCGTTCCCCAGTGAAGCGCTTGACGCCAGCGGAGAAATGTTGCGTGTCCGAGGCAATGAGTTCGGGGCCGTGACTGGCCGCCCGCGCCGTTGCGGTTGGCTGGACTTGCCACTGCTGCGTTACGCTGGCATGATTAACGGAACCTCCTGGCTGGTGGTCACGAAACTAGATGTGCTGGACGAACTGGCGGAGATTCCAGTGTGTGTGGGTTACAAGATCGATGGCAGGAAAGTGGACGAAGTACCCGCGCAGGACAGCGGATTCGGGAAGATCGAGTGCGTCTACAAGAAGCTGCAGGGCTGGCGCACTTCCAGCGTGGGAACTACGAAACTTGAGAAGCTGCCGAAAGCGGCGCGCGAGTACCTGGCGTTTTTGGAGAAGGAGAGTGGCACGCGCATCGGCATGGTCTCCACTGGGCCGGGGCGTGAGCAAACGATCATGGTCGATGAATTTGCGGCCAAGCTGGCGGAATTGACTGGCACCAAAACCCGGGGGCAGGCAAAAAACTGAGGACGGAGTAAGCGATGGTCGTTCTGGCTGTGACGTGGATGGCAAAGCTGGGCCACGAGACCGAAGTGGCCAGCCTGTTTTCGAAACTTACCGAGGAATCACGCAAAGAACCGGGCGTCGTCATGTTTCAGGTCCACCGGCACAAGACCGAGCCGCGCCGTTTCTTCATCTACGAACAGTACAAGGACGACGCTGCGCTCGAGGCCCATCGCGCCTCGCCGCACTTTTTGCAGTATGCGAAGAAAGAGTTGCCCCGCGTGGCCGACCGCGTGGAAGGGCAGTTGTACGAACCCCTGGGTTGATTCGATACGCGGACGCCATCGCCCGCTAACCTTATTTCTTGTCCGCCACTAGCACACCCCCCGACGCATAGCTTTCTTTTGACACTTCCTGAAACGTCACGACGACGGCTTCCCGTTGGGCTCGGGCTTCCTCGACCATGACGTCTGTAATCCGCTGCGCCAGTTTCCGCTTCTGTTCGATCGTGCGTCCGCTAAGCATCGTGATTTGGACCAAAGGCATGAGGTCTCCTACTGTGCCAGTTCGTATCCGGCAAAGAAATAACTCAGTTCAAAGCGGGCGGTGTCGTCACCGTCCGAACCATGGATCGCATTGTGCTCGATGTTGGTCGCCCACTTCTTCCGGATAGTGCCTTCTTCGGCCTGGGCTGGATTGGTCGCTCCCATCAGCTTGCGCAGATCGGCAATGGCATTTTCCTTTTCCAGCGCCAGCACCACGATGGGTCCGCTCGACATGAAATCAGTCAGCGAGTTATAAAACGGCCGGTTTGCGTGGACAGCGTAGAACTGCTCCGCCTGATGCTTGGAAATTTCCAGCATCTTCATGGCCAGAATGCGGAAGCCATTCTTCTCGAACTGCTCAATAATATCGCCGATGGCATTCTTGGCCACCGCGTCAGGTTTAACAATGGTAAAAGTCCGTTGCAAGGTTTTCATAGTTTTTTTCGGAGAACTGAGATCTGACAACTGTTCTTACACCTTAACTCCCATCGCGGCCACTACGGTCTCACCGATATCCGCCGGTGACTTCGCCACACGGATCCCCGCTGTTTCCATGGCCTTAATCTTCTCCGCCGCCGTGCCCTTGCCGCCGGAAATAATCGCGCCGGCGTGACCCATCCTGCGTCCCGGAGGGGCAGTCTGCCCGGCGATGAAGCCCACTACCGGCTTCTTCATGCGAGTCTTCACGAACTCGGCGGCGGTTTCTTCGGCATTCCCGCCGATTTCCCCGATCATTACCACCACTTCGGTCTGCGGATCCTTATTGAACAACTCCAGCGCATCGAGGAAGTTCGTCCCAATAATCGGGTCGCCGCCGATGCCAATCGCTGTGGACTGCCCAATGTTACGGGTCGTCAGCTGATAAACCGCTTCGTACGTCAATGTTCCCGACCGGGAAACGATTCCCACCGGGCCTTCCTGGTGAATCCGGCCCGGCATAATTCCGATTTTGCATTTGCCGGGAGAAATAATGCCCGGACAATTTGGCCCAATCAGCCGTGAACGCCGGGTTTGCAAAAACTCCCACGCACGCACCATGTCGAGCGTAGGAACACCTTCGGTGATGCAGACGATCAATTCGATCTCCGCATCGGCAGCTTCCATGATGGCGTCTGCCGCAAACGGCGGCGGCACGAAAATCATCGACGCATCCGCGCCAGTCTTATCGACCGCTTCCTGCACCGTGTTGAAGACGGGCCAGCCTTCGTGCGTCGTTCCGCCCTTTCCAGGCGTGACTCCGCCAACGATCTTGGTTCCGTATTCGGCACACCCTTTGGCGTGAAATGTTCCCTCGCGCCCAGTCAGTCCCTGCACCAGCACTCGCGTCGATTTATCTATAAGAATACTCATGAAAGATTTCTTTCTTTTGCAACTATCCTTTTGCCGCCGCGACCACCTTCTCCGCTGCATCTTTCATGGTCGCCGCCACAATAAAGTTCAACCCCGACTGCTGCAGGATTTCGCGACCGGCTTCAACATTCGTACCCTCCAACCGCAGCACAATGGGGAGCTGAATCTTCGTCTTGGTCGCCGCCTCGACCACGCCTTTCGCCAAAGTGTCCACTCGTAGAATGCCGCCAAAGATATTAATCAGCACCGCCTTCACATTCTTGTCGCTGAGCAGGATCTCAAACGCGTGCGTCACTTGTTCGGCGTTGGCTCCGCCGCCCACATCCAGAAAGTTTGCCGGCAATCCCCCGGCATACTTGATGATGTCCATGGTTGCCATAGCCAGCCCCGCGCCATTCACCATGCAGCCAACGTTCCCATCGAGCTTGATGTAATTCAGGCTGTACTTCGAAGCTTCGACTTCCAGCGGATCCTCTTCACTTATGTCGCGCAGTTCCTTGATGTCTGGATGACGAAAGAGGGCGTTGTCGTCGAAAGTCATCTTCGCGTCGAGCGCAAACAGCCGGCCATCGCTGCAACTGACGAAAGGATTGATTTCGCACAACGACGCGTCGGTTTCCTGAAACGCGCGATAGAGGCCAGTCATGAAACGCACAGCTTCGTTGATCTGTTGAGGCTTCAGTCCCAGCTTGAACGCCAGTTTGCGCGCCTGAAACGCCTCCAGCCCCATGCCCGGCTGAATGTACTCTTTGAGAATCGCATCGGGATTCTCCGCCGCGACCTGTTCGATTTCCATACCGCCCGCGGCAGAGGCCATGAAAACCGGCCTAGCCTCGACCCGGTCAATTACGATCCCAAGATAAAGTTCTTTCTCGATGGGCAGCGTTTCCTCGATCAGCAATCGCCGCACGACGCGTCCTTCGGGCCCGGTCTGGTGAGTGACCAGCGTCATTCCCAGGATTTTGCCCGCGAGTTCCGAGGCTTCTTCGACCGACTTCGCAATTTTGACGCCTCCGCCTTTGCCCCGGCCGCCAGCATGAATCTGCGCTTTCACCACCACCCCGGTGGCTCCCGCATCGAACAAGGCTTTGGCCGCGGCTTGCGCCTCTTCACGGGTTTCCGCCATTTCGCCTCGGGGCACGGCGACGCCATACTTTTTCAAGATGGCTTTGCCCTGGTATTCATGAATCTTCATAATGATTCTCGTTTAGCTTTATGATCGGCAGGACTTCGCTCGCGGCTTAACTGCGGGCTGCAAACAATTGATTCTATAGAAGGGCAGCCGCATTCGGCAAACGAGACGACCATGGTCGCATGCTAATCTAGAAATCCTTCAATGATCACTGACGCCCTTCAACGAATCGCCAACCGACGAGAGTCGCTATCCCGAGAAGAAGCATGTTCCGTCATGGCCGAGATTCTTTCCGGCAAATGCACCGATTCGCAGATTGCGGCGTTGCTGGTCGCGTTGCACATGAAAGGCGAAACCGTTGAAGAAATTGTCGGTTTCGCGGAAGCGATCCGTGCGGCAGCCACGCCTTTGCCCCTGGCTTCGAGTTCTGTCGACGTCAGCGGCACCGGCCGCGACGCTCTCGTCGACACCTGCGGCACTGGCGGCGATACCAGCGGCACCTTCAATATTTCTACGGCTGCAGCTTTCGTGGTTGCTGGGGCCGGAGTCCACGTCGCCAAGCACGGCAACCGCAGCGTAACTTCAAAATGCGGCTCAGCCGACGTCATCGAAGCTCTGGGCGTCAAGATCGATTTGCCCCCAGCGCGATTGGCCGCTTGCCTGGCGGAAATCGGCATGGCATTTCTGTTCGCTCCCGCGATGCATTCCGCGATGAAGCATGTGCAAACCGCCCGGCGCGACCTTCGCCTGCGAACGGTTTTCAATTTGCTGGGTCCGCTTACCAATCCAGCCCACGCCTCGGCGCAGGTTGTGGGCGTATATTCGGTCGATCTGGTGGAAAAATTGGCAGAAGTGCTCAGCATGCTCGGCCTTCGCCGTGCCATGGTTGTGCACGGACTCGACGGGCTCGACGAGATCACGATCACCGGCCCCACGCGCATTGCCGAAGTAAACAATGGATCAGTGAGAACCTACGAGGTCACGCCAGAAGAATTCGGCCTCAAGCGCGCCTCGCTCGAAGATATCTCAGGCGGAGATGCCGCGGTCAACGCTGCCATCATCCGGGAGGTATTGAGTGGGAAGCACTCCGCAAAGCGTGACGTGGTCCTGCTGAACGCTGCTGCGGCATTGGTAGTAGCAGGAAAAGCCGAGCACTTGGCCGACGCTCTCCCGATGGCGATGGAATCCATCAATTCGGGAGCAGCCGCTTCAAAACTCGCAGAATTGGCACGATTCACGCAAAAACAGTAACTACAGAGAACACAGAGTTTCACAGAAATAACCCTCCCTGTGTACCCCTGTGGTTAAGCCTTCCCCGCCGCCTTCTTCAACCGCTCGATCTGTTCCAGATGATTCGGCCCGTGTTTCGACATCATCTGCACATAATCCGCAACCGTCACCGGATGATCTTTCTCTGGATGGCGCGCGGATTTTTTCAAGTCAGCTTCTTTCAGCCGCCGAAGCAACTGCACCGTCGCATGGCGGTTCAGCCCGTACAGCGCAACCAACTCCGGTGGCGACGACTCCATGTATCCAAGATTCTTCGCCCACGCGTCCTGATCAATGGGCGCAAGCACCGGGTCCTTGTCCGCCAGCATCTGCCGCATGCGGTAGGCATACAAGGTTTCCATGTCCGCCAGATGAGCCAGAATCTCCAAAATGCACCACTTATCCGGTGACGGTTTGTAACGCAATGTCTTGTCAGGCAGGCCCAAGACCGCTGCCGCAATCTGCTTGGGACTTTTTTCTGCCAGGTCGAGATGTTTTTTTAGCTCTGCTTCAGTCATAGGCACTCATTATCACCCAATTGGCACTTTTTCCATCCAGTGTGCCACCTGCACCTTCCATCCCAAATCTCTTGTGATGGCGTCTTTCAACTGCGATGACGCCGATGGCTCCCCGTGCACCAGATACGTCATTCCGGGCTTCTGAGTAAATGTGCGCAGCCACTTCAACAGCTCAGGCGTATCTGCGTGATCACTGAACTGTTCGAACACCGCGATCTGCGCACGAATGGGAATCATTTCGCCGAAGATCTTCACCTCCGGCGCACCGCCCTTGATGGTAAAACCACGCGTTCCCGGCGCCTGAAAACCAATAAACAAGACAACGTTCTTCGGATCCGGGAGCCTCTGTGCCAGATGGTGCAGAATCCGCCCTCCCGTCACCATTCCGCTGGAAGAAACAATGATGGAAGGATACTTCGAGTCGTTGATCTTTTTCGATTCTTCCGAAGTCGAGGCAAAGTTGAAACCCGGCCACTCGAGCGGCGACCCATACTGGCCGACGAGCTTGCGAGTGTCGTCACTGTATTCCTCAGAATGCTTGATGAAGATTTCCACTGCCTTGATCGCC
>Ga0206987_1217_pt1 | contig 9875 bp, 8 predicted proteins | sample Alteio_BWMinCont_11_FD_153281 | JGI IMG/M metagenome (GOLD analysis project Ga0206987, IMG submission 153281) | Enriched cells from forest soil in Barre Woods Harvard Forest LTER site, Petersham, Massachusetts, United States -... | ecosystem: Environmental > Terrestrial > Soil > Temperate forest >... | reverse complement strand
GAGACAGAGGCGGTATTTGCGCGCCTCGGAGAGAATTGACACAAAGGCTTCGGTGGAGAAATTCTGGAACTCGTCAATGAACAAAAAGAAGTCCTTGCGCTCCTCCTCCGGCAGGCTGGCCCGCGCCATCGCCGCCAATTGAAATTGTGTGACCAAAAGTGATCCGAGCAAGTTGGCCTTGTCGTGACCGAGCTTGCCTTTGGACAAGTTGGCAATGAATAACCGCTCACTGTTCATCGTGAACGAAACATTCACCTTGCGTTTCACCTGGCCTAAAATGTTACGGATGACGGGGTTCAACAGAAACTGGCCGAGTTTGTTCTGGATCGGAGCAATGGCTTCGCGCTGAAATCGCGGGTCGTAACCGGCAAATTCCTCCTCCCAAAAGGACCTGATGAACGGGTCTTTGATCTGGCGGACAACCCAGACCCGGTATGTCTCGTCGGTGAGCATCCGGTTCACGCCCAAAAGGGAAGTGTTGGGGCAGTCGAGGAGCGCGGCCACGGCATTGTAGAGAATATATTCCAATCGTGGTCCCCATGAGTCGTGCCAGATGCTTTTGCAGGCGCCGATAATTCCAGAGGCAATCAGATGCCGCTCGTCCCAGGAGGCGTTCGCAAGCAAATTGAAGGCAACCGGAAATTCAAGGTCTGCCGGATTGAAATATACCAGATGATCTGCCCGTGACTGCGGAATGTGGTGCAAAAGTTCCTCGGCAAGGTCGCCGTGCGGGTCAATGAGGCCGACACCATGGCCCAAGGCGATGTGCTGGATGAGCAGGTTGCGGAGCAATGTGGTTTTGCCTGAACCGGTCTTGCCAATGATATATATATGGTGGCGATGGTCGGCAGCCGAAATGCCAAACGGTTCCCCGTCGCTCCATCCCTCACCCAAGCCGATAACAATGTCTGGTTCGTCGTTCATGATTTCAAGACCAGCCGCCACTCCGGGGACACCGTACGTCCGTCGCCGGCAAACGTAATTGGGAACGAGCCGGTGCGGTAATGGCTGCTGGTCTTGAAACCCGAAATGGGTTTATGTGGCTGTCGCACCGGGTGGCTTCGCCGGCTGCGCAGTTTTGGATTTCTCGGAATTCATTTCGCGCTTTTTCTGAACCGCCAAGATTTCCACCGATTTCTCAATCGCTCGCACCGTCTCGAAAACCTTTTGTCCTAATTCGAGGTCCAAAACCGCATACATCTCCATTTTGGGCAGTTGTGTGACTTTGACCTTTTTCCCTGGCTTCTTATGCGGTGCTCTGCGCCCCGTCCTACTTCTTGAATTTGTTTTTTTCATATGCTTCAAGAATACCCGTTGGGAAAAATGGGGGTAGGCCAGTAAAGTTGCCGGACGGGGCAACTTTTGGCGGGGGAATCGGTCGCGCCTGCCGGCGCGGCTTTCGTGTGAGGGCCGCTCTCGCGGGGTCGCTTTTTCCAAACGGTCGTCGCGGTTTAGAACCGCGAAGTCGTGCCGGCAGTATGCCCGTAGTCCACCTCCACGCGTCAGGCGTGAATGGTCGTGATAACGGACCCGTCGTCGGGGGTGATAACCCCCTCCTTTCAAAACCAGTTCCCCCAACGTGTCGGCGGTTAGACCGACTTAATTCGATTTTTGGTAAAGGACAACGGTTAGGTGTCCGTTATCCCGAAGCCCACCGGGAAAAAGCGAATTAAGTCGGCCTGGACGACGACACGTTGGGGGAGCCAGTGGTGCGGCGGTTAAGCCGTGGAAGTTTGGTCGTGCGGGCGTTAGCCCCTACATACGATGTATGTAGGACGTCACAACACCGTATAATCATCAACACAATCGTTCAATATGAGCAACAATTACGGATCATTGGGAGACGACCATTCGCAAGAATTTAATCAGTCGTTGATTCCCCGCCAAACAGTGCTCATGCAGCATTTCAAACATCGGAACTCGGAGGAAGTCGCGACCCGTCAGTTCCTGCATCTTCAATTGCGAAGTGTAACGAGCGATACCATCAGTGAGCATCTCATCCGCATTTGAACCTGCTGGCATCTCTTTCCTCCACCAATTCCCCAAAGGCCGTAGCCACTCGGTAAAAAGCGGGTCGAGAATATCCCGCTGGTATCGTTCGCGGATTTTAAATACCTGATCCCAAGTCTCACATTCCGCGGATGCCGGGATTAGGCTGATCTTCCATTTCGGACTTCTTGCGTCTTGAGCTTCAAACACCTCACTGCCCTTTAAACTCACGCTGACCGTAGTGTGATTGTAAGGATCGAACACCCTCCTCCGGGTGCCGTTAGGTGCATACAGTATGTTGACTGCTCCCTTGTATCGTTCATTACACTTTCCGCCCATCGGAACCAGATTTCTGAGATTTACTGCGGCAAACGGATAGATGCTCTGAGCTAAATAATGATCTTCGCCCTCGCGAGGTGCTCCCGGCGCATCGAAATACTCGCAACCGCAAAAAGGACAAACGTGCTGTGGCGTCGCGTCCCAAATTAATCGGTATTGTTGATCTCGGATACCCAATTCAGTAAGAAGCTCAAAACTAAAGGAGAATAAGTCCCGCAAAGGTTGTTTGATTGGTTCCGGAAGATTGGCCAGCAAGTCGCAATTGCTTGCGCAAGAAAGCAACCCGGGAATGTCATTTTGCTGGGTAAGGGCTGTAAATATACGATCTCGTTCTTGTTGTGTCAGCCCAGTAAGCGCGGTAGAATAACTCTTTAGGCGGCTTTTGAGACCATGGCGGCCTTTCAACTCGTCCCGGTGTTCGACTGGAACACACGTCGGCCATCTGAAAGGGACAACACCCGCTGCGACATTCGCGTGAACTATGCGTAGAACTGTGTCTAGGCATTGATGTAGCCAATTTCCACCGGTAGCCGCGATAGGATATCCGTGGAGCACGCTATCTCGCCTTCCTTGGAGTCAATTGTTGTACTCGATCAGCCAAAAATGCCTTCTCGACCGAATTACCAAGGGCATCCATCCCTTGTCGGATTTCCTCAGAATCCGTGCTTTTCATGAGAGTATCAATCTTCTCTCTTGATACCTTCGAGATGGGCGGACGGACATCGAAACAATCATCAAGAATACTGTCAAAAGTCGTTCCAAATGTTTCGATATTTGGACTTGACACCTTGATCTTCCCATCCACGTCTTTCCTGAAAATCAAAACATTTTCACGTCGCATGTCGGATGGAACGAAAGGAGCGTGCGTTGTCAAAAGACATTCCTGTTGTGCCGCTTGGTTTTGACTCCTCCGTGTCCCATTCGCGGTCGGGAGATCGAGCAATTGAGAGATAAATTCAACTCGCCATTTCGGGTTAAAATGAGACTCAGGCTCGTCCAGAAGAAACAGCACATTAGCGAACGCCGTCATGGCCATAGTTCCTAATATTTGCGCCAACTGATGCTCACCATCGGACAACGAAACATAATCAACAGGCTCGCCATGCTGTTTTGGAGAGAAGCACACCCGCTCAAAGCGGAAAACCTTTTCTTCGTCTTGAGGTTCGGCTAAACGAGACGCAAAACGCCTCGTTTTCGTTTGCCTCTTAAATCTTTCCCGTGTGGCTTTAGGAATAGCGAGGTCGTTCAACATCGAGAATTTATGAAACGTAGAATACAAACGAAGTGTTTTGTCCCAAAAGAAGCTAAAGGCACTCCGGACCTGCTCATCTATAAAAAAGTCAAACACGTAAGTTTCAGTCCTCTCGTCGTAGCTATGGCACGTGGAGCTACGCGTTAAACAGTCAAGATACGTTTCCAGCTCGTCCGTAAGTTGAATTCCTTTGCGTTTGCTTCCAAAAACCTTCATCTTCTGGTAACTAGGGTGAGCGAGTTGCACGATGCACCGAAATGAGTGTAGATCGCGAATTGGAGCGACTTTTACAAGGGCTGCTCGGAGCGCTCGGCTCCCCAAAAGGAGATTGGCGACGAGAACCTCCAAATGCGTACCATAGTCTACTAACATCAAACGGGTATCTGGTATCTCTCGACCCTCGGCTCGGCGTTTCAAGGCTCCCTCGGTTACATCTTTAGCGTAGCCACTACGGCTTACCAAAAAGGGCAGGCTTAATGTCTCATTACCACCAGACGTATAAGCGACGATTTTCTGAGGCAATAAAAGGCCTGTGGCCGCATCCGAAATGTCACAGACGGTCCATTTCAAGCCGTCCTCGGTTCTTCTTTCTAGGAGTATCGTCGGCTTTCTGTTTCCATTAGACTTCCGAGTCATCCTGATGTGAGCTTGTTTAGCAGAATTAGGCAACGCGATCAAATACTCGACTTCAAATTGCAGATCAGGATTGCTCACAATGCGCTCTTCCGTGGGGCAACACGCATTCCAAGCCAATTGAAAGATTTCTGCCAATACTTGCAAGAATTGGGACTTGCCAGTGCCATTTGGACCAATTAGGCAGAGTGGACTAAATCCTGTCGTTCCTTCACCGTGATCGCGTAAATTCAACTTGAAGTCATCAAGTAAACCACCGCAAGACTCCGCCGAGATAATGTGTATGCGAAGAAGTTTCATAGATCATGTTTTTACAAAATAAACGCTGCGCCTCTCTGTATCAAATTCCTGTCGGAGTATCGGATGGGGCCCGCCAAGAATATCAAAAAGCTCGTCGCGCATGGTTTCGTAATCTGCAGAAATATGTTCACGTAACTGTTCAAATGTAAACTTATTTCCCGGAATCTGATCAAGTGTAGAACGAATAGTTTCCTTAGGTGGAATTGCTTTTAATTGGGGCTTTTTCATAATTTTTGGAACAGGCTCAAGTTTTAGACGATTTAGCAAGAATGAAGCAGGTTCGTCGGTTGGCTCTTGCGCGGCAAGCTGACCGCGAAATGCTCGCCCTAGAATTGAATGCTCCAAGCGGGTGAGGTCACCAAGTGCCGCGGCATGAGCGGCCACCGCCACATCAAGTCGAGCCAGCGCAGCCATGACGAGGCGGACAATCTCATGTTGCTCAGCAATAGGAGGAATCTTATAGATTATACGCAAGAGCTTCTCCTGCGTTATGTTCATAACGCTTTCGGAAGTGCCCGTCTTCGCCGCCTCCAACATTTCTAAAATGATCGGCGAGTTCAATAGTAGCGCAAAAAATGTGGCGGAAACCCTGTCGTTGTTTACCCGAAGGCGATATACTTTGTCGCATACCATAAGTTTAGGGTGGCTCTCGGAAGCGATCGCAGCAATTGCGCACCGCGAACGCGGTCCTGCACGCGTGACCAACACATCGCCACTTTGAATTGAAAGGTTTGGAATGGGTTCAAACCTTTTTGGGAGACGTTTATTTTCTGCTGGTCTAAACTCCAATGGTTGGATTGCTGTCGTTTTTATTACTCCCCACTCCGCTGGCGTTGCCGGAACTGAATCACACTTTGGGCTCCAACCCTGTTTTAGGTCAGAAACTAAATCGGAGAATGTCATCTCTTGCCAGGTATCCGCTTTATGCTCGTTGTCAGCTCGCCACTTGGAAGTCAACAGGCCCGAAAAAGCAGTGCTCAACAGAGATTGGCGGGTGCGGGCAAGCTGGGCTGGAACTGTGACCAAGTGCGCTCGCGCTCGTTGACTTCGCACTTCCAATGCCTGTAGTCGAGCCACGATCCGATGCTGCTCGGTAAGAGGCGGGAGTGGAATTGGAATTTCAGCAATTTTCCTGCTAGACAACTCAGCAAATGTTAACCCTGAACCTAGCGAATTTAGATATGAGCGCGAAAAGATAAAATAATATCGGATATAGAAAGGTGAAATACCTCCCCGTAGTAGTAAGCCTTTGAACCCTTGATTTGTGGAAAGAGGCGCTGCCGAAACTACCGAATATCCAATCGGTGCACGCGCCGATAGTAGCACAGCTCCAGGGGGAAGTATTTGAGCTCCACTAAGAGCCAATCCGCGTTCAGTGAGATCTCTTCGCCCATGCTCAATCGTCGGCATTTCGTAACCAGTAAGATCAGCGGGAGTAATCCAGCCTATACCGCTTCCTGAAGTTGCAAAGTTTGTCTTGTCGCTTGCCCTAGGGGTTCCACCACCTACAATGCGCGCAATATCCCCAACTTTAGCCCATATCCAAGTTTTTGGGATTTCCCATCGGGTTTCAATTGCTGAAGACGGTGACATCGGTTCCTGGCGTACACTGCTTTTTGAAGCTATTGGCATAACCTTATTCTCGTGGGTTATTTAGCGAGGTCTCGCGCTAGGAGCTGCATTTCTTCGACGGCGGTTTGGAGCGTGTCGAGAACGCCGGCAAGTAATTCCCCAGGTCCGGTTAAATCGACTTCATTCATCTGGTCGTGGAGCCAACTTGTGTCGAAACTGTTTCCCCGGCCTCTGATTTCGTCGCGAGTGAAACACCGAAACCGTTCAGTAGGTTCACGGACTGCGGTTCCATCCGAATTAGCACCGTATGCGGCTTCAAAATCCGCTAGGTGGAATCTGGTAAATGGGTTTCGCTTACCGAAAGCAGGCATGTTAGCTCTCAAGTCGTAAATCCAGACATGCTTTGTGTTTGCATGCGTGGCGTGACCACGCGAGAAAAAAAGGACATTTGCCTTAACTCCTTGAGCGTAGAAAATGCCAGTGGGTAGGCGTAGAACAGTATGTAGGCGACATCTGTCCATTAAATCCTCACAGATTGCCGATGCAGCGTGACCTTGTAAATCCGGCATAACGACGGCCGCACGGCCTCCGGCCCGCAGCCGCTGGTATATGTGTTGGAGAAAGCACAATTGTTTGTTGCTTACTTGCCAGTGGAAATCTGCCCGTGTAGGCAATCCACCGCCCTTTTTGGTTCCGAATGGTGGGTTAGTCAGGATAAGATCGGCAGGTTTTAAATTCTGGCCTGTCTGACCGAGAGTATCACCTAGAAAGACGGGACTGTAAATACCGTGAAGCATGGCATTCATGAGCGCTAACCGATGTGTCTTCATTACCAACTCAACTCCAATTAACGCCTTTGTTTGTTGGAACGCAATTTGCGGTTTAGAAAGCGTTTTGTAGTTGGCAGTCGTGTGTCGAATGTAGCGATCTGCCGCAATCAGAAATCCAAAGGTGCCACAGGCGGGATCTTGGATGATTTCGCCGACTTTAGGTTTCGTCAGCTCTACCATGCACTCAATCAATGGGCGTGGCGTGAAATACTGACCAGCACCAGCTTTGCTTTCGTTTGAGTTCTTCTCGAGCAATCCTTCATAGACATCAGCGAGCGCAGATTCTTCTCTAGCAGCATACCAGTCGATCTGGGTGAACTCTGTCACCAATAATGCCAGATGTTTCGGGTTGGTTAGGCAGGTGTCGGCATTCGTGAATATTTCCCGGACACGTCCGCGGGTAACGGAACCAAGCCGACTGAGTAGTCTTTTGTAAAATGTGAATTGTTGCGGTGGAGATTTTGAAGCGAGATCGCTCCATCGACAGCCCTTTGGCAGCTTGGCCTCAGAACCGGTTTCCTCTGCCATGCGCAAAAACAACAAGTACGTCAATTCAGTAACATATTCGGGATAGTTTATGCCGCCATCCCGCAGAATGTTACATAGATGCCACAGTTTTGCCACGATATCGCCAGTCGGAACCGAGCCGCTGGGTGAGGCCGAACTGAGGTTGTATTTTATTTCTCTCATGACCATGCCAATGGCCTAAAGTGTAATGCACAGCAAAATTTCGGCAATTGCAAAACGATGTGAGAGTGTGGGCCGAATTATTAACGGTTCTTAAGGGTCACCCCGGGTTGCGATTCTGACCCGGCAATGCTGGGTCTATTTTTCACGAATCGGTCGGCTTTTCGTCGCTTCCGCTAGGCGAGGGATCGACAACGGCCGAGGTGCAATGCGTCAGGCATTTTTGATTTTCGCGTGGATTTTCGGCCCTCCTGGCATGGAGCGTTTCGGGCGAGGCTACCGATCATGCGACTGTAATACAGGTGACGCTTTTTGCGCCAACGGCTTCCCACCTAACCTGCGGCACTCAAGTGACCAGCGTTGCTTGGATGGCTTATCCTGGCCAGGATTATTCGGTTGAATGAAATGTGGATCGATTTCCTGACGTTTGCCTCTTAAGTGACTGCTGTTCAAGCGCATACATAAACGATTGCCAATTGGTAACGTTTTGGTCTGTCCGACGATTTTTTTTCACGGTTCGAGACTGTTGCGGGTGCCAGTGAATCACGCTATTGTTCCGTAGGAGCCACGAAATTTAAGGCTCAGAATTCGGCCTGAAACGCCGTCGACCGATGAAAACGTATCTTTTATTTGTCTTGGTGCTCTGGGCGTCTCGCACGGTCGCTCAGGGCATTCTCCATGGAACGGCTGTCGCCGCCATCCGAACTCCGAGTGAGATCGTGGTGGCAGCAGATAGTAAAGAGGTGAACGGCGACGGGTCCGCTAATACTAATCTCGTGTGCAAGATCCGGCAGATCGGAGACATGTTTTTCACCGTCAACGCAATGAACAGCCAGTCTGCAACTGGATTTGACGCTTTCCAAATCATCGAGGGCGCCGCTCGCGCAAAAGGAACCCTAGATCAGATTCTGACTCGGAGTATCGATGCGCTCAGAACACCACTTGAAAATGCCGTGAATTACGTAAGGACCAACAATCCTTCAGAGTTCGAGAAAAACTTCACCAAACACGACGCTCTCGGAGTGATGATTTTCGGGGTGGAGAACGGAGATATTGTGCTTTGCTCCGTTACTTTTGCGGCGAACGGAAGTCCTGAAAAGCCCGTCTCCATCTCAATTGTGCGATATTGTTGTCCTGGACCGGATTGCCACGGCGGAAATGCTCTAAGCCTTGTTGGGCCAAATGAAACAGCAACATTTGAATTTCAGAAGGCGAACCCGGAGTATTGGAAGGCCGACCTCGTAGCTTTATCCCGCAGTTTTGTAGAAAGCCAAATCAAAGCGGACCCGGCCGATTGTGGTCCGCCGATAGACATCGTCCGTCTCACCAAGAACGGCCCGGAGTGGATCGCTCGAAAAAAAGAATGCCTGCCGCCCGTTAATCCTTAGTGCCTACCAAAGCCCCCCATTCCTACCATACTATTTTGACAAAAAAGCCTGACACGGCAAACCACCGGTGTTATATCGTCAGCAAATGCAACCAGAGATTAAACAAAAAATAAGGGTTCTTCTGAACCCGCGAAGGGCATAGCGAGCAGAGCATGACGACCCCACGTTCATTCGTCCTTGTGCATGGTGCGTATCACGGAGGGTGGTGTTGGCGTGACGTCACCGCGATTCTTGCTGCTGCGGGCCACAGAGTCTATATGCCTACGCTGACGGGTCTCGGAGAGCGAGCCCACCTCATGAGCGGGTCTATCAATCTTGATACGCATATCGCAGACGTCGTCAATGTATTTAAGCGGGAGAACATCGTTGACGCCGTGCTCTGTGGGCATTCCTACGGCGGTTGGGTAATTTCCGGTGCTCTTGAATTACTGGGAGGTCAAGTGTCGTCCGTTGTCTTTCTCGATGCGTATGTCCCCGAAAATGGGGAGATGGGCGTGGATAATTCATCGAATGCCGAAGAGATCAGAAGCGCCGTGCGAAATGGTAAAATCTCTCGGCCGAAGCCTGATGCCGCCAAATACACTGCAAAAACGAATAATCTATGTTGGCTAAATGCTAATCTGACAGACCAACCAATCGGAGTATCTTTGCAACCGATTCGATTGAACGGTGCTCGGGACCACGTCGCTATAAAAACCTATATCAGAGCTAAAGATTTTAAGCACCCACCATTTGATAAATACCTTAACGAGGCAAAGGAAAAGGGTTGGCGCACATACGAATTAAATTGCGGTCACGATGTCATGGTTGATATGCCCGAACGGCTTGCGGAGATTCTGCGCGAGGTCGCGTGATAGCCGGACAATTGGGCGATGCCTAGCTTCG
>Ga0206987_1220_pt1 | contig 9890 bp, 12 predicted proteins | sample Alteio_BWMinCont_11_FD_153281 | JGI IMG/M metagenome (GOLD analysis project Ga0206987, IMG submission 153281) | Enriched cells from forest soil in Barre Woods Harvard Forest LTER site, Petersham, Massachusetts, United States -... | ecosystem: Environmental > Terrestrial > Soil > Temperate forest >... | reverse complement strand
AGACTCGATGCAAACCAGCATTCAGGGTGTGTATGCAATTGGCGATGTGGTATGTGTGGTTAATGATGTTTGTAATAAGGATAGTATGAAAATAGAGATAACAAATGATATGCAAAAACAATTGGATGCTTTCAAAGCGCTTTTAAACACAGCCGATTTTAAGACAGCATCCAGAAACATATACAATATAATAAGAGTTATATGCCCAAAAAATGCGGAGGACGGGAAAATTGAAGCTGGCCACCTCGACGAAATAATGGACGCAATAAATAAATCCAACCCAGATGACCTACGAGACAGTATATACCATATGACCCTTAGAAAGGACAGGCTATACGTTATAACCCTTATGTTTGCACAAGATTATATATGTAACAATAAGGCAGGAGCTTATATACCATTTCAAAACTTATCGCTTGGTGAAAAGCGCGTCCCTGTGAAGGAGATTTTTTGCGATAGATTAGACGTATTCATATCTCTATTAAACCAGAGCACTTACACTTATGAACAAGTAAAAAGATTTGTGGATCTTGTTATTATAAGTGCAGATATCATTAAGGAGCAACAGGGGAAAAGCGAACCGGAGAAAAGCAATGTTAGCATACAAGAAGATCCAACTGCACTACCCCGATCTCACTTCATTTTACACTATATCGATAGGCTATCTATTGGTAACAAGATAGGAGGGGCAGCTGCTTTGGTTATAGGAGTGTCGCTACTAACATTAACGGCACTTGCAAATTATGGGGCGGTTAATTTTGGTTTGGTAGAAGCTATACAAAAACTTGCGCCAGCAAGTGTATCACCTGTAATTGAGCATGCTGGAACCCAATTTGCTACCGTAATTATAGTCACAGCTGTAATAGCGCTAGTCGCAGCGTTTGCAGCAGAAAAAATAGCTGGCAGCAGTAAAGAGATATAACTCCACCTATCGATCACATATGTGCAACAATGCCACTTAGTGCCGCCTATATATCAGCATGGGTAATAAACTCGCCTTTGGTGCTAAACTCCTCCAAAGCAAGCTCTATTAATCTTGAAATAAGGGCCTCATAGGAAAACCCAGAGTGCTGCCAGAGAATTGGATACATGCTGATTTGTGTAAACCCCGGAATAGTATTAATCTCATTTAATATCAACTTGTTATCTTCTGTTAAAAAAAAGTCCACTCGCGCCATACCCTTTGCGCCTATGGCCTTAAAAGCCCTGATGGCTAACTCCTGGCATTGCTTGGCGACCACCTCAGGAATCGCGGCTGGCACAACCAATTCTGCCCCATCTGGATCCAAGTATTTTGCCTCATATGAGTAAAAGTCGTGCCTCGGCCTAATCTCCCCCAATATCGAGGCTTTTGGATTATCATTCCCCAAGACAGCGCATTCTATCTCTCTTCCTTTTACATACTTTTCCACTAATACTTGTGGGCAATATAAAAAAGCCTTTCTCACGGATTCTAGGTACTCAGCTTCATTGCGTACCTTGTAAACTCCCACTGAAGAGCCCATAGTAGAAGATTTTACAAAAAATGTAGTGCTGTTGAATCGTTCACACACTTCCTTATATGTGGGAATCTTATCTTTATTTCCAAGGCTAATGTGGGCAGTAACTTCGATTCCACAATTGGCAAAAATCACCTTTGACACAGTTTTGTCCATACCTAGGGCTGAAGCTAACACTGGGCTGCCTACATATGGTAAATCCAGCGCCTCCATCATTCCCTGTAGAGATCCATCCTCCCCCACAGTACCATGCACTAGGGGAAACACCACATCTACCTTGGCAGCCATACCATCCTCGCACAGCAATTCGGTTAATGTGCTCTTTTTCAATAAAGTACACAGCTTCCTTACCGTACTCAATGCATCGGTACACTCCTTCACATTCTCCAACTCTCCGTCCTCAGCGGATGCCAAGTACCAGGTGCCAGAACGACTGATCAAGACCACAATGGGGTGAAACCTATGTTTGTCTATGGAGCGCAGTACATTGCGCGCAGAGATTATAGACACCTCATGCTCAACCGACTTCCCCCCACATAGTATCAAAATGTTTTTTACCATAGAATTTCAACCCATCAGGACTATTAGCGGCAATATTTGTCAGACATTTTTCTTTTCTCCCGCTCTTTCTCCGCCCTATTCGCTATCATATTCTCGTTATATACACATATTATATCTTTGCCCCGCCTTAGGGTATATCGTGAAGTAACCTGCTCTACCACCAAATATCCTCCAGATATGCGGTAATTTATCAGTGCCTCCGTCTGGTCGGCATTAATTTTAAATATAGCAGGCAGCTCTGCGTTAATATCCTTGAATTTGAAATATGTAAACTCCCCATCATCAAAAACTTGCAAAGGCTCTATATCAAAGGCATCGCCGCTAATTGTATAATGGAAATTATATTTGTCTGGATTAGCGGAAATGTCTGGCCCTACATTGTCGTTGGAAAGGGTAGCCAGGGCATTGTAATTATTATCCTCTGGATAGATAAATTTTACTATAAAGTTTAAATTTACGTCAGTAACATCTTCCGCGTCTTGCGCATGCATTTCAAAAAAATACATTCTTTTATTGGTGATTACCGTCATGTTGGTAGTAGCATCATCACCGACTGGTTTGAGAAATATCCTATTGACAGACGGCACCAACTGCCATGGTGAAGGAGAGCCCATAGATATTGTTTCAATTGTTTCATCCATACCAAACTCTATTATAGACTGATAATAGTAATGCCCTATAAATCTAAAGACGGTGTTAGGCGTGTAATTTATTATTTTGATCCTGTCCTCATTCCCTATCGGTCTAGGCATACTGCTAGCGTGCACCACAATCGGCGTTGCACACAACAGTAACAACCAAAATATCCCTCGCAACAACATCATGCCATATGTTCAAACTTCACATAACTGTATTTTGTGAGTTATTGTGAATTTAATCAAGTATTATTTTGACACATGTAAAAATAGACGGAAAATAATTAATGAATTGACTGGATGAAAAGAAAATTATATCATCGTGCATTATTATGTATAAACTAGAGGTGGCAATGAGTAATACAATGAGTTTTGGTGCAGCAAAGAAAGAAGATATCGGCACTGGCTCCGCGCGCAAGGTGCGTAATGATGGAAGAATTCCTGCAATAGTGTACGGCGGCAAAAGTGGAAACCTAATGCTTTCCATACCTGTAAACGAATTCCGAAAAGAATATAAAAAAGGCTCGATGCGTACTAGGCTAGTCCAGCTCACGCTGGAGGATAGTAAACAGGCTCTGACCGCAATTATCAGAGACATACAATTTCATCCTGTAACCGATAGTCCAATCCATATCGATTTCCAAGAAGTGGACAAAAACACAGTAATTAGGGTTAGCATTGCTGTACGCGTTGTAAACGAAGACAAATGCCCAGGCGTTAGGAGAGGTGGTGTAATAAACTTGGTTTATCGTACCATCCCAATGTTATGCAACCCTTATAACATTCCTGATCACATAGATATAGACATTGCCGGCATGGAAATTGGACAAAACAAGCACATAAGCGATGTTGTATTGCCAGAGGGTGTGAAGCCCGTGGAAAAAGGTAACTTCACTATACTTTCTGTTGGTGGATCTGTAGAAGAAGAAGCTGTTGCTGCAACTCCTGCTGCTACTGCTGCTGCTCCCGCTACTGCCGCTAAGTAAGAGTCTTTGGCTGGTGGAAAATGGTGCAAATTGCTCTGTTAAAGAGCACGTCTGCAATTAAAAATTTGAGAGTAGGATGACAGAGGTAACAATTGCCATTTTCCACGGACTATTCTTGGCCATCGGCCTGTTGCTGCCGCTTGGAGCACAGAATATTTTTATTTTCAATCAAGGCGCAATACAGCCCAGTTTTACCAGGACTTTGCCATGTATAATAACCGCCTCGGTATGCGATTCAATACTGATCATAGCAGGAGTGCTTGGAATATCCATTTTAGTATTAAAATTGGTATGGCTGAAGTTAATTATATTTATAACTGGATTTCTCTTCCTCATGTATATGGGATATATCACATGGTACCAACCCGTGCATGGCGTCACGAATAATCATCGTATATTCTCAGCCAAAAAACAGATTTTATTTGCGGCATCTGCCTCACTGCTAAATCCTCATGCAATTATCGATACCATTGCAGTGATAGGCACTAGTTCTGTAGAATATATTGGAAATGCCAAAATCGCTTATACTATAACCTGCGTATTGGTTTCATGGATATGGTTTTGTGGGCTTGCCTCTGCAGGACATAGCTTGCATAAAATAGACAAGAATGGGCTCTGGATTAAAAGGATAAATAAAATTGCAGCTATAATAATTTGGATAGTAGCCGCTTACCTTGCTATACAAGTTGTTGAAACTATCCTTTAAATATTATGAGTGAAAAATCTTTAGACACCTACTTGGATTTATGTACAGAGGTATATGATCTAAGCAAACCAAATGCTCCAGAAGAAGCGTATGAGTTTTATCGTAGCTATGCCGTTCTCACAAAAGGACCCATTTTAGAGCCTATGTGTGGCACGGGCAGATTCCTCATACCACTGTGCAAGGAAAATTTTGACATATATGGTTTTGATGCAAGTACCTACATGCTGTCCAGGCTAAAGGAAAAGGCACAGCGGCAAAACCTGCAGCCCAAAGTTTGGCAGGGCTTTTTAGAGGATCTTAATCTGGAGACAAAATATAATCTTATTTTTCTCCCTAGCGGCTCTTTTGGTTTGATCACCGATCTCGAGCAGGTTAAATCATGTCTAAAAATACTGTTAAACCATCTAAGTAGTGAGGGTATCTTGCTGTTTGAAACCGAAACATTAATATCTAACCCAAACAATTCTACCATTAGCAAAGTGGGTATATGGACGGGGAACACTTTCAACAGAGAAGATGGCAAGATGATTATTTTAAGTATCCTAGCACATCCTATAGAAGATGACATAAGTGCCTTCACATGCCGGTATGAGTTGGTAGACCACAACAAAATTATAAATACAGAAATTGAGCTCATTAAGGTAAGACTGTATGATATACAGCAGCTTTCGCAAATACTAAGAGAGGTTGGTTTCTCCAGAGTGAAGGTAATGAAACCGTTTGATAAAGAACAAATCCCTAGTGCAGAAGATGAATTAGTGGTATTTGAATGCAAACAATAGGGGAGAAAACCCAACTTCAAACTCATTATAGAGCATACCTAGATCAAACTTTCAATATATGCTGATGCACTATTAAAAAAGAATATAGGCTAGGAAAAAGAGAAAGCACCCTAATAGCATACACTACCAGGGCGCCACCACGGCAACCCAACCCTTATGGCATGAAATTGCCGCAATTTTCTTAATTAAAATTGACTGTCATTAATCCTTGTCAATAGAGGAATCAGCATCCATAGAAAGATCATCTGAGCGCTCAGTGACCCCTCTCGCTACCTTCTCAGGTACAAGGTGGTTACCCCCAGCGTTGTAATAACCTCCTGAATAGCCTATCCCAGTAGACGTATGATAAATGACACTGGGGCCCACGTAGTATTCTGGTTCACAAACAAAGTATGCTACAGGGGCAACAACGACATTTTGCATTATAATGCAAGAGGTATAAGCAGCAGCAATGCATGCAAGCACGGTAGAGCCAACAGCAATAACCGACAACGCCTGAGCTGGAATATCCATTCCTTGAAACACCATGCTGCACAGTTGTGTAGCGTTATGGTAGCCCAAGTATCCCACCACAGTGGCGGCTGCAGCCATAGTTGCTACATTAACGATTGCACAAAATCCGCTCCAACGTTTTCTGGTATCATCTTTAAGAATGCGAGCAGTAAAACCAAAACTACTAAATGGTAAAATACAGTTGAAAATTATAGCATAACCAATAGTAGCATCAAAATACGTACCGCCAGAACCTTTCCCCTTATATAAGTCTAATAAAAAATATTGCCCCATAAAACTCTTAAATTTAGTTACTAGAGGCCATTATAGCACATAGTATATAAGGAAGCAACATTTATTCGCCTCTAAATAGATATGGGCTGGAAGAATAAAAGGGCATTATGGCTCTGTTACATGGATAAAAAAGGAGCAGTATTTGGTATTGTCATTGCGAAATTCCGAAGGAATTGTGGCAATCCACACCATAATAAAACCGGATTTATAGGCCATTTGTGGATCACTTCAGTTGCTTGCGCTTCCCAGTGAAGACGATTTTTAAAGACATCGTACTACATATATGCAACAAAGACGGGTGGTGAGCTCTAACGGTGTAGGAGCCGCCATAAAGTTTATAAAACCTTACACATGTAAACCATAGTAAATGTATATCCCACAGGTTTAAGGTCAAATAGGGGAAGAAAACCCCGAGTTTCATAGAATCTATAAGTTTTGAGATAATTTTCATCTGACTCTGCAGGAGATAAGGTCTCTACGCTTATGGTTTTTCCGCCTTGAGATTTGACATGTTCTGCAGCTTTTGCGAGCAGGGCAGTACCAATACCTTTGGAATGATGGGATCGCGCTACTCCCATCCAGTAAATATTGCCATTTTCTGGGTAAGGAAAGTCAAGGCTTAAAATTCCCACATATGCATCTTCAAATTTTGCCGCAAAATTGGTTCTTGAGCGCACCCCTTTCGCATAGTGCTCATTGCATTCCGGCAAACCAAAATACTCGGGAAGGTCAGCCGTTATGGCCCTACACAAGGTTTCCGCCAATTCCGGCGAGATCAACTCTACCGCAAGTGCTAAATCCACAAAAGGACCACCCTAGCTAAAAAGGAATTTCATCGTCTATATCATCATGCTTGATGGCATCTCTATCACTTTCGACAAACTCAGGAACCTGCATTTCTCCTTCTTTGTTATAAGACTCGCCTCCAACACCATCTCCTCTGCCGCTTAACATCACAATCACGCTATGAAGCTGTAGTATGACTTCTGTAACATATCTTTCCACACCATTCTTATCAATCCACTTTCTGGTCTGCAACGAACCCTCAATGTAAAGCTTGTGGCCCTTGTGAATATATTTCTCCACTATTTGCACCAGATTTTCTGCAAACACCACTACCCTATGCCATTCAGTGCGTTCCTTCCTTTCACCGGTTGTCTTATCACGCCATACCTCTGAGGTAGCAAGCGAGAAATTCGCCACCTTTCCCTTCTGACCCATCCTTATTTCTGGTTCCTTACCAACATTACCTATCAAACTAACCTTATTTAAACTACCAACCATAAAGTACCTCAAAGCTTTGGGACTATTAAAGCGAAGGCAGTGCAATAAGTCAAATAAAATATATAGCTATTGGAGAAAAATTTTTAATGATTTGACTTTACAGCATCATAGGTTATTTGAATTTTGATAAACGATTTAAACCATGTCTAATTAATTCCTCAAGGCACGCTGTCTCCCCATCTTTGCCGTAAAAGTCCGCTAAAGAATGGCGTACTTCTGCCTTTGCGAAGCCAAGACCAACAAGAGCTTCCTCAGCATCCTCTAGCAATGAATTATTTTTCTGGCATATAACATCGTTTTTATTTACAGCCTGCTTTGTGTTGACATTAATATACGAAACATTCTTCAAATTAAACTCATTAACCAACCTTTGCGCCAATTTACCGCCTATGCCTGGTACCCTTTGTAGAATTGTATGATCCTTATTTGACACAGCATGAGCTATGTCATCTATATTAAGATTTTGCAAAATAGCCATCGCAACCTTTCCTCCAACTCCTTGGATGTTCAAAAGGTTGGCAAACCACTCCTTTTCCCTCATTTTTTTAAAACCAAAAAGAGTGATGCTGTCTTCCTTAATTTGCGTATAAATATATAGTTCTATGTGATCATTATTGTTGTGTGAGGATATATCGGATCCCAAGCATACCACCTCATATCCTACCCCGTTCACATCCACAATTATGCTATTTGCCGATAGAAATATTATATTGCCGCGTAAATAAGCTAACATATTTCACAATGCATTAAAATATTGTAACATTTTATAGGTATCACACAATGGAAGCCCCAATACTCCTGAATGATCTCCTCTGAGGAATTCCACAAAGGCACCAGCAAACCCCTGCAACGTATAACCGCCAGCTTTACCATCCCATTCCTCTTTCCGTGATAGAAACGATTTTATCTCGCTCGTGCGCAATTTTTTAAACTTCACTATACTTTCAGAAAGCCTTAACTTTAGATTGCCATGATAACCTATACACACGCCGGTATATACCCTATGCCTACGTCCCGATAGAAGGGAGATCATCCTCTGGGCATCATCGTAATCCCGTGGCTTGCCGAGGATTTTGTTGGAGCATACGGCCGCAGTATCAGCTGCTATAATAACTGAATTAGGGTATTTGAGCGAAACCAGAGCTGCCTTCTCGTAGGCCAACCTTTTTACCATGTTGGCAACTTTCTCTTTTTTTAACGGGGTTTCATCTATGTCCGGGGCAACAACTAGGTCAGGCACTACCCCTATGCGTGCCAGCAACTCCAATCTGCGCTTTGAAGAAGAAGCAAGCACTATGTGCACGCTGGAACTCATATAATCTCCTATGATTGTTTCCGTTCCATGATTTCTTCAGGAGTTGGTTTTGTTTTAAAGCGGTGCACCAAGCGGCCCTTGCTCAAGTCATATGGCGTTAATTCTACCGTTACATAGTCCCCGACAAGCACTCTGATTCTATTTTTGCGCATGCGTCCAGAAGTATAGGCAATTACCTGGTGTCCATTTTCTAGTTCCACCCTAAATGTGGCATTCGGCAATAATTCTATAATCTTGCCTGTAAACTCAACTAAATCTTCTTTTGACATAACAACTACTATGGTTACCTGGTAGAGTCTGACATTTTTTGCACTATAGAGCAAGCACTAATTATTTTAGATAGAACAAAATCGTTCACGGTCAGATATCTTATCAGGAATATTATAACTCAATTGGTATAAGCCTATATTTTCTCTCGACGCTCAACCATTTCCGCCATAACTGCCGCTACCAGCGCCACCACTGCTGCAGCCACAAGAACGATAGCAAGTTGGGTACCTACATGCTCAATCGCAGATTTTGCACCTGCTGGCTCCATACTTTGTATGGCTTCCACAAAACCAAAATTTACTTTCCCAGAATTTGCAAGTAAGGTTGATGATACTAATAGTGATCCCAAACCTAAGAAAACAACTCCTCCCACCTTCATACTGGTAGGAATCTTTTTAGTTGGATTTGGCAGCTTCCATTCTATCCCCCCTGACGGTACTTTTACAGTGTTGTCCGCATTCCGGATATGCTGCGATGTCATTGGCATTATTACTACCTACCTAATTACTTTACACATTATAATACTACTCTAGTTATGAGCCACTAGCAGTTTGCCATCTCTAATTTTGTAATAGCATTCTATATTAATTTCCTTCAGAAAAAACTGGTCATGTGAAACTACAATTATGGCGCCCGGGTATTGATTCAACACTTCGATGATATGGCACCTAGTCTCATAATCTATGTTATTGGTAACTTCATCCAATATCAATAATTTTGGAGTTTTTGCGGCAATTTGCGCCAAAGATAGACGAACTTTTTCTCCTCCTGACAAGGTGCTGATTAGGGCACTTACTTCTTCATTTTTACGGAATAAAAAGTCGTTAAGATGGCGCCTGATTTCCACGTGAGGGCTATCTGGCATCAATTCTGATATGGCCTCTAGAACTGATTGTTGTGGGTGTAAATTGGCATAATGCTGGTCTAGGTATCCTATATCTTTGCACTTTGGAACATGCCAGCTGCCGTGCCTATTGATGGCTTGATTTCCTAAAATCGCCTTGATAAAAGTTGATTTGCCGGAGGCATTGTCTCCAGTAATGGCAATTCTCTCCCTACCGCCTAA
>Ga0206987_1216_pt1 | contig 10090 bp, 12 predicted proteins | sample Alteio_BWMinCont_11_FD_153281 | JGI IMG/M metagenome (GOLD analysis project Ga0206987, IMG submission 153281) | Enriched cells from forest soil in Barre Woods Harvard Forest LTER site, Petersham, Massachusetts, United States -... | ecosystem: Environmental > Terrestrial > Soil > Temperate forest >... | reverse complement strand
ACGACATAACAGGAACGTTTGTTGCCAAACTTGCCTGTCAAACATTCAAACCTGATGGCTATGGCACCTTTTAAGCCCCGAGGGCCCGACCCAGCAGGGCACCGGGTAGCGCAGACTTTGTGCCGATCAAAGTCTGCGGTTCTTAATATGGTAAACGTCCACTGTTTGTGGACAGCCGGCTGCGGCGATCAAAGCCCAGAACTGCGGGTTGTGGCAGGTGGAAATGACGGATTACTTGGGGTGAGGGATAATGTCGATGATGTAGTAAACGTCGTCGCGGGTCAGGAAATAAAAGCGCCAATCCTTGTTGAGGCGGGCCTGCCAGATGTTCTGTGATTCGTCGTATTTCTTCATGCGGAGCGACGGGTGGCGGAGGTTCTGCTCCAGGAGCTTCACCTGTTTATAAACGGCCCTGCGCAACTGAGGCGTGAGGCCGTCCAAGGTTCTGCCGACGCGTTCGGAGTAGCCGAGGTTCATCGAGAGCGTTTCCGCCCCGGAGCGGCCGGTTTCTTCACCCTGCGAGCTTCCATGTGCGCGATCATCTCGTCGGCGCAGTGGAAGGGTCCGAAGGTGCGGCCGGCTTCGATATCTGCCAAGCCTTCCTCGAGGCGGGCGTCGATGGCACGGCGTTGGGCGGGAGTGTATTCACGGTCAACGACTGACTTCGGGGTAAGAACAATTTTGCCCCGGTGCACCCTGGCTTCTACCAGGTCGCCGTCAGCCAAGCCCACTTGGACGCGGGCCCGGCCGGCTTTCGTTGTCTCGTTCGCCCTCCGTCGCGCGCTGAGCCGGTACATCAGTTCGCGCAGGTAGGCGTTGATGCGTGTCTGGTAGCCCTCGCCCGAGGCTTTGAGCCACGCCACCACATCGGCATCGAGGCGCATGGTGACGGTGGTCTTCTTCGGGCGATAGAATCTCCCGACGACCGCGTCGGAAGGAAGCTCGCGGATCTCGGGAGTATCGGACGTGTGAATCTCGCTGTCCGGCATGGCCGCCAGCGCCTCCAACTCCTTGCGTGCTTCAGTCGATAGCTTGGGCATAAATTTCCCTTTCTTGCCGGGTCGCACGGCGGGCGGCGATGATGCGCACGACCTCCTCGGACATTCCCTCAGACTCTTCTACGCGGTACGTGTGCACCACGACAATGATGACGATACCCGCGATCAAGCCGATAGCGTGCCAGCGTTGTTCACCGTCCACTATATGCTCCGGGAAGGTGACGCAGCACGGGTCGTCGAACACCAGTTGCGCCCTTTCGAACGCGATGCCATGCTTTGTTTTATTGCTCTCACTCTTCGCCGCGTCCCATTCAATACGCATCTGTATTTACAGTATTGACCATATCAAAATGTAAAGTCAACTTGTTCCAACGTTCGATTCGGCAGAGGAGCGCTGAAGCGCGCGCACTTCCTCGCTGCTTTGTACGCCGAGGAAGCAGGTGCAGGACAATGAAGAAATATCGGCCCGAAGGAAAAGGACGCCGCAGCTTTGACACGGCGCTACACTACGATAGCTTGTAACATCAGGGCGAGAAAAGACGCGGGCCGCAAAGGCGGCGCTACGTACTCATTACACACACAGCGGGCAGAGGTCGATGGTGGCGGTGAAGCTTGCGAGTGACGCACCGCCGGTCTTGGGAACCAGGCTGACATGGTTGAGGACCGCCACCGGCGCTGTCGGCCAGAACTCGAGGAAATCGGCCTTGGGGGCGGTGCAGAGATTTGCACACTCGGCGACGGTCCGCAAGTCGCCGAAAGTCGTCTCCCCCTGGACGGTGACGGTTCCGATAGTCCCCAAGTGGAAAGCGCCCATTTTGAGGCTCAGCGTGCCGGTCTGATTGAGGTTGGGCACGCCCGGTTGAACCATGTACTTGATATAAGCATCCAGCGTCTGGCCGCTCGCGGCCTTCCATGCGGCGGTGAAGGTAAGCCCAAAGCCGGCGGGGACGACAAACAAGGGAGTGACCTGGATTTGATCCGGGGGAATTTGTGCGGCGCCGCCGGTGGTCTTCGCAGAATAACCGAAGTTGGCGAAGGTGGCGCCGCCAATCGAGCATCCCCCCGACCCTAATTCGATATATTTGGCCAGTGATTCAGAAAGGCAGGGCGACGGGGCAGCTCCCGCGAGTGACGAAAGCAGAAAAAAACCGGCGAGGAGAAACAGCCATCGTTTCATGGTCTCACCTCCACGGCAGAGTGTAGCACAATTTGGCAGGAGGATTGGATTCCGACTCCCGGTTTCAAAAGAAACCGTCGCAACACCGCTTCGTTCCGGGGTCCCTGGCTCCCGGCGGCAAATCCCGCCCGCAACCCGCCCACGACTGCGAACGGCAGCCAGATCGCGTGGGCCGCCTCAACCACCTCCACCGCCCGAGCGTTCCCGCGACACAGATCCGCGTAGCGATTGGTTTCGAGCGCGAGCGTCACCGCCACAACTCCCCCTCGATGGCTTCATGTGCCGCGCGGACGCGTTCAAAGGCGCGGTCTTGCCGCCAGGTTCCGGCGATGTCGTGAAGGTCGCGCTGTCGTACCGTCCGCCCCGTGAGGCCGGCGCCACGAGCCATGGCTTCGATGGCCACTTCGTTAAGGCTCTTCCCCTGCTCCCGAGCCCAGCGACGCAGAACCGTATCGAGGGTGCTCGAAACTTTTCGAATGGTGTATTGCATGCAACTGTTGTAGGCAATGCAGGCACAAAATGCAAGCGTCACCCACGCCACTAATAAAATGTTCCAATCTCTCCTGATTCCCTGAGTTGGGCGGTCGTGCCCCTACGAGACGCGTTGCTTGCGGCTCCGCCGCCGCGTGCCTTCGTGGTGAATGGTTTTTGAATTTTGAATCGCCCGTGGGAACGCGAGCTGGAAGCGTCGCGGACCTCCACAGCAGAGGTCCGCGTTACGCTCCTTTAATCACTTACTTCGTGTGGCCGCGCCCATCCCGCGTTTCATTGCCGTGGAAATTGGACATTTTCTCTGGGCGCTTGTTCGGTTCCGGCTTCTCTCCGCGTTGGGGCATTGGTCCCTTATAGCCTTGCCGCGCGTCGAAGTGGTTATCAACGTGGCCGGAGAAGTGGGCCGCGCCATGGAACCACGGGCCGGCGCCAATGAAGACTCCGCCGGAAAACCATTCCGGGCCATAGTAACCGTAAGGAGCGCAAGCATACGGCGCGTAGTCATAGTACCCGTAAGGGCACTCTGGCGCGGCTCCAATGTTGATGCTGACTTGCGCCGGCACTTTGGGAGCGGCCGCCAGCAAGCAAATTGCCGCCACCGCCGCCAAGGCCAGATATTTGAAGCTATTCATAAATCCTCCTCATCATCGCGCCGGCCATCGTTCAACTGCCCGCACGTGATTCAGAGCCATGCTCGCACGGCGCCGCCGTTTCCGCATCCCGGTATGTGCCTGACATCGAGCGGGGATTCTCTCTAGCCGCTCTGTCAGTAGATTTCCTCTATGAAGGCGGCCTCTACGCTGGCTGCGCAACTCCACGTCCTCAGGCATGACGCGAACACAACTATCATTCGCCGGCCGCGTGGACCTGATTGGCGGCGCTGGTTTGCGGAGCGGCGCCGCTGATGGCCAGCTCACGCGTCAGTTGATAATTGAGCTGCGTTCCCACCGGAATGGTCAAATCCTTGCCGCGGGTACACATGCGATTGACCGTGGTCGCCGTAAATCCCGCCGCGGCGCCGATGACGGGGTGGTCGAAAATCGCTCCGATCAGTGACCCAGCGCCGGTCCCGCCTCCAATTACCACCGCATCCCGGCTGCGCGACCGCGGCCCCTTAACCAATCCTTCTCCGCCCACCACCTTGACGTTATCCGCGCCATAGGCCGTCATCAAGACGGCGCCTACAGGGAAGCTGCGGCCATCCGGCAAAGCGATCTGTTCCACCGCCAGGCGCATCTCACCCACGCCCTTGACGCGGCCGGGGCGTGCCAGCCAGGTGATGCGTCCCGTCAAATTTGAGCCGGCAGGAATGGCCACGCGTCCGTTCGCGGTAACGGGCTCCGCCACGCTGATCGTAAACGCGTCTCCCTGGGAATTGAGCTGGGTGGTCAGGGTCTGGGCATTGCGGCAATGCAGCACGGTGCCGGCGGGAACGGAAACCGGTTCCGTTTCCACGGGTGATTCGGCGATGGCAAGGGAAATTCCGAGCGTGGCGAAAAAGACGGCAAGCAAAACGCGCTTGACCATGGGTACCTCCTTCAAGGTATTCATGGCCGGACCCTGGCGCTCTGCCCAGCTTAAGTTAGTCCTGAGTGGTTAAAAAAAGATGAGAGGGGGAGACCCGCTCACGGTAAGGGTCTCCCCGCTGGTTGATGCTACTGCGCTCCCTCCGAGCGTGTAGCGACCTCGGTGACACCCTTGGGGGTACTCAAATACCCCTTGACCTGGTTCGATCCTACACTATTTACCACCAGCTCAAAAGGCTTTTTTGACCCGTTTACGTAGAAATACACGGGCGCGTTCGCGGTGCAATCGCGGCGTTCAACTTCCATGTCGTCTGCCAATGTCGCCACATTGAAGCGGAAACGTTTGACGTTGGTCTTCTTCAGCGTCAAGCCCACGCCCGCCACTTTCGCCGGCTGGTTCTTGGTGAGGGTAAATTCAAAATAGTCGCGATCACCCATCTTGCGCAGGTATTCGATGTCATCGTGATTACGCGCGATGAGGGTGCCCATTTCACTGCGGGCCATGCCCAGGTCCGACGCTAGGGTGGTGACGTTCTGCTTGGTGGTGTCCAAGTCCGTCTTGGTGGTCGTGACGTCCTGGGTGAGGGCGCCCACCTGCTGCTCGTCAGCCTTGGTGGAAAGCTCCTGCTTGAGCTGGTCGGTCTGGTCGCGCTGATCATTCTGAAGCTTGGTAACCAGGATGCGCGCTCGCTGCAATTCTCCGCCTTGCGAGCCGACGCGCTTGGACGCCTGATCGAGTTCAGTTTTGACCGCGTCAAGCTGCTGAGCGTTCTGCTGTTCAATGGCCGCGAGGCGATTCGAAACTTGTTCGCGCATTTGTCCGGTAAAGTCGTCGCGCATCTGCGCCTGCTGCGTGGTGAGCTGTTCGCGCATTTTATTCATCCGGGTCAGCGTGACGATTTCCCCAATCGCCAGAGCGGCGATCAGGAGAAAAACCACGACCTTTATCGCATTTCCTGAACCATCGTTAGGTTCCGACGAATGTTCGGTATGGACATTGGTTTCGTTAGTTTCCATGGAAGTATCCCTTTCACATCAGTAGGTTCTGTGGAAGCAGCCACGCGCGCTTTCGCTCCGTGGCTTCCTCCGTAAAAGTGGGCAAGTCGCATGCCAACGGCCGGTGAAGGTCGCCAACCTACTGTTATTAATGGAGATGCTGCGATTTTTAAAGCCGCGGGAGAGTGCCTCGAAGCGAGTATATCTTACCTTCTTATGGTAAAAACTACGGAGAATGGGTGTCGGGTTTTTTGCGTACCGGGGCCGCCCGGAATTCTATCGACAGGCATCGCTGGCATTCGGGAGAAGCGGCATGAGAGGGATTGAAGTCGCCGCTACAGTCCGCGAGGTTCACGACGAGGGCTCACTTGCGGCCTTCCTTTTCTTCCGCTCGAGCACCCAGCCTCCCTTGTTCACCTGGGTAGCCCGCTCAATCCCCAAAGAGTCAGGGGGAACGTCCATGGTGATCGTCGAGCCCGCCGCCGTGTATGAGCCCTTGCCGATGCTGACCGGCGCCACCAGCATATTGCCGCTGCCGATAAAAACATCTTCACCAATGGTGGTGGGATTTTTCTTTTCACCATCGTAGTTGCAAGTGATGGTTCCGGCGCCGATGTTGGCGCGCGCGCCCACGGACGCATCACCCAGATAGGTCAGGTGGAGGGCCTTGGCGCCCTGGCCAATGGTGGATTTCTTGACCTCCACAAAGTTGCCGATGCGCGCTTTGGATTCAATCACCGCACCCTCGCGCAGATGCGCAAACGGGCCAATCGTAACCCCGGCGCCCACTTCGCAGTTGGTAATGACGCACGATTGCCGCACTGTGACGCCGTCCGCCAGCTTCGAATCGGTGATGGTGGAATAGGGTTCCAAATGGCAGCCGCTTCCCAGGTGCGTGCTGCCGCGCAAGCTGACCCCGGGCTCGATGACCGTGTCCGGGCCAATGACGACATCTGCATCAATGTACGTTGTTTCGGGATCGGTCAGCGTCACGCCTTCCTTCATCCAGGCCAGGGCCCTTTCCAGGCGCAGCGCCTTCCCCGCCTCGGCCAGTTGCGCTCGATCGTTGATGCCCAAAACTTCGTCAGCCGGCGCTTGATAGGCCCCGACCCGCAAACGGTTGCGATTGAAAATCCCAATCAGGTCGGTGAGCAGGTATTCCTTCTGGGCGTTTTTATTGGAGAGCTCTCCCAAGTGGGCCAGCAGCGCCGGTCGCGAGAAGCAAAGAATGCCGCTGCTGACTTCGCGGATTTTCTTCTGCGCCGCGCTGGCATCCTTTTCCTCCACGATCGCGCGCACCTGCTTGCCCACTCCGCGCACGATGCGTCCGTAGCCGGTGGGATTATCCACTCGCATCGTAAGGATGGTGCAGGCGGCACGCTGCATGGAATGCGCCGCCACCAGGGCGCGCAAGGTTTCCGCTTTCAGGCGCGGCACATCACCCACCAGCGCGATGACGACTCCGCTGGAGCAACGCTCGAGCTCCGGACGGGCCACCATCAGCGCGTGCCCCGTGCCCAGTTGCTCCTTCTGCTCAATGAATTCCACGCTGGGCCGGGTAAAAGCTTTGCGCATGGCTTCCGCCTGGTGGCCGATGACCATGTAAACCCGCTCGGCCCCGGCCGTAGCCGCGGCGCGCAACACGTATTCGCCCATCAAGCGGCCTGCCAGCGGGTGCAGCAACTTCGGATACTGGGACTTGAACCGCGTCGCCTTGCCCGCACCCAGTATCAGAATCGAGAAACTTTCCTGGCCCATGAATGACTCCCCGATCAAAACGATTTCGACGCGGCGGCCGGCTTCGCAAGTGCGCGACCGCGGCCTTCGCCTGCGCCTTCAGGCATTCTAAAGCGTCCCGGAAGGGAAAGCAAAAATAGGCTGAACTCTGGAGTTCGGGTTTGAGCTTGGGAAGGAAGATCGCGAACCCCTAATCCGGAGTCACAAGTTCCGCGTTCACGGCCTGAATGGGCCGCCCGTTGGGATTCGAAAGGAATATCGCTGCCGACAAGCTCAGCATTGGTGCAGCGACATTGAAGAGCGGACGCGTGGTATTTCCGCCGGAGTTATTAAAGGCACCCAGAACCAGAGCTCCGCAGAATGCCACGGCGGAGGCCATTACCCATGGCCGCGGCAGGCGGCGCACACGCACGAGTCCCAGGGGCAGCAGCCAGATGAATTCGAACCAGAAGGTGTGGTCCAGAACGGACCCCCGCAATCCCATAAAAAACCCGCGGCCCGCGTGCATGTAGGCTGCGAATTGCCACGGCCATACCAAGCCACCTGCCACCGCCGACATGACAGTTGTAACCGTGGCCAGGCACGTCACGCCCAAGGCGGCCATCCATGCCAGGCGCACGAGTTGCAAGCGGTCGCGTCGCACCTCCGAAATCCACCAGCCGAAGACAAAGAGGGCGGAAAGCGGCAGGAAGGTTTCCTTGGCAAGGCCGCCGGGAATACCCACGAGCGGCCCGTCAGGAGCGACCACACGATGAGCATAAGGAAACAGCCCTCGGCAGAATCGACCAGGCCAGCGAGATTGAAATTGGCGATACAGAAGTTCAGCAGGTACAAAGTCGCGCCCAGCAAGGCCGTGGAATAATCGAGCGTCAAACTACATCCGATGGCCACCAGCAGACAAGCGGTGATGGCCGTGAAGATCGCATTCGCAATCAGCAATCCTAGCAAGGCCGGATCCCAGCTCCCCACATGACCTTTCGCCAAACCATAAAACGGCCTGGCTACCCAGGGTACCAGGACGCGCCAATAGTTTTCCGAGTGGGCGAGGCGCGCGTAAGCACCACTCGAGGCCAAGTCGGGTGGGGGCTGGCGGCCGAACACGATATCGCGATAGGCGGCCACGTCAGGGGTTCCGCCCATCTTCCCGGGGTCATAGCGGTTCAGGGGAGCATACCCCAACCCCAGGCAAATCAAAAAGAAAAGCAGCCACAGCAGCAACATTCGATGAAGTGTAATCACGGTGGTCAGTATACACCCGGCCCGCGGCAGGAGCGGCCCCCATCGATTCGTACGGCAACGTTCTGGCTGCCGGGAAAACGCTCCATTACGTCTCTTCGGGCCGCTCCGTTTGTTGCAATTCCGCCAACAGCCGGTGTACCATCGGTGTGAAAATCCGCTTCAATAGCAAGAGGCTTGCGAGTGGAATCAGACCAATACCAATTTGCCTTGCAACCTGAGTAAGAATTATCACTGCATCAGGCCGGTGCTGGCAGGCAGACTCATCCACTCGGGTTGACAAAAGGATTCATCGAAATAGAAAGGGTCGGTCCGCAATGAGTCAGGTCGCCGTCGCCATCCACGACCTCAGAAAGACTTTCACCTTTGGAAAGCTCCTTCCCCGAAGGAGGGACGGAAGGAAGTGCTGAAGGGGCTCAACCTCGACATCCTGGAAGGCGAAGTGATGGGATTGCTGGGAACGAATGGGGCGGGAAAAACCACTATGATGGAAATCATCGCTACCCTGCTGCTTCCCTCCAGCGGCCAGGCCACAGTGTGCGGTTACGACGTGGTGCGGGAAGCCCGGCAGGCGAGACAGCTTCTTAATTATTGCCCATCCACATCCGGAGATTTTTATCCGCGGCTGACGGGCGTGCAAAACCTGGAGTTCTTCGCGCTCTTGAACAACCTGTCGCCGCGCGAGGCGAAGAGGCGAATTCTGTCCACCCTGGCTCTGGTGGGACTGGATAGCGGGAATCCCTCGCATTTTCAGCGCTACTCCGAAGGAATGAAACAAAAGCTTACCATCGCCCGCGCGCTCCTAACCGACCCAAAAGTCTTGCTGCTGGATGAGCCCACACGCGGCCTTGACCCCGTGTCGCAAGGGGAGATTCGCAGGTTTCTGCGGGAACACGTGGCGGGCCACATGGGGAAAACGGTGTTGCTGGTCACGCACAGTCTTTCGGAAGTTGAACAGGTGTGCGACCGGATGGCGATCCTGCACGGCGGCAAGATCGTGGGAGTGGGAAAGCCCCAGGACGTGAAGGCAGCCTGGGGAGGACAGGATCTGACGGCGGCGTTTGAACGGGCCGTGGGAGCGACCCCATGCCGATAGTCTGGAAGGCGTGGTCGTTCATCAAGCGCGACATGGTCACGGACCTCAGTTATAAACTCTCCTTTATTTTTCAGATCGCGGATATCCTGGCGGGAATTGGCGGATATTATTTTCTGGCCCGCGTTACCGGAAAAGCTGCTTACGGTGGATACGATCCTTTCCCTTTCATTGTCGTGGGTGTGGCCGTCAACGGCTATATGACCACGTGCCTGGTTTGCTTCACGCAGGGACTGCGCGGTAACCAGCCGCTCGGCACGCTGAAGATGGCCCTGGTAACTCCCACTTCTCCCGTCGCCTTCATCCTTTATTCCGCTCTTTATCCGCTGGGGCGTGCCACCATTGACGCCTCGCTCTACCTGCTGGGAGGAGTGATTCTGGGGCTGCACATGGGACATGTGAATATCACGGGGATGCTCATTATTTATGTTTTGTCGGCGCTGGCCTTCAGCAGCGTGGGAATTCTTTCCGCCACCTTCACCCTCGTCTTCAAACGGGGTGATCCCTTCGTTGTGCTTTTCGGAGCTCTGGCCTGGCTGCTGGGCGGCGTGTTCTATCCCATCAGCGTCCTGCCTCCACTTCTGCGCCACGCCAGCCAGCTGATGCCCGTCACCCACGCCATCATCGGCATGCGCGCCGCGATGCTGGGCAACGCCACCCTGACGCAAATGCTTCCCCACATCGCCTTGCTGGCCATTTTCGCCCTCATTGGTTTGCCCGTCAGCCTTCTGGCGTTCACCTGGGGGGTAACGTGGGCGAGAAAAGCGGGAACCCTCAGCCACTTCTGAGGGAGTAATGACGAGAACCTGACGCCACCGGCCGCCGGCGGCCGATG
>Ga0206987_1214_pt1 | contig 10160 bp, 9 predicted proteins | sample Alteio_BWMinCont_11_FD_153281 | JGI IMG/M metagenome (GOLD analysis project Ga0206987, IMG submission 153281) | Enriched cells from forest soil in Barre Woods Harvard Forest LTER site, Petersham, Massachusetts, United States -... | ecosystem: Environmental > Terrestrial > Soil > Temperate forest >... | reverse complement strand
TATAATTTGATCCTACTATTTTAAAATTTTGCTGTATTTTATATTTAAATAAAATAACAGGCAATAATAAGGCAATAACAGGCAAAATAACAGTAAGAAGCACTATTTGATGTTTTTTTTAATTTTCTGATTAACAATGTTTTATGTGTTTGTTTTCTTGTTAATAACAGGAATTAATAATAAAATGCTCCAAAAATTAAGCAAATAGTAGTATTTATTTTTCGCTGCGTAGTAAAAATAATAAATCGTTTATTGAGGAGTTTTTGTTGTGCATATTACAAAGATGGTGCACAAAAAACTGTTTTCAGAAAAGTCAATGATTAAGGGTAAGTGGAACGTCTAAATAATTATTGGTTTTCCATATTCCTGCTAAATGCTTCTATCAGTTTCGTAATTTGAGTAAGCGTTTCAGCATCGGTAATTTTACAATCCTTGTCTATTTTAGTTTTAGCAAAGGGGATGAGTAATTGCGTACCGTCTGTAATGTTCGATTCAATTATTTTCAAGGTGCCCAATAGTGATTGATGGGCCTTTTCACCGGATAAAGATGCAGTGATTAAAGCCACAGGTTTATGTGAAAAATCGCAAGTAGAAACACTCCAGTCAATGGCATTTTTTAGGGTTCCGGGCACGCCCATGGCATATTCGGGGGTGCAGATTAATATCCCATCAGCTTCTTGTAACTGCCTGCGAAACTCTTTTACCTGTGCAGGTGGATTTTCATTATCCAAGTCGGGATTGAAATGCGGAATATCAGATAAACCTCTATAAATACTAACTGAAAATTGGGTCTGTGCAATATTTCGTATCGCTTCAATAAAGCTTTGGTTTATCGACTTAGCGCGTGTACTTCCTGAAATAGCTAATACTTTCTTCATGTTTTTTTGCAATCTTTATTTCTGTTCTGCGGTTTAGTTGCTGCCCTTAATGCACAAAAATGTGAATTTATAAGAATCAATCACTGTAAGTGGATCATCCTTATTGAGTCCTGTTTGTGTATATATTCATCTAATTTCTTTTTATCGGCAGAATCGTGGCTTGAATAGTAAAGTGCTTTTAAATGTGCTAATTGGGGGTTTCTATATTGAGCTAACAATATTGTTTCAGAAGGCGTGAAGAAAAATAAAGCAGAAAGACAAAACATTACTATTGCCCGTCGTGTCATCCGTTTGTAATAGAGTTTCAGCTCGTCACTAGCAGCATCACCTGCTCTTTTTTGTAATATGTTTGTAAAAATAAGTATGATAGGGGTTGAAATCAATCCAATGAGCAGATAAAGAAATCCATTTCCGGGCCAATATTGTAGTTTAAATAATATCCCAATAACTATAATTGCAAAAGCGATGCCCGATGGTATTGTTAGCGCTATATTTTGATTCGCAATTTTCTTTTCAGAGAAAAAGTAAAATGCAAAATAAAAGTAGACCATACTCAAAGCTCCCATTGAAAGTAGCATTAATTGCATCCCACCAGGATAATGTAGGAATTTTATAATAAGCCCTGCCAAAGCAAGTAATGCCAAAACCCGTTCTGTTCTCATATATTTTTATTCTGTATAACAAATATAAGGATTGGTTTTTATCTGTAACGATAAAAGGTTCCCGATGAAACTCCTCTAATAATGCCTGTCGGGCTCTGACTACTTTCCTATAATTTTCATTTCTGTTCTGCGGTTCAACTGACGGCCTTCAGGGGTATCATTGGTAGCAATTGGTCTTGTTTGGCCATAACCCTTATAAGTTAAACGGTTAGCATCAATTGAATGTGCAATCAAATAATTGTAAACTGCTTTGGCTCTGTTTTCGGAGAGGATGATATTGCTTTGTGGAGTTCCCTGGTTATCGGTATGCCCGCTGATTTCTATTTTAATAGTTGGATTATTTTTCAGGAATGCAATCAATTTGCCCAACTCTACTTCCGATTCAGGTTTTAAATCGTATTTGTTTGTTTCAAAAAAGATGTTTTTGAGCACTATAGTGGCTCCGGTATCGATAGGTTGTAAGGGTACATTTTTTAAATAAGGATGCTCGTAATTTGCTTTTATATCTTTCAAGGAAAAGTTTTCGGAATAGAACAAGTACCCGTTCTTACTCACATTTAGAGCATAGTTTCTATTTACGGGCAGACAAACTAAAAAGGTGCCATCAACAGGCCTGGAGGTAGATTCAGATACTACTTTCCCTGTTGTTAAATCTGTCAAGGTAAAATTAGCAATTAAAGGTTGCGTAGTAGTGGCATCGTATACTTTCCCTTTCATATAAGTTACTGGTTGTGGGCGCAAAGAATCCGGAAGCAAAAAGGAATATATATCCATTTTGCCAAGTCCTCCCGGCCTGTCAGATGAAAAATAGGCCAATTTGCCATCCGGGTCTATTGCAATACCTGTTTCATTCTTAGGTGTGTTAATCGGGTACCCTAAATTTACCGGTATTCCCCATCGTCCATTTGGCAGCCTACGCGACATAAATAAATCTAACCCACCAAACCCCGGATGCCCGTCTGATGCAAAGTAGAGTGTTTGGTTATCGGGTGCGATGCAAGGCCATTCTTCCACTCCGGGGGGTATTAATCGTATCACTCAATTTTGTTGGCATACTCCAGGTTCCCGAATCACTAAGAACCGTTTCGTATATATCTTGTTGCTCCACATTATATCCGGCTACTTTTCCACGTACAAAATAAAGAGTTCTTCCATCGGAAGCAAGGCACGGCTGGGTTTCCCAATTACGGGTATTTATAGGTGGCCCCAAATTCCTGGGGCGCGACCATTCGTTACCCACCTTAAATGAATAATAAAGATCCTGGTCGCCATATCCTCCCGGCCTGTCAGATGCAAAAATAAGAAGATTACCATCTGCTGAAATACTCGGGGCTCCATCCATAGCTTCACTATTTATTTGAGGGCCCATATTGACGGCTTTTGTCCACTGTCCGTTTTCTTTAAAACTCACATACAAGTCCTCATTATAATTTTGGGCCCCAAATTCCGGGTGCCCGTATTCAAGCTGGCGTGTAAAAATAAGAGTAGTACCGTCTTCCGTAATAGTAGGGTAATATTCATCTACTTGGGTATTAATAGCGGAGCCCATATTAACAGGGTTAAACGGAACAGGATGTTTTATTGCCTCTACTGCAAATTCGCAATCGGCAATCATATTGGCAGCATCACTACGCAATTTGGGGTCTTTGTCTCCATATTCCAGGAAAAGCTGCAAATGTTGTTGGGCAATTGCATAGCGCGCTGCCCCCAGTTCCAGCTTTCCTGCGTCTAGATATATGTTAGGGTGAAATGAGGGATTAATGCGAATCACTGTATTGTATTGTACCAACGCATCCGAATCGTCGTGTATATCCTGATAAATATATCCCAGCATGCCTTGCGCTTCCGCAAACATACTATCTTCCCTGATAGCTTTTTTTAACGTTTGAATGGCCTCCGAATTTTGGTTGGCATTATAATAACCGGCTGCCTCCTGGTATAGTTTTATTGCCTTTTTATTCTGGGTAGTGTATGTTTTTTGGCTATACAACATACTGCCGATAAAGAATACTAAAAATAAAGTGGCAGTTGTTTTTTTCATTGGCAATAAAATACAATAGATTGCAAAGGTCTAAATTTTCTGCTACTCTGGAATTTTCCCTGAAACAGCAAATTCTAATTAAAGACCTTTTAGGCTTAAAAGACATACATCAGTGTGGGAAATTAATTTTAACTTTGCCTCATAATTATCTCGCATGAAGAAAGCGGAACGTAAAGAATTGAAGTATCCCGTCGGGGAATTTAAAATGCCCAAAAAGATTTCTGATAAAGAAATAGAATCAAGCATTAAAACCATAACAGGATTCCCCTCTAAACTGCGAAAAGAGATGACTAAACTGAATGATGATATGTTAGAATATCGTCATCGCCCCGGTGGTTGGACAATAAGGCAATTAATACATCATTGCGCTGACAGCCATATAAATGCGTATGTGAGAACTAAACTAGCCTATACAGAAAAGAACCCTACTGTAAAACCCTACGACGAAAGTGCATGGGCAAATACCGGGGATGCGGGAGAAGCTCCCGTAGAATGGTCGTTGATGTTATTAGAAGGCTTGCATAAACGCTGGACTGCCTTATTATCTGAATTAAACGAAGATGACCTGGAAAGAACATATTATCACCCCGAACAAAAAAAAGAAATAAAGTTAAAACAACTTTTAGTTCTTTACGCCTGGCATTGTAGCCACCACCTGGCCCATGTACAACAAGCTAAAAAGCATAAAAATAAATTCAAGTAAGCTGTTCGATAAAAGTAAAAGCCATAAGATAATTGTCAAATGGTCTATACAATTTTTATCCTATAGTTTATATTTTATTGCGCCGGCTGCATTCGCACAAAATACGGATGCAAGCGCCATTGCGCTTTTCAATTCGGGTCAATATCAAAAGGCTGTCGTTGCTTTTACTGCTCTTATAAAAGCAAATAAGCACGATACCAATGCATACGGTTATCGGGGAGCTGCCCGGGAGCGGATTAAAGATTATGATGGAGCCCGTAGCGATTTTAGAAAACTGAGCAGATGGAGCCCCCGGGACCCAAGACCTCATTTTAAACTGGGTTTTTTGTGGGCTGAAACAGAAGATTATTTCCATTCCATACGGGAATATACCAAAGCTATAAACCTCGATCCTACCTATGCTGTAGCATATAATAACCGGGGTAATTCAGAATATTCAGTAGGCGAAGCCAGGGAGGCCATGCACGATTTTACGTCTGCTGCTAATGCCGATACAACCTATCCTGATCCTTGGTATAACCGTGGCCATTTAAAAATGGCTCTCGATGATTATCATGGGGCTGTTAGCGACTTCAGCAGGGCTATTGCATTAGATCCGTCTAACCCCGACAGTTGGTTTAGCAGGGCGCAGGCCTATGATGCAATTAATGATACCTTTAATGCCATAAGTGATTATAGTACTACAATTCAAATAGACACCGGATATATGGACGCTTATTATTTCAGGGGGTGCGACTTACTTGAAGCAAAAGACTATGAAAGCGCTATGAATGATTTTTCTGCATCACTGAGTAACGACAGCAGTTACTACTGGGTCTATTACTTACGGGGGACAGCTCTTGATTCGTTGGGTGAATATGCTGCGGCTATTGATGATTACGCGCATGCTATTGCTATGCAGCGTGATTGCGGCCCTGCTTACCTTGGGCGGGGATATGCCTACCTGGAACAAGGAATGAAGGACTATGCCTGCACCGATTTAAATGCTGCATTGTACTATGGCGCCGGTGGAAGAACAAAAGAACTCTTGGATAAAAACTGTGGTGTGCGTATAAAAGTATATGGGAGATAATTTATAAAGGCGAAAAACCAGAATGTTTTTAATGAAGCCTCATTCCATTTTGATAGTTATAATCTTATTTTCCTGTCGTATTATGGGACAGGTTCCGCCCTATGCCGGGCACCAGGCCGATACCGCAGGCGCGGGATTTACCGATAAATCGGAAGCCAAAAACGGTATACAAAACGGAGTAAAGGAAGGCAAATGGATTGAAAATATTGATGTGCGGGGAAATGTTACAGATAACCCTCATGCTGTATATTACCGGCTCACCATATATACGGCCGGTAACCCCGATGGGCTGCAGCACTATTATTACAAGAATGGCCAACTGGCTGCTATTATGCCGTATGCAAACGGCAAAAAAAATGGAATTGGAAAGCTCTTTTTTGAAAGCGGTGCATTACTAAAAGTAATCCCATATAAGGACAGCTTAATAAATGGAGTAGCTGTAACCTATTACGAGAATAGTCAGGAAATGAATGAAATTCCATACTCCAATGGTAAAAAGAATGGACTGGGGAAATTGTATTACCAAGATGGTAAATTGCAGAGCAAAACTTTCTATGTGAATGATTTAAAAAATGGCGATGTCGATGTTTATTACGAAAGCGGTGGGTTAATGTCTGAAATTCCATGCATAAATGACAAAAGAAATGGTGTTGAGAAAGAATATTATGAAGATGGCAAATTAAAAAGCGAAACTCCTTATAAGGATGATAGGATAAGTGGAGAAACGAAACAATACGAGGATAGTGAAAATGAATTTAAATAAGTGGGCGCTGACATTTAGTTTCTGTTGTTGCATTTTAGTATGCCCGGCGCAATCGTGCCAGCCACAGCCCGATGCGAAAAATGAAATAGTGAATGGGCTGAAACAAGGAAAATGGGTTGAATATATAGACGAGAAAAATAATCCTGTTAATGATACAGCTTCAGCATTGTTTTATAGGGTAACCTATTATAATTCCGGCAAGCCCGATGGAGTAGTGTGGGAATACAATAAGAATAATTTGTTGCGAAATGAAATACCTTACACCGATGGCAAAAGAGAAGGCATGGAGAAAGAGTATTATCTTGATGGAAACCTGAGGCGTGAAGATTCTTATGCAAATGGAATGTTAAATGGTCCGACAAGGATATACAATGAGAGTGGTATTTTGTTGAGTGAAGTATCTTATAGGAAAGATACATTGTATGGAACTATGAAGCTGTATTACGAAGATGGAACTTTAAGGCTTGAGTGTTCATATATCAATGGGCGGAGAAACGGAATGGAAAAAGCATATTATGAGAATGGGCGAATGAGAAGCGAGACCCCTTACAGAAATGATAGCCTTATGGGTTTAGAGAAGACCTATAATGAAGAAGGTATTTTAGTTATGGAAGCCTTCTATTACGATGGAATGAAAAGCGGAATTGAGAAAGATTATGGCAGCAACAGGAAACTGCATGAAGAAGTCATGTATGCTAAGGGCGCTAAATGCGGCATTGATAAGGAATATTACGACGATGGGCATTTACATATGGAAAGCCAGTACAGTAACGGGACAAAAGCCGGTATGTCGAAAGAATATTATGAGGATGGGAAGGTGAAAACTGAAACCCCATTTGTTAACTTTAACATAAACGGAGAAGAAAAGGGATATTATGAAAGTGGCGAATTGATGCGTGAAACCCCTTATGCAAACAACCAGAAAAACGGAATTGAAAAAGATTACTATAAAAACGGAAAATTGGAATTGGAAATAACCTTTGAAAATGGACAATTAAACGGTATAGAAAAATATTATTATTCAAATGGAGCCATTCACAATGAAATACCATATGTGGTGGGGAAAAAAAGCGGGATTGAAAAGGAGTACTATCCCTCGGGCGTATTAAAAGCAGAAACCGTTTATCACGGCGGTAAGATAGATGGATTTAAAAATTACGACACCTCCGGTAAAGAAATCAAATAATTAGTATTCCAACTCTTCTAATTAACCTTCTGTCGCTTCTAATTAATAGTCTGACTATTATGTTCTTAATATTAAACGTAAGTGGAGTATCTTAGTCAAAGTATACCAGTATCTTCAATTTTATAACATTACGTAGATTAAATAGAAGCAGAGTCAAGTTGAGAAAGAGAGGATTGTTTTTACACTTTGTTATAATGGCCAACTTGGTTACCGCCCAAACAGGGAATACGGTAGGCTCAAGTTCCGGTAATATTGTCCACAATAAAACGGCTGATAGCCTTGCCGAACAGAAAGATTTAGCTGATGTATTGAGCCGGGCTTTAAAAAGAGATAAAAAGTCGGGTTCAGATACTACTCTGCAAGTACCAGGTAAATTGTTTTTTTCTTTTGCTCCGGCAGCAGGCTATACACTGGAGGGAGGCCCCATTGCAGTAGTCACGGTAAATGCCTCATTCTATACAGCCGACCCTTCCAAAACAAACCTATCTGTTTTTACATTCGGTGGTGAGTATTCTCTTCATAATCAGTTGATGATACCTATCATAAGTGATATCTGGTCTAAAGATAATAAGTTTGACTGGCTGGGAGATTGGCGCTACTATAGTTACCCATCTACCACCTATGGGTTAGGTTCAAATACCTCTTTATCACAAGCAGATAATACCTATTATTCCTATGTAAGGTTTTATCAGGAAGTGCTAAGACATTTTAGCTCGGACTACTATATGGGTATCGGCTATAACCTGGATGATCATTATAATATTAAAGATTATGGTGATGCAACTGATTACCAGGAATATAATTCAGAAAATAATAACGGGGCAACAAAAACAATTTCCTCCGGACCACTGGTTCATTTGATGTATGATAGCCGAAAAAATATTAACAACCCCAGGGCTGCTCTTTTGGCCAGTATTATATTCCGTACCAATTTTACCTTTTTAGGCAGTACCCAAAATTGGCAATACCTGCAAATAGAGGTACGGAAATATATTAAACTTAATTCGCGGGATGTGTTGGCGTTTTGGAGTTGGAACGAATTTACCTCGGCCCCTGCTCCATTTTTTGACTTGCCTGCTAACCAATGGGATACGTACAGTAATACTGCAAGAGGTTATATACAAGGCTTTTACAGAGGAACAAACTTTGCCTATCTGGAAGCAGAATATCGTTTCGTACTGACACGTAATGGTTTGTTGGGTGGCGTTGTGTTTTCAAATGCCGGAAGTGCAACACAATGGCCATCGAATAAATTTCAATATATCGACCCGGGCGAAGGAGTGGGCTTACGTATTAAATTCAATAAGTATTCCGATGTTAATTTATGCATTGACTATGCAGTTGGCTTACACGATGGTTCTCATGGATTGTTTTTTAATCTGGGAGAAGTATTTTAAAATTAGTTAAAAAATCATCATATATAAACTTTACTGCTTTTTTAAAGTCTACAATATAATTTATAAGGCAAGTTTACCGGTTGACTATCGTCCAATATATTCCAATAATCCCCAAGATGCAGCAGTAGTACTCAAATTTATTTTTTTGAAGAGTAATAGAAAGCATGCTCAAGTATCTTGGCTGCCTGTTTGTATAGTGATATGTATAGTCAATGCGATGGCTATAGATAGTACTGCCCAATCATCTAATTTTACGTTACATGATACCATTGCTTCTGCAAAAAAGCGTGATAGCATACGATATGTTCAGAAAGATGCGATGGATGAAATTGAGAAGGTGGTAAAGCTGAGGGAAAGAGAGCCTGTTGATAGCGAATGCCTTAAACCCGGGAAAATACTTACATCTATTTTTCCTGCTATTGGATATTCATTATCCAATGGAGTTACTTTTATATTGGCCACCAACTTTTCATTTTACACCGATAACTCGGCGACTACCAATCTATCCGTAATCAGTCTTAACCCATTATATTCGCTTAAACAGCAAACCATCATTCCCGTGATAAGCAGTGTTTGGTTGAGCAATAATAAAATCAATTTATTAGGCGATTATCGCTTTTATCAATACCCCTCGCTGACTTATGGGCTGGGAGGGAGAAGGTTATTATCGCAGTCCGATTCGGTAGATTACTCCTATATAAAAATCTCCCAGGAAGCGCTTTACCGTATTGTCCCCAATTTATATGGAGGAGGAGGCTATAACTTAGATTATCATTATAACATCCAGGAGTCGGGCAATAACAGGCAGTATTTCAGGTACACTGACGGAGTTACTCAAACTACTTCCTCGGGTTTGGTGGCGCGTTTAAAGTACGATGACAGGGCTAATATTAATAACCCCGAAAATGCCTTTTATGCTGATATTACCTATCGCGATAACTTAACTGCATTAGGCAGCACAAGCGATTGGCGGGAGGTGGATATTGAGTTTCGGAAATATATAAGATTATCCAAGCATCCGAGAAATATACTGGCGTTTTGGAACTGGAACGAGTTTACCTATGGACCTTACCGGAATGCGGTACCCTATTTCGACTTGCCCAGTACCGGTTGGGACGAGTATTCCAATTCAGGCAGAGGCTACATACAAGGTCGGTTCAGAGGGGCTGACATGGTTTACCTGGAAGGAGAGGATAGGTTCGATATATTAAATAATGGGTTATTGGGCGGAGTTGTATTTTGCAACGGTGAATCGGTACCTAATTATCCTACAACTAAGTTCTCGGTTATCCATGTTGGTAAGGGCATAGGCTTACGGATAAAATTGAATAAGTATTCCCAAACCAACCTATGCATTGATTATGGATGGGGCGATGGAGGCTCGCAAGGGTTTTTCTTTAATGTGGGAGAGGTGTTTTAAGGGCACTTGCAAGCATCCTTCTTCGATATATCGTGTAC
>Ga0206987_1213_pt1 | contig 10185 bp, 6 predicted proteins | sample Alteio_BWMinCont_11_FD_153281 | JGI IMG/M metagenome (GOLD analysis project Ga0206987, IMG submission 153281) | Enriched cells from forest soil in Barre Woods Harvard Forest LTER site, Petersham, Massachusetts, United States -... | ecosystem: Environmental > Terrestrial > Soil > Temperate forest >... | reverse complement strand
CATTGCCGGTTTGCTTGGTTCCACCAAAAGGCAGGTGCGTTTCCGCGCCGATGGTGGGAGCATTCACGTAGAAGATGCCGGTTTCCATTTCCCGCATGGCTGTAAACGCGTTATTTACATTGCGGGTATAGAGGGATGATGAAAGCCCATAGGCGATATCGTTGCCGATTTCAATCGCTTGATCAAGACTGTCGCAGGGAATGACGGAAACGACGGGTCCAAAAATCTCCTCTTGGGCAATTCGCATCTGGGGATTGCAGTCGCCAAAAACGGTGGGAGCGTAAAACCAGCCCTTGTCATACTCGCCGCCGGCAGGCCGCTTCCCGCCGCAGAGAAGTGTGGCGCCCTCATTCTTTCCGATCTCCACGTAGGATTCCACAGTCTTTCTCTGCGCCTCATTGATGAGCGGCCCCACCTGCACTGTGGCGTCGAGGCCGTTCCCGATCTTCAGGGCGCGCGTGCGTTCCACAAAGCGCTCCACGAAATCTTTGTAGACGCCTTTCTGCACCACCACGCGGCTTGCCGCCGTGCAGCGCTGGCCCGTGGTTCCGAATCCGCCCCAGAGCGCGCCCTCCACGGCCAGGTCCAGATTGGCATCGTCGAGAACCATGATGACGTTCTTCCCACCCATCTCCAGGCAGCAGTGTTTGAAGCTCGTCGAGCAGGTTTGCGAAACCGCGCGGCCGATCTCTGTTGATCCCGTGAATGAAATCGCCCGCACATCGTTGTGCTGCATTAAGGGCGAGCCCACATCACCGCCGGCGCCGGTGACCAGATTCACCACGCCGCGCGGCACTCCGGCTTCTTCCAGAATCTGCACCAGGTTGTGAGAGGAAAGCGGCGTGTCAGTGGCGGGCTTTAGGACCACGGTGTTGCCGCAAATCAGCGCGGGCATGATCTTCCACGAGGGGATGGCCATGGGAAAATTCCAAGGCGTGATTAACCCGCAGACGCCCAGCGGGCTGCGTACCGTCATGCAGAATTTGTTCGGGAGTTCGGACGTGGTGGTTTGCCCAAAGAGCCGCCGCCCTTCGCCAGCCATGTAAAACGTCATGTCGATCGCTTCCTGCACGTCGCCGCGCGCTTCTTCCAGCACTTTGCCCATCTCCCGCGTCATGGTTTGCGCAAAGTCCTCCTTATGCTCTTGGAGCAGAATGGCGGCGCGATATAGGATTTCTCCGCGTTTGGGCGGCGGGGTATTTTTCCACGGCTTGTAGGCCTGCCTGGCTGCAGCCACGGCGGCCTGGACATCCTGCGGCCCGGACTTTTGGAAATATCCGATCAGCTCATTCCGGTCGGCAGGATTTATATTCTCAAAGGTATTGCCAGTAGCGGAACCAACCCACTCGCCATTGATGAAGTTTGTGTAAGTTCTGGGTGGAGTCATAAGATAGGCGCTCCTGGGGCTCTCCGCGGATGCACGCGACAGCCCGCGGGGATATCTGCCCAATCAGTCTGCAATGGTGCGAATATAACAAACCGCTCGTTGGAAAGGAAGTGGTTGCCAGAATAGTGGCAAAAGACCCGCTTCGCTTGTACAATTCACTGGCTTAGGGTTTCAGAAATGCTGCATGCGGGAGTTTGCGATGGACCATACGCGCAGGGAATTTGCGTCACGATTAGGGCTGCTGTTAACCGGGGTTTCGGCGGGATGCGCGTGGGCCGCAGCGTTACCCCCGCTCGGGGCTCAGCACGAGCCGCACTCCACCTTGCCGATGAGCTCGCATGCTACTGGCAATGAGGAGAACAAGCTCGCGGCGCCGGAGGAAGTCTGGGCGAAGCTGCTGGAGGGAAACCGGCGTTTTGTGGATGGAAAGCCCCTGGTCCGGGACGTGGTGAAGCAGCGCAGTGCCTTGGTTCGCGGGCAGCAACCGCAGGTCGTGGTCCTCGGATGTTCGGACAGCCGGGTTTCGCCTACGTTGGTATTTGATCAAGGATTGGGCGATCTGTTTGAGGTGCGTGCGGCGGGCAACGTCGCGGATCCAATCGCTTTGGGCAGCATTGAGTATGCCCTCGATCACTTTCCGGTTCGGATTCTCGTAATCCTCGGTCACGAAAAGTGTGGGGCCGTGGCAGCCGCGGCCTCTGGCGAAAAAATGCCGACTCCCAATCTTCTTGCTTTGGTGGCTAAGATTAACCCCGCGATCGCCAAAGTGAAAGGCGACCACAAGACCCAGGAGTTCCTGCGTAAGGCCGAAGAAGCGAATGTGGTTCAGTGCGCGACGGACCTTCTGGCCAACAGTTCCATTGTTCTGAAGCAGACCGCCGCCAATAATGTGGAGATTATCAAGGCGATTTACAGTCTCGCCACGGGACAAGTGAGGCGGCTCGAAGCATAATGCGGAAGGTTCCCGCCTATTCTCCTAACCTGCACATGCTGGCTGGTGATGCGCCGTCAGCGATCTCTGCTATTTAGGCTTTTCCGGATTGCCGGGCACTGAGATCAGATTTGACTGACCTGCCAGTGCTTTGGTCAAAGTTGCCGCCAACCCGTCCAGCGCATTGCCGCCGCCCGCGACCAAAATCTGCGGTACAAGCTGAATGCCTTTCTCCGCCAATACCGTGGCAATGTTCACGAGAGTAGTGCTGGTAGCGCCGATCGCCTCATTCTGGGCGCGGAACCCTTCCGCCTTGGAAAGACCCTGGGCGCGAATTACGTCTGCTTGTGCGGTGCCCTGAGCGCGGATGACGTCGGCCTGTGCCGTGCCGGTCTGTTTGATGTATTCCGATTCGCCGCGCGCTTCCTGCATGCGCGAGTCCGCATTGTTCTTCCGGATGTCGATGCCGATGGCCGACTTAGCGAGATCTCTTTGCATGTCCGCCTTACCGGTCGTCGCCTCCGTCGCCACGCGCTGTTCCTGCGCTTTTTGCTGCATTTTGAAAGTTTCGATTTCCTGATTGGCAATTTCTCGCCGCGTCAGCACTTCCACCAACTCCGCGGGAAGAATAACGTCCTGGATGTACACGCCTTTGGTTTCAACTTCGTATTCACTCAGCTGTTCGCTGATGTGGATCGTCGCTTCTTCCTGAACGGTCTGGCGGCTTTGGATGAAATTCACCGCTTCCATATTCCCCAGCTTGTTGCGGAAGTGATTGCCCAGTGCTGCTTGCAGGACCTCGTTAACCAGATTGAACATGCTACCCACCATGGATATGACCCGCGGAGCCTTCGTGTCGGGGACATGGATAAGAACCTGAAGATCGAGGGTAAAGATAAATCCTTCGCGGCTCTTGGCCACGATGGGCTCCAGGCGGGCATCGAGGCCGTGGGCTCCGGTTACGCCTTTTGACCAGTCCAGCTTCAGGATCGCAGTGGGCACAATTTCCGCCTGGTAGATGCGCGGATTGATGGGGTACTTGCCGGTGCGCAGGGGTTCTTCCCAAATTCCACGGTGCCCCGGTTTTACCAGACTGCCGAATTTGAAGTCCGCGCCCGACGTATCTTCCGTCGGTAATCCTACATACGACTTGATCACCGCCACCTGGCCTTGCTCCACCACCAGCATGGGCACCTGCTCAACCCTGACTAGAAAGGGATTGAGATTGTAAGCGCCGTAGAGTAGGGGATCGTGTTGCAATCCAATTTTTCCACCCTTGTCCAGAAACGCCTGAAAGTCCTGATAAGACTTGTGCTGGTCATTCTTGCTGCCGAGAATCGTTTCGATCAGTTGGGAATTGGCTGAGGTTGAATGCGTGGCGCCGGGCGGCGGTGCTTGATATTGGAATTCCTCGATGTCCTTGAATCCGCCCAACCGGCTGGAAATATCGCCGGCGGGAAGAGGATCGCCGTCAAGCGTCGTCACTACGCCTACCATGTCCACCACGTGGCCGCTTTCCGTGGCGCGCGGCTCTATCCGCGTCACATCCAGCGCCGAATCACCAAGGCCGAAAACTGTAAAGCTGAGGCGGTCTCCTTTCATGCGCCCGCGAAGTTCCTCTGAGACCGGAACCCCGTACACTTGTGGCTTAGTGATAACCATGAACGCCACGGGGTGGATGGGCGCCAGAGTTCCCGGCGCCAGCACCGGGCGTTGGACGCCTTTTTGGCCCTTGATCCTCTTGGGGCCTGCTCCTTCCACGAACCCGCGTAAATCCGTAAAATTCCCAAAGGCCTCCGTGTAAATCGCCGATTTGGCGCCGATCGGTAGCGGCTGCCCGATTTGGGCAACAACAATGCCAATCTGACCAGCTGGCACTTGAATCCAGGGGTGCTTGGTGACGGCATAAACCAGGACGAACTTGAAGCGGATCCCCGGCATCAGCAATTCCGCCTGATATCCGGCCTCTCCATGGAAGGCGATGGGGTTGTCTTCCGGAAGCGCTGCCCCAAACCTTTTGCGCACCAGACCCACTTGCGTCGGCCCGATGCTGTAATAGGACTTCAGCACGAGGGTGATGACGGTAATGATCAGCACTACGACCAGGCTGAAGATGAAGTAATGCTGCTGAACTACCGCTGGCAACGCCTCCGACATATTTCCTCCTAAAAGGCTGGTGGGGGCGGACTACCGCGCCGCCTTGACGGAATGCATCTGGTTCGAGACTGCGCATTGTACACCTATTAAGAGGCAAGTGCGAACGCGCGAGATATGTGGGTGCGCGAGTGCCGGTAATTCTCGCCCACCGCTCGCGACTCTGTTAATCTAGCCAAATAGAAATCCGGTGCCGGCAATCGTTGAATGAATAGAGTTGGACGGACCATGAATAAACGTTTACCCCTGCTTGTTCGCCACATCATGTACAACCTGCGGGGCGGGTTCCTGGTGCGCCCCTTGATTATCGCCGTGTCATTGGGATTCACCGGCGCGCTGCTCTCCTGGATTGAGGAGACCGAACCTGCCCTCAGTGCCTGGATTCCCGCCATCCTTTTCCCCTCGCATTCTGATCCGCAAGTGGCGCAGGTGATTTTGGGAGGCATCGCGGCCTCCATCATGACGGTGGTGTCAATCGTATTTGCCATTCTGCTGATGACGCTCACCCTGGCATCGATGCAATTCTCCCCGCGCATCATTGTGAGCTTTGTTCGCGATCGCGTAACGCAATGGACGTTGGGAATCTTTCTCGGCACATTTTCTTACTGCATGGCAGCGTTGCCTGCGGCGCGTTCCGTGCCCAGGCCGTTTGCGCCCGTCATCACGGTTATGGGCGCCATGTTGCTCTCGCTCATCTGCGTGGGCTGGCTGCTCTACTTTATCCATCACATTTCACAAGCTATCAATGTCAATCAAATCGTCGACCGGATTGCCACTGAGACCATCGCCGTGATTGATGAGACAATGCCTCTCCCTCGCCGCTACCCAAGTGTTAACAGCAATCCATCCATTGATTCTGGCGCGTGGGAGACGACGATCCCATCTGCGACTTCAGGGTACATCCGCTTTATCGATACGCAACGACTCGTCGCCGCCGCGAAACTGCACGCGGCTAAAGTCCGCGTCTTGCGGCGCGTGGGCCAATTCGTGCCCGAGGGTGTGCCGCTTATGGGTGTGGACGAGGGAGCGCAATTAACGACGGACGGAATCCGCGACCTCCGCGAGGCGTTTGATTTCGGTCCCTCGCGGACGCTGGAGCAGGACGTTGAATTTGGCGTGTTACAGATCGTGGACATCGCACTTAAAGCGATTTCCCCGGCCGTCAACGACCCCAGCACGGCGATCAGCTGCGTCGACCAGCTCAGCCGCGTGCTGATTCGCTACGCCTCGCGCGAGGCGCCGGTGTCGTCGCTTTGTGATTCAGCCGGCGTGTTGCGCGCCAGCGTGATGTGGAGCAATCTCGATCGCATGCTGAATTCGGCGTTCGAGCAGATTCGCCTGTATTCACAGACTGATGTCGCGGTTAGTTTGCGAATGATGCGCGCACTGGGAGACATCGCCATGACCCTGCCTGACCCGGTCGAACGCCGCATGCTGGTTGAGACAGCGAGGCGAATCGTGGGAGGCTGCTCGGGAAAACTGAGTGAACACGAGATGAAGCCTTTACGCGCGCGCCTTGTGGAACTGGAAAAGGTATTGTTTGCGACGACTACGTCACCCGTGCAGAAATAAGCTTTCCCGCCTTGGTAGAGGACGCAGCAATGCCCCGATATAACCATACTTGAGTTTTCATACTGGATAATCCATGGGGAAACGGATTCTTATGACCACCACCGGCTCGCTCGGCGACTTGCATCCCTTTATTGCGATTGGGCTGGGGCTGCTTTCACGCGGCCATGACGTTACCATTGCGACGAGCAATATCTATCGATCCAAAGTCGAGCAAACAGGTCTGCGATTCGCTCCCATGGGCCCGCACCTGGACCTTGAAATTTCCGCCCTGATGGACCGGGTGATGGACTTGAAGAAGGGCCCGGAATTCCTGATTCGGCAAATCCTCTATCCATCGGTTCCTGCTGCATACGCGGAGGTGATGGCTGCGGCCTGCGCGGCCGACTTGATCGTGACGCACCCGATAACCTTTGCATCGCAAATCGCGGCAGAGAAGACTGGAATGCCATGGATTTCGACTGTCACTGCCCCCTTGTCGTTTTTCTCCTGCTACGACCCGTCAGTGATCGCTCCTTATCCGTTTGTTTCCAAGCTTCGAGCCCTTGGCCCGGCGATCTACAGAATCTTCAAAACACTTGGGCGCATCCGAACCCGTTCGTGGCTCGCACCGATTACTCGGTTCCGCGCTTCGGTGGGATTGCCTCCCGGGCGGGATCCCGTTTTCGAAGGACAACACTCTCCCCAGCGCGTGCTGGCCATGTTTTCCCCGCTCCTTGGGCCTCCGCAGCCTGATTGGCCACCGCGCACACGTATCACCGGATTTCCGTTTTACGACCAAGCCGAGCATGGGCGGGGATTGGATTCGGAGCTGGAGCGATTTCTGGATGCGGGTCCGCCGCCGGTGGTCTTTACACTGGGGTCTTCCGCGGTACATAAACCTGGAAATTTCTACCGTGAGAGTCTGGCTGCTGTGCGGCGTTTGGGATGCCGCGCAGTACTGCTGGTGGGAAACACCGCGCTTGAATCTCCGCTTCCGAGTGGCGTGATGCCCATGCCCTACGCGCCCTTCTCAAAGCTTTTCCCACGAGCGGCGGTCATCGTCCACCAGGGTGGCATTGGGACTTGTGGCCAGGCGCTGGCCGCAGGTCGTCCAATGCTGGTGGTGCCTTTCGCTTTTGACCAGCCGGACAATGCCGCTCGGTTGCAGCGCCTGGGGGTAGCGCGCACCATTCCGCGCCAGCGCTACCGAGCGCCTCGCGCCTATTCGGAGTTGCAGGAATTGCTAACCGCACCGGCCTACGCGGAAAATGCCTGCGCAGCGGCACGCACGGTAGCAAATGAAAACGGCGTCCGAGCCGCCTGCGACGCCATCGAAAACCACCCGAGTGGCGACTGCGAACATGGATAGCGGAGGGCGTACTAATTTGCTGGGTTAGCCACGCCGACACTGGTAATCTAACGCCGCGAAATAGTGGTATTACTTCTGGGGCGGTGACTCATGAAACGGCGGGAATTCCTTTCAACCACGATGGCAATAGCTGGGGTGGGCGTAGCGACCCGTTCCATGCACGCGTCCACTGGCACTTTGGAAGTGCTGTTGGACGAGCCCATCGGTACAATTGCGCCGGAACTCCATGGTCATTTCACGGAGCACATCGGGGAAGTCGTTTACAACGGAATCTGGGTGGGCGAGGACTCCAGCATTCCCAACGTGGGGGGCATCCGCAAGGCTCTGGTGGATCGCATGCGGCAGCTGCGAGCGCCCGTCATACGCTGGCCGGGCGGCTGTTTTGCCGATAGCTATAATTGGCGCGATGGCGTGGGACCGCGTGCCCAGCGGCCCGTGCGCACCAACTTTTGGAACAACACTCCGCAACTCGCAAGCGCGCCCGCCGGCCCCCAGAAATACGATCCTAACGCGTTTGGCACGCCGGAATTTCTTCGCTTCTGCCGGCTCTGCGGCTCGCAACCCTACCTGGCCGCCAACGTGCGCAGTCTCGCTCCGCTTGATTTCGATGCCTGGGTGGAGTACTGCAATTCTCCCGCCGGCAGCACCACGCTGGCCCAGATGCGGACCGGTGATGGCAGTCGAGATCCCTACAACGTGATTTATTGGGGCATCGGCAATGAGTCATGGGGGTGTGGCGGCAACTTCCGCCCGGAAGAATACGCCGTAGAATTTCGCCGGTTCACGGCGTGGGTCCCCGACTATGGCCAGAAGCTGCGCCTTATTGCTTCAGGGCCCGGAGCCGATGAAAATGACCCGCAAGTTTCGTGGACGCGCGGCTTCTTGGAAAATCTGGTGGGTAAGAGCACGCACTTGTTTGACCGCGTCTTCGGTTTTTCCCTGCATTACTACTGTGGTGGCGGCGGCGCAAACGACTCCGTGAAATATACCACGAACGAGTGGTACCAATTATTGTGGCGTGCGGACCTGATGGACTCACTGCTTTCACAGCACTGGACTGCGATGGGTGATTACGACAAGCAGCGCAAGATAAAGCTGGTGGTGGATGAGTGGGGCGCCTGGCATCAGTCCCCCATTCTCGGTCCCGCCTACGTGTTGAGCTACGTCCCGTCCCTGCGGGATGCTCTCGTGACGGCCCTTACGCTGGATATTTTCAATCGCCACGCGGAAAAATTGGCCATGTGTAATGTGGCTCAATTGATCAACAACCTTAACGCCTTGTTTCTGAGCATGGAGGACCGCTTTGTTACGACGCCGGTTTTCCATGTGTTTGAGATGTATAAGGCGCACCAGGGCGGAACTTCACTTCGTATGAATTGTCATGCTCCGGGGATATCTTACGGAGAAGGGAAGCGCCTTTGGGGTCTTGCCGGATCAGCTTCCCTCCACGGAAAACATTTGGTGGTCACTGTCGTGAATTCCCACGTCACTGAAGTAAATGAGGCGGAAGTGTCGCTGCGTGGGGCAATGGCAACGTCCGCGCAGGTCACGGTCCTGAGCGATGCTGACATTCATGCGCATAATGACTTCGATAATCCCATTGCAGTAGCACCCAGAGCCGAGCCCGCGGCTATTTCGGGCACGCGCTTTAGTTGGAGCTTTCAGCCTGCGTCGGTGACCAAACTGGAAATTGAACTGGTCTGATCCGTACAACATGAAGGAACCGCATCGACCTTGCAAAAAGCCGGGCGAGAGAATATTCTGCGGTCCACTTCCAATGCGGAGGCTGCTATGGCGAAGCCCAAAGTGATGATGGCACTGCGTGATGCGGTGTCAATCGAGAGTCTGGTGCGGCTGGCGTGCCAGTTGAGCCACGGCATGCAAGCGGATCTCATCGCCTTGCACGTTGTGGAGGTTCCTCTAGTCACTCCCCTCGACGCACCCGAGGAGGCGATTGATCGTTCCGGCAGGGAATTACTCGCCCAAGCCAAGCGCGCGGCGGAAAAATTGTCCGTGTCCATTTCCACCGAGCTGATGCGCGCACGCGACGCCGGTGAGGCGATTGTTGGTGTTGCCAAAGACCGGGGCGTGGAATTATTGGTGATTGGCCACCATAAACCTCATGCTCATACGCTGGGCGAAGCGCTGCTGGGCGGGATCGCTCGGTACGTCGCTCACCATGCGCCCTGCCGCGTCATCGTACAGATCCCGGCGCCAGACCAGCCTTGAGGGTGGCGCAATTGTACAAAAGACAGCCCGCGGCCATTTCACTCCGGAAAGTCCCCAGCGCATGAGCGATCCCGCCCAAGCTGAACCTCACGTCATCCGCCGCAAGGGTCCAAAAACCATTCACATTCTTGTGGGATTGTTCCTGGGAGCAGCGTCTGGGACGATCGCAAATATCGCCTGGGGAAAAACCGCGGCCCTCAATGACATTGTGCGTTACGGCACCGAGCCCGCCGGGCAAATGTGGCTGCGCGCTCTCATCATGGTAGTTATCCCACTGGTTTTCGCGCGCTTGAGTCTGGGAGTCGCGGGGCTGGGCGATCTGCGCAAGTTAGGGCGCGTGGGGCTGAAAACCATGCTCTTCTTCCTCATGGTCACCGCTCTCGCCGCAGCGCTGGGACTGATCATGGTCAATCTGGTGCGGCCAGGGGTGGGCCTCACTCCAGAAGCCCGCGATCGGCTTCTGCAAACCTATCAAGCGGTCCAGAGCCCCCACCCGTCCCCGACCCGAAGCCAATTCGGAATTCAGACCCTGATTAATGTAGTGCCGCGCAATCCTGTGGCAGC
>Ga0206987_1212_pt1 | contig 10190 bp, 10 predicted proteins | sample Alteio_BWMinCont_11_FD_153281 | JGI IMG/M metagenome (GOLD analysis project Ga0206987, IMG submission 153281) | Enriched cells from forest soil in Barre Woods Harvard Forest LTER site, Petersham, Massachusetts, United States -... | ecosystem: Environmental > Terrestrial > Soil > Temperate forest >... | reverse complement strand
CTAACCATTTTCCCATGGCGGCGATCAACGCCTTTAAAACGCATCGCCGAAACTCCACCGCCCGATGGCACAGATAATTCTTTCACAGCTTCTCCTGCCCGTGCTCGAGCATGGCCAGGATGGCCATGGCACGTCCCCCCGTCGTGACACACTTCCCCACATCGTTTATCGGCAGTTCTGGTTGCAAGGATGAATCGAAAAAACAAGGGCAGATTCCCGGAAGGGCAACCACGAGGGTTGCCCCTACGATCGGGCGGCGATCGCCGCCCCGCAAGGTGCCACGGGCGTCCCGCCCGTGCCCGAGCATCGCCAAAGCCTGCCCTGAGCTTGTCGAAGTGACCCGCCCCGATACTCTTGATCGGGACCTGTCCCGAAGATATTGATCGGGACCTGTCCCGATGATATTGATCAGGATGGCCATGGCACGTCTCCCCCTTCGTGACACACTTCCCGATATCGTTTATCGGCGGTTCGGGCGAGAACTTGAATTTATTTTCTAACTTGGGAAATTGGCGGGAGGATTTCGGCAGAAAGCGCGTGGCACCGGGGCCAAGGTAGCGACGAGGTACGCGCAGTTTGTATTCCGCCGCGGTTCTTCCCAAATGCGGACGGTGTTCATCTCTTTATTAACGCGAACTCAGCATAAAAAGCCGCACAGCAGCCGAGAACACGCGCACCTGTACGCTACCCACTCACCCAGCCTGAATGGTCAACGACCGGGACCGTGGGCCGAACTTCGATCAATCGGGCAGGCGGCCCCGGACCGACATCTCCCCAGCGTGACACACTTCCTCGTATCGTTTATCGGCGGTTCTCGCGATAGCTTGAATTTGTTTTCGCACTTGGGCAGGCGGTCCGCGCCACATCCCACCAGCGTGAATCAGTTAAGACTTCCATATCGAACTCCCCCATTCGCGAGAGACAAACTCGAATCCAGCGGGACTATGGCCAACATTTTTGTGAATACACCAGCCACGGGTGCGATTGGGACAAAGTGTCGCCGCGACATTTTGTACGTTTCAAAGTGTGAGAGGTTGGCGTCATCATGCGTGCTTCATCATGTCAAAATTGATTCCCCCGTTAAGGTTGGCTGGCCCACAAATTGCTCCCGAATTGCCCGGCCGCCACTTATGTCAGAGGTTATTACTGGTAAATGCGTTTTGCCACGCGCGAAACGGCATTTACTGGGTATTTGCCCACAGTATCGGAGTATCCACAATGGAGTCCCGCACTCCCGACCAAATTTCTACACCAAGAAATGTAAAACCTCGCCTGAAGCCAAATCCCAAAGCGCCACGGCAAATCTTGCCGGTGCGCGCGCCGGAAGTTCGCGTGCAAGGCGCCGCGGAAGTCGCGCTGGGATTTTCCGTGGAGCAAGTCCGCATTGAAGCGCTACGCTGCCTGCAGTGCAAGGATCCCGTTTGCGTCGAAGCGTGCCCGTTGCACATCGATATAAAAAGTTTTATCGGCCTGATGGCGCAGGGAGAATTTGAAGCCGCCCACCAGAAAATCAGCGAGGAAAGTCCGTTCCCGGGGATCTGCGGCCGCGTGTGCCAGCACGAACTCTTCTGCGAAAAGTCCTGCCTGCTGGGAAAAAAACTGGAGTCCGTGGCGATCGGTTCACTGGAACGCTTCGCCGCAGACCAGAACCGCGAAGTGAAATCTCCAGCGCCCGATGCCACGCCAGCGTGTGCGCCCAAACCGCAAGGTGCGCGCGTTGCACTGATAGGAAGCGGTCCGGCATCGCTGATCGCAGCGTACGATCTGGTGCGGAATGGTTATCGCGTGACGGTGTTTGAAGCCTTGCACGAACTGGGTGGAGTGCTGGCTTACGGCATTCCCAATTTCCGTCTGCCGCGAGAAATCATCCACGATGAAATTGCGCGCCTGGCCGCGATGGGAGTGGAGTTCCGCAGATCCGTCATCGTCGGCAAAACCTTCACCGTCGAAGAACTTTTGGCAGAAGGCTTTGCCGCGGTTTTTCTGGGCACCGGAGCAGGCCTGCCGCATTTGATGGGCATCCCCGGCGAAAACCTGGTGGGAGTTTACACCGCCAATGAATTCCTGACGCGGCTGAACCTGATGGAAGCTTTTCGCTTTCCTGAGACTGATACTCCGGTGCACATCGGAAAGCGCACGGTGGTGGTGGGCGGCGGCAATTCCGCCATGGACGCCGCGCGCTGGGCCCGGCGCATGGGAAGTGAAACCACCGTCCTGTTCCGTCGTGGACGCTCGGAATTGCGCGCCCGGCTGGAAGAGATCGAGCATGCCGAGGAAGAGGGCGTGAATTTTGAATTTCTCGGGGCGCCGGTCCGCCTGATGGGCGATGAAAAAGGAACCGTGCGCGAGATGGAGTGCATTCGTATGAAGCTGTGCGAACCCGACGATTCCGGACGGCCTTCGCCGGTGCCGATGGAAGGCTCGGAGTATCGCGTCGCGGTGGACACCGTGGTGATGGCAATTGGACAAAGCGCCAATCCCACAGTGCAACGCTCCACACCGCAACTGGTAACGAACCGCGGCAAGATCGTGACCGATGCCGACGGCCTGACGAGCATGGCGCGAGTGTTCGCGGGCGGCGACGTGGTGCGCGGCGGATCCACCGTGATTCTGGCCATGCGCGATGGGCGCGCTGCTGCCGCCGCCATTCATGAAGCGCTCAAGAGTGAGCAAGCTACCTCAGCGACCACTGAAATCAATGTAGCGACTGACGTAGCGCCGGGCTTGAGCCCAGCATCCGGCGCTAAGCACGACGCGAGATTTCAAGTGTCGGCTCCCGGGCTGAAGCCCGCCGCTACGAATTCCACCCTGGAAAATCGCATTGTGGCAAAGCGCCTGATCACTCCGGAAATCGCCTGGTTTGAAGTGCAAGCCACGGCAATTTCCCGGCATTGGCAGGCGGGGCAATTCGTGATTCTGCGGCCCCGCGCCGACAGTGAGCGCATTCCACTGACCCTCGTGGACGGCGATCCGGAAAAGGGAAGTATCACGCTGGTGGTGCAAGGGATCGGCAAGACCAGCCGTGTCCTGGTGGCAATGGAGCCTGGGGAGATTCTAGCCGATTTGCTGGGGCCGCTGGGACAGGCCGCGGCCATTGAAAACGTTGGACACGTGGTGTGCATCGCCGGCGGCGTGGGCGTGGCGGAGTTGCTGCCCGTGGCGCGCGCCTTCCGCAAAGCCGGCAATCGCGTTACGGCTCTATGTGGGGCGCGTTCGACGGCTCAGATCATTCTCGATGCGGAACTGCGCGCGGCCTGTGACGAAGTCCAGTGGGCAACCGACGATGGCTCGATGGGAATGAAGGGCACGGTGGTTGACCTGATGAGGGCATGGAAGGCCGCGCAGACGGCGCCCATCGGATCCGCGCACGTGATTGGACCCATTCCCATGATGCGCTACGCCTCGGCGCTGACCCGCGAGTGGGGCGTCCACACCCTGGCCAGCCTGAATCCCATCATGGTGGATGGCACCGGCATGTGCGGCGGCTGCCGCGTAACAGTGGGTGACAAGGTGAAGTTCGCCTGCGTCGATGGTCCGGAATTCGACGCGCACAAAGTGGATTTTGAAGAATTGACCCGCCGCACGCGCGCCTACCTGGATCAGGAACGCCAGACGCGCGAGGCTCATGCTTGCCGGATTGGGCTGGGGCAGTAGAGGTTCCAGGTGTCAGGTATCGGGTGCCAGGTGTCAAGTCCGGTTCGTCGCGAATTGACCACATTATCGCCGCAGCTTGGGAATGTCTGCTCTCGCTTGCAAACCCCAGAACAACAATTCATACTTCCAACATGAGCCTTAAGAATGCTGCATTTCTGGCGCTTATCGGTATGATCGTTCTCACGCTTTTAGTGGCGGTGCATTTCATCGACACTGTAACTGGAATCATGCATAACCTGATTCCGACCATGGCGCTTGTGCCAGCGACGGTTTATCTTTTTGCCAGTCTTTGTGTGTTGGTATTCTTCTTCGTTTTCTACCGGGCGCAGTCCTGAAAGTCCTCTGCAAGGCAATAGGGTAAATTCTTGCATTCTTGACAACAAATTTCGTATCCCGCAGGGGCGCCCCTGATGGGTGCGCACCATGCGGGTACGCAAGCGGTGCCCTACGAGAAATGTTTGATCACGCAGGTCGCTTCCTCACGTTGCGGCCGGCAAGCCAGGGCAAATTTGCCTCCCGTCGGCAATCGGGTGTAAATTAATTCTTGCGCAAATAGTCGCTGAGGGCACATCTCTTTTTGAGGAGAAACGACATGGCAAAAGCTTCATCGGGTGGACAAAAGAAGGCGGCGGTCACTCGCGAGCGTCTAGTCGAACTCTTGAACGAAGATCTGTCGCGCGAATATCAAGCCATCATCGGCTACGTGGTCTACTCCCAGGTTCTGAAGGGGGCGGCGTACATGAACATCGCCGACCAACTGGCGCTCCATGCCAAACAGGAATTGGACCATGCCCTGATTATCGCCCGGCAGATCGATTACCTTGGCGCCATGCCCACCGTGACGCCGAAGCCCGTTAAGACTTCAGAAAGGGCGACAGACATGCTTCGTTTCGATTTGACCAACGAGGGCGAAACGATTCGCAATTATCGCGACCGGGTACGGCAATGCGAAGAATTGGGCGAATTCGCCATGGCTGAGCAGATCCGGGAGATTCTGATCAATGAACAGGATCATCAGATTGATCTGGCCACCGCTCTGGGCGAAGACGTTCCGGTGATGGGGAATACCGCAGCTCGTGAAAAGGGAAGATGATCGCTGGTGTCCACTGCTACTGTCATTATCGCGAAGCTTGCTCTCGCGAAAGCAAGCTTCGCGGACATGGCCGGTGTTTCAAACGGGCTGTCAATCCAATTCGCAAAATTCAGCCTTCCTGATTGACGCCATCTTTTTGCCCGACGTACCATCGTGGTGTGAGTTCGCCTGAAAAACTCCGCGGGTTTGGCTTGGCGTTGCCTCTTTGGCTGCTTTGCCTGGCGATCGCCCAACCGTTGTACGCGCAGCAATCGGAGAACGCTGTTACCGACCAGGTGGAGGCAGATCTTGATGCTGGCCGCCTGGATGCGGCGCTCAGTAAAGCGCAGACCGCGGTAGGACGGTATCCGAAATCATCCCACCTCCAGCAACTGCTGGGCATCGTTCTATTCAGAAAAGGGGTGAACGAAGAAGCGCGCGCGGCATTCCAGCACGCCATTGAATACGATCCGGGCAACTCCCAAAACTATTTTGATCTGGCGCTGGTGGAGCTTGCGGAGAAGCGTTATCCCGACGCCTCCAGGAGTCTCGAAGCCTGCGTCCACCTTGACCCCACGAACGCGCAGGCGCACCTCCTGCTGGGGCGCGCCTACCACAATCAGAACCAGACAGCGGAGGCCATTGAACAGTTCACGAAAGCTTTGGCGCTCAACTCGGCGTTGCCGCTGGCGCATTATCATTTGGGATTTGCTTATCAAAGCATGGGGAACCTGGCGTCGGCGCTGGAGCAATTCGACCTGGAAATGCGCGTCAACCCGGGTTTTCCGACTGCCCATTGGCTGGCCGGAAACATCGAACTCGAACAGGGGAAGCTGCCGGAAGCCGAAAAGCAGTTTCGGGAAGCGATGGAATTGAATCCACGCGCCTATCAGCCTCATTACGGCCTGGCGCGGATTTACGCTGAACAAAAGCAATTTGCCAATGCGGAAGCGGAATTCACGACGGCATTGACGGCCGCTCCGGACAACCCGGAGATTCATTACGCATTGGCGCGCCTCTACCAGCAGATGGGAAACAAAGAAACGGCAGCCCGCGAATTTGCCGTGTGCGCCAAGCTGCATGCACGCAAGGATAAACCGGTTTCCGGAATCGCCGGGGCGAGTTTGCAACCGTAGGGGCACCCCTCGTGGGTGCCCTTAACAACGGTCGGAGTGACGGCGCCTTGTTGGCTTGCCGTTCGGGTTGCCGCCCATATTGCTAAGTGGTATCTTGGGGGTACGATGAAACATTCTAAAACCTCTGCGAAATTTCATGTCGTTGTGGACGCTGCCGATCGCCTATCACCGGAGGAGCAGGAAACTCTGATCGCGGTCCTGAACCGGCGGCTGGTGGCCCGCCGGCGTGCCGAGCTTGCGGCCGATGTTCGGGAAGCTCAAAAGGAGTTTGAGCGTGGCGCCCTTCGGCCCACAACGCCTGAAAAGATCATGAAAGAGATCCTTTCGTGACGAGGCCCTTACTCCGCTCCAACGCTTTTGTTCGCGGCGCAAAGAAAATCCTGAAGAAACATCCCTCAGCCTCCCAAGATATTCAGTCAGCCCTGGAGTTGCTCGCCGCAGACTGTTATCACCCCCGCCTCAAGACTCATAAGCTGAAAGGTGAAGTGGAAGGATTATGGGCTTCTAGCGCGGGCTACGACCTAAGGATCGTTTTCAAGTTTGTTGAATAAGAAGGGTCTGAGGGCGTTCTTCTTTTGACGCTTGGAACGCACGATGAAGTGTACTGATTCTGAGTGGCCAATAAATTGTCGTCACCGGGGAGTTGCATGCGGACGACCCTGTGTAATCTCCAATTCTCACTGCTGAAACTTCTTCTGCTCCTTTCGGGCGTTGGCTTGGCATCCGCTGCGGCGATTGTGACATTCGCGGGACGCGCCGCCCAGGCCCCTGCGCCGGTGCGGGCGGGCGAGACGCCGAGTATCCCGCAGAAAACTCCACGATCCACCGCGCGGCCCGCGGTCGTCCAACCCGATCAGTTCATCGAGGTCGCGGAAAAATCCGGAATCCATTTCACCCTCGCCAGCGGCGGACCGGAAAAGCGTTACATCATCGAGGCCAAAGGTGGCGGCGGCATTGCCTGGATCGATTATGACAACGATGGGTTCCCCGACCTTTTCCTGGTGAATGGCTCAACCATGGAACAATGGAAGCAGGGGTCAAGTCCCCGCTCCCGCCTCTACCACAACAATGGTGACGGCACCTTTACGGACGTCAGTGCGCGCTCCGGCCTGAATCACACCGGGTGGGGAATGGGTGCCTGCGTGGGCGACTACGACAACGACGGCCTGGACGATCTCTACGTCACCTACTACGGCGGAAATGTTTTGTATCACAACAACGGCAATGGAACTTTCACCGACATTACCGCCAAAGCCGGAGTGGCAGGCGGCGGATGGGGCATGGGCTGCGCGTTCGGCGACTACGATAACGACGGCCATCTGGATCTATACGTCGCCGACTACCTGGACGTGGATATCCTGAAGCTGGGCGACATGGGCAGCTCGCCGAACTGCACCTACCGCGGCATCTCCACGTTCTGCGGCCCGCGCGGCCTTCCCGGGGGACGCGACTTCCTTTATCACAACAATGGCGATGGAACGTTCACCGACGTGACGGAGCGCGCCGGAATCGACCCGGGCAAGTATTACGGCCTGGGTGTGGTGTGGTGCGACTATGATCGCGACGGCCGCCCGGACATCTATGTTGCTAACGATTCCACCCCGAGTTCGCTTTATCACAACAACGGCGACGGCACGTTTACCGATGTCGGCATTGAAGCGGGAGTGGCTTATAGCAGCGAGGGTCAGGAACAGGCGGGCATGGGCACGGACTTTGCCGACTATGATAACGACGGCTGGGGCGACCTGGTGAAGGGCAACTTCTCCGACGACACCAAAAATCTCTACCACAACAATCATGATGGCACCTTCACAGACCTGACTTATCGCGCCGGCATCGGCGGCGTGGGCTGGCTCTTCACCACTTTCGGCGCCAGGTTTCTGGACTACGATAACGATGGCTGGAAGGACATCATGCTGGCCAACGGCCAGACGTTTCCGCAGATTGACCGCTACCAGACCGGCATCACTTACGCGGAGCGACCGCTGCTGTTCCACAATCGCGGCGACGGTAACTTTGATGAAGTGGGATTGCAATCGGGGCCGGCAATGGCCGCGCGCAGGGTGAGCAGAGGGCTTGCAACCGCGGATTACGATAACGACGGCGACCTTGAGGTCCTGATTTCCAACATGAACGGCACGCCAGAGCTGCTGCGCCATCTTCACAAAAATTACAATCACTCGATTCTGGTAAAGACCATCGGCACGAAAAGCAACCGGGATGGCATCGGCGCCGAGGTGAAGGTGACCGCCGGCAGCCTGACCCAATATGACACGGTGCGCAGCGGCGGCAGCTACCTATCGTCCAGCGATCTGCGCCTGCACTTTGGACTGGGCGATCACACTGTCATCGACCAAATTGAAATTCGCTGGCCGAGCGGGCAGATGCAGAGCATCGAGAATCCGCCCATCGATCACATTCTGGTGATCAAGGAAGGTGAAGGGCTGGTGACCGCGAAGGCGTTTCGGAAAGCAAGAATTGGGGCGCCCAAACGTGTCTCGTAGGGCCCGCACGGGGTGCCACTACAAGGCTTCTTTCGCCCCGCTTCCCCCTACTCTCCCCAAGGATAATTAGGATAGATAATTGATGGGCCACTCCGGCTGATTGTTCGTGATCTGGACAGCCTTGGTGTGAAGCCTTCTCCGCCGCGCTCGGCACTACTTTCTGGGCGCGCAACCTATTGACTCCAATGACCGCTGTCAGGAGCCGGCTTTGCAGCCAACGCCTTTGGCTCACCACCCGGGATTTCCGAGCGGTGCTGTGTGCGAATGCCGGATTAAAGGTTCGGAGGTTCTCTGCCGATTCAATTAAGGGGTAGTAAGGAGCCTTGATGAGCAATGAACTGCTGGACGGCATTCGAAGCGCCAATCGTGAATTCCAGGAATTCATCGATCAGGTTTCACAAAACGGCGCGAAAGTTGTGGAATCCCGCGGCGCAGAACGCCGCTTGGGGAAAGTTGACCGCCGGCTCCAACATGTCGCCAAACTTCTTGCCGCCCACAGCCCGTCCTCCATGAAGGAACCGGAGGCTGCCTACGAGATATTAAAATATCAGGAAACGCTGAAGGCCCTGCGCAACGTTATGGGAACACTGCAATATTCGCTTCTCGCCGAAAAGGCCCGCTTGGATAACGTTCGATCCAACATGCGGGCGGCCTCCGCCTGGGCAGCGTCGGTGCGTGAATACTCCTGAGCGTTCAGACCGGATTGCCGGTTCGCGACCCGTCGAGCGATAATGGGCCCAACGGGTGTCCTGAATTCGGGCCCGCTTCCGCCCGCCACGCGGGCAGGACGCCCACGCCACAGCGGGCGGGCCACCCGCACCACGAAAACAGTTCGCCACTATATTTTGCAATCCTCAATAGAGACGGTCGCACCCTCACTCTTTTCCCAGCCGCGAAAACGAACGATCGATGGTGAATGACAGGGTGGCGCGGGCCATCTCCACGTAATGCGCCATGGCCTCCCGATAGAACGTCAGGCTGCGCCCGCGCACCACGTCTTCCATGGCCTGGGGCGACACCATGTGGTGGGTTTCGTGCAGCAGGATGCTGAGCAGGCGGAAGCGCATTTGCTGGTCGTGAAATTCCCGGCGGCGGCTGCCGGCGATGAATTGAGTATCGAGGGCAATATCCAACAGCGGCTGGGCCAGCCAGCTCTCCACGCGATCGAAGGCGATATCCATTTCGCCCACGGCAGCATCGCCAAAAGCGTCGTGCGCCTCGGCGAAGGGAGCCTCTTTCACCACCACGTGGCGATGGCCCAGGCAGCCACACACATTCCTGCGCCGCAACTGCACCACCACCAGTCCCGGCGCCTGTTGCAGGATCTCTTCATACGCATCGCGACAGTGCGGCGGAGTTTCCGCCCAATCCTGCTCGATGGCACGTGCCACCAGCCCGGCTCGAGCCGGATATCGGGTGCGGTGCGCGATCACCACTACCGGCTGCGCGCGATCGGGAAATGTTGCCAGCCGGTACCGCCGCCCCGCCAGCCACTCCAGCCAGCGCGCCGCCCGCGGACGGGACGCAAGGTAACTCTCAACCGCTTGCGCCAGAGGTGGATGCTCCCTAGGCATAGGATCCTATTCTACTCGCGAATTTTTCTTTCCGCTCCTTTCTGCTCTTGCGCGCACCCGCGATCGATGCGAAAGTGTTGGCCCGTGAATCTGGAGCGCCAACACCTTATCATCGACGCCGACGACACCCTTTGGGAGGACTCGTCGTACTTCGAACAGGCGATCGAGGAGTTCATCACCTTCCTCAATCACTCCTCGCTCTCTCGCGCCCAGGTACGCTGCGTTCTGGATGAAATTGAGCTCGCCAACA
>Ga0206987_1209_pt1 | contig 10400 bp, 10 predicted proteins | sample Alteio_BWMinCont_11_FD_153281 | JGI IMG/M metagenome (GOLD analysis project Ga0206987, IMG submission 153281) | Enriched cells from forest soil in Barre Woods Harvard Forest LTER site, Petersham, Massachusetts, United States -... | ecosystem: Environmental > Terrestrial > Soil > Temperate forest >... | reverse complement strand
CATGACAATAAAAACTCCCTTCCAGACCGTAGGTTATCACGTTACTTTTACATCAGGAAAGCGTCTGTATGTCACATAATGTCACACTTTTTTGCGATTTTCTGCCCGTGAAACATAGTAAGCTTATGATTTATATCAATAGCCATGTTTCACAAGCGGGGCAAAGAGGGTACAATAATGCGGCAAACAGGGGCATAAAGGGTACGATAATGGGGCGAAACGGGGCATAAAGGAGCAAAGCAAGGTCAAAGCTGTACATTAAAACAGCGCTGGTAATACTCAGCAATGATCGTCCGTTCGTTTTCGTCGCACTTATTGAGGAACGTCAGGCGGAATGCGAGGGCTACGTCGCCGAATATCTGTGCATTCTCAGCCCAGTTGATGACGGTACGCGGGGACATGACGGTCGTCAGATCGCCATTCATGAACCCCTCACGGGTAAGCTGCGCCATGGCGATCATGCTGCGGATGGTGTCCTTGTTCTTGCTCATTTCCCTGACTTTGGACAGCACCACTTTCAGTTCATCCTCAGGAGGCAGGTAATTAAGGGTGGCTACGATATTCCAGCGATCCATCTGCCCCTGATTGATAGGCTGCGTGCCGTGATACAGCCCGGTCGAATCGCCAAGGCCAATCGTATTGGAGGTGGCAAAAAGCCGGAAATACGGATGCGGGGTAATCACGCGATTCTGGTCGAGCAGCGTGAGCTTACCCTGTGCTTCCATCACGCGCTGGATCACGAACATGACATCGGGCCTGCCAGCGTCGTATTCATCGAACACCAGTGCCATCGGCCGCGACAGCGACCACGGCAGGATGCCTTCCTGAAACTGGGTGATTTGTTTACCTTCCTTCAGCATGATGACATCGCGCCCCACAAGGTCGGTGCGGCTGATATGGCTGTCAAGGTTTACCCGGATGCACGGCCAATTCAGGCGCGCCGCCACCTGCTCGATATGGGTGGATTTGCCGGTGCCGTGATAGCCCTGAACAAGCACGCGGCGGTTATGCGCAAACCCCGCGAGGATGGCGCGGGTAGCATCCGGTTCAAAATGATAGTCCGGGTCGATTTCCGGCACATGTTCAGTTTTCGTGGAAAAGGCAGGAATCTGGTGGTTCCATTTAAAGCCGAATAGCTTGTCCGTGTGTAGCGTTTTATCAGGTGCGTCCGATTCCATAGTGTCTTTCAATGCGGCTTTGGTCATAGGTCATTTCTCTATTTTTGTCATCCTGAGCGCAGCGAAGGATCTTTCTGGGCAAGAGGATCCTTCGCTGCGCTCAGGATGACAGGTTTTTAATGTACTCCGACAAATAATGATACGCAGCAGTTATTTGTTTGAAGGTTTCCTCTGATTTTTTATCCCCTTTATTCACATCCGGATGGTATTTTTTTACCATGACCCGGTACCGCACTTTAAGTTCCTGTTCCGTGTAGGGATAGTCTATGTCCATGGCTGCCAGCGCTTTCCGTAATTTCGCTGTCAGCGGCGGCGATGGCGCTACAGGTTTTTGCGATCCTGAAAGAAATTCGTATAAAGCATCATGCAGTTTGAAATAATGTTCATGGATGTGCCCAGAATTTAAATTGGCCCTGTCCCATGTAGGCCGGTGGCCAGTCACAGCATCGCGGATAAATTCTTCAATCTCCTCAGCTCCAAGCCCGGCGAAATAGTCCCATTGTTTATTATGTTCACGCACGTGCTCAAGGCAGAACCAGCGGTATTCATGCAGCTCCTCGCGTGATTTGGGAGCTTTGTAAGCCCCCGGCTCCGCGCATCCATCTATCTGGCACGGATGAGCCTCTTCCGGTGGAATATGGGAAACGTAATCACCCCGTCTTTTTTTTGCGGGCTTTTTATTTTGCATAGTCATACGAAACTCAAATATACTGCGTATACTTAAGGATACAACGATTGCTGGAAAAAATCGAGTTTATGGATCGCAAGGAGCGTATAATTTCTCTCTTGACTAAAGAATTTCAGCCATCATTCATGGAATTACGGGACGATTCCGCTAAACATGCCGGCCATTCAGGAGCCAGCCCCGGCGGCGAAACACACTACGAGCTGGTTATCATTTCTGAAAAATTCAAAGAAATGACCAAAATCAGGCGTCATCAGGCCATTTACGGGATTCTGGATGGAGAATTCAAAAACGGGCTGCATGCGTTGAGTATTAAGGCGATGGAACCTGGGGAGTAGTGTCATCCTGTGGCCAGCCGCAGGCTGGAGCACAGGATCCCCTGCGGCATGAGATCCTGCGCAATCGCTTCGCGATTCGCAGGATGACGGAATTACGCCTCCACCACTTCCTTTTTCTTAGCTTTGGCGGCAGGCTTCGGAGCTTCCTCATCTTCTTCCACAGGGAATAGCGCCAGGATTTCCTTGACGAGTTCTTTTACTTCATGGGCAGCGATACTTGACGGTTCCACCTCGGTTGCGCAGCGGCCTTCCATCAGGGCTGCAGCGAACAACACGCGATTGCCAAGCGTAGCCGACGCCAGTTCCGGCAATTCAGCCGCTATGGTTTGTGCAAGGCGCGAATTGGCGGGAACACGGTTCATAAGCACTTTCACAGGAACTTTTTCCGCTTTGGCTAATGAGAGCGTTGCCTGTGTTGCCCACAAATCCGTTGGGCTTGGCTGCACCGGCACTACGACCAGATCAGCGCTGCGAATAGCCGTACGGGCTTCCGTTTCCGTGTGCGGCGGGCTGTCGACGATAATAAAATCGCATTGTTTTTTTAATCTTGAAATCTCACTGGCAACGCGCCAGCCAGAAAGTGAGTTGAAAATAAGCCCGGTGTAACCTTCACCCAATTTCTTTTCACGAAGGCTATGCCAATAACTAAGGCTGCCTTGCGGATCGATATCGATCACCGCAACACGATTTCCCTTCTGGCTTAACGCCACTGCGATATGGGCAGCTACTGTTGTTTTCCCTGCCCCACCTTTTTGTTGTGCAATGGTAATAACTTTTGCCATAATGCCCCCATAATGTTCTTATGTAAACTCAGCCGGATTAAGAAAAGTAAATTATCACTACCATAAACCAAAAAAAAACTTGCACAACACTATTTAGTACCAGTAATTTAGTACCAGCAATGCAGCCACAGAATGATCTACTCCATCGGGCTTCACTTTATCTTCATCAGGATAAATTAATCTCATTCCCGACAGAAACCGTGTACGGACTTGGTGGCAACGCGCTGTCGGACAAAGCGGTTGCCGCAATCTACGCAGCGAAAGGCCGCCCGCAATTCAATCCACTCATTGTACATATCCATTCAGTGAATGAGGCTAAAAAATATGCCGAGTTTACTGTGCTGGCGTCAATACTGGCGCAACATTTCTGGCCCGGTCCGCTGACGCTGGTGCTGAAACGCCGCAAGGATTGTCCGTTATCATTACTGGTTAGTGCTGGCATGGATACGGTGGCGTTGCGCGTGCCCGCGCACGATCTGGCGCAATCGCTGTTAAAGGAATCGGGATTGCCAGTAGCAGCGCCCAGCGCCAACCGCTCCGGCCGCATCAGCCCCACCGATGCACAGCATGTCGCAGAAGAAATGGGCAAGCGTGTGGAGTTGATTCTCGATGGCGGCCCTTGTCGGGTGGGCATTGAATCGACGGTAGTGGATATGACCGGAGATATGCCCGTTATTTTAAGGCCAGGATCGATTACGGCGGATGTATTATCTGAAGTCCTGGGATTACCGGTTCGGCATGACAGCACAGGAAGCATACAAAGCCCGGGAATGCTTGCAAGTCACTACGCACCCGATCACCCGCTCAGACTCAATGCTTTGAATGTCAGCCCATCGGAGGCATTGCTGGCATTCGGTTCGGTGATTCCCTACGGTGCATTCCATACGGAAAATTTAAGCGTCAAAAGTGATCTCCGGGAAGCCGCCGCCAATTTATTCCGGATGCTTCGTAAGCTGGATGCTTGTGGCGCCAGACGGATTGCCGTTATGCCAATCCCTGAAACGGGGTCAGAAAACGCTCTGGGAATTGCGATTAATGATCGCTTAAAACGGGCAGCAAGTCCACGCTCCGATCAAGTGCTCCAATGAAGTAACTTGAGTTACAATAATATACAGGTAATATTACCGCATCAATTTTCTAAAGGCATAAAAACATGGACCATTATATCAGCGTATTCATTGAAAGCGCCCGAGTCGCCAGTATTATTCCTTTTTCATCTGAACCCACCTTTTTTGCCATGTTTTATTTTGGCGGTTTCAACATGCTATTCGCCACCGCCTTGGCAGTGGCAGGGGCCACGGTTGGAATGAGCTTTAACTGGTTTGTCGGAAAAATACTTCTAGAGTGGCATAAAAAAAGGCCGCTGCATGTGAGCGAATACTGGTATAATAAATGCTCACTCCTGTTCAACAAATACGGCGCAGTGTTTGTTGTGCTTAGCTGGCTTCCCGCCATGAAATTAATTCTGGTAATAGCGGGTTTTCTTAATGTCCGTTACCGCTTTCTTCTGCCATTGATCATAGCCGGGCATGCACTGTGTTACGGGTATTATTTGTTTAAGTAACCCCGCACTTGTTGCGGGGTCTGGTACATAAACATATATCAGCTCCCGGACCGGACCCCGCAACAAGTGCGGGGTTACGCCAACAATGCCAACAACAAAATTGCCACGATATTAGCAATCTTGATCATCGGGTTCACCGCCGGACCAGCCGTATCTTTATAAGGATCGCCTACAGTATCGCCAGTTACCGCTGCCTTGTGCGCGTCGGAACCTTTACCGCCGTAATGACCTTCTTCGATATATTTTTTGGCGTTGTCCCAGGCTCCGCCGCCCGCTGTCATCGAGATGGCGACAAACAAACCTGTCACAATAATACCAAGCAGCATCGCACCTAATGACGCAAACGCTTCCGCCTGAGAGCTGATCGATTTAATCACGAAATACAACGCGACTGGCGCACATACAGGCAGGAGTGAGGGAATAATCATTTCCCGAATGGCGGCTTTGGTAAGCATGTCAACGGCCTTACCATAATCAGGTTTGGCAGTGCCAGCCATAATACCTGGAATTTCCTTAAATTGACGGCGTACCTCCACCACCACGCTACCCGCTGCACGCCCTACGGCTTTCATGCCCATGGCACCGAACAGGTAAGGCAATAACCCTCCCATCAGCAAGCCTACTACCACATACGGATCAGACAGAACAAACTGTACGTTCAGCTTGGGGAAGTAGTGTTTCAGGTCTTCCGTATAGGCAGCAAACAACACAAGCGATGCCAGTGCCGCCGAACCAATGGCATAGCCCTTGGTCACAGCCTTGGTCGTATTGCCCACGGCGTCAAGCGCGTCGGTCACTTCACGCACCTCCTTAGGCAGGCCAGACATTTCCGCGATACCACCGGCATTATCTGTGACCGGACCATAAGCATCCAGCGCAACAATAATACCCGCCAGCGCCAGCATGGTGGTGGCAGATATGGCGATACCGAATAATCCGCATTGCAGGAAAGCGAATATAATACCAATACAGATTACAATTGCCGGCAGGGCTGTTGCTTCCATGGACACTGCCAGTCCCTGGATCACGTTAGTACCGTGACCGGTCGTCGAAGATTGAGCAATACTGCGAACCGGACGAAACAATGTCGAGGTATAATATTCAGTAATCCACACCAATGCCCCGGTTATCACCAGCCCGGAGACAGAACAGGCAAAGATATTGGAGCCGGTAAAATGCAACGCCCCGATTGTGTAAATTGTCGAAAAACCCAGAATTTCTTCCGTGCTCACGAAAATCACGCCCACAGATATAATCGCTGTGGCTAACAAACCTTTATAAAGTGCCTGCATAATGTTGCGATTTTTACCCAATTTAACAAAAAAAGTACCCACTATGGATGCCAGAATACAACCACCCCCAATGACGAGGGGATAGAGCATCATGGCGGCCTGAGCGTCTCCAGTAAAATAAATTGCTGAAAGCAGCATCGTCGCCACGATGGTGACTACGTACGTTTCAAACAGGTCGGCGGCCATACCGGCGCAATCCCCTACGTTGTCGCCAACGTTATCGGCGATTACCGCTGGATTCCTTGGATCATCCTCGGGGATTCCGGCTTCCACTTTGCCAACGAGGTCGGCGCCAACATCAGCGCCTTTGGTAAAAATACCGCCACCAAGACGTGCAAATATGGAGATGAGCGAAGCGCCGAACGACAGAGCAACCAATGCCTCCAGAATTTTGCGCATTTCTAAATGCATGGATTGAAGGGCGGTAAAATAAAGCGAAATACCAAGCAACCCAAGGCCAACCACTAACATTCCCGTCACCGCGCCGGAGGTAAAGGCAATACCCAGCGCCTGCTGCATGCCGGTCTTGGCGGCTTCAGCCGTGCGTACGTTGGCACGCACCGATATATTCATACCTATATATCCGGCAACACCCGAGAATATAGAGCCAATGGCAAAGCCAACTCCCACATACCAGCCAAGTTTCAAACTGATAAGGATACCAATGACCAACCCCACCATACCAATAGTCTGGTATTGACGATTGAGGTAAGCACGGGCACCCTCTTGAATAGCGGAGGCTATATTGACCATCTTGTCTGAGCCGGTAGGCGCACTCATAATCAAACGTCCCGCATACAAGCCGTAAAGAAGTGAAGCAACACCACAGACAATAACAAACATCATAGCTGGAGGCATAGTAGAGTATCCTTTAAGTTAGTTTAGCCCTTAAGTTAATTTAGCGATCTTTGACTTTTCATAAAAAATCAGTACGCAGTCATGGCAGAAGGAAAAAGACTATGCAAGTCCCTAATTATATTTTCAATTTTGTGGGATAAATTTAATTTGTATTTCTTAGTTTCTGAACCATTACAGATAGTTGGCGTTCATTGACTATACCTGTCGACTCGGCCCTCAGCTTTCCATTTTTATCAAAAAAACCAACATAAGGGATGATACCGGTAAAACTACTGCCACTTGGTTGCATTGCGCCTGAGATTTCTCTGGATAATCCATAGCCCACTACATAAGAAGCGAATAGCGTGTTGTACTCGTTATGCACCAGATAACGGCTTAATTTTCTGGGTTGATCGTCCAATGAAATAAACACAGGAGTCACATCGTCCAGCTCATGATTACGGATCATTTTCGTTACTACCGGCATCACCTGCCGGCAAAAATAACACCAGGAAGCATAGGCAACCAGCATTACGGGTTTTCCGGTATCTGATTTGATCATCCGTGATAAATCCTGCGGATCCACCGTAACAATATGCTGCTCAACATACCTCACCTCCTCCAGGCGAGGCTCATTCTCCATATACGGTTGAAAAGTCACCAGTATGGCCACGATAATGAGGGTAGTACTGAAGGTGTTGATAAGAAACCTGATATCGTCCGGCCGATTATTTTTCATTTAGACTACTTCAAACTGTAAGATAAACATATAAATGACAAAATACCCCGGGTCCTTTAAGAAGTTTCTTCATTCTTTGTTTCCAGTATGCCATAACCGAGGTGAGGAAGTGTAAGTGTATCAAAAAATGATTCCAAAACAAAACCCTATTTTATCACCCAGTGCAAGGCTTTGCGCCCTTGGGGCTTTAGTGCAAAGCCTTGATAAACAAAAGCCGCTTGACTCTGCCTGGGCGGCTGATCGCCATTTTTCTTCCTTAAGTCCATCCGACCGGGCTTTTGCCCAGATGCTGGCTAAAACCACACTCCGGCGCTTTGGGCAAATAGAAGCTATATTAGAGCATTTCCTTGAACGCCCTCTTCCGTCCAGTGCGTCCAGGATCATGCATACGCTTCGGCTTGGAGTTGCACAGCTCATCTGGCTGGAAACGCCTCCCCACGCAGCGGTACACAGCGCCGTGGAAATGACTAAGCAGTTGAAAATGGAAAAATTTGGTGGTTTAGTGAACGCTGTATTGAAACGGGTTTCACTGGAAGGCAAGGCTATCGCCGATGCACAGGATGCACCTTATATCAATACACCTGAGTGGTTGTGGAAAAGCTGGGAAAAGGCCTATGGGCCTGAAGCTACCCGCAAAATAGCAGAAATCCACCTGAAGGACCCGCCGCTGGATATCACGGTTAAAAGCGATCCGGCATTCTGGGCTGAACAACTCGGGGGGATTGTGCTGCCCATGGGTTCCGTCAGGCTGCGGGAAACCAGAAATATTACACAACTCAAAGGATTTTCTGAGGGTTATTGGTGGGTGCAGGATATGGCCGCCACCATTCCGGCGCGACTACTCGGCGATGTGCGTGAAAAACGCGTTATTGATCTCTGTGCAGCTCCCGGCGGAAAAACAGCGCAACTGGCAGCCGGTGGCGCCAAAGTATCCGCGGTCGATAGGTCAAAAGAACGTATTGCCATGTTAAAAACCAACGTACATCGCCTGAAACTGCAGGCAGACTACATCACTACCGATGCTTCCAAATGGCTTCCGGTTATCGCTCCGGATGCAATATTGCTGGATGCTCCCTGCTCAGCGACAGGAACGCTCCGCCGCCACCCGGATGTTGCCTGGCACCGTAAGCCGGAAGATATTGCCCGATTGGTGCAGACCCAGTCTAAAATGCTGCAACACGCCTTCGATATGCTTAAGCCGGGCGGAAGGCTGGTATATTCGGTATGCTCGTTACAACCCGAAGAAGGAGAACAACAAATCACCGCTTTCCTCAGCGAGCGTAAAAATGCTATTCTGAATCGCGTTGATCCAGCCATTTTAGGGGGATTGACAGAATGTATCACTTCACGCGGCGAAGTGCGTACCTTGTCCTGCCATCTGGCCGAACTGGATGGTATGGATGGTTTTTATGCCGCCGTTTTAACAAAAACTTCGTAATTTATTGCTTATGGATAAAATTAAAATAGCACCTTGACACCGAACAGAGGTGTTATGGCCATTTTCCCTTTATATTTTTCCGCATTCGGGTCTTCCGGGTGGTACATCACCGCCACGCAGGCGCCGAGCAGTTCCGGGCGGGTGGTAGCGATGACAATTTTCCCCTCTCCCTCCGGGAGAGGGTTAGGGTGAGGGATTTGTGCAGTATCACCCTCACCCCCATCCCTCTCCCAAAGGGAGAGGGAGCTTAAGGTGAATTCAATATAATTCATCACCCCCGGCAGTTCTTTATTCTCAATCTCCGCCTGCGCGATGGCGGTCTGGTCCACCCAGTCCCAATAAAACGGCAGAGTATCACGGTAGATTTCCTTCTTATCCATTAAATCTAAAAATGATTCTTGCGACAGTTTGCGAACATCGTCGCTGATGGTCTGGTATTCCTGCCGCCAGTCGACGCTGAGCGCTGTGCTTTTAAATAAACGCCGGAATTCATCCTCGGCCTCTTTGACGACTTCCCGGCACAGGGCGACAAACTCCGCCCGCGGCATGGCACTGCCGCGAACCCCCTTGGTTTTTTCCACCAGACGCTCAGTGGGCAGGCCGTTATCGTCAAAACCCATGGGGTAGAAAACATCTTTGCCGGACATGCGCTGGTAGCGGGCGATGAAATCGGCCTGCGTGTAGCTGAAAATATGGCCCATATGCAATATGCCGGAAACCGTTGGTGGCGGGGTATCGATGACAAAGGTTTTGTCGCGTGGCTGGTCGTCTTTAAAATGGTGGACGGAACTGTTCACCCATTGTTCCTGCCAGAATTTTTCACGCGCCTGATGATCGTATTGTTTGGGAAGCGGTTTCATGATTTTTCCTTATTCATTCGTATTTTCATCTTCTGCATCCGGTTCATCATCATTTTCAACGGCGGGGACGGCATAACTGCCACGGAACCAGCGGCTAAGATCGACATCGGCGCAACGTTTGCAGCAAAAAGGCTTATATGGTTCAACCGATGGCTTATTGCAAATAGGACACTGCATCGCCAGCAATCTTACGTAGCCTGGCCACGCAATTGTGCGATCCTGAGCGGATAATCTTTAACGGTATCACCGCCAAAAATAGAAGAACCGGCGACCAGCACATCGGCACCCGCCCCAATGGCTAATTTTGCCGTTTCTGGGTTAATGCCTCCATCTACTTCCAACTCTATCGGACGTCCCATTTTAGTAATCATGGCACGAACCTGCTGGATTTTTTTTAACTGGCTGGGAAGAAATTCCTGCCCGCCAAAACCAGGGTTTACAGTCATTACCAGGATTAAATCCACCACATCCAGAACATATTCCAACGTCCATGCGGGAGTGCTCGGCACCAGTGAAACACCACATTTGACGCCGAACGATTTAATGAGATTCAAAGTACGGTCGAGATGCGTGGTGGCTTCGGCATGAACGGTAATGATATCGGCTCCGGCTTTCGCATACGCTTCGATAAACTGGTCGACTGGCTCGATCATCAGATGTACGTCAAACGGCAGCGTCGTCATGCGC
>Ga0206987_1207_pt1 | contig 10449 bp, 9 predicted proteins | sample Alteio_BWMinCont_11_FD_153281 | JGI IMG/M metagenome (GOLD analysis project Ga0206987, IMG submission 153281) | Enriched cells from forest soil in Barre Woods Harvard Forest LTER site, Petersham, Massachusetts, United States -... | ecosystem: Environmental > Terrestrial > Soil > Temperate forest >... | reverse complement strand
GCATATCACCAGCGCCGGCATTCAGTGTTTAATCGTTTTGCTTGAGCATTTGAAAACGAATAATGTTCGTATTTGTCTGTGTAGTTTAAATGAATCCGTGACTAAATTATTAAAGATGTTTAATTTAGAAAAGGATCTGCCCATCTTTGATAATCGCAAAAGCGCCTTAGAATTTTTACGCACTTAGCTCTGTGTTCGCTGTCATCCCGAACGAAGTGCAGGATCTTCAGTATCGTTACCATAGAGGTCATCGGTTGATTTGAGGTCGGGAACCGCCGCTGCAAGTTGAGGAGGCTGTTGACGTATTTGTAACATTTCAGTAAAAAAGTTGTTAGCTGGCATTTGTCCATCTTCTTTAAGGCCATCATCAAATGCTATTTTCTGAGAGGTTAGAAGCCAAAGTAATGGTGATAAAGGGGCTTTTCTATTTGCCATTTTTTGATGCGCCAAAGTAACTTTTTGGACGTCATTATCATCTATAGCTGGACCAGCTTCTGATATGGCCGCCACTTCTGAGTCTGCATCATTTGCCGTCACGCCAGCAGTTTCTAGTCGACCTAAAAGTACTGCGGGATCAATATCATCAGGTATGACAGAAAACCATCGCACTTGTGTTGCTTCGATGGATTCCAACCTTCCTATGGTATGCGGCGTACAATAAACATCTATATGAAAATGATTTGTTTGAAGTCTTGATAGGGTAAAATTGAATGACGCTAATAATTCTTTATAATAGCTCGTATTAAATTTTGTCGCTCCGGTTTCTTGCGATGCCCAGGCTTCTAAATTAAATTGGTTTTCTTTTGTGTATTGTACACATATCGAAGCTTTTAATTGAGCTATTCTTTTGTTTAAATCATCCACATGTTTTTCAAGCGCCGCGATTTCAGCGTCTGATATCGAAGCTCGTAAAATAGTTTTAAACTTTTCGCGGAGATCAGTAAAAATTTTTTGTTGAGGTTGCAATTGCAACAATTGCATAGATTGTGAAATGAACTGATCAACTTCAAGCACTTTGTAACGTTCGCCTAATGCAAAGTCGGGGTATAAAAAATCTGCACCCATCAAGATTTTAACTTGAGAGTTATGACATAATAAACTTGTTCTTAAAGTTGTAAAAGTTGGGTCAAATCGCGGAGTGTTTTTTAGATGAAAATTAATTTCTGCAAAGACACTATCTAATGTTAAGTTAGTCATTACATACACGGCTTTATAATTTGCTAACGTTTGTAAAAGCGTTTCGTTATATTTGCCTTTGTCTCGCAAGGCTTGCAGCGATACTAGGGCGCATTCTCGTTGAGGTTTAGGATAACTCATGCCGGAAATTAGTTCACCTTGAAGATAATAGGCTTCACCCTCTAGAGTGGGAAGATTGGCTAGAGTGAGCTTATCACCGCTGCGTGAAGAATAAATCCCCATTTTTCCTAAATTCGAAGCGTCTAAATTTAAGTAAAATTGATTAGGATATTTTGCATTTATTTGTGTTCCATCTGCTAAGCGTGGCTTATCTATAAGAGCAATCCAATCCGGACCTACATGTCCAAAAATATTTGTTATGGGAAATTCTCTAATATTATTTTGCAGATCTATATGACGTAAGCAACGATTCCACATACTATATTCAACAGGGAAAGCTAAAGTTGTATCCAGCTTATTGGCTAGATCAGTACGTTCGTTTTCTACTAGTTTGGTTCTTAGATATTCAATTTGTACATCAAGTAATGCTAGTTCAGTATAATCAGTTTGCTTTTGTTGTCTCAGGTTGAGTCGTAAATCGCTGCTATCTGAACAATCTTGTTGTCCTGTCTTAAATGCTGCTACTTTGGTAACAGGGAGATTTAGGATTATTTGAAACTCATCCCAAGTAAAATTTTTAAAGGCAAAGCTCAAATTAAGATATCCACCCTCATAGCCTTTTCTAAGAATTTCTTTTTTACAGCTGTTACTGATTTGACCGTTTAAAATAGTCGGTAAGTAAGCAAGTCTAATTTGATCGCTAACAATTTTAATGTCTAATGCTGTTGCAAGGTTAGTATGCGCATTATTAATATTATATTTTTGTGCGTAAGCTTGAATAACGCCTAAATGAAAGGGTGAATGAGAATAAATGACCACCCCGCCTTCGGCAGTGAGCTCGCAATAAAAGGGTACCAAGGCAGGTTTAATAACAGAATGATAAATGTCTAGAACAGCTTGTTTACTAAAATGTCCGCTGCTAATAGATTTTTCTAAAGCGATCAAAGAAGCTCGATGTTCATTGCGTTCTAAAATATATTGATATTTTTTTTGATCAAATTCATTTTCGCAAGCTAAAATAAATTCATAATCATGGTTTGAAAGAGGAATAAGAAAGCGTATCTCTTTTTCATGTAAGAACTCAAAAAATAGCAGCGTTAAACCATCATTGGTACCACGATCGCCGAAGTTATCGCCAATATAAACGACTAATTTTTCATAAGCCAATGGTGAGATGACCGCGGTTTTTAACAGCTCTTTGAAATCTGCAAAATCTTTGGCTGTTAAAGGCTCTTTTTTGTAATAAATATTAACCATTGCGCTATAAGCAGCTGGAGATAGTGTAAAAAGATTATTGACAATACCATGTTGTAGATAACGTAAGACATTTCCTTGCCCATCGCCCATAGAAATGGTTGCTGGTATGGTTTCAGGAGGTAACGGAGTTGGAAGAGTTCGCAAATCTACGATTGTGATTTCTAATTTTGGTTGTGGCATAATTTTTTACCTTATTGTTATTGAGGAGATCCTTCGCCGTCATTCCAGCGAAGGCTGGAATCAGGATGACCAATGCTAATTTTTATTTCATATGGGATAATTATAATCTACCTATAATGATCTAGCAAACTTATTGTTTGAATTTATTGATTGAAGAAGGGCAAGAAGAGGGATGAATATGCTTTACAGACTATTCATCCCTACCTAAAGAATAATTACTTAATAAACACGATCGTATTTTTAGCGGGATTCACCATATTCAATTTGTTTTGTGCAATGCCTTGAATTCTAATCGGTGATGACCAGGTGTTTTGCTCCAATAACAATTTACTTTGATCAATCATCATTTGATCGTGTTGATATTGTAAACTATGCAGGGCCATAAATTCTTGACGAGCCATATCTTTCGTGTAGATCACAGAAAAGGCAGTGATAATCAGCGAGCACAACAAAATGCACACTAGTAAAGATCGGCCAGAAAAAATCATGTGGCGGACGTTGACGCTAGTAAAAGTTCCAGCGGCTAAAGCTCGGGCGGTGGCGTTCATCGTATTTTCTCTCCTATTCGCAAAATTGCACTTCTTGCACGAACATTATGTGCAAGCTCCTTTTCCGAAGGCTTGATGGCTTTGCCAATCAGGCGTAGTCGGATGCCAAGTTGCTCTTCAGAAAGTGGAAGCTTTCTTAGAACCTCATTCCCCTTGGCGAGGGTATTCATAAATTGTTTGACGATTCTATCTTCTAAGGAGTGAAAGCTGATGACTACCAATCTTCCACCCATCGCCAATGTTTCGATTGCTGCTTTTAAACCTGTTTCTAAATCTTGTAACTCTTGGTTGATGTAAATGCGTATGGCTTGAAAGCTGCGAGTAGCAGGGTGTTTATGTTGGTCAAATTTTGGAATCGTTTTTGCAATTAAGTTGGCAAGTTGTTGTGTGCGAGTAAAAGGTTCGTTTACTCTCGCCTCAACAATTGCCTGTGCAATACGTCGTGAAAATTTTTCTTCACCATATTCCCAAAGCACTTTGGCAATATCTTCCTGCTTCGCTTGATTTAACCATTCGGCGGCACTCATGCCTGCATTAAAGTTCATGCGCATATCAAGCGGACCATCGGCTTTAAAGCTAAAACCTCGTGTGGCATCATCTAATTGCGGCGACGACACACCAAGATCGAGCAATACACCATCAACCGGTTTGTTAAAGAGCGTTTGGGCTGCTGTTGCCATTTCTGCAAAGCTGCCCTGATAAAATAAAATTCGGGGATCCTCGGCAAATTTCTTTTTACCTGCTGCAATGGCGTGTGGATCCTTGTCAATCGCCAAAATTTTGCCATCAGCATTTAGGTGTTTTAGGATGGCTTCCGTGTGGCCACCACGGCCAAATGTGCCATCAATGTAGATTCCATTTGGTTTAATCGCTAGTCCTTCAATCGTTTCCGCAAGTAAAACGGAAACATGTGTATGCGACATGGAATCAGCACCTATAATGCTAAATCTTGCAACTGTTCTGGTATTTCGTCAGATTTGGCATTTTCTTCTTTTAACCAGGTATTGCGTTGCTTATGCCAGCTCTTTTCATCCCAAAGTTCAAATTTTTTACCTTGCCCAACGAGGACTAAACTCTTATTGAGCGATGCGTAATCTCTTAAACTTTGTGGCAGCAAAATGCGCCCTTGGTTATCCATTTCCAGATCAGTTGCATGACCTATAAGTAATCGCTGTAATCGGCGAGTTACTTTGTTAAAACTTGAAAGCGCTTGAATTTTTTGTTCAATCACTTCCCATTCTTGTAGTGGATAAATAAGTAAGCAGGTTGATTCTGGATCAATCGTTGCAATTAATTGCCCTTTGCAATCGACGAGAAGGCGATCACGATAACGTGTTGGCATTGCTAGCCGGCCTTTGGCGTCCATATTGATGGGGTTAATGCCACGAAACATATACTGTTTCTCCAAATTAATTTACCACTTTTTACCACTTGACTCCATTATATACCATTTTTTTCCACAAATACAACAAGTAGGATGGTTTTTCTTCAAAATGATGTAATCTGATGATGTTAATTGCTACTAGCTGTAAAACATGTTATTTTTATTGTGGTTTTTGTAAAATCTAAAAATAAAGGAAAATAAAAATGACGACTTATCTATCAATTTTTTCAAATGCAGTTTCATCAGTAGCTTCAACTGTGGTTTCTGGAGTATCTTCAGCGGCTTCAACTGTCGCTTCATCGTCTTCTTATGCGGTAGACGCAATCAGTGCTACGGCATCGATGGCAACAAAAATTATTTTTCCACCCGATCCTTCTGTGCCAATGACACTCGATTTTTTAAATGCAGAAGGAGTGAAAGCGACATTATCTGGATTTCTAAGTCGTTGTGGAGTAGATACGGTATTAGACTGTGGATTTACTCAAGTACACAATGCATTAAATATGACGGGTTCTATTTGTCGTGCGATTTCTGACTATTGTAGTTATTTGGGAATGAATCAATGGTGTGTGCAAAATCTAAATTCAACATTAGTCACAAAGGCGCTTGATTGTGTAACGAGTAATTGTCAACCAGTATGTGATGCTTGGTGGAGTAATGAGAGAACAAAAATAGGGTTAGGGCTCGGTTTGGGTATAGGGATTCCGTTCGCACTGATTTGTTTTTTTTGTATCTTACATGAATGTTTAAAGGAAAGGGATAGGGAGGGATTAGTTACCACTTCAAATCAAGCCAAAGGTACTTCTGTTTCTGATCCTGTGAGAGGTAATAATCAGGGTGGTTATTATCAAGCTGGAATGTATCCCTAGCACTCCGGAACATTGGCGGCGAGGCCACCTAATGAGGTTTCTTTGTAAATCGTCATCATATCTTTGCCAGTTTTTAACATGGTTTTGATGACTTTATCTAACGAAACTTTTTTATGGCTGCCTTCTTCAAGTAAGGCTAATTGCGTTAATTTAATGGCTTTCTCGGCAGCAACACCATTGCGTTCGATGCAAGGAATTTGTACGAGTCCTGCGATTGGATCACAAGTCATGCCTAGATGGTGTTCCATCGCCATCTCAGCAGCATTTTCAATTTGCATTAATGTGCCGCCTAATGTGGCAGTAAGCGCACCTGCGGCCATGGAACAGGCGACGCCCACTTCGCCTTGACAGCCAACTTCGGCGCCCGAGATCGAAGCGCCAAATTTATAGAGCAAGCCAATCGCACCCGCGGTTAATAAAAATTCCACCACTTTTTCATCATTAGCGCCTTGATAAAATTTCCGGTAATAGGTTAACACTGAGGGAATAATGCCTGCGGCACCATTGGTAGGTGCAGTGACAACGCGACCGCCGGCTGCATTTTCTTCATTCACGGCCATTGCAAAAACGGTGGGCCAAAGGGTTGCTTCAGGATTCGGGCTGACTAATGGAAGGCCGCGTTCTTGCAATTTGCGATATAATTCGGGCGCGCGACGCATAACGTTTAAACCACCAGGTAATGTGCCACGAGTGTGTAATCCTTTTTCAATACATTCAGCCATAATATTGGCGATGTGAATTAGGCCTTCTTTGATTTCTTTTTCACTCCGCCATGTTTTTTCATTTTCTAACATTAATTGCGCGATAGTTAAATTATTTTTTTTGCAAAGATCAAATAATTCTTCAGCTGTTTTGAAAGGATAGGGTAACACTTTCGTATTTTCTGGGTGTTGTAAGGTTTCTTCTGTTGCAATAAAACCGCCACCGATAGAAAAATAAGTCGTCTGCAATAAACAATTTTTGTTTTTATCCCAAGCAGAAAATCGCATGGCATTAGAATGTTGTGGCAAGGTTTGTTTTTTTAACCATTGCAAATGGTTTGCATAATCAAAATGAATATCACGCTGCTGCAGTAACTTAAGACCACTACCACTTTTAATTTCGTTTAAACGTTTGGGAATTAAGCTTGGCTCAATCGTTTCAGGATCATTGCCCTCTAAGCCAGCTAAAATAGCGCCGTCCGTACCATGACCGACACCAGTTAGGGCGAGTGAGCCAAATAATTCAATGGTGATATTGTCACATTGAGCTAATTGATTTGCGGTTTGCAACGCTTCAACAAATTTTTTGGCGGCACGCATAGGTCCAACAGTATGTGAACTTGATGGACCTACACCAATCGAAAATAATTGAAAAACACTAATGCTCATAATTTACCAATCTAAAATAAAATAAATATACTGCTATTATGTCAGAAACGAGTAAGCATCCTGCGGTTGTTAATAATTCCACCTGCAACCAAAATGCGGCTTGTGCGCTTAATGTGAGCAATACGGTCAGTGCAATAACCAAATTATGTTTCACCAAAATTCTTGGTGTCGGCCCCTGATGTTGATCAGGATGATTGCTAAAAAAAGTAACATTCAATTTGGCTAAATAGGCACTGTTCAACCAAATTAAACTTAAGACTAAGGTGCAAAAACTTAAGACTTTAATGCTGACCATAGGCAAATGTTGCAGTAAATCAAGTATATTGTAATGGATGTCGAGAAGAAATAATAGCCAAAAGCCTGGATTAGCTAAGCTGAAATATAGAATTTGTTTTGCAGTGAGTAACGACAAGCGCGAAGCAAGAAAAAAAGTTTGGGTTGTGCTGATACAGATAGCAAATCCCCAAAATGCAATTAACGGCGCATGCATCGTAAATGCTTTTAAATTAAGCATGGGAATGCTGTTGGCCAATGGTATCGTGAACCATATTTGTAAAAGCGTTAAACCGATCGCTAACAAGACTAGTCCAGTTAAAATACTGGCAAAATTGAGCTGCCAACGTTTGATGCAGATTTGTAGTCCGCGATAAAAGCTTGGAGTGTTGATGATAATGAAGGCAATTACAAAACTTATGATGAGAAAAGTGCTGTAATGTAATAAGTCGGGGAATAAAAGCCATAGCGATAATCCGGCGCAAATTAAACTGGTAAGCATAGTGGATTTTCGAAACCAGGTATTGCCATATAATGCTAAACGCGTCTCCATTTTTTGTTGAGGAAAAAATAAAATGATGGATAATGGCCTTTGGAATCGTTGTTTAAGTTGTTGCAACATTAATAGCATGGTGATGGTTAACATCATGCCAGTGAAACAACTAAAACTAATGTGTGAAATTAAAATATTTTTAGTGTCACCATAATGTGGAAATTCTGCGTTCCATAGACTAGCGAAAATGAATGTGATGAGGAATCCAGCGATTTGAATTCCCCAAAGTTTTAGGATGGATGTTATGTTGAGTGGAATTTGTATCTTTAAAGGCGCAAGAAATTTGATTTTTGAGTAAGCAGGAATCCAAGCAGCAAAAATGAAAAATATCGAGCTAATGACGACAGCATAAATAAACGGATAAAAAACGAGCAATGAGAGTATGGCAAGAATGTAACTTGTGAGGTAATAAAATGCACCGCGAAGCGGTTGCTGTACTGGACGCATAATTTGTTCCTGTGAGATTCCAGCCTGCGCTGGAATGACATCGATTTTTTATTCTAGTAGTTTAACATAAGCGAAAAGGAAAACCATGAAAAAATATATAGCGTTCCTACTCATTCTCACACAATGTTGTATAGCTGATGGGACTACATTGTATGTTGAGCCGGAAGCAGGGCGGCAGCCTCTATGTGACGCGATACAACAGGCGCATCAAGAAGTTGATATTGCGATGTATATGTTTACCGATGTTCCTTTAAAAGAATGTTTAAAAGAGGCGGCGGCAAAAGGAGTTAAAGTGAAATTGCTGTTGGAAGCGGCACCGTATAAATATTCTCAAGCCAATAAGAATACCGGTTTTGAAAATTCGCCGATTCAATTGCATTGGGTGCCCGCACAAAATAGCGGCATTCGTTTTTACCATGAAAAATTGATGTTGATTGATCATCAAGAGGCTTGGGTGATGACAGCCAATTTTACGCGTAGCAGTTTTAAAGAACATCCAATGGAACGTAATTTTATTTTGCGTGATAACAACACTAATCAAGTGCGCGAGTTGCAAAATTTATTCGATCAAGATTGGAATAATATAGTTGTTGGGAATGCAGCGGATTATCAAGCTATCGTGGTAAGTCCTTTGAATTCTCGTGAGCAGTTGCTCAGTTTGATTCATTCTGCGCAGTCAGAAATTTATATGTATTCGGAAGGCTTAAATGATTATCAATTGATTGGAGCATTGGCGAAAGCGGCGCGAAAAGGTGTGAATGTAAAAATTATTTATAGCGATGGCATACGTGTGAAAGCCCAACAATATTTAACGCGGAATCAAGTGGAACTTATTCAGTTACAACAAATGCGAAATCATGCAAAAGTAATCATGGTTGATCATCAAACATTTTATTTAGGCTCGGTAAATTTCACGAGTAATTCACTCGATCATAACCGGGAAGTGGGGGTGATTGTGGCCGACCCAAAACTTGTGGGAAGTTTAGAGTCACAATTTGCTAAAGACAGGAGCCAATCAGCTTGACCCCTGATATTTTTTAAGGACGTAGATGCTGATGTCGTGATCGAAATTTTACTTCGAAATTATCACATGCGTTATCAAAATCATCTTCGGCGCCATCACTATCTTCTTTGTCAGAAGAGTTTTCGCTTTCTGATCAGTTTAATCGACAACAAAATAGCAAAAAAATTTCTGCGGAGATTGCAGCGATGGGTGGCGAACAAGGCGTCGTTGCAAAGCTCAAACAGCGCCTACAATCCCAACCGAATGATGCCAAAGGTTGGTACTATTTAGGCAGAATTTATTTTAGCCAAAATAATTTTTCTGCAGCTGCCTCAGCATTTAATCGCGCCAATCAATTACAGCCAGATGATGAAAGTTTGCTCGTACAGCTAGCTGAATCCAGCTATCTATCGCATGACACCAAATTACAACAAGAAGCCAAAACTGAATTACAAAAAGCGCTTAAGCTCAATCCACAAGATCCAGCGGCGTTAAACTTATCCGCACTCATGCTCTATCATGAAAATAAATATCAAGCAGCCATTAATATATGGCAAAACTTACTCGCTATTGCGCCTGAAGGCAGCGACACAGCAAATGCATTGCAAGCGGCAATCGCACAAGCAAACACTAAAATCAGTCCGACCACAAAAGCGACTGACACTAATACGCCCTCCAATAGCACAGCTATGAATTTGCCTATTGGAATTACCATTAAACCTACTTTGCTCAATCAAATCAAAGATGGATCAGTGTTATTTGTTTATGCCAAAGCGGTTAATGGTCCTCCCATGCCGCTAGCAATTACTCGCTTACCTGTTTCGACATTTCCTATCAAAGTCAATTTAAGTGACGATATGACAATGGCGCCAACTCTTCACATGCATGATTACAGTTCAGTCATTGTAACCGCTCGCATTTCAGCTTCGGGCCAAGCGTTGCCACAAACCGGTGATTTAATTGGATACTCCCAGCCTCTTTCGCCGCAACATCCACCAAAAAATATTGTGATTGTCATCGACAAAAAGTTTACTCCTTCTTAATAAATCCTTAACCTCAAATCGGTTAAAATTTCACTCATAAACAATAAAATTAATAGAGAAAATTATGCAACGACCATATCCACTCGATAAGTATGAATTGGCCCTCTCACATTTAAGACAGCGCGACCACGCAAAAGCCTTAGAGATTTTTATTTCACTTGCGCAGGATCCAAGTGCCGGACTCTTGTTTCGCAACCAAGCTGCCTACATTGTAGGCGCCTTTTAT
>Ga0206987_1206_pt1 | contig 10459 bp, 12 predicted proteins | sample Alteio_BWMinCont_11_FD_153281 | JGI IMG/M metagenome (GOLD analysis project Ga0206987, IMG submission 153281) | Enriched cells from forest soil in Barre Woods Harvard Forest LTER site, Petersham, Massachusetts, United States -... | ecosystem: Environmental > Terrestrial > Soil > Temperate forest >... | reverse complement strand
AAGGCAACACTAGAACACAGGCCCATAGGCCGAATTGGATGACCCAGATGTTTTTGACTGGGTCCCTGTAAGGGCCGATAAACAGGATCGCCAAAACCAAATGAGCAAAAGCGAGCCAGTCCGTTCCGTAAGCCATGAAAGGATATTTTTGATAGGTGTCCGACAAGCCGTTCCTCACGAAACAAATCCACTTTTGTAGTCCCTCGTAATAATTAGGTGAAGCGATCTCCGGGATGCCCATCCACCGGGTCAAAAGTTCCAGTTCCCATTTCAAAGGGAAGGCCGTTAATCCGCTGACGATAAGCCCCGCGATGAATAGTAAGAGATAAAGCCTTATTCTTTTTAAATCTTGCACCGGTGAATCCAAGATTTTCTCTCCCTTATTTCCCTGTCAAAAAAACACCCATTCCTATTAAACCCATACCCATCCATTGGGCCGGATTCGGGCTTTCTCCCAGGAACCAAACTGCCGAAAAACATACTAGGATGTAGTTAATCATGGAGATGGAATTCGTTTGAAAAAGAGTGTTTTTGGATAACACGCAAACCCACAGAAGCCCTGCCAATCCCCAAGCCAGGAAAATAGACCATCCAATCCAGGAACCCAGGAGGCGCCTCAACATTTCACTTCCGGTTAACTGGTGGCCCAAAGTCATTTTAAGTGTCACATGGCCATAAATATCCGTGATAAAAAATAAAATCCATAAAATCCACGGAGCCGGAAATTTCAATAGATTTTGCATAATAAAACCTCCCGGGGACAGTTCCAGCGAATGGGCACCGAATCCGAAACACCCCGGCTCACCAAGAGGGAACATGGGCCCTCTTGAAATCTTAATCCGTTCCATTGGTAAAACCAGGCGCCCGGAAACAACCGTTCCCCCTTTTGCCAGAAGACAAACTGGCAGCCATGTAAATGTCCGGCTAATACAAGTCGGTAACCATAATCCACGGCTTTGGGGAAAACCGATGGAAAATGAGAACAAAGAATACGCGTGGCCGAATTTCCGTCATCCTTTTTTAATTTCCCCTCAATGCGAAAAGGCTTCCCGCCCAAACAAAGCGAAATGGACTTATCCTCAAGCCAGGTTCCGCCTCCGTCCAGAACGGCCTTTTTCACCTCTTTCACGCCCACCGAGTGGTCGTGGTTTCCCGACACCGAGGCAAGGGGAGCCAAGTGGGAGATATTTCGAACACAATCTCTCAAGGTCAAAATACCCTTTCGGTTGTCTACCAAGTCACCTCCGAACAAAACCAAGTCGGGTTTAGCCTGTTGAACCGTTTCCAGTATCTGGTCAATCCTTTTCACCCCATCCCGGTCGGAGAAATGAATATCGCTGATATAGAGAATCGAATAAATCGGTTCTGCCGAACTCGACAATAGAATTTTTTCCTCGCGGATAAATAAAGGCCGTGAAGAATTGATTTCCAGCGGAAGCTTTTCAAGAAAGTTCATAGTTAATTCCTTCTTGAACCCTTAATTGCCTGTACCAGACCAGTGTCGCCAGGCAACCCACACACCAGCAGCGTTTTAAACCTTTTTTAAAAAAACCGCCGAAAATCATGTAAACCGCCAGGGTTATAACCGTGAGCATCACCACCCCGGTTCCCCCGGCTTTTCTTGTTAGTCTTAAACTCGCTCCCAAGGGGTTTGAGACGCCTTCAATTGATAAGGGAAACAAAAAGACCATCTGGGCCTCCACGGCGTAAAAAACAAAAAAAGCGCCGAATGAGGCGATCCATGGGTTTGAATTAAAAAACAAGCAGGCGACAAAAAGTGAAGCCCATAAAGCAAAGCCATACTTGAAATAACCAATCTCCTCAAAGCAAGGATTTCGCTTTTGTTTTATCCCGGCTTCCATTTGTCTCAAGACCCGTTTCATCCAATGACCGCCAACTTGAAAAATATTTTGAGAAAAGATTGATTTGATTTCAGGCGGTTGAAACCGAGCCTTTTCATAAAGACTTTCCGATTCTCGAAGCAATTCCATCCCTTTAGTAAGCCATCGCATGGATCCCCCCTTTAACAAAGCACCAGTTGGACCAAGCCAGCCAAGCCAGGCCATTTCCTAAAACAAGTATCCGATGTAAAACCGTCTCATAACGCCCGCACCGCTTTCGATGAAAGATAAACTCGTCGTAACAAATCATCGCGACAGTGAAAAGAAGAACGATTAAGACAGGCAAAAGAAACCGGTTGGGATTCGAAGAAAGGGAAGCGGCCGCCATAAGTCCGAAAAGAGGGACTCCGCCCGCGCCCAAAGCCACTTTTTCATAATGTTTTTCCTTTACCCCAATCACTATTCCTTCGCGCCGATGCAGACGCCAGTCGAGGATTCCCCCAAGCGTGGCTACCGACCCGGCAAAGGCGATCACCCAAAATTCCAGGGGATATTCCGATGGCTGCTTCAACCAAAGAAACTCAGTCCGACCGCTTAAGGCCAATAACCCCGAAACAAATCCGATGCCCGGCAAGAACAGGAAAAACAAGCTCCACATAGATCCTCCCTCTCTTGGATTCACTTAGTCTTAACCTCTTATCCCTGCGTAAGCTGTTGCTCAACTCTTGAAAAAATCACCTTTTTAAAGACAAAACGGAAGGTCACGGATGCCAAGGCAATCGGGGGGGTATGGCGATAAACCAAATCTCCGTAAGCCGAAAAGCATCACCGGACTGCTCATGAAATAATTCCGCAGTGGGTCCGCTTGGGTCAAATAACGCCCAGATCCCGATCCAAAGGTTCGCCAATAAAAAATCATTCAGGCCGAACCAGATTGGACCCGCCAAGCGCTTCATAAGAAACCGCTTAAGGACCCAAGAACCAATAAGGTGCAACGATATCACCCGGCAGAAAAGACTAGTGAGTCCGACCAACAAACCGAATCCCAGCGCTCTCTCGAAGTTGAACCCGTTTCCATCAAACAAAGTGACCAAGATTCCGCAGCAAAAATAATAAGGAATTTCAAAAATCACGCTAAGAAACCAAAAGATGGGATCCCATCCGAGATTTATGACGCGATTTAAACTTTGCTTCATTTTAATTACTCCTTCTGGACGCAAGTTCTTTCAAAGCCAACCGGGTTTTTCCTTCCAGGAAAAAGGTGGTTAACCCTTTGAAAAGCGTTTGAAACCGGATCAAGGGATAGAAGCGATAGATCAAACCAAACAGAAAGCCGGCCTTTAAGCCGAGACGCCTCGATAAGATGGGGTCAATGAACCGGGCTTGGAATTGGAGAAGGCTCCAGTAACGGAAGCGTCCCAAAGCCCGGCGATAGGATTCCAAAAGTTCCCAAGTGCGAGGATTGATTTGAAGCTCCCGTACCACCATCTCGGTGCGTTGGGTTAAGTACTGGTGGTAATCGGGCGGAAAATCTTGGATTTCCATCATCCGGGAGACGGAAAGGATATCATTGAAATATTCCTCCTTTTCATCCCGGGTCATCTTGCGCAGGTGGAGATACTCATATCCCGCGATGCCGTATTCAATCAGCATGGAAAAAACCTGAAGGTAAGCCCTGTCCGAAATTTTCGTCTTGCCTTCTTCCTTCGATCTTTTTACCTCCACCTGCCGGTGCATATCCTTGATGTGCCGGGCCACCTGGGGAACGGCTTCTTCCGGCATAAAGAATAATCTCTGCTGGTACCTCAAGGTTTCCTGGAACCGGCGCAGGGGATCGGACGGAAGCTTGCCGGTATAGAAAAGCCAGTGGTTCTCCGGGTTCAAGGCGAACTCCGCCGCGGCGCCCGCATAAATGAGAAGGACATTTTCGGGCTCACCCCATATTTTGCGGGTTGTCTCACTTCCGAATAGTTGGCTCATGATTCACCTCCATAGTGACAAGCTTCTGAAAGACTTCCTCGATCGTCTCATCCAAAGTGGATGTGCCCGCCGTTAATCCAACCGTTTCAAAATCCTTAAACCATTCCCTTTGAAGCTCCTCCACCTTTTCCACTTGAAAGTAGGGAAGCCCGTTTCGTTCGGCCAAGGCCGCTAATTGCCGGGTGTTGTTGGAGTTTTTCCCGCCCACAACCACGAGGGCTTCCACTTGTGTCAGAAGCTCCTCCACCGCCTCCTGCCGCTCGCGCGTGGGGCGACAGATGGTGTCCACAAAGCGGACTTCCTTCCCAAAATTTTTACGCGCGATTTTCTGGTACATCACGTCCAAGTGGGCGGGGGAAGTAGTGGTTTGGCAAATAATGGCGATGCGGTCCGCTTCGTAGATCCTCACGTCGTCGGGTTTTTCCACAACGGCGTAATGCTCCAAATCCCCAACCAATCCTCTCACTTCCACGTGGTTTTTCCGGCCGACCACCACCAGGAAATAACCGCGCCGTTGAAAATCCTTGGCCAATTCATGGACCCGCCGCACCAGGGGACAGGTGGTATCCACCAGGGTTTTACCGGCCAACTCAAGCGCCACGCGTTCCTTGTCGCTGATACCATGGGCCGTGATAATGACTTTTTCCGTGGGTAAAACCGTGGAACGGCCCGACTCCTCCGCCATGGAAAAACCTTTTGCCTCCATCCTTCGGATCACCTCACCGTTGTGAACCAACTGGCCATAAACCGTGACTTGCTCGGGATGATCCATTGCCATCACCGTTTGAATCGCGTCCTTCACCCCAAAGCACATTCCCATCGCCTGCGCGCGAATGACTTTCATATTCTCTCCTTTCATCACAAATAACTTTGCAATGCAAAGTTAAAGAACAAAAAAAGGGTCAGGCCGGTGACCAGGCCGAATCTCCCCGTTTCTTGGAGCTTTCTTCCCTTAAAACTTTTTCCACCGAAGCGTCCTTAACAACCTTTTCCAGTTCCTCCAGATATTCCAAGAAACGCTTCCGGCCTTCCTTGCTCAAACGACAAAGGGTCTTGGGCTTTTTTCCCTCATAACCCTTCTCCACCTCAACCAATTTCTCGTCCTCAAGCACTTTCAAATGGCGGCTTAAATTCCCATCGGTAAGGGCGCAAAGTTCCTTAATGTCGTTGAAGGTCAGGCCGTCCTTGTGGGTCAGAAGGCAAGTCATGATGCCCAAGCGTGCCTTCTCGTGAATAGCCCGATCCAAGCCCTCGTAAGCGTGGCGTCCGGCATTGGCCCCCGGCGTCTTTTTACCGCTCATGATTTTTTCCTCTCAAGATTGAAATACAAGATCCCCGCGCCCGCTAAAAGCCCCAGGCTGAAGTCCAACCCCATGCCCCAAGGGGACAGGCTTTGTCCCGAGGGAACCAGGGCCAGCAGGATCACTCCGCCCAGGAAAAAGGAAAGCGCCATCCAATGGATGGCTCCGGGAAGGTAGGGCTTGGAGGCGTAAACACCCATGGCAAACAGGATGGACCAAAGACCCGGAAGGAAAATAATGAAATTTTCGTTGGTCTTGCAAACAGCGATGGTGAGGAAGGCCCCGGCTAGGAGACAGGGAAGGAATTGGCCAACCGCCAGCCGGGTTTTCTTGCGCTCCAGGGGGCTTTCATAGGCCGCGTAATGGAAAAGAATCTGGCTTATAGGAAGGAGGAAGTTTGCCAGCGCTACGGCCACCCAAAAATAAACAAAGGAAAGAGGATGCTCCAAGACCACAAAACGGGGCTGAAGGAAGGCAGCTCCCAGGGCCACCAACCCCATGGCGGCCGTCAGTATCGACCGGTAACCCCGGTATAGTTCCGAGCGTTGGACGTGGCTGTGGATTTCTTCCAGTTGTTCGAGAGCCTTATCAATTTCCATGGGGCAAACATAACGCATTTACTTTGTATTGTAAAGTACTTTTTATAATTATTTTTCGTCCGCTTTTTCCAATAATTGCTGGAAAAATTCGGAAGGCTTTTGTCCCCACCCATTCGAGTAAACAGCCTCGGCCAAGGGAATTCGGGGCAGCCAGCCCGTTGTTTGAAAGAGGGGTTTCTCGGGAAATTCCTCCACATAACCTAAACACAGGTAAGCCACTGGAACCACGTGGTCAGGGAAGTTTAAAAGCGCCCGGAGCTTTTCTGGCTCCAGGATGCTGACCCAGCCTACCCCCACGCCTTCGGCCCGAGCCGCCAGCCAAAGGTTTTGTACCGCCCCACAAGTGCTGTAGATATCCGTGTCTTTCATGGTGTTGCGGCCGATAACCGAAGGACCAAAACGTGTGCGATCGCAGGTGACACAAATATTCACCGCCGAGTCCAAAATGCCTTCCAGTTTATATGAAAGATATTTCTCCCTCTGTTCGCCTTCGAACCCTTCTGCGGCCTTAAGTCTTTCCTCGGTCACATGACCATGTATTTTGGAACGCAGTTCCTTATCCTCGATAACGATAAAATTCCAAGGTTGGCAATAGCCCACCGACCCCGCCTGATGGGCGGCTTTCAGGATGTGGGCTAATGTCTCGGACGCGAGGGGGTCGGACTTGAAAACCCGCATGTCCCTACGCCGGGCAATGGCCTCATAAACGCCCTGGCGCCACTCTTCCGGAAACCGATGGTCTTTCATGTTCTACCCCTTTGGAAAGAATTCTCCAACATCCAAAGGAATCCCCCCGCTTTGAAGCCCGGCGTCCCCACGCCTTTTTTAAAACCCTGTTACAGTGAAACCTTGGTCCCCGCGAATACCGACAAGCCGGGTGTATTGAAACCAAAAACCTCCTGATAGGACTCGTTCAACAAGTTGTCCACCCGAGCGAAGAACTTCAAATGCTCATCCAAGGTGAAAGAAGCCCTTAAATTCATCAGGAAATATTCAGGCAGGGCATTTGCCAATCCATAATCGAACCTCTCCCCCACGTAATTCACTGACATCCCGCATTCGGCTCGGCCCAGGCCGTAAACCACATCCAGTGCGGCCTTATTTTGCGGCCGACGCAGGAGCTCCTGGCCTGTTTGGGTGTCCCGTGCCCAGGTATAAGTGTAATTCACCTGACATTTCAGATTGGAGGCGGGTTGGGCGGAAAGAAAAGCTTCCCATCCGTCCGATTGGGCTTGTTTGATGTTGGTGTAATGGGAAGTCGCGTCGAAATCGATGAGATCGTTGAAATCATTGTGAAAATAAGTGGCCCCCACGGTGAGGACACTCTTGCCGAAGGATTGCTCGAATCCCGCGTCAAAACCCGTGCTGGTTTCGGGTTTCAAGGCAGGTGTGCCGTAATTGGGGTCATAAAGCTGGTAAAGAGACGGGGCCATGAAGCCAGTCCCATAGTTGGCCTTCAACTTGGTTTCCAACCCCGGGATAAAATAAGCAGCTCCCCCCTGGTAGGTGGTGTGGGTACCGAACTGGCTATGGGCATCCAAGCGCCCTCCCTCGTGGAAGAAAAACCTCTCTCCCAGGCTGGTCTGGCTCTCGACGTAAAGGCTTCCCATTTGAGTGTTGGCGTTGCTGACGGTATCGGTGGCCAAAACCCCGGAGCTATTGTTGGTGTCGGAAAGGTTCCCCCACTCCTCCGACCCTTGCAGTCCCACGACCAAAGTCTCCATTTTGGACAGGCGCAGGTTATTCTGCCAGCTGACTTGGGCTGTCTGGCCGTCGTATTGCCCCTGTTGTGAATAAGAGTTGTAGATGTTGGGGACGGCGTTGTAGACGCGGTTATCGTCGAAAAAAGAGATTCCCAAGATTTGATCCCAATCACCGTTCAACAGGGACCAGCGAGTTTGGCTCGCCGACATGAACTGTTTTTGGTCCGCGAAATAGTTTGGGTCGTCCGCCAGAAGAAAGGTATTGGGGTCATAGGCATCCAAACTGGTGTGGGATTGGGAATAACGCACTAGGAGGCTTTCCTGGACGTTGGAGGCCAAAGTGGAGGCCAGCTTGAGGGAAGTGGTGGTGTTCTGGTCGGGGTTGTTGACGACGCCGCCGCTGGCGGCGGGGTAACCCGCCGTGTCAAAACGTGAAGCCGTCAAAGAAAAGTTCCCGCTTCCATCACCACCCCTGGCCAAAAGGGTTTCCCGCAGGGTACCGTAGGAACCTCCGTCAAAGGAGAAGGAACCACCTAACGGACCCTTTCCCCCTTGAGTGATGATGTTTACCACGCCCGCCATGGCGTTGGAACCATAAAGGGCGCTTTGGGGTCCCCTTACGACCTCAATCTGCTGGATCCCGTCCACCATCAGCTGGTCTAAATAATCGTAGGAGAAGGGGGCCCCGACCGAATCATTCAAGGGAATGCCGTCCATCATCACCAGTGTGTTTTCGCTGTTGGCGCCCCGGATAAAAAGGGTGGAAATCTCGCCCGGCCCGCCGGTTTGGGCCAGGTCCAGACCAGGGACGCCCCGAAGGGCCTTCTCAACGGTGAAGGTCTGTCTTTGTTCCAGATCTTTGGCCGTGATAACCGTCATGGAATTCGCTACTTGGCTTAAGGGGGTATCCAATCGGTTGGCGGTGACCACCACTTCAGGTAAGGCCATGGCGGTTTGAGAGTTAAGAATATTAGTGGAAGATTCAACAGTAAGGGTGTTCCCAGAAGGTTCCATCAGCGGCGGGTCAGCCCACGCGGATCGATTCACTGTGAGAACAAAGACAAAAAGACCAACGAAACAAAATATCTTTTGCATAGCCCACTCCCCGAGGCCGAAAACTTCAATGGGGAACGGCAGAGGGACTTCCGGTGGGAGGACTCTCCGCTTCTTATTCCCGAAGAAGCATCAGAAAATTTCTCAAGGCCGGTCTCCTGGCTCGGGGCATCCTACCTTCCCTGCCTTCCCATCCTGATGGACAGTGGCACGAGAAGAAAACTTCGCCCCTCACAGTGGCGGGTCCGCGCCGGATTCACACCGGCTTCCCGAACACCCTGAGTTATGGGTTGGTGATACTCCTCTGGACTTAACTTGTCAACGGGAAATTATTTTCCGACTTCTCTGAAAATTTTCGAGAGATATTCAGCAAGCCCCGCCATGGTGGGGCCGGGTATCAAGAAGTCATCCCGCGTCAGGGTGTAGACGTGATTTTCCCGGACCGCCTTCAATAGAGAGAATTTTTTCCAAGATTCCCTTTCCTCCTTAAGTTGTTTCGGGTTCATCTCACTGGAAGGGATGGAATCGATAATGACATCAGGATCCCTCTTGATAAGCTGTTCCTTGGAGATAAGGGGATAAGGTTCCTTGGCGTCCGCAAGGATATTCACCCCGCCCATCAAGGTCACCATCTCATCCACGAAATTCCTCGGGCCCACCCCATAAAGCTGATCCAGGGTGCCGGGGCTGTGCCCGATCACGAAAAGGACATTCACGAGTTTGTGTTTCTTGGCCAATTCTTCAGCCTTTGCCAACCGCCGTTGAATCGCCTCTTTGCCCCGCTTGGCATCCTTTTCATGTCCAAGCTTTTTTCCCAAAACGTCGTAAGCGTTCAAAATATCCTGGACGGTCTGGCAATCCAACACCAGCAGGGGGACTTTCAATTTTTTAAGATTTTCCACCGCCTGGCCGTGAAACTGTAAGGCCAAAACCAAATCAGGCTTCAAAGAAAGGATTTTCTCGTAATTAGGATTGATCCAGCCGCCCACTTTTATTTTTGATTTGGCGGCCGGGGGAAACTTGCAAAAATCCGTCACCCCCACTAGCTGTTCTTCCGCCCCGATGTCGTAAACCATTTCGGTGAGGTTGGGCGCCATGGAAATGACCCGCTGGGGAATGGCAGGCGTGGGGGTGGATGGCTGCGCGGAAAGTTGAGAGGCCCACAGGAACATAAAAATTAAAATGACGTGCACCTTCACGAAAGAATCCTTTGCTTTATTTGGATTGGTGGAAAGCTAGTGTACAATCCACTTCATGGCTTTTCAAAACAAACCCCTTCGCATCGCCTGTTTCCTGCCGGCCGCAACGGAGATGGTATGCGCCTTAGGACTGGCTGATAACCTGGTAGGGGTCTCCCATGAATGTGACTTTCCACCCGAAGTAAAACAAAAACCCGTGGTGGTGCGTTGCGCGATGGACTTGGCTTCCCTTAATTTGGAGCAAATCGATAAAGCCGTTAGTGAAAGAGTTGGGCGGGGTGGAAGCGTTTACGCGGTGGATGAGCGGGCCATCCGTGAGGTTTCACCCAACTTGATCGTCACCCAGGATCTCTGCCAGGTTTGCGCCCCTTCGGGCAATGAGGCTACCCAAGTATTGAAATCCCTCATCCCCAAGCCCGAGATCCTCTGGCAGACCCCCCATTCTTTCGAGGACGTCTTGAAAGACTTGCTAGTCCTCGGTGAAAAAACCAACACTCTCGAAAGGGCTGAAAAGCTGGTTGAAGAGGCCAAACAGAGGGTGACTAAGGTAGTAAAAACCACCCAGAGCTTGCAACCCGCGAAAGTTTTCTTTATGGAATGGGTGGACCCGGTCTATTGCGGCGGCCATTGGGTGCCGGAGATGCTGAAGTGGGCCGGCGGCCTGGATGAAATCTCAAAACCCGGCGTGGACTCAGTGCGCATTCCCTGGGAGAAGGTACAGCTTTTCAATCCCGATGTATTGGTTATCGCTCCCTGTGGTTTTGGAACCAAGGACACCGTTAA
>Ga0206987_1204_pt1 | contig 10537 bp, 10 predicted proteins | sample Alteio_BWMinCont_11_FD_153281 | JGI IMG/M metagenome (GOLD analysis project Ga0206987, IMG submission 153281) | Enriched cells from forest soil in Barre Woods Harvard Forest LTER site, Petersham, Massachusetts, United States -... | ecosystem: Environmental > Terrestrial > Soil > Temperate forest >... | reverse complement strand
TGTTTGGTATGATTTAATTTTGCAGCGCAAGCCATCCCTAATGCAGCGCTGATCGAAGTACTGGAATGTGCCACACCAAAGGCATCATAAACACTTTCATTGCGAGTGGGAAATCCAGAAAGTCCATCTTTTTGACGAATCGATTTTAAGCGTAATTTTCTGCCGGTCAGTACTTTGTGCGCATAGGCTTGATGCCCAACATCCCAAATAATTTTGTCATGCGGTGTATCAAAGATGGCGTGCAATGCTACGGCCAGTTCTACCGTACCTAAATTTGCTCCAAAATGGCCACCAGAAATATTCAACGTTTCAATAATAAATTGACGTAGTTCATCTGCAACTTGCTGCAGTTCGGCATCGCTTAAGTTTTTTAAGTCGCTAGGAAAGGTAATTTGATCAAGTAATGCCATTTACGTTTAATCTCGTAACTTTAAAAATGGGGGTATTTTAACACAGAGAGTTGCTTTTTTTAAAAGTAACGGTATATTAGTAAATATCAGGGAGGAAAAAATATGCGATTACTGATGCTGGCGTTAATGGGAATAACTTTGTTATTACAAGGTTGTATGGATTCTCCCGACACGAATACGGCTGGGCGAAAAGGTTTTGTGGGAATCAGCGGTTGCCCGAAAGGAACCTATAATTCAAACGGCGCTTGTTTGGTACACAATGAAGATAATAAAGGCTGGTCAGGTTAGTTTTTTATCAGTAGCAAGCTGTCATTCCGAACGCAGTGAGGGATCTCCGTTTTCACTGCAATTTAAAAGCTGAGATCCTTCGCTGTCGCTCAGGATGACAGCGAAACGCTCTTAAGTTGACGCTATGAGCGAAGGCTGGAATCTCTTTTGAAACAGATTCCAGCTTTCGCTGGGATGACAGCTGGAACCTGTTTCAGGTATTCAGGACGCCATAAGTATTATTCTGCAGCGCTCGCACCAGCAGCAGATGCAGCAGCCTTGGCAAGCAATTTCTCACGTAGTTTTGCTTCGATTTCTCCGGCCATTGGAACATTATCTTTCAAATACACTTTGACATTTTCTTTACCTTGGCCAATGCGTTCGCCATTGTAGCTATACCAAGCACCCGATTTATCAATGAAATTATGTTCAACGCCTAAGTCGATAATTTCCCCTAAGCGAGAAATACCTTCTCCGTAAAGAATTTCAAAATGCGCTTCACGGAAGGGAGGCGCAACTTTATTTTTTACGACTTTAACTTTGGTTTCATTGCCCACTACTTCATCACCTTTTTTGATCGCACCGGTACGACGAATATCTAAACGCACAGAAGCATAGAATTTAAGTGCGTTACCACCCGTAGTGGTTTCTGGGTTACCAAACATCACGCCAATTTTCATACGAATTTGGTTGATGAAGATCACTAAAGTATTTGAGCGTTTGATATTGGCAGTTAATTTACGCAATGCTTGCGACATCAAGCGTGCTTGTAACCCCATATGTGAATCGCCCATTTCGCCTTCAATTTCAGCTTTAGGTGTTAAAGCAGCCACCGAGTCAATAACCACAATATCGACACCGCTAGAACGCACTAACATATCGCAAATTTCCAAGGCTTGTTCGCCGGTATCTGGTTGAGAAACTAAAAGATTTTTTACATCCACCCCCAACGCTTCTGCATAAGTGGGATCTAAGGCGTGTTCAGCGTCGATGAAAGCGGCAGTCCCGCCTTTTTTTTGGCATTCAGCAATCACTTGTAAAGTTAGGGTGGTTTTACCTGAAGATTCTGGGCCATAAATTTCAATAACACGGCCGCGAGGCAATCCGCCAATTCCTAATGCGACATCTAACGCTAGGGATCCCGTAGAAATGGCTTCGATAGGTTCGGCAACACCATCGCCAAGGCGCATAACAGAGCCTTTTCCGAAGGTTTTTTTCAATCATACTTAGTGCGGCGGATAATGCTTTAGTGCGGTCATCAGACATAACGTTCTCTCGTGTTGGTTAATTTAATGAACCATTATCTCATGGTTTTGAATTGGAAAAAACAGTTTTTGTTAAAATAAGCTCGAATGTCACAGGAAATTTTGCGATAATAGCTCAAAACTTATTGAGGTAAAGCAAATGCAACACTTTCAAGTAATTCAAACCGCATTAATTAATGGTGAATGGATTGATAGCAAAAATAAATTAGATGTGATTAATCCAGCAACTAAACAAAAAATTGGCAGTATTCCAAATTTAGGTGTTAAAGAAACACAACAAGCGATTGATGCAGCCGCCGAAGCATTTCCCATATGGTCAAAAACGCCACCAGCGACTCGAGCCAATATTCTTTTAAAATGGCATAACTTGATTTTGCAACATAAATCGCAGCTTGCTGCGTTGCTAAGTATGGAAGGTGGTAAAGCGTTGGAAGAGTCACGTGGTGAAATTGAATATGGTGCCGCATTCGTGCGCTGGTTTGCGGAAGGATGTCGACGTGTTGATGGTGATATTATTCCCTCAGATAATCCTGAAAAACGTTATCTAGTGATCAAACAACCTGTTGGTGTGGTGGGTGCGATTACTCCTTGGAATTTTCCCAATGCCATGATTACGCGCAAATGTGCGCCTGCGTTGGCTGCTGGCTGTACGGTTGTATTAAAGCCTTCCGAACTGACACCTTTTTCTGCTTTAGCGCTCGCTGAATTAGCTTTAGAAGCTGGTATTCCTAAAGGAGTATTTAATATCGTAACGGGAGATGCCGAATCGATTGGAAATACGTTGTGCGAAGATCCTCGTGTACGCAAAATTTCTTTCACCGGTTCAACACGCGTGGGTCAATTATTGATGGCACAGTGCGCTCCTACCTTGAAACGTTTATCGTTAGAGCTTGGCGGAAACGCTCCTTTCATAGTATTTGAAGACGCAAATTTGGATAAAGCAGTTAAAGATTTAATTGCATCAAGATTTCGTAATAATGGACAGACATGTGTTTGCGCCAATCGCATTTTAGTTCAAGAATCTATTTTTGAAACATTCTTATCTAAATTAGTTGACGCGGTGAAAAAATTGAAAGTGGGTTTGGCATTTAAAGATGAAAGTGTGCAATTAGGGCCACTGATTAATCAAGAGCATTTAGATAAGATGCAACGTTTAGTACAAGATGCGTTGGATAAAGGTGCGGAATGTGTGTTAGGCGGAAAGCCGCTGGATATGGGCGGATATTTTTTTGAGCCGACTATTTTGACTCAGCTAAATCCAACGATGCAAATTAGTTTTGAAGAAATTTTTGGACCGATTTTAGCCTTGTATCCTTTTCGCACAGAAGAAGAAGCGTTGCAAATAGCCAATGCCACTCATGCGGGTTTAGCCTCTTATGTGTTTACTGAAAACATGCCGCGTTTGTGGCGTATGATGGAAAATTTAGAGTACGGTATGGTTGGCGCTAACACAGGCAGCATGTCGAATGCGATCACTCCATTTGGTGGTGTCAAACATTCTGGCTTTGGCCGCGAAGGCTCAAAATATGGTATTGATGAATATATCCAACTTAAGTATTTGTGTTTGGATGTGAGTTAATAAACTTGATCATGTGCGCCAATATCAACCAGGATGATTTCATTATTTTTAATTAAAAACTCAAGTGTAATTCTATATTGAAGAGTTAATGAAATAGAATATAAAGATTTTAATTTTCCTTGTAATTGGTGCAAACGTAACGATGGATGGAATGGATTGGTTTTTAATAAAAGTAAAATTTTGTGATAAATGTTAATAAGGTCTGGATGATGCTTAAAGAATTTTTTCGCACGTTTTTCATAAGAATCGGTAAAAATAATAGAATGGCTCATGCTTTGGTGAACTTTTTGTAGAGTCTAATCTTTTAATGTATGGATGTGCTTTTTTATACTAGTATGAAATTTTTTATTTTTTATATCTTCTTGAGTTTCTAATAATGCTTGATTTAACTCTAATTCACGGATATGTTGATAATGTTGTATTTTCAATACAACATATTGTGCTTTTCCATGAACCAAAATAATAACTTCGGATTCTGATTTTAAATTTTCTTCAAGCGCAGTAACGCCACGGGTTTTCAGTTCATTCGCAGAAATAGTATTCATGAGTATTAAATATAGTGTTAAATATAGTACTAATTGTAGCACTATAAAAACAAATTGTAAAGAGAAAGAATCATAATTCTATAAAATATTTTAAAGCTTCGAATCCAGACAAATCCGGCCATTTACGCTGTGAATTTATCCAAAAACGAAAATAAAAGCGCATGCATTGGTACAAAATCAGCATGCATAAATTTTTGAGAATCTTGCACATAAGGAAGGTTTTTGCTCACTTCAAGTTCTTCTTGGCTATGCGCGGCTAACTCTTCGATAGAGCCCTTGGTAAATTCCATATGACATTGAAATCCATACACATGATTATCATAACGAATAATTTGGCGTGGGCAGCCTTCACTATAGGCCAGAATACTGGCAGTTTCAGGAACGCCAGGCATATCGCCGTGCCAATGACAGACAGAAAATTCAGCAGGAAAATCTGCAAAAAAAGGATCGGCTTTTCCTTCATCATTTAATGCAATAGGAAAAATACCAATCTCTTTATTGGGACTCCTTTCACAGGGTGCGCCGTAGGCTTCGCCAATCAGTTGTGCGCCTAAACATACGCCCAACACTAATTTTTTTGCCGCAATCGCTTGCTGAATAATTTTAATTTCAGCGGGCGCATTAAAATGCGGGCATTCTTGTAGCGTCGTTGTTGTAGATTGTGGGCCGCCCATAATGACGAGACAATCAAAGTTTTCCACAGAGGGTAAGGCCTCATGTAAATAAACGTGTGAAAAACTGATGGTATGATTATGTCGGGCCGCCCAAGTTTCAATAGCTTGAGGTTGTTCAAATTTTTCGTGAGTAATAAAGTGAATGCGCATAAAAAATATCTACTTTAAAAACTCATTAAAAATTTAATTAGCCATTGCTGCCATTGAGCCAGACATACCAGCCATACCAGTATTGCCAGCCATTCCATTATTAGCCGGTACAGGTGGAATCACTGGCTGTACAGGTTGAATTGGGCTCACAGGTGGAGTAAAAGGTTGTGGCTTTACAGGTGGAATAATTGGCGCACTATGAATGACGGGATTTGCAGGCGCCATGGGTTGCGCAGGCACGTAAGGTGTTGGAGGTTGCATTGGTTGAATAGGAACAACACTCGGCTGAACGGGTTGTGGTACAGGATTTTGTCCCTGCACATTGGTCATGGGTGTACTCGTTTGAGGTAAATCACTATCGGGAAGCATATTTACGGTACATCCTGCTATTAAAACAGTCGAAAGCAACAAAACACTTTTTTTAATTATCATAAAGTTCCTAGAAAAAGTTAAATTAATCAACGACGTACATTATACACTATTTGCAATGCTTACCCCAAATTTTTTTGCAAAATAGGGTCGCGCAAGCTATCGTCAAAAATTACTTTTCAGGTTGATTATCTAAAACTCGTTTCACTTTTTTGATTTTGCCATCAACAAGATTACGTTTAATTGGTTTCAAATGATCAATATATAACTTACCATTTAAATGATCGATTTCGTGCATAAAATTTTTTGCAAGATAACCGGTGCGGATAATATCAAAAGAATTACCTTTACGATCAAAAGCGCGCATATGTGTTTTAGCAGGGCGAACCACTTTTGCGCCAATATAATCAGGATAAACTGACATACAACCTTCATCTTCAAAAACCTCGCCCTCAGTCGCAACAATTTCAGGATTGATTGCAACCGTTGCTATTGGCGGCGTACTTTTTTCTTCATCAAAATCGTAAAATACAAAAATACGATAAGGATCGATAATATCTAATTGTGTGGCGGCTAAACCCCCGCAATGTTCAGTGTTATTAAGTGTTTCGAGCATATCATCAATCATTTGTTGCGCACGCGTTTCAGTAAAATCTTGAAGTGGTTTAGCGACCGTACGTAAACGAGGATCTGGATAGTCAAGAATACGTAAAACTGCCATTTAAATTGCTCCGTGACATTGTTTGAATTTTTTACCTGAACCGCAAGGGCAGGCGTCATTACGACCAACTTTTTGACCTTCAGCAGATTTTGCAAATGGAATAACTCTTGCACCTTCCGCTTGGGAAGCGGGTATGGGTTGAATGTTATTTTCAGAGAATTCGCCGATACTTTGATGTTGAAAACTCACATCATGCACGACGCTTGCTTCACGGCGTTGCGCTTCAAGTCTATCAACATCTTCTTGGCTTTGCAGCCTCACATTTGCCAAGACACGAATAACTTCAGCTTTGATACTTTCTAACATCGAAGCAAACAGAGTGAAAGATTCGCGTTTATATTCTTGTTTGGGATTTTTTTGTGCATAACCGCGCCAGTGAATACCTTGACGTAAATGATCCATTGCTGCAAGGTGTTCACGCCAATCGTTATCCATGACTTGTAACAAAATAGATTTTTCAAATTGTCGCATGACTTCAGCACCTGCCTCAGCTTCTTTAGCAGCATAAGCGTCAGCAAGCATTTTTTCTACGCGTTCACGTAAGTGTTCTTCATCTAAATTGGGTTCTTCATCCAGCCACGCTTTTAATGGGACATTAATATCAAAAAGATCGCGCAAGGTATTTTCTAATTCTGTAATACGCCATTGATCTTCTAAGCTGTTGCGTGGAATATATTCATCAATGAGATGGTTAATGACGTCATGTCGAAAAGATTTGATTGTTTCAGAAATATCATTTTCGGCCATTAATTCGCTACGTTTTGCATAAATAACGCGACGTTGATCATTCGCCACATCATCAAATTCTAATAATTGTTTGCGCATGTCAAAGTTGCGACCTTCAACTTTGCGTTGCGCTTTTTCGATCGCGCGCGAAACCATACCATGCTCAATGGATTCACCTTCTTTCATACCCAAACGTTGCATTGCAGTTTTTAACCAATCCCCCGCAAAAATACGCATGAGATTATCTTCAAGTGCAAGATAAAATTGAGTTTGACCAGGATCGCCTTGACGACCCGCGCGGCCACGTAATTGATTGTCGATACGCCGAGATTCATGTCGTTCGGTACCGATAATATGTAAGCCACCTGCATCAATAACGGCGTCGTGGCGTTTTTGCCATGCAGCATGTACAGCATCAATTTGTTCTTGTGTTGGATTTTCCAGTGCATTGATTTCTGCTTTTGGATTACCACCTAAGACAATATCCGTTCCTCGACCAGCCATGTTGGTAGCAATTGTAATGGCTCCAGGACGGCCAGCCTCTGCAATAATTTGTGCTTCTTTTTCATGGAATTTTGCATTTAAGACTTGATGCGAAATTTTAGCTTGATTCAGAAGATTGGATAATAATTCTGAGCTTTCGATCGAAGCCGTACCAACTAAAACCGGAACTTGTTTTTCACGATATTCTTTGATCGCTTCCAAAATAGCCAAATATTTTTCGCGTTGCGTTAAATAAATTTTATCGGTCAAATCTTTACGCACTAATGTTTTGTTAGTGGGAATCACAATAACTTCTAAACCGTAAATTTGCTGGAATTCATAAGCTTCGGTATCGGCGGTGCCTGTCATGCCGGCAAGTTTGTTGTATAAGCGGAAATAATTTTGGAAGGTGATAGAAGCCAATGTTTGATTTTCATTTTGAATATTCATACCTTCTTTGGCTTCGACGGCTTGATGCAAACCTTCTGACCAACGGCGTCCAGGCATGGTACGTCCAGTATGCTCATCGACAATCACAATCTCATTATTTTGAATGATGTAATCAACATCTTTTTGGAAAAAACTATGTGCACGAAGACCCGCATAAATATGATGCATCAAACGAATGTTCGAGGGAGCATATAAGCTTTCTCCAGCGCCCAACAAACCTTCTTTTTCTAAAAGCTGTTCAACTTTTTCGTGACCTTCTTCGGTCAGCGAGATTTGGCGCGCTTTTTCATCAACGCTGAAATCTCCTGGGCCATCTTTTTCTTGTTGGCGAACCAGCTGAGGAATTAATTTATCAATTCGAATGTAAAGCTCTGAGCTATCTTCAGCGGTGCCAGAAATAATCAAAGGAGTACGAGCTTCGTCAATTAAGATGGAATCCACTTCGTCGACTATGGCGAAATTTAATTCGCGTTGCACGCGATCATCAAGGCTAAACGCCATATTGTCGCGCAAATAATCAAAGCCAAATTCGTTGTTGGTGCCATAAGTAATATCGGCAGCATAAGCTTCTTTCTTTTCGCTATGCTGCATTTGCGATAAGTTAATGCCAACCGTGAGGCCGAGAAAATTATAGATAGGTTGCATCCATTGCGCATCACGTTTGGCCAAGTAATCGTTGACAGTGACGATATGCACACCCTTATCGCTCATTGCATTGAGATAGGCAGCAAGCGTTGCCATCAAAGTTTTACCTTCACCCGTGCGCATTTCTGCAATTTTGCCGTGGTGTAAAACCATTCCGCCAATTAATTGCACATCAAAGTGACGTAAACCCAAAGTTCGTCGACTCGCTTCGCGGACTGTCGCAAAGGCTTCAGGTAATAGCTTATCGAGTGATTCACCTTGCTGATAACGTTGTTTGAATTCAGCGGTTTTAGCTTTTAATTCTGAATCAGATAGCTTTTGCCAGTTTGGCTCTAGCGCGTTAATTTTTGCAACTACTTTGCGCATGTCTTTCAAAACGCGCTCGTTACGAGAACCTACAATTTTACGAATCAATTTTAATGGCATAGCGGATCTATCGTTATTTGGGTTTCAACATAAAACCAATATTATATCTTATTTATATGGGGATGGGGGTGAGAAATACAAGATTAAGGTATAATCTTCATAATACTTTTAGATCAGCAAAATTAATGAATCTCATCGACCGATACTTAGGCAAAACTATAATTCATACGATTGCGATTGTATTGTTTGCGATGGCGGGAATCGAAGTGTTTATCATGATGATTGCCGAGTTGGGGAATATTGGTCATGGCCAATATAATATATTGTCAGCATTTTTTTATGTTCTATTAAATTTACCCGATGAAGTTTATCAATTGTTTCCTATGGCAGGATTGGTGGGCATGTTGATGGCATTTGGATTGCTTGCCAGCCATAGTGAATTGATTATTTTGCAAAGTGCGGGAATGTCACCCTTAAAAATTACGTTATCTGCTTTAAAAACTATTATTATCTTATTGATTTTAGTGAGTTTGATAGGTGAGGTAGTGGCGCCAGAAGCCAGCCAATACGCCAATAATATGAAGCTTAAGTTGATGAATTATAATAATGGCGATCTTTTGGCGCAAGATGTTTGGTTACGTGCTAAAACCGATTATCTGCATGTGCAAACGATGGATAGACAAAATGTATTATATGGCGTGACCTGGTATCATTTTGATAATCAGGACAACTTGCTGCAAGCGAGTGTGGCGCAGCAAGCCACCTATAATAATAATCAGTGGTTGGGATCAAATGTGCAGCAAACGACTTTTACTTCAATGGCAACGACCTCTTCGCAGGCGAAACAATTAGTTTTACCCTTTACAATCCCGCCCAATATCTTATTAAATAACACGCAAAGCCCCAATGATCTTTCTTTGCGAGCCTTACATAAATCATTGAAATTTGGCGAAGGATTGACGTCGGGCAGTCAGGCTGTGCAGTTGGCTTTCTGGAAACGTTTGATACAGCCGATTTCTTCATTGGTGATGATGTTATTGGCCATTCCATTTATTTTTGGTCCATTGCGAAATGCGGCTAACAGCTTGCGTTTGGTGATCGGTATTATTGTAGGATTTTGTTTTTATTACAGCAATCAATTTTTTGGACCTTTAGTGCTTATCTTTCATTGGCCACCTTTATTGGGGGCATTGCTGCCTAGTGTTTGTTTTGGTGTAATAGGGATCGCACTGCTGCGTATAAAGCGTTAATTATTTGTTAAGAATTAAATTGTACTATTAACCAAATTAAATTTATTTTAGCTTTTTTCAATATCAATAAAAATTAAAGAGGCCTATAATGCCAGATCAATTAGACTATCAAAAAGAATTTTTAGAATACAAAAAGGCTCTTCAACAGTCACCTAGAGACGCGGATATCTCAACTCTGAACAGGGTTGGAATGTATCATCAAATAACCGCAGAGGATAAAGATGTTGAATATGCGGTGGCGTATCATTTGATTTTACGAATTGAGGAGAAGTCTCGAAAGTTGGGCGATTTTAAATCACGCGATCAACGTTGGTCATCCGGAGATGCCAAGTTTAAACCTGACATAATAAACTATCAAATGTACTTAATTTCAGCGATAGAGTTGTTAGCCTATTATGATTTTAATAAAGATAGTAAGATTCGCGAAGAACTTATTACGAAAATACAAAGTGAAGTAGGCTTTTATCCTGTTATTCACGCACTTAGTCAATCTTTAGAGGGTATTTTCAAACAGAAAAACTTCACATTCTATTCCCCTCTTGTCATTGCAAATAAGCTTTTTGAACTTTCGAAGCACACCACACTAGTACCCAATTATGACTTGTATGCTTATTTGAAGTCCACACATACTCCGTCA
>Ga0206987_1203_pt1 | contig 10594 bp, 5 predicted proteins | sample Alteio_BWMinCont_11_FD_153281 | JGI IMG/M metagenome (GOLD analysis project Ga0206987, IMG submission 153281) | Enriched cells from forest soil in Barre Woods Harvard Forest LTER site, Petersham, Massachusetts, United States -... | ecosystem: Environmental > Terrestrial > Soil > Temperate forest >... | reverse complement strand
ATGGTAGCGCATCACCCTATATAAATAATTACACTAATACAGAGACGGAGCCCCAAGTGCATCTTCCATTTAGTTCGGTTGGAGCCAATGCGGGTATTCTGATTTCCATAGGTAAGTCCGGAGCTGCCTCCAAGCCTGCTGCCACCGATGCAAAACCAGCTGCTACGCCCGCACCGGCTAAATAGAGACAATTGTTTTATCATTATACCCAAAAGCCATTAGCTGTTCAATGACTTTTGAGATAACTTATTACAGAATGCTATGCTGTAGCCAGTAAAATTGCAAAAGTGTAACATATAGTAACCTAAGTGGCGGAACAAATGAGGATTATAGTTTGGGCATTGTTCTGGATGATTCTGATAATGTTTATATAGATGGCTATACACTAAGCACCTCTGGAATAGCTACCAAAGGGGCTTATCAGACCACTTGGGTTGGTGATTACGATGTTTTTGCAGCTAAATTTAATTCCGCAGGGTCTAAGCTGCTATGGGGCACTTATTATGGGGGAAGAGATGGTGATTTCGCCTGGGACATAAAGATTGACCATACCCGTAATATATATATTACCGGATGGACAAACAGTGCTTCAGGGATAGCTACGGCCGGGGCTTATCAAACAATTGGTGATTCTGTTACCGGCGATGCTTTTGTAGCCAAGTTTAATTCCACAGGCACTATGCTCCTTTGGGGTACTTATTATGGAGGAACGGCAGGGACTATAAGTTATGCTATTGCCTTGGACGATTCGGGTAATGCCTATATCACCGGACGTACTATTTGTGCTTCAGGTATAGCTACGCCCGGGGCTTACCAAACGGTATATGGCACTAATGAAGATGCCTTTGTTGCTAAGTTTGATTCTTCAGGCTCGAAACTGATGTGGGGCACTTATTATGGAGGAACAGGAGACGATTTTGGTGAAGGCATAATCATAGATGATTCTAACAATGTTTATATTACAGGAGCAACTTCCAGTTCTTCCGGTATAGCCACTCTTAAAGCTTATCAGACATCTTATGGCGGAGGTAGCGGAAATGCCTTTGTTGCCAAGTTTAACCCCATCGGCTCGAAACTGATGTGGGGCACTTATTATGGAGGAACAGTTGATGATGGGGGATATCAGATGGCCTTAGATGATTCTAACAATGTTTATGTTGTTGGAGGAGCACAAAGTACTACAGGCATAGCTACACCAGGAGCTTATCAAACTGTTTTTGGTGGCTACGAAGATGCCTTTATAGCCAAATTTAATTCCACGGGCTCAAAACTCTTTTGGGGCACTTATTATGGAGGAACATCTTTTGATGTTAGTACCGGCATTGCATTGGATGATTCTACCAATATCTATATTACCGGCTATACTAGGAGTACCTCAGCAATAGCCACCCCTGGTGCTTACCAGGCAATTTATGGAGGAGGGCAATTCAATGTTTTTGTTTCTAAATTTAACTCCACTGGCTCGAAACTGATGTGGGGTACTTATTATGGAGGAACAGGCACAGATGGAAGTTTTGGTATTGCCCTTGATAGCGCTGCCAACATTTTTATTGCGGGGCAATCATCGAGCTATTCGGTAATGGCCACCCCTGGCGCTTATCAAACCACTTGTGATACAGTTCATGGAGATGCCCTACTGGCAGAATTTAGTAATAAGCCGGCTCCCATAACTATCTTTACAGAAAATGTTACAGCTCCCTTATGTAACGGAGGAACAGGGAGCGCCACTATTACTCCCTGGGGAGGAGTATCATCCTATACTTATTCATGGACCCCTTCCGGTGGAACTAATGCCACAGGCACCGGACTAAGTGCAGGAACATATACGATAACTGTAACGGATAAAGCCAATAAATCAGCCACTGCAAGTGTTACCATAACTCAGCCAGCATTACTCAAGGCAACCATAGGAACGCCTACTAACATCTTATGTAATGGTGGTACCAGCACCATGACGGCAAAGGCAAGTGGCGGCATATCGCCCTATATATATTTGTGGACTCCCTCGGGTGAAACGAATGCGACAGCCACCGGTCTTAAGGCCGGCAGCTATAAAATAACGGTTACAGACTCTAATGGGTGTACCGCAACAGCCAGTGTTGTAATTACTCAACCTACCGTTGTAACAGCTACCATGGGAACACCCAATAATCCACTATGTAATGGAGGTGTGGGTAATGTAACTGTAACCGCAGGAGGAGGAATATCCCCCTATGTTTATTTATGGTCCCCTTCAGGAGGTACGAATGCTACTGGCACAGGGCTTACGGCAGGGCTTTACATGGTAACGATTACAGACCTTAACAATTGCTCGGTAACTGCGAGCGTTGCTATAACTCAACCATCCGTTTTAACGGCTACTATGGGACCACCCACTAATATTCTATGTAATGGAGGCACAGGTAGTGCTACCGTATCAGCAAAGGGAGGAACAGCTCCCTATGTTTACTCTTGGTCTCCTTCAGGCGGCACGAATGCAATGGGCACAGGGCTTACAGCAGGCACCTATGTAGTAACTATTACAGATATTAACAGTTGTACGGCAACAGCAAGTACAATAATTGCGGAACCGGCAATCTTAATGGCTACTATGGGGGCACCTAACAATATCCTATGTAATGGAGGCACAGGCAGTGCAACCGTATCGGCGAGCGGAGGCACAGCGCCGTATGTTTATTCATGGACTCCTTCGGGGGGCAGCAATGCTATGGGTACAGGGCTAACCCCAGGAACTTATACAGTAACTGTTCACGATAATAATGATTGCAGTGCTACTGCTTCTGTTATGATAACTCAGCCAACTGCTATGGTTATTATAAAAGACTCCGTAAATGTAGATGGTGCCGGAGACTGCAATGGCGAAGCATCTGTAAACGTAAACGGCGGAACAGCGCCATATTTCTATAATTGGAGCCCTGGTGGTGGAACAAACGATACCATCAATGCAAAATGTGCAGGTCAATATTGTTGCACAATTACGGATAATAATGGGTGCAAACAAAATGTTTGCATAACCATATTAAACACCACAGGCATAAGTGAGGTAAAAGGAGAAGGTGAAATGGTGAAAGTTTACCCCAACCCAAGCGATGGAGTGTTCACATTCCAGTCGTCAGTGGTTAGTGGTCAGTCATCAGTTGAAGTGTATAATATTCTTGGTGAAAAAATATATTCTCAATTATCCACTCTCAACTCTCCATTTTCAATTAATTTAAGCAATCAACCCAACGGAATTTATCTATATCGAGTAATTACTGAAACTGGCAATTTGATTGGGGAGGGGAAAATGGTGATTCAGAAATAAAAAATAATTTATTTTTTGCTTATACCTTATAGCTCATATCTTATATCTATTTTCTGGGATGAAAACGAAGTATAGCATCGCGCAAATATTCTCGGTCAATATGAGTGTAAATCTCGGTAGTAGTAATGCTGGAATGGCCAAGCATTTCCTGCACGGCACGCAGGTCAGCGCCACCTTCTACCAAGTGTGTGGCAAATGAATGGCGAAATGTATGAGGACTAATATGCTTGTTCAACCCGGCTTTCTTTTTCAATTGCTGTATAATGATAAATACCATTTCACGCGACATGCTATGGCCGCGCCTGTTGAGGAACACAATATCTTCCATCTCTTTTTGCACGGGAATATGAGGACGCACTTCTTCCAAATAAATGCTTATATATTTTTTAGCCGATTGTCCCAATGGTACCAGGCGTTGCTTATTTCCTTTACCGGTAACACGCACAAATTCTTCTTCAAAAATAATATCCGAAATTTTCAGCGTAACCAATTCGGTAACGCGCAAGCCGCAACAGTAAAGCGTTTCAAGCATGGCCTTGTTGCGCTGCCCTTCAGGTGTGCTCAAATCAATCGCGTTGATGAGCATATCAATTTCTTCAATATTAAGCACCTCGGGCAGCTTTTGAGGCAGGCGGGGCAGTTCGAGCAGGTCGGCCGGACTTTGCTTAATCATATCCTCCATCAACAGGTATTTGTAAAAAGCGCGTATACCCGATATCATGCGGGCCTGGCTGCGCGCACCTATGCCCAGATCAATAATAAATGCAAGAAACTCCTGCAACTGGTTGAAGGCTACATTTTCGGGAGCGACAGATATATTTTTTATTTCAAAAAAATGCTGAAGGTTTGTTATATCATGTAAATAGGCTTCAACACTGTTCTTTGGCAATGATTTTTCGAGCATCAGATAACCCTTGAATCCTTTTATGGAGGAATGCCAGTCCATGGTCAGGAAAAATCAGACTGGTTGAGTTGGGAGAAATATACTTTACGTTGGATAAAATATTTCTTTACGATACTCCGCTTGTAGACACAGGTAATGGGCTTCAATTCCATATTTTTCAAGTCCTTTCTTTTCTTCAGCGTGTGTGGCAGGCTCATGTAAAAATCCCAATGTCCTTTTATAATGGCCATGGTATCTTTTCGGTTGCCCATCAATAAAAATCGCAATCCTGCGATGCCATCAAGCACCATGCGGACAAATATTTTCCATGCCAGTGTACCCGATGGATGATTCTTGCAAAGTATAATTAAGTTGTTGCGGAAATTCAAATAAGTTTTAAACGGATTTGATTTAGGCAGTGCGCCACCTCCATAGTGCATCACTTCTGACGCTGAACAGAACATGACCTTATATCCGCGTAGTTTCATGCGCCAGCAGAGATCAATTTCTTCCTGGTGTGAAAACAGGTCCTCGTCAAACCCTCCCAGTTGATGATATAAATCCGCACGGATAAATAGACAAGCGCCGGTGGCCCAAAAAATCTCTTTTTCGCCGTCGTATTGTTTTTCGTCTTTTTCAATGGTGTCGAAAATACGGCCACGGCAAAAGGGATAACCGTAAACATCAATAAAACCGCCTGCTGCACCGGCATATTCAAAACTGCCCGGATTGGTGAACGACTTTATTTTAGGTTGAACAGCCCCAATGGCAGGGTCCTTATCCATCATATTGATGATGGGCTCAATCCAGCCGGGAGTAACTTCCACATCCGAATTTAGCAATATGTAGTATTCAGCTTTTATTTGCCCCAGCGAGGCATTGTAGCCATAAGCAAAGCCTCCGTTACGCGGGTTGGTTACAATGTGTACATCCGGGAAATTTTGTTGCATGAACGCCACCGAATCGTCTGTGGAAGCATTATCGGCCACATAAATATCGGCCATATTGCCTGTATGACGGCATACACCGGGCAAAAAATCTTCAAGGAATTTCTTTCCGTTCCAGTTTAAAATTATTACTGCCACACGGCTCTTTTCTTTCACGCTATGCTGCTGTAATAAAATTAATGCGGGTTATTAAATTCATCATTCACATCTTCACCCATCTGATCCTGCACTGTTTCATTATCGAGGTTCGCGGGCAACCCTGTGCCTACGGTGCTGTAGAGGGCCGATTGCCATTGCGGATTATGTATTTCGCCTGTTGCTGTAGAGTGGAGCAATACATAATTGTTGGTTTCAACAGCGGTGCTGTAGAATACGAATTTTACGTCGGTCTGTCCGTCGGACAGTTTGTAATATTCCCAAATTTCATGCGGATAGGTAACGGGGTTCATCTTCTCCACAGCGCGTATATTAGGTGGGCCATATTGCAGGTATATTCTTCCCCGGTCGGTCCGATAGCCTTTTATATCATGCATGTTAAAACTGTGATCCACCTTTATCACCTGGGCCAGGTATTTATGCCATGCATCAAGCGGGTGGAGGGAGTCGCGCGAAACCCAGAAGTAATAGAAAAAACGTTTTAATTCGGGCATGCTTACCCAGCCAAGGCTGTCATTGCTTACATAAGGCCGCTCATCATTTTGTGATATAGGGGCCAGGCATCGTATACATTCTTCCAGTGTATCGCGGTTGGCCATATAGGGTTCAAACCCGATGGGAACATTGGTAGATTTTACATCCGGATTATACTTGGTAAAACTATATTTCCGTCTGGCCAATATATGATTGTTGGCATCGACTACCGAAACCGATAAGTAATACTTGCCGGTAGCCAGGTTGCCTATAGGAACCTTAGCCATAAATGGAACAACGGTATCGGCATCTAATTGTGCAGAGCTGCTGTAGTTTTGGGCACCAAGCGAAAAATCCCCATCATTTTCAATTGCATATTTCACGGTGAATTTTTCATGGGGAACTACCTTATGGGTGTTGTATATCTCAAAATAAAAGGAAAGCTTGGTAACGTTTGCAGGATAGTTGGCAAATACATACGGCACCATGGTGTATCCGCATTTGTTAAAAGGACCCGAGGCATTGGAAGGAGTATAGGAACTCATAAATTCGGCATCAGAAATGCTTACCGTATCGCGGGGATAACCTACCCTTACGGCCTGGTTTCCTCCATTTACTTTATGTGTTGCATCATTAGGGTCATCAATGGTATAGTTCATCGTATAAATTCCTTTTGGGAGCCAGAAACGATGCACATCAATAAAATCGGGTTTACTTATAGAATCACTTACCTCAGGACTCAACAGGTTGAAGCTGGCTGATGCTACAGTACTGTCTTTCCGTTTGAATGACAGTGTTACGTGTGCTTTTGCAACATATTTACCTTGTCCGGTTTTTACAAATTTCATAGAATTGCCTACCACAATCAGGTAGGTTTCAAAATAGTTCTGCCCGTTTGGTGTGCTAAAGCAGGCAAAATTAAGATAGCCCGCAGGACCATCGGCCAATGCAGGCAGGCTGCATCCCAATGTGATAAACAGAAATACTATTTTAATGTACAGGCGCATAATAATCACAAAGTTAGGAAAAATAGTTGTGGATTAGGAATGAATTATAAGTTATGAGTTATGAATTAGGACCATACAGGACTAAAAAATAGAGGGAAATACGTCCAAACCAATAATGTAATAAAAGGATTATAATTCATAACTACCAAGGAGTTTTTTACTTTTGCAGGTATAAATAAAATGATATGAAAAAGATTGCCATGATAACGGGTGCCACAGCAGGGTTTGGCGAAGCTACCGCACACGAATTTGCAAAAAACGGGTACGATGTAATTATTACCGGTCGCAGGCTGGAAAGGCTCAACGCTCTGGCCGCCGAACTGAAAAAGCAATATGGCACTGAAGCCCACATCCTCAATTTTGATGTGCGCAACTATGCGGAAACAGAAAAGAATATTCAAAGTCTACCGGAAAAATGGCAAAATATAGATGTGTTGGTGAATAACGCCGGGCTTGCCAGTGGCTTGTCGCGCATACAGGAAGGAAATATTGAAGACTGGGATAAAATGATTGATACCAATGTAAAAGGGATGCTTTATGTTACCCGTTGCATAGCCCCCGTGATGATAAAGAATAAAAAAGGACACATCATTAATATTGGCTCTACAGCGGGCAAGGAAGCTTACCTGAATGGCAACGTATATTGCGCCACCAAATTTGCCGTAGATGCCCTTACCCGGTCTATGCGCATAGATATGCTGCCGCATGGCATACGGGTTACCAGCGTGTGCCCCGGCATGGCGGAAACTGAGTTCTCTGTTGTGCGTTTTCATGGAGATGCTGACAGAGCCAAGAATGTATATAAAGGCATGCAACCCCTCACTGCCGCCGACATTGCTGATGTTATTTATTATGTAGCCTCGCGCCCGGCACATGTAAATGTGAGCGATATTGTGGTAACACCTCTTGCACAAGCCACCATTAATTATATTGAGAGAAAGGAAAGTTAGTGGCTAAGAGATGAGCGAAAAATTTGTCTTTACTTTTATCACTCATCTCTCATAATTCAGCCTTGCTTATGTTACTATATGTTACACTTTTGCAAGTTTAATAGGATGTAAAATACTGATAATCAACAGTATTTTATTTTATGCATTTTAACCCCTCGCAAATGCCTGGCAAATGCCACGCAAAAACAGTCATTGACTTTGGGAGAGGCTGATAAATTTTTTATACTTATTAATATTTTGTTACATTTGTATTTACAAACCATAAAAAGGATAAAATTATAGCATAAACAAAAACGAATAGACATACGGCGTTATCTGATACTTTGAAGAAAAAAATCGCTAAATTTTAAACACATCAAAGATAAGAATAATGCCTGCGCTCAACGGCGTGAGCTTTTCTTATTTGTTATGTGGGCATTTAGCGATGCCTCAAGTACGGTAAGGTAAATGTCTCACGCCGGATTACTAAAGAAGTGGTTTCTTGGGGAGATTGGAAGCTTAATAAATAAAACCCAAATATCATGAAAAGATTCTCGTTACTCTTTCTGGCATTCCTGTTAACAGGAATAATTCACGCACAATCGCTTGCTGTTTCGGCGAGCGTAATTCAAAATGTAAGTTGTTATGGTGGAAACAATGGTGTCGCGACTTGCTCGCCCACAGGCGGAACTGCACCCTACACCTACCTATGGCTGCCTGCGGGGCAGACTAACCAAACTATTGCTACCTTAACGGCTGCTACTTATACGGTACATGTCACGGACCATGTGGGCAACACTGCGTCGGCTTCGGCAACCATAACTCAACCGAGTTCATTAGGTCTTACGGCATCGGCAAAGGCATCAGCTATTTGCCCGGGTAGTAGCGATTCGCTATTTTCCAGTGGAAGTGGTGGAACTATTCCATATAGTTACGCGTGGAACGGCCCAATAGCAGATATAAGCTGCCCCACCTGTCAAAATACCAATGCCTATCCTTATGGTGCAGCGTATGTGGTAACAGCAGTTAACGATGCCAATGGATGTACGGCAAGTGCCTCTGTATCAATAACTTTACACCCATTTCCATACGTAACCATTGAAGGGCCTCTTTCCCCGGTTACAACTTACAGTAACGATACATTGATAGCCCTTTCCCCCGGTGCATCGTCTTATTTATGGAGCAATTCGGCGACTACCAGCGCCATTATTGTATCGCCTGCCGTAAGTACCACATATAGTGTTACCACAACCAACACCTACGGGTGCTACGATACGGCCCATTATACGGTAACACCAAACACAAGTGGTAATGGGAAAACGAGTGGCACGGCTATATCAGTTTCTCCAAACACTAATCTAACAACCATTTCGTATAGTAGTTTGGATAGCGTAGTTTGGTTTTCTTTTATCCCCACCGATTCCAATAACCAGATAATTGCAAATTCTGGATTTTTGGGGATGCCTGTTCCTCATGTACACAGGTTGACATTATATAATAGTTCGCTTGGTATGATTGTAGATGAACCCATGCCCGATATTGTTGGGGCCAGTCAAATCAGAATAGATATATCCCATCTACATCCGGGTAGCACTTATTACGTGCGTGCCGCACGCACACCGGCACATGCCAATATGGCCGGTTGCAATCCGTCAGCGGCGGGAGTATGCAATTCAACCCAGCGTTGGGATTTTCAAATGTGCTTTCGCACCGTGCCCGTATTTGTGCCAAACGATTCAGGTTCCGAAGCCCCTTCTGTAATGCAGTTATATTATGAAGACAGGGGACAAATTTCCGATTTGAATGACATTCCCCGCTTCGATGTAAAAGCCTATACCAATTTTGCCTGTCCGGCTGTATATGCTTCCGATTCGGCTTTGTCTTTTGTTTATGGCAGTAAAGATTCCATGCAACGGGTAGATATGGAATTGACAGGAACGTATGTACAACCTGCTCAACCTGTGTTTAAGACACAAGAAGATTCTAATGCCGGATATTTGAATTACTTCAAAGAATTTATTGAAAATGGGGTGCCAAAAGTAGAAGGCTATTCAAGATTGGTGTATAAAAATGTATACCCGAATGTAGATATGCAGGTATCGAGCAATAACGACGGAACCAAACTCTATTTTATATGTGCTCCTGCTGCCGGAGGCAGCCCCGGTGGCAATCCTTCGGAAATTGAATTACAATTTAACGGAGCTAATTCAGTAAGCGTTACAGGTAGTGGAGGCTTAAATGTAAACACCCAATTTGGAACCCTGAATTTTGCACCCGGCACGGCCTATACCGATTCGGCGGGAATTATTAAACCTAAAAGCTGGCAACCTTATTTTGTAGCGGTTAATTCAAATACCGTTAAGTTTAATACAGGTTCTTATAATACTGCCGAGCCATTAGTAATACGTGTTGACAGGGGGCATCAAGCGCCCGGTACCTACTCTCCCCAACAAAATTTAAATTGGAGTACCTATTACGGTGGAACCAATAATGGTAACACAGGTCTATTTAGAGGCGTAACTACTGATAATTCTGGTAATATAGATGCGGTGGGATATACCAATGCCCAGCATTTTCCCGTTAAACGAAATTTTGTTCAATTCAACGGATATCATGGAGATACAGATGCCATAATTGTAAAATTTAATGGAGCGACTGATAGCGTACAATGGTCAACATATTATGGAGGACGCGGGATCGATTTGGGACTTGGTATAGCTACCGATGCAAATAACAATGTATATGTTGCCGGAAGTACAAACTCAAACAACTTTCCTTTAGCAAATTATTCTGGTGGTTCCTATATGCAAGGAAGTCTGAACGGAACCGGTTCAGGCCCCAATACGGATGCATTTATATTAGTAATAGATCCGACTGGATTTCGGTCTTTGTGG
>Ga0206987_1201_pt1 | contig 10599 bp, 8 predicted proteins | sample Alteio_BWMinCont_11_FD_153281 | JGI IMG/M metagenome (GOLD analysis project Ga0206987, IMG submission 153281) | Enriched cells from forest soil in Barre Woods Harvard Forest LTER site, Petersham, Massachusetts, United States -... | ecosystem: Environmental > Terrestrial > Soil > Temperate forest >... | reverse complement strand
GATGTCTTTGTCTAGACGGTCATGACGTGCCCCTGAAGGTTGCCTGGCTTAGGACGAAGGTCAGAACCACATTTTGGGCTTACGCAACTTTTCACGAACGATCAGCACCACGGGTTCGGCGGTGCTGGAGATCGTGCCATTGCCACGCAGTTCGGCCAGGGTATCGCGAACCTCATCCATCAGCTTGCCCGTGCCTTTTCGCAGTTCCTTAATTTCCTTGCGCTTCTGCTTGCCCAAATCCACGATGACCACCGATGACGCGGGGCTATCGCTTTTGCCCGCGGGATTGGTTTCCACACGTTCACTCGCCGCTGCTGCCATATCGCTCACCAGCCTTTCATTGGACGAAGGAATCGGCGAAGGGAGGCCACGCCGGGTCCGGTCTACATAAATACGCGCACCACGTTGTCCATGACGCGCAACTTCTTCATGCCCTTCATGTCGGCCTTGTAAAGGTTATAGCCGAGGTCGCGCACCCAGCCATTTTTCTTCTTCTCGTTGGAGCGGTCGTGCCGATCCAGGTAGGCATTGGCAAATTCGCGCAGGCCCTTGGCAGTATTCACCACCGGCCTTTCCATGGCACGCATCCGCTTTGAGCCCTTGGCCTTCTTCTTCTCGGGCTCGTGCAGGGTGGTGCTGATCATCTGCCCGGAAGGGTCAGGCCGAAGCACGATCACGCTGCGTACACTTTCCGGCAAGCGAAGACTCATGGCTTGATCACCTCACATGAAGTTAACGGCCTCCGGGGCCCTATCCCGGAAGTAATTGGATTACAGGGTCAGCCTCGAACCAGAAAATTATCTGACATCCAATGCTCAAAAGCAATCGCAAATCTGGCGGACGACGCGGTTCATGAGCCTGACTCCCAAATGTTTTCTCTCGCCAGTTCTCGATTCAGCCGCGACAGGGCCCGGTGCAGGTAAATCAGAACGATCCCCACGAGAATCCACACCTGGTTATCAAGCCGCGGCACGGCGCTGAGCAACCACGCGGCCCAGGGCCGGGCGCGAACATGTTCGAGGTGCTGGTACCCCCACACGGCTATGAGCCAGGTGGTGGCCACCAATGTAAACATGCGTCCGATATTGAGGAAGCTGGCAAAAAACATCGCGATGCGGCTGGAGGTTCCTTCAAACACACGCGCCGACCGCCGGATCACCGTTTCATTAAACATTACCGACTCACTGAAAATGACGGGGGCGTCAAGAAGGAAACGAATTCCCGCGCCGCCCAGCCGCGGCCGCAGCGCCAGATTCTTGCGCAGCCGCCTCTCTTTGCCGCGATAGTATTTGCCCAGAAGCTTGAACACATTGCTTCGCGGTGCGAGCTCCCGGAAGCACGCGTCCATGGAGTAATACGCGCGCGTCATGCGCAGAAAACCCCAAACCGGAGATATCCCAAACTGGCCCATGAGCCGGATCAGATTATCATTCGCCTGGCCAATGGACTTTTCCTGATAGGGCAAATCCCGGATATCGGCAGCTCTGGCCCACCCCTGCATGTTGCGGCTGAAGAGTTCCTTTACCTCCGACAGGTTGCGCGGGGGAAGCCGGTCAACACAAAGCAGGTAGATGTCCGCCATCTTCATGTACTGGCCCGTGTACATGGCTTGCATGTAGAGGTCGTACTTCCTCAGCAGTTCGCGCTCAGTGAATCCCACGCTCCCGAAATCGAGAAGGGCGATGTGATTATCGCGCAGCAGGACGACGTTGCCGGGGTGCAGGTCGCCGTGAAACAGGTTGTCCTCCAGCGCCTGGCGCAGCGCTGAGAACAGCAGCCGCTGCGCCGCCTTCTGGGGATCAATATTATTGGTATGCAGCCACGCTGAAAGTCTCCCCGGATCGGAATGCAGAACCTTGATGTAATCCGACATCACCACGCCCGCCATGTATTCCATCACCAGCACCCGGTTGGTGGAGTACTGGTCGAAAACCACGGGCATATGCATGTTGTGATGTTTGCTCAGGATCTTGCTCATGCGGCGCATATTGGTGGCTTCGTAATGGAAGTCGAGCTCTTCGCGGATGATGTGCTCGATTTCCCAAAGCATCTCGCTCCAGCGCACATGTGGCTTGATAGCCAATCGATTCATCAGCCATGCCAGGAAGCGCACGAGCAGCATGTCGCTTTTGAAATTCGCCGCTGCATCGGGCAACTGGATTTTGACTGCCGCCCAGACTCCTTGCTCCTTTAGAAAGGCCCGGTGCACCTGAGCAATGGACCCGGCGGCGAACGGCGTTTCTTCGAACTCGCTAAAGATGTGCTCAAGCGAATGTCCCAGTTCCTCCTCCAGCACAGGCTTGACGCGCTCAAACTCAAATCCTTCGGTGAAGTCCTGAAGCCGGGAAAGCTCCTGGCAAACCGCGACAGGCAGCAGGTCGGGTCGCATGGAGAGAACCTGGCCAACCTTGATCCACAGCACGCCCATCTTGCAAAGGAACTGCGCCAGTCTGTTCCCCAATTCACTGGGGGTCAAACGCCCGGCCAGCTTCCGCAGTGACAGAAGAACGGCAAGGGCGAGGAGATGGCGCGAGACGTAAAGCAGGCGGAACTGCGGCCGCTTGGCGTGGCGCGCGTCCATGAAGGGCCTGGTCCCGTTTTCAATCAGCGGGGTCGGGATGAGTTTTGGGTCAAGCATGAAAAACTAAACCGCCTTCGCCGTGTTCTTGCTATCCTGCGGTTGCGCCAGCTTGTTGCTGAACTTCGCGGTCCGGCGCTGAAGGGCCAGAATCCCCACCAGAACCAGCAGCCAGATTCCAGTCCTCATTCGCGGCAGCCGGTTGATGACGGAAAAAATCTGGTTTCCCAGCACCAGATCCACGGGGAAATGGCTATGCTGATTCATAAAGGCAAACAGCAGGCAAACCTCAGCAGCCAAAAGAGCAACGGCGGTTACCGCCAGCATGGCAGAAAGAAATGTTCCAATCCGCGTCGCGGATCCCTGAATCACTTGCGCCTGGCGCCGTGCCAGGATCTGCTGAAACACAATCGACTCGGAGAAACGGCGGGGGATGTCCCACGCGGCAATCATGCTTCGCGCCACGCGTGATTTCGCTCCCGCCAACTCGGCGCGGACATGGCGGATCTCAGCCCTCCGGAAGTACCCCCGCAGTTGCTTTAGGGAATTCATGTGCGGCCAGAGATGGGCAAGTGAATTGTCCAGATGCGTGAGGGCGCCCACCATTTTCGATAGAGACCACTGGACGGAGAATCCTGACTTCCGCGCCAGCTTGTCCAGTTCCGTAGTCAGATAGGTGATCGATTTTGAGCTGTAAGGGCGATGGCGAACGTGCACCTCGGTTTCCCACGCCCGCATCAGCCGCACCATTCCGGCTTTCACCTCGGCAATGTCCACCGAAGGCAGGTGGGAGCTCAACAGAAAGAAGTAGTCGGCGGCAGCGGAGTACTCACCCGCCGCCAGCGACTGCGCCAGCAGGCGCAGCTTGGTGACCTGCTCGCTTTCCAGTGACCCGGCGTTTCTGCAGTCGATGAAGGCAATCTTGCTGTCGCGAAGAAAAATGATATTGCCGGAATGGAGATCGGCGTGGAAAAAGTTGTCTTCCAGAATCTGCCGGAAGACCGTGCGGAACAGGCGCTTGCCCACCCAGCGCGGATCAATGTTGTTGGCCTTCAGCCACACCGCCAGCCTGGGAGGGTCGGACTTTTCCAGCGCCATAAAATCAGCCACCAGCGCGCCCCGGATAAACTCCATGACCAGCAGGCGCTCCGTGCTGTATTCCAAAAAAACCTCGGGAAAGTACACTCCATCCACGCTGGCGGTTTTGTTCAACCGGCGAAGGGCCGCGGCCTCAAACCGGGAATCGATTTCCGACTGCATGGTCTGTTCGAGTTCCCAGCAGACGTCACTCCAGCGAAAGTGCGGCAGGATGGTTAAGGACTCCAGCAACCCCGCCACTTTCCGGATCAGTGTGATGTCCGCGGAGTATTCCTGCTTGGCGTTCGGACGCTGAATTTTTACCGCGACGGCGATGTTTTCGCGGCGAAGATGCGCGTGATGAATCTGCGCCACCGTGGTGCTGGCGAAAGGCAGGGGCGAAAACTCATCGAAGAATCGCTCCAGCGGCGCTCCAAGTTCCTGTTCCACAATCTGCCGGGCAAGTGGGAAGGGAAAGCCCGGCCCGTGATCCTTTAGCTTGTCGAGTTCCTCCGCCAGTTCCTGGGGAAACAGGTCCTTACGCAGCGCCAGAATCTTTCCCGCCTTGATCCAGATCGCTCCCATCTGCTCGAGTTTCGGCCGCACCAGTGCGCCAAATCGCCGGGGTGTCAGCAGGCCGGTAATTCGCAGCAGCAGGAGAGAGCCCAGCACCTGCCAGAATCTCATGAAGACGTAGAGGGTTCGAAATCGCGAGGGCGGTTTCGGCTGAAGAATAATGACCGGCTCACGTTCAGACGGAAGCACCAGGGGCGAAGGAAACAGCTCATTTGGCACCATTGCAGTCCGCCTTTGTGACTTGCCTCAAATCCATAGTTGGATGCCCGTCTCCAGAATTGCCGCGTTGCAAGAGCCTTTAGGTATTGGAACTTGATGAAATATATCATACAACGAATCGTCAAAATGGCTAGGAAGCGCGCGGGTGAGGCTTGGATACTACCGAAACCAGATTCCGGCCGAGCACGAGTGACGCGGTCAAAACGCCACCCATCACCGCCCCCGCCACGCCGATCAGGCAAGCGTCCTGGCCGGTGAGATAAAGATTGCGCACCGGGGTGCGAGGTGCAAAGCAGTGGAGACGAAATCGCGCGGGGGTGGCGCTGGAGCCATACGATTCACCGTATGGGCAATTCATGAACTGGCGGGTGGAGAGTGGCGTCAGGAGTTCCGCGATTTCAAGCTTCCCTCGCACCGCCGGCACATGTTCTTCCAAGCTGCGGCGCAGGCGCTCCTGCAAGCCTTGCACGAAGTCTTCATAATCTCTGCCCCGCTGATCCCGTGGCACGTTTTCCCAACGCACAAACCAGTCATAAGGAACGAGGCAGATTACTTCCAGCGTCGTGCGCCCCGGATATCGCCGCTCAAAATCCGGATCATTGGCCGAGGGGGAAGACATGAACAACAACGGAAAGGGCGCTGAGGGGTCGCTCTTGAAGCGCGCCAGGTTGGCATCGTGATCCGGCGAGGGGTAGACCCATAGATTGGTTCCGGACACCCCTGATTCCGCGGCGGGTTGCTTTACGCCGGCATAGAGGCACAAGTGGGCGATGGAAGGTGGGACAGCGCGCATCTCGGCTAGAATCGGGGCCACTCCGGGCGCGGTTGGGGGCAGCAGCGACTCGTAGGTGTTTCTGGCGCCGGCGCCGCTAATCACCACTTCGGCGCGAATTTCGCGGCCGTCTTGCATGCGCACTCCCACGGCGCGCTGGGCGCGGTCAAGCAGGATTTCGCGAACGTGGGCGCTGACGGCAATCCGCCCGCCCGCGGATTCGATGGCGGGCATGATGGCGGCGGCGAAGCGCGAGGGTCCCCCCACCGGAAAACTGGCGCCTTCGATGTAGTGCGATACCAGCATGGAGTGCACGCCGAAACTGCTTTCGCCCGGCGGCAGGCCGTAATCCCCCCATTGTCCGGTCAGCACCGCGGCCAGTTCGCGGTTGGTAGTAATCTCCGCCAGCACGTCGGCGGTGGTGCGCGCAGCCCAGCGCAGGAAGGGCCCGCGCATCAGCGGCCCGGCAAGCCAGGCGAGGGGGCGGGGAAGCGCTCTTTCTTTAAAGTATGCGGTGCTCTTTTCGAAGCAGGATTGCACGGCATCGAGATAGCGGTCGATGGCCCCGGCATCATGGGGAAAATAAGATTTCATACGGTCTCGAAATCGTTCGCGTCCAGCCACAAAATCGTATTCACGGTCGGCGATGCGGATGCGGTCGTAAACCTGGGGCAGGGAATTCCACTGCAACCGTCCGTCGGTAACGTGCTCAATGGTTGCGCCCACGAGCGAAGAACGATCCTGCACCTGGCCGACGTAGTGCACACCCACATTCCACTCGTAGCCGGCCTTCGGGAAGCAGTGGGTGAATCCCCCCGCCACGCTGTTCCGTTCGAGGACCAGCACGCGTTTGCCTCCGTGCATCGCGAGCAGCGCCGCGGCGGCCAATCCGCCAATGCCAGAGCCAATCACTATCGCGTCCCAGCGGTCCGCGACCGGGTTTTGCAGGTACGAACTGCCCAGGTTGGAACTGTCCATTCTCTGTGGTCTCCAGCGCAGCGATGCCAAATTGAATACAACCCAAGGTTATGCTTTAGAAAAGTTGCGGAAGTCAACCTTCCTTTGTCGTAAACATCTCCAGGGGTTGCCCCGCAGGAGCGGAGTTGAATTGGCATGCTGGCGAGTTCACAACTTGGTCAGCGTGGTGGCCCGCAGATGTTGCGCGCGTGAGGTCAGAGGCGGTTACAAATTCGAATGGTGATTTGACGGCTGACGGTGATTTGACTGTCGGCGTGATAGCAGCGCTTCCAATCTCTCCAGAAACTCCATTACCTCTTCCGGATCGCGCAGCGTGAAGGTGGCCTTGGTGGTTTTGAGATCGCCCACGTGAATCGCCAGACCGTGGCGAATCACCGCGAAGGCGGACTCATCCGAAGTGTCGTCACCAATAAAAATCGGCAGCGTGTGGGCAGGCAGTTTGGCCAGGAGTCCCTGGGTGGTGAGGCCCTTGCCCACGATGGCGCGGGGAAGCAGTTCCCAAATCTTTTTCCCCTTGAGCAGACGGAGCTCTGGACCGAAAAGTCGGTGAGCTGCCAGCATGCACTGCTTGGCCACCCGCACCGCCGGTGCCGCAGCGCCGCGATAATGCACCGCCAGCGCATAACCCTTATCCTCAATCATAATGCGGGGCAGGCCGGGCAGGTGTGCGGCGAGCCAGACTTTTGCTTCACCCAGCAAGTGTTTTTGGGTGGTGGGAAGCCGCGCGCCATGACTCTCCCAGCCGTGCAGTCCCAGTAGATTGACGCCGGGAATGTTCACGTGCTGCCGCAGGTCGGCGAGTCTCCGCCCGCTCATTACGTACACGCAGGTACCCCGATGGCGCGCCAGGCGGCGCAGAACCTTCCGCACCGGGGGGCTGAGGCGCACCCGGTCAGGGTCATCGATGACCGGCACCAGCGTGCCATCAAAATCCAGGAGCAGCGCCCAGCGGTTGGTGGAGCGAAGCCGTTTCTCGACGTGCGGCCACGAACCCAGAAGGGGCAGAGGGGCGGACGGAATTTTGTAACGGGGGATCGTTATCCCACCTCCACCCGCGAATCGAGGCGGATTTCGCAGAGGTCCGCTACCAGGTCGGCGGCCCAGCGATAGATGTTAAACTTCTTCACAATTTGCCGCATGCGATGCATCCGCGCCCCTCGTTCCGCGGGATCCATCACCAGGGCGTATTGAATGGCCTGGGCCAGTTGCTCAATGTCGTAAGGGTTCACAATGATGGCGTCGCGCAATTCGCGGCAGGCGCCGGTAAAGCGGCTCAGGATCAGCGCACCCTGATCGTCCTCGCAGGCCGCCACGTATTCCTTGGCCACCAGATTCATTCCGTCATGCAGGGAGGTGACCATGCAAAGGTCGGCGGCTTTGTAATACCGCTGGATCTCCTCGTGGGTATGATGGCGATTCAGATAAAGAATGGGCTTCCACTGGGTCGTCTGGAACCGCCAGTTGATGCGGTCCGCTTCCGCCTCCACTTCCGCCATCAAATCGTGGTAGCTCTTGATGTGGGTGCGGCTGGGTGCGCCAATCTGGACGAAGGTGAATTGCCCGATAAAGGCGGGGTACTTTTCGAAAAAGCGCTCCAATCCATGGAAGCGCTCCAGGATTCCCTTGGTGTAATCCACGCGGTCCACGCCCACGCCCATGTAAGTGGCTTCCACGCCGTGTTCCTTCAGCAAAGCGGCGCGATTCAGGTAGGGCGAATGGTTCGGCGTGCGGTCAGCTTCCGGAGTTTCCGAGAAGGCCACGCTGATGGGGTAGGGCCTTACCTGCGTCATGTGTCCGCCGCGTTCCACGGTGAAGCGGTCCAGATTCACCCTGGACTCAATAACGCGGTCTACGGTTTCCAGGAAATTATTGCAGTGCGACTGGATGTGGAAACCTACCAGGTCAGCTCCCAGCAGGCCTTCCAGCAATTCGCGCTGCCACGGACAGATGGCGAAGGCTTCCGGATTCGGCCAGGGTATGTGCCAGAAGATGGCCACGCGCGCGCCCGGAACTTTATCCTTGATGAGTTTGGGCAGCAGCGCGAAGTGGTAGTCCTGCACGAGCACGGCAGGCTCCTCCATTCCATCCATCTCCTCCAGCAGGGCGTCGGCGAACTTTTGATTCACGGCCTTGTAGCACTCCCAATCCCGCGTGCGGAAGATGGGCCGCGTGTGGGCAATGTGGCAAAGCGGCCAGAGGCCTTCATTGGAGAATCCGAAGTAGTAGCCCTCCTCCTCCTCCTTTTCCAGCCACACGCGCTTCAGCGTATATTGGGGATCATCGGGCGGCACCTGCAGGCAGTCGCGGGCGTCCACGTTTTCGCGGTCGGCGTCACCGGAGCCATGCGCCAGCCACATGCCCTGGCAAGTGCGCAGAATGGGTTCAATTGCCGTCACTAGGCCGCTGGCGGGGACGGTAACCGCCGTGTGCTTGCCCCGATACGTGTGGGTGTACGGCTCGCGGTTGGAGACCACGAAGAAGGGACGGTCCTCCAGCTTGCTGCGTACGTGCACGCGAAGGCGTTCCGGAGTCCACAACGACTCGCCGGATTCACGCAGTCGCGCTTCTTCTTCCGCCGCCGCCCGCGCCACTTCCAGACTTCTTGCCAGGTGCGAAACTTCCTGCGCCAGAGGCTTGAACAGGTCCTCATCGTCCAACCCCGAGCTCTCCGCACTGCGCCCGGCACGGATTTCCCTGACCCACTTGGTGGTACGGGCAATGGGACCCACGATGCTCCAGCGAATGATCAGCAGTGTGACCAGGACAATGAACAAGGTCTCGGCCAGCACATTGAGGAAGGTTCCCCACCACAGGTGCGCGGTCTGGGCCTGGATAAAACTGGCATCGTGAATAACCGCCAGCGCTCCCAGGGTCTCATTATCGTATTGCAGGGGAAGAATGTAGATGTGGGTGGGTTTTCCATCCAGCGTGGCGAAGCCGGCGTGCGGGGTTTGGGTGGAGATGACGCGCGTCACCTCGGGTTGCGCGGCGAGCAGGTCAGCTTCCAGGCCTGGCGTGGTGGCCAGTTGCTCTCCGGACTTGTCGAAAATTGCGATGCCCTTCAGGTGTTCGCGATTCCCGTACTCTGTGACCACGGCCTGCAGGCGCTTGCGCAGGCGCGGATTCAGCAGCGGTTCAACCTTACCTTCCAGGCTTTCGCCAATGATGGCGGCGCGGTTCTCCAACTCCTTTCGCATTCCACGCTTTTGTGCCTTGACCTGGAAGAGGGCGAAAATAAGTGAGAGCAGCGTTACCCCCACCACCAGCGAGAAGATCAGGCGAAGACTCATACGCATGGATTTGTCATCCTCTCAATGCCGCGAACCGGCTTCGTACGGGATCTCGCATCGTTCTTCTTGCTTCCTGCCTGGGGATAATCGCGAAATGTATTAAGAATGGCTCGGTTCAAAGCGGCGGCGAAGATTCTCCAACCCTGCTGCTGATTAAGCTAAAGGGATCCTTGCCGGCCCTTTGCGCGTTGCTCAATCGTCATCTCCTACGCCTCTTGAATATCGACAACGTGGATGGTGTTGTTGTTGGGATCCAGCGTTCCTGTGACTTTTACGTTTTTACCGTTGAACTCCTTTGCCTTGTCCTGATCGTCAAGCAGGAAGGTCGCTTTGCTCTCCACGTCCTCCAGGACAAACTTACCTTCCGCCTGGGTAACCCGTCCCGTGAACGTTTGACTGTCCTGCGCCACCGGACCTCTGGGCAATTCCGTGGCTACCGCGGAAAATACGACGGTGCTTGAATCTGAATCCTGAATGGTCGAGTGGGCAACGATACGAGTGGTAAGGCCCACGGCTCCGAAGGCCAAAAGGCATAAAACCAGAGTCGCGTTTTTCATGGCAAATCCCTCCCTCGTGCGCCTCGCGGCCGGCCCTGAACTTCGCTTGCAGTCCTGGCCAGTCCATGTGTCCCGTGCAATTTAAGGGCTAAAAGTAAGTTTCGTTAAAAAGGCCCGGATAACGCCGTTAATTGCCGCCAAATTCCCCATAACTGCATGAAAAATCGACCCGTCGGAGGGAATTATTTTCATGGTGTGAAGCCGCCTCGCAGCCTCGTGCAATCGTCCCGCTATGCAGAAGCGATGCGCAAAGGGGAAGTAATCAATCGGCCATGCAGCTAGCCTTCGGGGTCAGAGCTTCTTCAATTCGCCGCCCACGCCCTTGCCGATCTTGCCGACCCCTTTGCCCGTACCCACCGTCACATTCTTGCCCAACCCGCCCGCGCCCTTGCCGAGTGATGCTCCCATTGGCGCCGTTGCGGGGGTGGGCGGTGCGGCGCTGACCGGAAAGAAGAACGTCGTTATTCCTTCTGAGACTCCGATTACGTTTCAGACCCTTGATCCCGTCGAGGTGCGCCTCTGATCTGAAAGGTGCCGCCCGCACTCCGGGAC
>Ga0206987_1200_pt1 | contig 10626 bp, 7 predicted proteins | sample Alteio_BWMinCont_11_FD_153281 | JGI IMG/M metagenome (GOLD analysis project Ga0206987, IMG submission 153281) | Enriched cells from forest soil in Barre Woods Harvard Forest LTER site, Petersham, Massachusetts, United States -... | ecosystem: Environmental > Terrestrial > Soil > Temperate forest >... | reverse complement strand
CCGTCAGATACTGCGGGTAAGGCCGCAGGGACTGGGCGACGGAACCATTGAAGGTGGGATAAGGCAGGGGAATGCCGGCCGCCACCGCCGCCGGGGATAGGATGTTGCTGTTGAGCAGCGTGGCGCCGTAGGTTTGAAAGTCGGAGAAAGGCACCTGATTGTAATTGTTGAGCCCACTCAGCAGGTGGGTGCCCTTATCGGAGGAATACGCGATCTCAACCATGGTGGAGGGAGTCAACTGGCGCTGAATGGATAACGTCCAGGAATCAAGCGTGGGCAGCAGCGTGGCATCCCGGCCCTGAAACCAATTCACCGTGTTGCCATTGGAGAAGGACGGGTCGAGAATAGGCGGCAGCGGATAGGCGGGGAAGCCGTTCTGGAAGATCCAGGTGGGTTGGACTCCCGTAGTGGTGTTGGCTGGGGTGTAGATCTGGAAGAATCCTTGGTAGTGGGCGGAGCCTTGCGCGGTGACGTCAAATCCGAAGGAGCGGGAATAGGCCGCGCGAATCACGGTCTTGCTGTTCAGGCTGTACGCCAGTCCCACGCGGGGTCCAAAGCCGCCGAAATTATACCCGCCAAAATCGGTTCGCCCGATCCTCCCCGTTCCGAAGCCGGCAAAGTCGAGAGCGCCGGGAATATTGTTTGCCGCAGGATTGGGCTTGGTGGGGTTGAAGTTGGTGTACTTGTTATCGGGATTGACGGGGGGCAGCGTGGTCTCCCAGCGCAGTCCCAGGTTGAGGGTCAGACGGCTGCTGACGTGAAAATCATCCTGCACAAAACCCGCAATGTAGCGGTACTCCTGGGCGATCAGACGGTGGGTATCAATTCTGCCGTTGTCCGCCTGCCCCAGCAGGAAGGAAGCGAAGGAATTTCCGCCGCCAGTGCGGAAGTTGGTCTGGCCGGGAAAGGCAGTCTCCGCTGTGGCGAAGCCGACGATTCCAGCCGCACCTGCGTCTCCCAACCCATCATAGTAATTCCGTTGGTAGGTGCCGCCGAACTTGAACGTATGACGTCCGCGCGACCACGTGAGGTTGTCATTGAAGCTGAACACCGGCTGATTCGAGCCGCTGTCGGAAGAGCTTCCCCACTGGTTGTACCCATCGCCTCCGTACGTGATGTTGGTCAGATTCAAGTTGCAATTGGGCACGTTGGGGTAGCAGAACTTGCTTTGCCAGTTGCCCAGCGTCTCCTGGTAGGGAGAGGCGTATTGCTTCCAGTCGTTGACGCCGGCATAGAAGTAATTCAACGTGGTGGGGCTAATGGTGCGGGTCCAGGCGGCGCGAAACACGTCACTGCGATTGTACTGGGGCTGGTAGGAGTCGTAATAGCCCGGCAGTTGCGGAGGCCCGTCCGGACCGCCCGTGTTGGTTTCGCGGGTCCGGCCATAATAGCCGGAGAGGCGGTTATTGTCGTTAATCACCCAGTCGCCCTTAACACTGAACTTGTTCCAGGGCGTCACCACCGTGCCTTTGGTGACAAAGTAATTGCTTTGCACGTAGCCCACCGTGCCCGGAGCGGCGGTGGTGTTGGGAAGGATTTGTCCGCCGGGACCGCCGGCAAATACTCCCACCAGCTTCGCTGCCAGGGGATCAAACCGGGAGGGGTCAATGATGTTGCCGGGAAACTGCGTTCGAGTGTAGGTGCCCGTGGCGGGATTGAGGGTGGTGGTGGCAGGGTCATAGATGGGGATCTGCTGGCCTGAACTGTTAACCCAATTGGAGAAGTTGCCTTGCAACATCTCGGCGGTCGGAACCGTGAACGCCGTCCCATTGGCGCCCACGCGGTTGCGAAAACCCTCATAGGCGGCATAGAAGAACAACTTGTTCCGGCCTTCGATGATGTGGGGAATAACGACGGGGCCTCCGACATTGATTCCGAAATCGTTCTGCTTATAGATGGAACGCCGGATGCCTTTCTCATTGGAGAAGAAGTTGTTGGCGTCCAAGTCCGTATTGCGCAGAAATTCGAACGCCGAACCGTGCAGGCCGTTGGTGCCGGACTTGGAGGAGAACGTCATAATGCCGCCCTGGGCGTGGCCGAATTCCGCCCGGTAGCCGTTGGTCTCAACAGTGAACTCCGTGATGGCATCAAGCGGTGGAGTGTTGTAGGTGAGCCACGAATTGGGCGTGGAATTGCCGCCCATCATCGATACGCCATCCAGCGTGATGCCGAAGGCGCGGGGTTGCCCGCCGCCCAGCGAGAAGCTATCGGAGGTGTTCGTTCCGGGCTGGACGGTTCCGTTGGCAACACTGGTATTATAGTTCTTGCCTTCCGGCGTCAACACGGCCAGATCCAACGGGCTGCGCAGGGCTGAACCCACCACGATGGGGAGATCCTGCACCATCGTATTATTGATCGTCGCGGCTTCCCTTGCCGACTCCGTGCTCAGTGGCGTGACGCTTCCCGTCACCGTGACCGACTGGGATACGGATCCGACCTCAAGGGAGAAGTTCTGCTCAATGGTATCCTGAACGTGCAGCTCAAGGTCAAGTTTGTTGATCTCTTTGAAGCCCTCCTTGTGCACGATCAGCCGGTAGCGGCCGGGGGGGAGGTTGGGGATTACGTAAATGCCGGCGTCGTTGGTTTTGGAAGCATAGGTCGCGTTGGTGTCAATATTTACGACACGCACATCCGCGCCTGGGACGCTGTTTCCGGTCGGATCCGCCACCCTTCCGTTAATTGTGCCATTCGCCGTTTGGGCGGATAGCGTGGCCACAGATCCGCAAAAGAATACCATCAGGCAAACCAGAATCCTGAGAAGAGGACTTTCCTTCATGAAGTTTTCTCCCCGTCGTAAAAGTGTCTTCACCTGACTATGTATGCCGCTGAGGTAAGCCAATTGTACCCAAATGATATTTACGAGGATGTCTAAATGCTGGATGTGAAGCCGTGGGGCGGCGGGGCGAGCTGTTTTTCCAGTTCTCGCCCGCTTGGGGAAGAGGGCGGCTCCGTGCCGCCGGGTGAGGGGTGGCCTACCTCTTGCCAACTCTACCGGAGGCCCAGTCGCGTCCTGATTTCAGGCGTAGCGCCGACCTTTAGGTCGGCACATGCTGACCTAAAGGTCAGCGCTACGTTCAAATTGGGACTCTACCGCGGGACAGAACTCTAGGGATGATTCGCTTTCCCCCCGAGGTAGGCAAAAAGGATTCTCCCACCCCGCGGTTGACTGTTGCCCTGATGAGGCTCGAGGGTCACAAAAACCGAGTCGATTTCCGCGAGCTGCTGCTGATTGTCGACCTTGAACGCCCAGCGCTTCTGGTCCTTGTTATCCGTATAGAGGATTCCCAGGTTCCTGACCGAAGTGGGTTCGCCGAGCCGCTCGCCCCAAACTTCAAACGAGTAGTTGGCCTTGATGATCTTGCTTTCATCCAAGTCGTAGGCGTAGAAGATCAGGGACTTGCCTTCCGTATAGAAGATCCTGCCAAACGACTTCTTGTTTTTGCCTTTTCCGTCGGCGTCACGGACATCGATGATGTGCAGGTTTCGCGCCCCCATCAGGTCCGTGATGTCCCGTCCGGCGGCCAGCAAATCCCGCTCGCGGTCGATGGTTGAAGTCTGGGTGCTGAGTTGCTGCGAGAGCGCGGCAACCTCAGTTTTTTCCGCTCTTACATCGGCCTCCATCGCCGCTACCCGGGATCGAGCCTCTTCCAGTTCGGCTTCGGTCATGGCCAGCCGTTGCGCACCGTCATCCTTCTGGCTCTCCTGCTGGGTATTCAGCTCACGCATGCGTGCCAGAGACTGGCGCAACGCCTGGTTGTCAGAGCGCCGGAGCGTCAGATCCTTGTCCATGGCAGCGTTCTGCTCCAGCAGGTCGGACTTCTGAGCCTGCAAGTCAGTAATTTCGCTCTTTTCCGCCTCGATTGCCGCCTGAAGTTCGGAGAGCTTCGCCTCCAGTTTACTGTCGGCCTGGATCCGGGCTGAGGAGGTGTTCTGTTCCGGCACCCTCTTTCCTGCCTGTGGTGAGGGGCGCCGGCCTGGGGCGGCAGTATGCAGTCCTATCAAAGCCACGACAATCCCCAGAGCTGCGGCCGCGCCCACCCAGCGGTACGACAGGCTCAAGCGGGGCCTGGGCTGATGACGCTCGAGCAGTCCATCGGAAAACTGAATGCCCGCCGCACGCGCCCTGGCAATAAATCGTTCTTGCAACCCGCCCTTTTTGATGTGGGCCAGAATCTCGCCCTTTACCCGGTCGTACTCGGCCACCGGCAGTCGCTCCAGGAAAGTGGAGAAATCCGGATGCGCCGCACGGCAAGTGGGGCACTGTTCCATGTGCTCAATCATCTGCTGATATTCCTCGGGAGAAAGCTGCGTCATGTTGAGTGGCAAGATTTCATCCTTATCAGGTTCAGGTTTCCACATCTACAGACCCCCGGGTGGCCATTTCAAAATCTGTCTCCGTCGTGCGGTTGCTGCGCGCGCCTCTGTTGCCCGGCAGAAATAATGTGCGCAGGCGGCGAAGCGCGCGGTAATAATGATGCCGTACGTTTCCCAGGGATTCCCCCGTGCGCACGGCAATGTCTTTGAACGGCATATCCTCAAAATAGGCCATTTGGAGAACGCTCTTCTGGGAATCACTCAGGCTCTCCAGTCCTTCCCGCACCAGGCAGCGGACTTCCGGAAAAGTCAGCAGCCCCGGCGCCGCACCCCGGGCCGGGCTCGATGTGGAAGGGGACTTGCCGCCTTCCTGGTGTTCCCGGGCATAGAAGCCCCGCACCTTGAGGTACTCACGCCGGTTCATGCTGCGGTGATAGGCATATTGGAGCAGCCAAACTTTGGCGCTGCCGCGCGAGGCCTCAAACTGTCCTGCCACCCGGTAAATTTCCAAAAATACCGACTGCATCACATCCTCGGCCTCCGCCGGATCATGGAGAATCTTGAAGGCCACGCTTAAGATCAGGCGGTGATAGCGATGGAAGAGGATCGCGAGTGCATCACTGTGTCCCGCGCTCAGATGCGCAATCAAGTCCGGGTCATCCAGTCTATTTAACTTTTCGAACGTGAGCCCGCATGGCTCCTTTGGTTGACCGTTCACAACATCCATAAAGGTGTCCTTAAAACACTCGTCTCTGTGTCGGGGAGGACTTGCCAGATGCCCCCACTACTCAGAGGTGTATCAGCGGGAAGTTATAGCACAGATGGGGCGAAATGGCGCACATTTGGATGGGAGTATTTTTTTGTTGTGGCGTGGTACAGGACTCGAGTCTGGAAGGCATACTTTTTGTCATCGGGCAGAGCATCGGCGCCGATTACGGGATCAGCTTCGCGAATTCCTGCAGCTCGCTATAATTAAGATCGGACGCGGCCCAGAAGGTCATTCCGGATTGGGTCCAGTGCAGCAGATTATATCCCTGCCGCATCAGTGCCTTCTCCTATGAGTTGTTTGCCGACAGCCAGATAAACAGATTAACGAAATGTTTCTGTGCTGCCCACTCCGTCGCATGCTCCCCGTTAAGAACTCGTAAGAAATATATCAAGAGTTAATATCGACGGCCCCATTTCACGCCGTTTTCATATAAAATCTCAGGCTGGTGGCTCCAGCACCAAAATGAGCTCCGGTAACTTCAAGGATTCGGAGATCATCGATTCTCGTGATGTGCTTTATGCCTCAGGTGGCACACGCCACATGCGGGCATAATGTGCGCTCAGGAGCCGTGCCAGGATTTGTATGACGTCATCCGATGACATCACGGGGCGGAAAGAAGTCGAACAGGCGTTGCGAGATGCCGAGGAATTTAAGAGTCGTCTCATCGCCTGCAGCCAGGATTGCATCAAGATGCTTGACCTGGAGGGCCGCCTGCTGTGGATGAATGAAGGCGGAATGCAGGCGCTCGAAATCTGCGACCTGGGTCCATTCGTAAATAGTTCCTGGATTCAGTTTTGGGAAGGCGAGGACAGGAAAGCCGCGCAGGCCGCCGTGGAGACGGCGAGGAACGGTGGCACGGGACGCTTCACCGGATATTTCGCCACGACAACTTCAAAGCAGCCCCGGTGGTGGGACGTCGTAGTCAGCCCCATTCGCAACGCGGAAGGCAAGCCGGAACGCCTCCTGGCAGTTTCACGTAACGTCACGGAACATAAGCGGAGCGAAGAAGCCCTGCATAAGGCGCACTTGCAGGTTGCAAAGAGCGAAGAACGGTGGCGCTCTGTCTTCGAGAATTCCGCGATCGGTGTTGCCCTGACCGACCTCAATGGCAGTTTCCTGGCTACCAATCCGGTGTACGAGCGCATGGTCGGCTACAGCCTGGAGGAACTTAGGGCGCTTTCTTTTCTCGAACTCACCCACCCGGACTACCGTGAAGCAAATTGGGCGCTGGTCGCCGAGCTGCTGGAGGGAAAGCGGCAACAATTTCAAATCGAGAAGCAGTATCGACGCAAGGATGGCAGCTATATCTGGGTGAGGAATAACGTTTCTCTGGTTCCCGGCACGGAAACCACGCCGCGATTTATCATGGCGCTCTCGGAAGACATCACGGAGCGAAAAAGGGCCGAAGAGGCGCTGCACCGAAGCGAGGAGCAAGTCCGGCTCATCCTCGACTCCACGGCGGAGGGCATCTTTGGTTGCGATTCCGACGGTAACTGCCTCTTCTGTAATACTGCCGCGGCGCGCCTGCTTGGATATGACGATGCGTCCGAATTGCTTGGGAAGAACATGCATGCGCTGGAACACCACTCCCGGCCAGACGGCACGCCGTATCCGATCGAGGAGTGTCCTATTTATCTGGGTTTTCAAAACGGCCAGGGGGTCCATCGAGACGATGAGGTTTATTGGAGAAAGGACGGCACCAGCTTTCCGGTGGAGTTTTGGTCCCACCCGATATTTCGGGAGGGCAGAACCCTCGGTGCCGTCGTCACCTTCATCGATATCACGGAGCGGAAGCAGGCGGAAGAAGCACTGAGGAAGAGCGAGCACAGGAAACGCAGCCTGCTCCGGATCAACAATGCCATCATCACGAACCTCGCCAGTGAAGCTTTGCAGCCGGCGCTCTGGGCGGCTTTACACGAGTACCTTCCGTTCGATGCCGCTATGCTCACTCTTTATCACGAGGATCGGGACACTCTGCGGGTCGCTGCGGTGGAGACGCACCTAAGCATCAGCTTCGTCGGGGTGGGATCGGATATGCCAAGGAATAGCCATCACGGTTGGGTGTTCGACAATCAGCGGCCGCTTCTCCGGCACGACCTCGAAACAGAGCGGCTTTACCCGATCGACCAGCGATTGCTTGAGATAGGTCTCAAGTCGTTCTGTATTGTTCCTCTGATCGCCGAAGGAAAGAGTATCGGCACTCTCGGCATAGGGAGCGACAAAGCGAATCAGTATTCCGAAGCGGATGCAGAGTTTCTATGTGAGGTCGCAGGTCAAGTGGCACTAGCCGCAGCCAACATGAAATCCTACGAAGAAATCGCGACGCTAAGCACCAAGGTCGCGCACACTGCCGACCAGCTTCGCACGCTGCTGGAGATCAATAATGCCATCATCACGAACCTTACGGAAGATGCACTCCTGCGTTCCATTTCCAACGCCGTGCGCCCTCTCATCCCCTTTGATCGTTGCGCCATTACTCTCTACCAGCCGCAGACAGACACTTTCCGCTTCCTGGCGGTAGAGGGAGCTTTGCGCTCGGACTACTTTCAAGTTGGTCGGGAGATCGTCCGTAGTGAGACCAGCGCGGGCTGGGTGTTCGATCATCAGCAGACACTTCTGCGCCGCAATCTGGAAGAAGAACAGCAGTTCGCAAACGAGAAACGCCTTTGCGCAGAAGGGCTTCGGTCCCTCTGCGCGGCTCCCCTGATTTTCTCTGGAAAAAGCCTCGGCACCCTCAGCGTGGTGAGCAAGAAGAAAGGCGAATATTCCGATGCCGATGCGGAATTCCTGCAGGAGGTGGCGAACCAAGTGGCTCTGGCCATCGAAAACATGCGGTCCTATGAAGAAATCGCGGCGCTGAAGGGGAGGCTGGAGAAGGAAAACATCTACCTCCGGGAGGAGATCCGCACCGAGCACAATTTCGAGGAGATCGTGGGCAACAGTCCGGCCTTGCTCGCGGTACTCCGGAATGTCGAGCAGGTCGCCCCCACGGACTCCACGGTACTCATTTACGGGGAAACGGGGACCGGGAAGGAACTCATCGCTCGCGCCATCCACAATCTCTGCGCGCGTAAGGATCGTGCCCTGGTGAGTGTGAACTGTAGCGCGATCTCGGCGGGTCTCGTGGAGAGCGAACTGTTTGGCCACGTGAAAGGCGCCTTCACTGGAGCGATCGAGCGCCGGATTGGGCGCTTCGAGTTAGCCAACGGTGGCACCATCTTCCTCGACGAAATCGGGGAACTGCCCCTGGAGACGCAGGTGAAGCTGCTGCGCGTTCTGCAGGAACACGAGTTTGAGCCAGTGGGCAGCAGCCGTACTCAGCGCGTGGATGTGCGCGTGATTGCCGCCACCAACCGCAACCTGCAGGAGATGGTCGAGGGCGGCCGCTTCCGCTCCGACCTCTTTTACCGCTTGAACGTTTTTCCCCTCCAACTGCCCCCCTTGCGAGAACGTCGCTCCGACATTCCCCAGCTCTTGACTTTCTATCTGTATCGCTTTTCGAAGAAATTGGGCAAGAGAGTGGACACTGTGTCCCAGCGGACTATGGAGATGCTCATGAACTACACGTGGCCCGGGAATATTCGGGAGCTACAAAACGTGGTTGAGCGCGCCGTGATCCTTTCGCCTGGCCCCACTCTCCAATTAGACCACGACCTTGCGTCTGGACCTACTCTTGGGGGAGAGGGGGAAGAGCTTGAACCCCCTGCTCAAGAACTCCTGCCAGCCGCTGGGGCGCCCTCGCCGTTGCCCACTCTGCAAGATGTCGAGCGTAGTCATATTCTTGCCGCTCTTCAGCAGGCCCGCGGAGTGATAGAAGGACCAAAGGGTGCGGCGAGAATTCTGAATCTTCATCCCAACACCCTGCGACATCGGTTGGAGAAACTCGGAATAAAGCGCCCCCCCCACCGCCTGCCGTAGTCTTCCCATAACACCCCCGAATTCCCCCACCAAATATGGTGGGGCCCTGAGCCGATTTGAAGATTGACAAATCCAATCACTCGTTTGTGCCCTGCGCGGTGGACTCAAGCGAGCTTTAACGCGTCCCGCACCAGGTCCGAAAATCTCGCGCAAGTTATTGATTCAATGTCATTAGCATACATAAGGAGAGGCAGGGTTTAACCCCGCAATACGGGCACGTGCAATCCCCAGTGAAATCTTGGTAGCGACAAATTGACTGGCATTGAACTTGCTTTTATAGAAGGCGAGGGTTCAGGGCTCAGACTATGCTAAGGATAACCGTTCTTGACGCCTCTTGCCAAAGCGTCAGGCTCCGCGTGGAGGGCCGATTGACAGGCCGAAGTGTCGCGGAGCTTCGGCAAACTTGCGAATTGCATTTCCCTGGTCCAGGTGTGCCGTTGATGCTCGACTTAGCGGACCTGTCATTTGCTGACGCTGAGGGAATCGCCCTCCTCAAGAGCCTGAGGCGTGATAACGTTACCCTCCTAAACCAGTCACCGTTTTTGTCCATTCAGGTTGGGGACCATGAAGGCCAAGAGTTCTCACCTGCAACCTGAGCCGTGGTAGGAGAGAGAAAGTCTCGTTAGACGAGCCTCTCGACGATTGTGTGAATTCGAGGTGAGAGTTGCCCTTGCAGGAAGAGGTCAAGGCCGGGAGTTTCGAACAGACCGTTTTGCCTCATTTGGACGCTGCCTATAACCTGGCACGATGGCTGACACGCAATGATCATGACGCCGAAGACATGGTGCAGGAAGCTTACTTGCGGGGCTTCAAATCCTTCGGCGGATTCCATGGCACGGATGGGCGCGGCTGGTTACTCACCATCGTGCGGAACACCTGTTATACGTGGTTGCGCCGGAACCGCGCCGAACAACTTTCAACGCCCTTCGATGAAGAGATTCACCGTGAAGTAGTGGCGAGCCCTAACCCGGAGGAGCTGTTGCTTAAGAACGCCGACCGCCAGCATCTTCAAGACGCCTTGGAACAATTGCCGGTGGAGTATCGCGAGGCGTTGGTGCTGCGGGAGCTCGAGGGATTGTCATACAAAGAAATTGCCGACGTATCCGGGGTTCCGGTGGGTACGGTGATGTCCCGCTTGGCAAGGGCGCGCGATCGGCTGAAGGCGAAGATCTCTCAACCGCAGCGTGAGCCGGGGCCTAAGAAAGAAATTCGAGGATCTGTAGATGACAACGCACTTGGAAAATGAAGCCGTCCTGGTGAGCGAGGCGCAGACGGGCAACGCGGAATCTTTTGCCGTGTTGGTGAACCAATATGCGCGGCAAATCTACCGACTGAGCGAGGCCGTGACGGGAAACCCGGAGGATGCCGAGGACGCGTTGCAGGAAACGTTTTTGAAGGCGTACAAGAACCTTAAACAATTCCGGGGAGAATCACGATTCTACACCTGGCTGGTTCGCATCGCCACGAACGAGGCATTAAGCAAGCTGCGCCGGCGAAACTCTTCTGCGTGGGTTTCGTTGGACGAGCCTGTCGAAAATGACGAACCCGGAACGACACTGCGAGAAATCAAGGATTGGCGGGACAACCCGGAGGAATCCTACAACCAGACCGAGCTACGGGAGATT
>Ga0206987_1199_pt1 | contig 10647 bp, 9 predicted proteins | sample Alteio_BWMinCont_11_FD_153281 | JGI IMG/M metagenome (GOLD analysis project Ga0206987, IMG submission 153281) | Enriched cells from forest soil in Barre Woods Harvard Forest LTER site, Petersham, Massachusetts, United States -... | ecosystem: Environmental > Terrestrial > Soil > Temperate forest >... | reverse complement strand
GCGATGATAAAAGCTGGCAGGTTAAACCCTACTTCCCAGCCAAACAAATGCGGCGCACCCATCAGATCATGCGCGCGCTGCAACAACTCGGGAGACTGGGCGCTTAAGATCGCTGAAGCTTTATCGAGGAACGACTGCGTGCCTGGCAGCAGACTGGGATCCGAGGTCAGCGCCATCTGCCGCGCTACAACTGTCTCTGCGGTTTTCAGGGCTGTCCAGTGATCGTAAGCCAGCCACAACGGCATTTTGATGTGGAAGATATTCAGCAACTCAATGAAGTGGTTTGACCATCCCGAAGACACCGTGCTGGCGCCCATGGCGTATTCGAGCGTCAGGTCCCAGCCAATGATCCACGCGAGTAACTCGCCCAGCGTGGCGTAGGCATAGGTGTAGGCGCTGCCGGCCAGCGGAATCATCGCCGCAAACTCGCAGTAACACAAGCCTGCAAACGCGCATCCCAGACCGGACAAAACGAATGACAAAGTGAGTCCTGGACCAGCGTACTGAGCTCCCAGCCCGACCATCACAAAGATTCCGGCGCCGATGATGGCGCCCACGCCCAGAGCGGTCAGTTGAAATACACCCAGAGTGCGCTTCAGACTGTGCTCGCCGGTCTCCCGAGCCTCCTCCATCAGCAAGCGCAGCGGCTTTGTAGCCAGCAGATTTGCCATCCCTTTGGTTTCTCCTCAGCTTAAGTTGACGAGCTTGCTGCTGCCTGATGCGAAGTCCGCGACCACAAGAAATACACCGGGATGCCCAGCAACACAATAATCAGCCCCGGCCACGTGAACTGCGGTTTGTAGCGTAATAGTACGACATCGATGAACAATGCCATCACAATATAAATTGCGGGGAGTACGGGATAACCAATGGCTCGATACGGCCGTTCGGCATTGGGACGAGTGCGGCGCAGCACGAACAGCCCAATGATGGTCAGTATGTAGAAGACCAGCACCGCAAAAATGATGTAATCGAGAAGCTGTCCGTAGCTTCCAGAAACGCAGAGCACACACGTCCACACCATCTGCACCATCAGTGAGACGGCGGGCGTTTTGTAGGTGGGATTCAATTTCGCTACGCTGCGGAAAAACAGGCCATCCTTGGCCATGGCGTAATAAACCCGTGCGCCTGCGAGGATGAGCCCGTTGTTGCAGCCGAAGCTCGAGAGCATGATGGCGACTGCCATCAACAGGCCACCCAGGCTTCCGAACATTTGGGTCATGACTGCGGTGGCGACCCGCTCCTCGGTGGCGTACTTGATGCCGCGTTCCAGGATCGTAGCGCCATTGCGGATGCCGTCCAGTGGAAGCACGTTGAGATAAATGAAATTGCAGCCGATATAGAGCGCTATTACGACGCCCGTGCCTAGCGCCAACGAAAGCGGCAGATTGCGGCTGGGATTCTTCACTTCCGCCGCCGTGAAAGTCACATTGTTCCAGGCATCCGCCGAGAACAATGATCCCACCTGGGCCACGGCCAATACGGTCAGTGTGCCCACCAGCACACCACCGCCAATGTCATGCATTGCGCCGAGGCCAGAATTGTGCCAGAAGTTCCCTTGGAAATTAGCGGCCAGAGCCTGCGCGTTCCGTCCCACAAAAATTCCCAGCAGCACCAATCCAAAGAGCGCCGAAACCTTGGCTGCGGTAAACACGTTCTGAATGATCGCGCCGGTCTTGATGCCGAAAATGTTGATGACCGAGAGCACCACCACCAGAAGAATGGCGGTCAGATTTTGTGTGCTCAGGCCGACGTCCATATTGCCCAAGACCATGGGGCCGATGTGAATGGGCTGCACTTTCCAGAAGTGCACAATCCAGTTCGACGAAGAAACCGCTGGAAAGAAGACACCGAGAAACTTGCCGAAGGCAACACCCACGGCGGCGATCGTCCCGGTTTGAATCACCAGGAACAGAGTCCATCCGTACAAGAATCCCCAGAGCGGCCCCAATGCCTCGCGCAGGTAAACGTACTGGCCACCCGCTCTCGGCATCATCGCAGCCAGTTCGCCGTAAGTCAGCGCTCCCACAATGGTCATGAACCCGGTCACCAGCCAGGCGCCGATCAGCAGGGCCGGGGAACTCACTTGGCGGGCGATCTCTGCCGACACTATGAAGATGCCGGAGCCGATCATCGAGCCCATGACCAGCATGGTCGAACTGGTCAGTCCGAGACCCTTGACCAGTTCTTTGTCTTGATGGGTATGGCGATCCCAATCGCTGGTAACGCTGATTGCAGCCGGAATTTTAGTTTCAGTGCCCATTGTAGCTCGTGTGGCGCGGGTGCCTCGCCCGCGTTTGTACGTGCCGCTCGCAGGGTCAGGCGGATGTCCCGCCCGTCTCCCCGGCGGCTACTTTATCCTAAGATGCGCAAAAATGCCTCTGCTGATTTGCCCGGCTCCCGTATCAAGTCAGATATCACCGCTACCGAGTCCGCCCCGGCGTCAATTACCGAGCGGCAGTTGGCGCGCTTGATTCCTCCAATGGCGACCAAAGGTTTCCGTGTCAACTCTCGCGCCCTGCGCACCCCTTCAAGTCCAATCACAGGATCAGGATTTGTCTTGCTGGCCGTTGCAAACACGGGTCCTACGGCGATGTAGTCGGCAGAGGTCTGGTCAGCTTCCCTCACCTGCTCGGGATTGTGCGTCGAGACCCCCAACCAGAGTGCGTCTCCAATGATTCCCCGGACGCCTTCGGGCGACAAATCATCCTGCCCCACATGCACCCCGTCGAACTCCGCTACCAAGACCAGGTCTGCGCGATCGTTCATGATGAGTTTGACGGAAGTCGCCAGCCGAAGTTTCAGTTCCCGGGCGTGATCCAGCATCTGTCGGGCGTTGCCGGACTTGTTGCGGTATTGGATCAGGCCCACGCCGGCAGCCGCGAGATCCTCCGCTGCACGAAACATGGTGTGGTTTTCTCGGAAGGCGGATGGCTCAACGATCGCATAGAGCCTTGGAATTTGAATCATGCGAAGAATGAAGAGACGCCGATCTTCACCTCAGTGCCGTCTACGACTCTAAGGTTCCAATCGCAGGCGTTGCTCGTTCGCCTCTCTTACGCTGCCGGCTTGCCTTTTTCCTGCTTCACCAGGAAGCGCTCAATGAACGTAGTGTCTATCTTCCCAGCTTTGAAGTCCGGATCCGCCAGAATCCTGCGGTGCAGCGGAATGGTCGTAAAGATTCCTTCCACGATAAACATCTCCAGCGCTCGCGACATTCGCGAGCAGGCTTCATCCCGGTCTTTTCCTCGCACCACGAGTTTCGCAATCAGTGAATCGTAGTACGGTGGAATCACGCCCTCTGCATACGCCGCTGTATCGATGCGCACGCCAGTCCCGCCGGGTGGATGAAATGCCGTGATCTTCCCTGCTGACGGCGTGAACTTCTCCGGGTGTTCGGCGTTAATGCGGCACTCAATCGCATGTCCCCGATGGACGATGGGCCCGTGCAACACGTCTTCCAGCCGCTCACCCGCCGCCAGCAGAATCTGGCTCTTGACCAGATCCACGTCAGTCACCATCTCCGTGACCGGATGCTCAACCTGAATGCGGGTGTTCATTTCGATGAAGTGGAGCTTACGATCTTCATCCATTAAGAACTCAATCGTCCCCGCGTTCACGTAGCCGATGGCGGAAAGTGTTTTCTCAAGGATGCCGCCAATATGTTTCCGCAGTTCCGGTGTCACCTGTGTGGAAGGTGACTCTTCCAACAGCTTCTGGTGACGCCGTTGGATGGAGCACTCCCGTTCCCCGAGGCTGACAACGTTGCGGTACTGGTCCGCGAGAATCTGGAACTCAATGTGCCGCGGCCGCTCGATAAATTTCTCCATGTAGAGATCGCCGTTACCGAAGGCAGCTGCCGCTTCCGACTGCGCTGCCTTGAAGAGTCCGGGTAGTTCCTCTTCGCTACGCACGATGCGCATGCCCCGCCCGCCGCCGCCTGCCGAAGCTTTGATGATGACTGGAAACCCGATCTGCCGGGCCCACTCCAGAGCTTCGCCGTCACTCGCAAGAATGCCTTCCGACCCCGGCAGAATGGGCACACCATGCCTCTTCATTTCCGCCCGGGCTTTTTCTTTTTCGCCCATCAGGCGGGTGACTTCGGGAGGCGGTCCGATGAACTTAATGTTGCTGGTCTCGGCAACTTCGGCAAAGTTGGCATTCTCCGCCAGCAGCCCGTAGCCGGGATGGATGGCGTCCACGTTACTGATTTCCGCCGCACTGATCACGGAAGGAATATTCAGATAGCTCTGCGCGAGTTGCGGAGGTCCGATGCAGATGGCTTCGTCGGCAAAGCGCACGTGCAGCGAATGGCGATCGGCCTCGCTGTAGATGGCAACCGTACGGATGCCCAGTTCCTTGCAGGCACAAATTACCCGCAGGGCGATTTCTCCTCGATTGGCAATCAGGATCTTATTGAACATTCAGAAATCTTGTGGAGGACTCTCGCACCGGCTCACTTCCGCCGAATCACAAACAGCTCCTGCCCATACTCGATGGGCTGACCATTGGCCACCAGTTTCTTCACAATCTCCCCGGACACGTCCGATTCAATCTCGTTCATCAACTTCATGGCTTCCACGATGCACAGCACCTGGCCGGCTTCGACCGCATCTCCCGGCTTCACAAACGGCGGGGACCCCGGCGACGGTGACTCGTAGAAAGTTCCCACGATCGGTGACCGCACCGAATGCAAACCCTCCTCCACCGGCGGCGCTGTTTCCTTGACCGCGGGCGCCGTGGGGATGGGAGCTGTGCCGATTGGAGCAGCGGGCGGGGGCGCCGGATGCACCGCGAAATGAGGCACCGAAACCATGTGCTCACCCGCGCGCTTAATGCGCACTTTCACATCGCCGCGTTCCAACTCGAACTCGGCAATGTCCTTTTCGATTAAGAACTCGATGAGTTCCTTCAGCTCTTTTTGATTCATCGTTGGCGGTAGGACTGCGCCTGCTTCCCCCGCGCAGCCTGAGGCACAGGAGACAGTTCCGACTTCAAATCGTTATCAGTTCTTTGGCCGTGGGCGTCAGAATCTGGCACCCGTTATCTGTAACCACTACCATGTCTTCGATGCGAACACCACCCACACCGGGAATGTACGCGCCGGGCTCAATCGTAATCACCATGCCCGCTTGCAGGACATCCTTCTGCCCCGCCGCAAGACGCGGAGCCTCGTGGATCTCCAAACCCACTCCATGCCCGGTCGAATGCGTGAAGTGCTTGCCTAAGCCTTTATGTATCAGCACGTTACGAGCTGAACGATCAACCTCGCCGACGCTCACGCCTGCTTTGACCATCTCCAGCGCCGCCTGTTGCGCGTCGCGCACTGCTTCATACACGCGCCGCATGTCTTGGCTAGGCTGTCCCACATGGACGGTCCGGGTCATGTCAGAACGGTAGCCCGCGAGTATAACACCAAAGTCGCAGACCACGAACCCATTGGGCGGAATCGCGGCCTCCGAGGCGCGGCCGTGGGGCAGCGCCGAGCGGGCACCCGAGACGACGATGGTGTCAAAGGACATGCCGTCCGCACCGGCCCGCCGCGCCGCGTATTCAAGTTCGGCGGCTACTTCGGTCTCCTTCACTCCCGGATGAATCGCCTTCAGGATTACATCAAAGAGGTTGGCTCCCAAAAGGACGGCGGCGCGCAGTTGTTCGATCTCCTCCGCATCCTTGATCATGCGAGCTTGCTCGGCCAGCGGTGGCGCCTCGCGCAATCGCAAGCCAGCAGGCAAGGCCTTTGCCAGTCGGGAACGCTCAGCCACACTCAGGTGCTCGGCTTCGATGCCCAGGGTCTTCACGCCTAGCTTCTTGGCGTTCCTCACCAACCATTCAGCAGCGGCTGCGAGCGGCGACTTGCGGGCCACGATTATGCGCGAACCTTGCACTTCAAGACTCGCCTGCTCCTTATAACGCCCATCGGTAAAGAAGACGCTTTTGCTTTCACTGATGAGGACGGCGCCAGCGCTTCCAGTGAATCCGCAGAGATACCTCACATTGGGAGGATGCGCGATGAGAAGAGCATCGAGCCGGTGCGTCGCCAGCAAGTTCCGCAACCTGCGTTGTCGTTTTTTGTGATCCATCGGGGCCAGTTTAGCAGGAGAGAACCACCGCCACCCGCTCAGCCCAGACACCCTGCAAGACAAAACCGCCGGTAGCCTCTGCAGGCGACCGGCGGCTGTCTTTACTGCAACTTGGTTGGCTAGGTCTGGATGATCCGCGGAGTGATGAAGAAAATCAGCTCCTGGTTCGTGGTGCTGACCTGCGTATGTTTGAACAGGTTGCCCAGGTACGGGATGTTGCCCAGCAATGGCACCTGGCTCACCTGCACTGAGTTGTTGGTCTGGATCACGCCGCCGATCACCACCGTGCCGCCATCGGTGACCAGCACCTGCGTGGTGGCTTGCTGCGTGATCAACGTCGGGTTGCCTTGGATGGACTGGCCGAAGTCCGGCGTGGTGTTTTCCACGTCCACGTTCAGGAAGATGGTGCCTTCCGAGGTGATCTGCGGAACTACAGTCAGCCGCAGGAACGCATCCACATAGGTTACAGTTGGCGGACCGCCCAACTGGGCCTGGGTCACGATGGGCACGCGCACGCCCTGCCGGACCAGCGCCTGGATGTTGTTCTGAGTCACCACCCGCGGACGGGACAGAATCTTGACCAAGCCGCGCGACTCCGCCATGGTGAGAACGGCATCGAGACGCACATTGTTGGTGGCATTGGTGATGTTGATGCCACTGGTCGGGCTGGTCGAACCCAGGTTAGAGAACAGCGGGATCTGGACGCCGGTAGTCGAAGTCGGCCCCGAAGTTCCGATGATGGGGTAGAACGGGGTCAATCCGAAAGTCGCCGTGGGAGTCGTGCCAACGGCACTGGCTCCGCCGATTCCGGTTGTGGTGTTGCCCCATCCAAAGCCGAGCTGCGTGCCTAGGTCGCGGGCGAAACTGCGGGTCGCAGCCACTACGCGGGCTTCAATTTCCACTTGCTGTGTTTTGCGATCCAGTTGCGTGAGCAATTTATCGATCGCCGGAACCACCGACGGCACATCGGTCACAATGATGGCGTTGGTTCGTTCGTCGGCAATCACATCACCGCGTGAGGAAATGAACTTCTTGCAGGTAATTACCAGATCCTTGGCGTGGGCATAGCTGAGGAAGCGGGTGAAGGTGATTTTGTCCACCGCTAGTGCTTCCGCATCATGCTGGGCGCGACGCGATTCGGCCTCATGACGCAGTGTGTCCACGGTGGCGATCCTCAGTACGTTGCCGTCCAGTTGGCGCGCCAGATCGTTGTTCTTGAGGACGATATCCAGTGCCTGGTCCCACGGCACATCATCCAGCACGATGGTTAAGGACCCCTTCACGTTGGGATCCAACACTACGTTCAGCCCGCTGATCTCGTGGATCAAGCGGAAGAAATCCTTCAGATCGACATCTTTGAGGTTGACCGATATTGGTTCGCCGGTGTACTTCGGCTCAGGAGCCGACACGATCTGTGACGACTGGATTTTCTGCTCCGCCGCCAGGTTCACCGCCGGTTGCATGGTGGTGTTGTTCGCCGCCTGAGAAGTCTGCTGCATGGCGGCGCTGGGCGCGGGCAGCAAGCTGCCTTCCGGTTTGTCCACGAACTTTGCCGCCGCTTCCACGACCTTGGCTGGCGGCGCCATCACAGCAGGCTCGCTGCCTTGGCTGGCCGGTTTGGCCTGGTACGAGGGCTCGACGAACACAAAATCCTGGGCGGAAGCCGCCGGCTGGGCCGGCTTCTGATCAAGGGCAGGCATCGTGGCCGCGGGTGCGCTGACCGTCACCTGGGTCGGAACCGCAGGCGTCGTCAAAGCGGTGCGATGCATAGAGGTTGGGGCGATCACTGCATGCGGCGCTGCCACCGGCTTGGCCGTTTGGGCAGAGTTCGCGGCGGCGTGCAACTTGACGATGACCTTGCCATCGCTGCCGGGCACCAACTCATAGGTGCAGGCGCTCAGCAGGTCAATCACGACGCTGGTGGTGGGAGGCGTATGGCCATCGGTGCCAATGCGCACGCCCTTCACGCCGTTGCTGTCCACGCTCAAGTGGTTCTGCGCGGTGGCCGCAACAGTGTTGGGCAGACTCACTACGACCCGAGTCGGCGAGTCCAGCGTGCTGACCGTGGGCGTAATTTGCCCGCGGGAGGTTATCTCCACACTGATCCCGTCATTCCCGCGGACCACGTCCACCTTTTGCAGGGTGGCGTGTTTCGTGGTGTCAGACACGCTTGGGGTTTCCCCGATCGCGCTCAGGACCAGCAGTGGTAGCAGAACAACCAGCAGTTGCTTTCGCATTTCCCTTCTCCCCACAGGCTTGCCGCTTGGCTCGCCTCGTGATCTCTTCCTCAAAATCTGTTGTGCGCCCGTTCCTTTGGGCGCCCCCGGAGTGTCTACACTGCCGGGGTCGAAATCCTCTTAGTCACTTCCCGCTCGAGCGGCTTGCCCATCTTGTCCTCAATCGTCTCTTTGAAGATGATCGAGTCGCCCGTGATCTTCACCACATATCCGTTAAACACCGGATCATTTTCGTGCAGGAAATATGCCTTGTTCAGCGCATTGACCACTACCGCAATCATCCCCGAATCCGACTTCACGATTCCTTGCAGGTTGATCTGGTCGATGGCCAGGCAGCGTTTGCCGGTGTTGCACCCCGAACCCAGCATGGTGCGGCTGATCACCGGGCTGATGAAAGGATCCCGACGTCCCGCCGCGCTATAAGTCTTGGGTTCCTCTTTCTTGGGTTCGACCGGGTTCTTCTTGTCCTCCACAGCAACCTTTTGCTGCGGCTCTGCCGGTGGCGCTACCGCGATGGCAGTTGATTTTTTCTTGCCTTTCGCAGCCGCCGTTTTAGGAGTCTTGCCAGGGGCGGCACTTGCAGCCACCGCCTTACTCTGCTTTGCGGTTGACGGGTTGCTCTTGGCCGGAGCTGGACTGTTGGCAGCGGCCTGGTTCCCGGCCCATTTGGATGAAGTGGTCACCGTGGCCGGCGAATTGGCGGGCGCGTTGTTCTGTCCCTGCCCAGCCGACGTCAGCACCGCGTTCTGGTCGATGGTTTGCTTCTTCTGCACGTTCTGCAGAGTGTTGCGCGTGTTATCGATGACGTCCGGGTTCTGTGCCCAGGCAGTGCCCAGACTCAGCCCCAGCGCCAGAATTGCAGTTGTCAGTTTCATAAGGCTCCCTTGACTTTTGCCGGTGCGCTCGCGGGCGGCGTTATGTCATGACTGAAAAATGTTGACGCCTGGCAAGTGGCCACGATGCTCTCATTCGGCGCGTACTGATATGTGTGCTTGGTCTTGGCCTCGCTGGGCTTCTTCACGGTCGCAATCAGCACGTTGGAGATGTTGACGATGCGCTCCAGCTTCCCCACCCGGTCAAAGAAGTTGAGTACCGAGTAATACGGCCCGTCGATTTCCAGATCAAAGGGCACCTCGGTGTAGAACTCGCGGCTGGAAACCGGCTTGGCGGTATACCGCCGGATCTCGATGCCGGTCTTCAACGCTTCCGCATCCAGGGCCTTGATGAAGTTGTCGACTTCCTTGTCGTCCGGCACGATGCGGCGCTCAATCTCCAATTGCTGCTTCAGATTGGCCACTTGCCGTTCCATGTCCTTGAGCTTGGGCCGGTAGGATTCCAGTTCCGCGTTCTCGCGCAGTTTGGTTTGCAGGCTCTGTTGCGCCTGCTCATTGGCTTCGCGCTTGGACTTGAACATGGTGTAATGCAGTCCGACGGTCAGCAGCGCCGCCACCAGCATCAGGGCTGCCCACTGCTTGATCCCCGATAATTCGCCGAAGTTCCCCATAGTCTCCTGCCCTCTTAGGACTTTGCCTTTTCGCAGGTCAGCGTGAACTGAAACGCCTGCATTTCTTTGTACGTGTCATCCTGAAAAGTCTCTTTGATCTCGATGTTCCTGAAGTGCCCGGTTTTCTGCAGGTTCTCAATCAGCGCGGCCACAGCATCCGTGCTCAGCGCCATGCCCTCGATGTCCACGCTCGTTCCCTGGTCCTTCATGGTGCTCAGCCAAACCGCCTCGGTGTTGTTGACGGTGTCACCGATGGTGTTCAACAACTCCACCGGTCCCGATTGGTTGGCCCGCAGCTGGTCAATCACATCGACCCGGCGCTTGTAGTTGTCCGCCTCGCGCTGCCGCTCCAGATACTTGGCTTTGACTTCTGCCAGCTCACGGTTCTTCTGCTCCGCCACCTGCATGTTGTGGGCGATGGTTGTCGCCTGCTTGTCGAGGTGGTACCAGGTCCAGCCGTTGAAACCCACGGCCAGCACCAGTACGACTGCGACCTTGAGCATGGGCGAACCGCTGTCGCCCGATTCCAGCACGGCCACGGCCGATGCAGCTGCCCGCTTGCCTTTCGCTTTCGGTGTTCCCAGCAGGTTGATTCGGATCATAAGTTTTCAAAACTCCTTAACGCCAAACCCACCGCAACCGCCAACTGTCCGGCGTTCTTCTCGATCAATTCCACTCCCGGCCCTTCCGCCGGAGGCGCGATCTTCTGGAACGGATTGAAGATCTCCACCGGCAGAGAAAACTCCTGGCGCAGGGCCTCAATCAAACCCGGGACCCGTGAAGACCCACCCGCCAGATAAATCTTCTCGATGTGCTCCCCAGC
>Ga0206987_1198_pt1 | contig 10724 bp, 11 predicted proteins | sample Alteio_BWMinCont_11_FD_153281 | JGI IMG/M metagenome (GOLD analysis project Ga0206987, IMG submission 153281) | Enriched cells from forest soil in Barre Woods Harvard Forest LTER site, Petersham, Massachusetts, United States -... | ecosystem: Environmental > Terrestrial > Soil > Temperate forest >... | reverse complement strand
GGAAGCCGGGCCCTCTAAAGACACGGGCTTGGTTCTACACCTAGGCGGCGGAAACCCCAATACCTATGGTGGCTGGGGCCTTTTCGGCCAGGAATTCAAGGACATCCAATATTTATTGTCTGGTTTCTATTCCACATGGGGAGGCCTGGCGACTTCAGGGGGACTGGATGGGGACCGTAAATATGCTGGAGGCTTGGATGTCAAAATATTCCCATCCTCGCCTTTCAGCTTGTCTCTGTCGGGGAATATCTCGCAGGACGCCGCCGAATTACCTTATCAAAACTCCATGCGGGAATTGCACCAAAGCTTTGAGCAAAACGCCGCGCTCCGCTGGAAAATATCGGATTTAGTCCAGGTTCAGGCCAAAGTTTCCAACCAACCCACTACTTTGAGCTATTGGGACCAGGGCACGAAAACCAATGAAACGCAAGAATTGGAAGGCCAAATCAAATTTTCCGCCGAGGACATCGATCCCTTTTTCAATCAAGTATCATTGGAAGCGGGCGGCCGACGGGCCACTTCGGACTTTTTGACTCCCGCCGCTACCGGGTATAACTGGGCCTGGTTTGGGGCCCAAACTTACCTGAAGCAAGGCGAGAACCTGGCCTTGACCGCCAAGCTTCAAGGACAGGGCGGGGATGGATTGAATCTGCCGCTCAAGTTCTATCCGGTACTTGATTTGATGTGGAGGTTCTTTGGAAAAAGCCAATTGAACCTTTACTGGCACACGGACCGTTACGTCGACAGCTTCCACAACAATTTTATGGACACCGAGCATGTCAGCCCCGAGGCGGGATTCCCCTTGCCCACGGAAGTCACGGGGGAATGGGGAGGCCGGTTCACCCAAAAATTATCCGAGAAAGTAATTCTATCCTTGTCCGCTTCAACCGCACAAATCCTGAATTATCACCAATGGACGGATATCACTCCTTCCTCTCCCGCGTATATTCAAACCTATTCAACTCTCTCCCAAGTTCAACTCAACAAAGCCGGCGCCAATGTTCAGTGGAATTTCATGCCCAATTGGCAGGCGGCCGCCACTTACCAGTGGACCCAGGGTTTGAACCAGGTCGATGGAAAATATCTCACTAATTTGCCGGCCCATCGGGGAATTCTTTCCGTCTATAGAGGGGATGAACAATTAGAGACTCGCCTTTCCCTTCAGGCCTTTTCCGATCGGCAAGCTTACGACACGGCTTCAGTTACATTACCCGCTTACCTGACGGTTGGCCTTGACGCGACTTACCATTTAAGCAAGACTTTCTCCCTGTGGCTGAATGGGGATAATCTTTTGGGGCAAAGTTACCAGCTTCAGCCGGGCTATCTGGAACCCCAGTTTCACGCGAGGGGCGGAGTGGAAGTTATTTTTTAAAAGGGGGCTTTGCAATGACGCATGATTTCTCGTTGTTCCAGGCTTTGATGAAAGGCGGGTGGACAATCGGGCTTTTGATTCTCATGTCCATCGTGGTATTCGCGGTCCTTTATGACAGGTGGAAATTTTACAAATCCAATTTTAAGAGGCGGGAAGAGGTCATGGCGGGGCTGGAACCATTCTTGAACAAGAAGAATTTCCAGGAATGTCTCGAGGCTTGTGAGCGAAACGGGACCCTTTTAGCCAAGGTTGTCGAGGCGGGGCTTAAGGCGAAGGCCGAGAAGACCGACCTAATCCAAGCCATGGAAAGGGAAGCCAAGATCCAGCTTTTGCGCCTGGAAGCCCGCCTACCGCTCCTGGCTACCATCGGCAGTATCGCCCCCTTTGTGGGCCTTTTTGGTACCGTTTTGGGCATAATTCAGGCCTTCCAGGACCTGGCATTGGCCAATGCGGGGGGAGCGGCGGTCGTTTCCAAGGGCATCGCCGAAGCCCTCTTTGCAACGGCCACCGGCCTCTTCGTGGCCATCACGGCGGTCTTCATCTACAACACGTTCCAGGCCAAACTGAACGAGATTTCCCAGGAAGCCGAGATCGTCATTTCGGAAATCAACGAACGTTTCGGAAATTGAGGAACCTATGCAAAACCGCTTGAGACCCCATCAAAAACTCATGGCCGAAATCAACATGGTGCCATTCACCGATGTGGTGCTGGTGTTGTTGGTTATTTTCATGGTGACCACGCCCTTTTTGTTCCAGGGCGCCTTTCAGGTGAAGCTGCCCAAAGTGGCCGCGCCTTCACCAACTTTGCCGGAGACAGTCACCTTGACGATCACCCAGGGTGACAAAATCTACGTGAACGACGTGGAAACCACCATTGATAACCTGCCCGCCTATCTCCATACGGTGATGGTAAAGAAACCCAATGCCCTTGTGATGATTAACGCTGATAAGAATGTGTCCCATGGGACCGTCGCGGGAGTCATGTCCAAAGCCTACCAAGCTGGAGTTTCTAAAATGGGAATTGCCGTGGAAATCGGCGGGGATGAAAAGAAAAACTAACCAATGACCCCTGCGTTTCAAAAGGTTTAATGATGGATCAGGACTTTCAAAAATCACTCATCTACTCAACCGTTTTCCACGGCCTGCTTTTGCTTATTCTTTTCATTCTCTACCATTCCTTCCTCGTCGTCCGCACGCCCTTGCTCATGGACTTAACCCTTATTGGCGAGATGTCCCAGGGACAGGGTTTGGGATCACCAGCCTCCAAGGCCGGGGAAGTGCCGGTTCAATTGCCGCAAGTGGAAACCAACGGCGAGTTTTCTACCCCGCAGAAGGAAACGGCGAATCCGCTAGTCCCCATCACGAACCAGCCGGAAGTCAGCGTCAAGAAACCCCTGAAGCCCCAGGTTCATTCCGGTAGCGCATCCTCCGAGGCTTATTTAGAGAGCCTGCATCATTCAGCGCCCATTGGGTTGGAGTTAAAGAAAGAGGCTCCCACCGACATTAAAACCACAGCGGGTTTGGGCCATATCGGTGTGGCGGGGACCCCCAACGGAAGCGCGAACATCGAAGGGGAGTTGGCGGCCCGGACCATCAAGCGGCAGGTCAACCCCATTTACCCCGAGTGGGCGAAAAAACAGGGAATTGAAGCCACCATCCGTTTCCGGCTGACGGTTTTGCCCAACGGCCTTTTGAAGGAAGATGATCTTCAAATTGAGCAAACCTCCGGCTACCGGGAACTGGACCGGGTGGTCTATGACGCGCTCATTCAATGGGAATTTCAGCCCCTGCCAGCCGAAATTCCCCAAGGCGATCAATCGGGGGTTATTACCTTTTCATTCAGCCTCAAGAATTAATAATTGTTAAACTAGCGAAATGCGTCTCATCATTTGGGGGGCTTCCGCCCTTTTTTGGTTGGTTCTTGGTCTCATGGCCGCAGCTCCAGGCATTGTTGGTGGGGATTCTCCCGAGCTAACCGCGGCCGCCTTTCATTTGGGCTCGGCCCATGCGCCCGGCTATCCGCTTTTCATCACGCTAGGCCATTTATTTCAACTTCTGCCCGTTGGAACCATCGCCTTTCGTATGACTTTCTTTTCGATTATTGTCCAAACTGCAGATCTCCTTGTTCTGGCTTGGACTCTTAATGATTTAACTCCCTCTCCACTAGAGGGAGAGGGTAGGGTGAGGGGGGCAGTTTCTTTTTCTGCTTTTATGACCGTCGGCCTTGTTTTTGCCGGTCCCTTGGTCTTTCGCCAAATGGTCAGTCCCGAGGTTTTCGCGCTTCATCTATTATTCGTAAGCATTCTCCTAAGATTGGTCCTTTTCCCATCATCCTCAAACTTTTTGATGGCGGCTTTTTTAACTGGAGTCGCCCTATCCCACCAGCATTTAACCCTTTTGATTGTTCCAGCCTTGGCATGGACCTATCGAAGTTACTTTAAGAATGCCAACCGCCTCATTTGGGCGCTTTCCCTCTTCATTCTTGGGCTCTCCCTTTATCTGGTGCTGACTTTGAGGGCGGTTCAGGGTCCACTGGTCAACTGGGGAAACACAACGACCTTTCACCAATTTTTTTACCATGTTTCCCGTAGCCAATATGGAGGCGACATCACCAAAGGGTCACTGCTCAATGGCTTTTGGGACTTCTATCTCTACACGAAAGATTTATTCTTGGAATCCTTTGGATTGGGCTTTATTTTGCTGGCGCTGGGAATTTGGAAGTGTCGTAAAAAATTTAAAGCCGAATATTTTATCGGTGGGTTTTGCCTGTTCGTCCTTTTGCCCTTTTTGATCCGCGCGCCTTACGATCCCGAGAACAATCACGTTAATGAAGCCTTTTTGCCACCGGCGATTCTTTGGTTTTCACCTCTGATGTTTAAAGGATTGGAATGGATTTTGGAAATGGTTGGCGCGATGAGAAAGATGGCCGCTATCCTTTTGTCCATCCTCGTTGTCTGCCTCGGAGGATTTTCCTATATCCGCCATGACGCTTCGGACAATTTTGCGGTGGAGGACGTGGGCCGGGGAATGCTTTTGCAGATGCCGGCCAACTCAGTGCTCTATAGCGAAGGGGACGCCGTTACTTTCCCCTTGGCTTACCTGAATTTAGTTCAAAAATTACGGCCCGACCTGGCGATTTTCGACCGCACAGGAGGCCTATTCAAAAACCTCTACCATTTATTGGAATCTCACGGAATCCCGTCGGCCCAGCAAGTCATGATTGAAAAAGAATATGAACTAACCCAGCATCCGCCCGCGGTTTTTTTTACACCGAAAACACGGACGCCCCAGGCCGGCCCTTGACCATGACCGGCCTTCTATTTCAGGTAACGGAAGAAGGTGGGGCCATTCAACCTGGATCTCTTTTGTGGAATCTTTTTCGAATTCCGCGAATCAGTCTGAACCATGACTATTTTTCGAGGGAAACGGCCTGCCGCTACTACCTTTTCAAGGCACCCTATGATTTGGATCTCCAAAAGAACACCTCCTTGGGAATGGAAGACCTGCGCGTCAGTAAAGATGTGGGCTTCGACAACAGCCGTCTCCTGTTGAACGCGGGTTTAGTCGAAAACACGCATGACTGGACCGATCAGGCCGCCTTGACCTTCGAAAAATCGAGCCAGATCACACCCGAATATTTCTTGTCCTGGTATGACAGGGGAGTGGTGGCCGAGAAACAAAACCATTACACCGAAGCCGTGATCCTGTTTCAGAGGGCGATTAAGTTGGCGCCCGACTACACAGAATCCCACCAACATTTGGGGTTTTTGTACTATCAGTCCCGCCGCTTTGATGAGGCGATTCAAGAATGGGAACTGGTCCGTAAATTGGACCCGCTTTATTCCGGCGCTTACCGAAACTTGGGCTATGTGTATATGGATCGCCAGCCCGATTACGCCGCCCAAATGTTTCGGGAATATCTCGTGTTAACTCCCAACGTCCTGGATAGAAGCAATTTGGAAAAATGGTTAGCCAACGAGAGTCATCATTAAGACTTTTCTGTGATAAAATGCGCGCTTCTTAGTGTCATCCCGAGAACAGCGAGAGTTTCCGTGTCAAGAATCTGCGCCGTTTTTCCTAACGAAGGCTCCCATTATGTGGGCATGGGAAAGGACTTTTACGCTAAGTCCATGACCGTGCGGGATTACTTCGACAAAGCCGAAAAACTCCTGGGCCTCAAGCTCGCCAAGGTTTGTTTTTTAGGGCCCAAGGAAGAACAGGACAAACCGCTGAACGCCCCGGTTATCACCTTTGTGAATGACGTGGCCTTTTTCGATCCCCTGGTCAAAAGCCGCCGGAAGCCGGAATGTTTGACGGGGGTAGGTATTGGGGAAGTGGCCGCGCTGGTTTGCGCCGAATCCATCCCTTATCCCAATGCCCTGAATTACGTTACCAAGCGGGCCGCTTTGATCGAGGCCTTCGCCCAAAAACACGGTGGGGCCGCCTTGTCGCTTATCGGGATTACCTTAGATAAGCTTCAACCTCTGCTGACTCGCGAAGAGGGGGAACTGATCATTACCCAAACCCTGGCACCCGATACCTTTATTGTTTATGGGCCCACGGAAGCGATTAAATCACTCGAATCTGAAACACAAGGCGTCAAGGACCTTCGGACAAACCCACAACTTCCACGAGGTCCCTTGTTCAGCCCGAAAGCCGCCGAGTTGGAGCCCGCTTTCAATAATCTTTTGAACGAGTGCATGGGAGAGCTTCCGTTGAAACACCCCAAAATCGCTTTTCATCGTTGTTCTGATGGGGAATATGTTGCAACCGTGGACATGGTCCGGGACGTCTTAATTAAGCAATACTCGAGCCCTGTTGATTGGGTGAAAACGGTAGCGGCCATCAACCACCGGGGATTCAGGGTTTGGACTGAAGTGGGGCCGGGGAAGGTTTACACTTCAATGGTTAAAAAATGTGATAAAAACAATACGGTGACGAATGTGGAGAATATGGCAACCCTCGCCGCTGCAGTAAAAGCAACAGGATAAAACAGTGAAGAATTTTGAATTCTTAATTTTGAATTTAAGCCGTTACCGTTTCAGACTTACGTTTGTTATTTTCTCTTTTATACTTTCATGCCTTTACATCTTTCCACAAGTGGTTCTTGCCGACACCCCAACCCCTTCACCAGTGGCATCCGTTACCCCTACCCAAACCGAATCCACAACCCCCACAACAACCCAAATCCCTATGCGCAAATACCCTCTCAAAGTCACCGTCATTCCCAATCCCGCTAGTGGCACAAAGCTTTCCTTTCGGGTCATGGCCCCAGCCCCTTGTAAAGTCCGTATTCGCGTCAACAACCGTTTCTTCGACGTGGTTGCCAAGTTCGAGAAAGAGGGAGGAACCCTCTTCGATATTCTTTGGAACCTTAAAGATGTTCCCGAGGGGATTTATTACTTCCAAGCCCAGGTCGAGGACAAGGCCACCGGCCAAATCACCCAATTGCCACTCCAAAAGTTTGTGGTTTTAAAACCAGCGGATTGAAATCCACGGGTTTGCCAAGGGGGCTCCACCACCAGATAGTCCATTGGAGAGGTGGACATACAAATTAAATAATTAAAAGGAGGCTGATTGTGGGGAGATTCAAATCTATAGGAAATATCAGTTTGCTTTTGGTATTAAGCTTTATGGGCGTGAATTTTTTGGGGTGCTCGAGCACGGATAACGAAATCGATAGCAAGGCCTATGTAGATAAAGTGGCGCCGGTCATATTCAAAGATTGGGATACAAGCCTCATTTTGACGGAAGCCGATCCGGATTTGAAAAATTTTTCCGACACAAACAAGGAAAGCTTTGAGAAGGGAATCCAATCCTTCAAAGACGCGGTTGGTTCAATGAAAGCCTACAAAGGCGCGACCCTTTTGGGTAAACCCACCGAAGGTCCGGACAAAACCGTTGTTGCCGCTTATTCCGTTGAAGCGGATTTTGAGAAGGGGACAAGCAAGATCATGGTGACCACCACCCTGCGCGATGGGAAATGGAGAATGGGCCTTTTTAACCTGGATCCGCAAGCCGAAATGCAAAGGATCACGAAGGCCATGACCCCGAATCCCTAACCCAGGAGACAAGTGGGGAAACCATCGCACACAGCGATGGTTAGTGGGTAGGACAAAAATCTAGAGGCCTGGCCCCTTCGCGCTCTTTTCGTTGAGGGAACCTTACCTGCCGCCGGTTGTGACCGCTCCGTTACGCGTCTGCCCGGTGACGATCGGTTTATCCGGATCCCCATCAGCGAAATTCACCAGGACTTCCTTTCCCCCCGTTTTCACTATCGTTTGGGTATGTTTCCCATCTTGAGGGCCGTTTATTTTAGGACTAACCTTGCCGCCGGCGTTGAGGCTCTTATCTTTGCCCGCTTTGCCGGTGACAAGCGTATGACCTGAATCTGTATGCTTGTAATAGTAATAAATTCCTTTTTCTTCATTTGTTTTAGTCTCTTTAGTCTCCAGGTTATTTTTCACATCTTTAGGGCCGTTCATTTTAGGAATAACCTTGCCTCCGGCTTTGAGGCTCTTATTTTTGCCCGCTTTGCCGGTGACGATCGGTTTATCTGGGTCACCCTCATTGAAATTCACCGCGACTTCCTTTCCCACCTTTTTCACTGTCGCCTGGTTATGTTTCCCATCTTGAGGGCCGTTCTTTTTAAGGACAGGCATGACTTTGCCGGTATGACCGCTGATGGCCTTTTGTTTCTGGTCCGGGGGCAAGAACTGCGGGTTCACCTTGTTGGCTCCGGCCACGGCGTCCGCCCCAGCCAACCTGGCCGCGCCGCAAAAAGCAGCCACCATCAACCAACCGATTAACTTTTTCATCACATCCTCCAGATAAAATTCCCCTGCCTCGAGTCTTCAAGGCGAGGGGCAAGCCTTGGGAGTATCAATTCCAGCGAAACAAGGAATTGGTACCATTGGACAAAAAAGCGGTCGAAGTTTTCTCCTATGGGAACAAGCCAAGGGTTTCGATGAGAATAGGGGAAATTAAGGGATCAGGGAAATTGTCATCGAATCCGGAAACCTTGTAAAGGCGGAAGCCTGTGAAAAAGGGTAAAAGGCTTACCGTCCGCCTTTCCAACGTCCTTACCGGGGGAAGCGATACGAAATTTTGGGCGGGACTTTCCGCGTAATTGGACTGGAAAAATGGATACGCGGGACCGGACCCCAATTTTTCATTCACCTTCGATTTTTTATGACATACTTGGCCTGTATTAAGTCGGAATGTCCGTTTAAAGGGGACCTTATGGCAAATAATTCAGACAAACCCGGCAGAATCGGCCTTCATTTCTTTGGTGTATGCGAAATTTTGGTTGGGCTTCTATACGCCTTAATATCGTTGGTGGTTTTCGTGATCCCGAAGCCTCCTTCCACCAATCTTCAGATGCCCATGCCCAGTATGTGGCCCATCGCCCTTATGGGAATCGCTTTCTCCTCGATTATCATCACTTTAGGCGTGGGCACCTTTTTGGCGAAACGATGGGCGCGCAAGATTATGCTCATCCTCTCCTGGTACGGGTTGAGCGCCGGTTTATTGGCCATCCTCTTCTTTGTTTTTTTCATGGGCTCCTTTTTTGACACCGCCTTCAGTTCCGCGCCCAATATGACTTCCTCGACCGGTAGCGGGGTGAAAATAGCAATGATGGTGATGATGGGTATTTTTTACATCATCCTGCCCGGCATATTCGTGCTTTTTTACCAGAGCAAGTATGTTTTGTCGGCGGTTGAATATTATGATCCCCAAGAAAACTGGATGGACGCTTGTCCCACGCCGGTTTTCGCCGTCAGTTTTATTTCCGCTTTAGGCGCGCTCAGCATGGGCATCCTTGGCCTGATGATACTCGGCACTTTCTTGCCCTTTTACCCCGTGATGTTTCCGGTTTGGGCCATCGCTCTTTTCTTACTGGTAATGTTCGCGGCCTTGACCTATATCTCGATCGGTTTTTATCGCCTGGATATGAAAGCCTGGTGGACCGCCCTCATCCTGGTGATCATCGGCAGCGTCGCCAGCTTTTTCATGTTTAAAATGATGGATCCCATGAGCGCCTACCAACAAATGAACGTTCCGGCCGCGCAGCTCGAACAAATGAAGAAATCAGGCATGTTTGACATGTTTAAATCCATGTCGAATGTGGGCTGGCTCATGATGATCCCTTATCTGGCCTATCTATTGTTCGTCCGCAAATATTTTTTAAAGGGCGAATCGAAGTAATTCCGGGAGCCGGCATAGGCCGGTTTAAGCAGTCGGCCCGTCCACGACGGAGGCTTTGGTACCCTTGCCCTCAGAGGGAAGTGCGTAATCGCAGTTTATTGATTTGAGGTGCCCTATGAAGTTGCGTATTTTCGGTCTCATATTGGTTTTGGCCTTTGCCGCCGGGCCCGCTTTTTCGAACTACACTGAAACTCGGCAGGGAGCCAAGTCCAATGCCGTCCCCAAGCCCATCCCGGGGTTCAAGGCTGCCGATTACGCCCCGGCCATCGACGGCTTCGTCGTCGAAACCAGAGACCTGGCGCCCCTTCATCCGGGACGGGGTTTGATTCTCTGGATGAAAAATGTAACGAAAACCGAGATGACGGAATACGATTCCTGCCCCACCTGGTTTACCGGTAGCAATTATAGCGGGCTGATTTACGCCTCCCTCCTAGATGTGAAAAACCACCAAGTGCTCCAAACCCTTTTTTTCGACATGACTAACCAGGAAGGGAATTCCCTGCCTTTCCGGATAACGCCGGGCCTTTATTCGGTCTATGGGAACCCCAACGCGCTGGGGGAAAAGGCAACGATCCTGCTGGAACCCGACCAAATCGACGGCGACCCCACTTGCGAGGAATACGCGTTTTTCGAGGACCCCGGCGGGTGTTTCTGCCCGGTGGCTTTCCCCTTCGGCTACGATTCCGCCGCCGACAAGCTCTTCCGGTTCAAGGAGGTGGAATATCAGGAAGGGGAGGGTGCCGGTAAAAGATGGAGCACCGAATGGATGACGGACCTTTTCTTCAAGATTGACCAGGACCCGGGCGGGAAAAGGTACGACTTCTCCAGTTCGGTCGGACACGGGTCGGAGGTTTTTACCCTGCACCGGTACGAATACGACCGGAAGCTACGCACCTTTTATGGGGTCAGCGTGGAAGTGCCCGATGACGAGGAACACAATAATCTCTATTTTAATAAATCGAAATTGAGCCCCGCGGCCCAACTTTTATTGGACAAATGGTGGAAAAATATTAATCCTCAGCCCAAATGAAGAGTGAAGTTCGAAAGCGATGGGAATTAACGTCGAAAGCATTGTTCACGACGGGGACCTGGAGTAGACAAAAAATTTTAATGGCAAAGAGCTAGAATGAGCTCTATTAGGTTG
>Ga0206987_1197_pt1 | contig 10819 bp, 4 predicted proteins | sample Alteio_BWMinCont_11_FD_153281 | JGI IMG/M metagenome (GOLD analysis project Ga0206987, IMG submission 153281) | Enriched cells from forest soil in Barre Woods Harvard Forest LTER site, Petersham, Massachusetts, United States -... | ecosystem: Environmental > Terrestrial > Soil > Temperate forest >... | reverse complement strand
AAAGCACGTGCCTAGGAGAAACATCGTTGGCTGGAGGACAGATTGGCACGCCGGCGTCCAGGTTGTCCAAACCACGGTTATTCATGAGGATACCCACCTCAACTGATCTCTGACGTGCACGAGCCGAGACAACCTGGCACCCCGCCACAGCACGCTTGTTACACCTAACAACTTGAAATCACATGAATTACGGTGAACGCCCGATTGGCATCTGCGGTGCCCCTATGCTGCTCTCTATATCACGATTCCCTCCTGTGAATAAGTTCATTTCGTGACCATGCGGCTCTGCCAAGTGTCCGGATGTGCAATGCAGGTGATTAACGAAGGCAAAGGATAGATCATGCGAAACCTACTGAGAATAGCGGTTCTGCTGCTGAGCGCGAGTCTTGCTTTCGGGCAAAACCCGAAGCTCGGTCGCGACCTCGTCGGGGTTAACCCCGGGTCGAAAGTGGATGTTATTGTCCAATACGACCATGTCCCGACTACGAGTGATCACCAAAATGTGCGGGGCTCGGGTGGGGTGCTGAAAAGGCAATATCGGCATGTCAGGGCCGGCTTCTACACGGTGCCTGCCAGCGCCTTGAAACAACTCGCGAATAACCCGCATGTTACTTTCATCACGCCAGACCGGCCCGTGAGAGGGAAACTGGATCTCACCGCGGCCGCGGTGAACGCCCCTGTTGCCTGGCAGCTCGGCCTCGACGGCACGGGCATCGGGGTAGCGATTATTGATAGTGGGATCACTCAGGTCAACGACTTGGCAACCCATGGGGTAAGCCGCGTCGTCTACAGCCAGGATTTTGTGGGCACCGGCACGGACGACTTTTATGGGCACGGTACGCACGTCGCCGGCATTGTGGGGGGAAACGGCGCCGATTCCATCTGCACCACCTGCACCCGCACGCTTCAGGGCATTGCCCCGAACGCCAGCCTGATTAACCTTCGGGTTCTGGACGAGAATGGTTCGGCGACCGACAGCACCCTAATCGCCGCCATCGACCAAGCCATCGCCCTGGAAAGCACCTACAACATTCGGGTCATCAATCTCTCGGTGGGGCGCCCCGTGTATGAGAGCTATGCCCAGGACCCGTTGTGCCAGGCCGCGGAAGCTGCCTGGCAAGCAGGCATGGTGGTGGTGGTTGCCGCCGGCAACGACGGCCGGGATAACAGCGTGGGCGAAAACGGCTATGGAACCATCACCGCGCCCGGCAATGATCCCTTCGTGATTACAGTGGGCGCCATGAAGAATGAGGGGACGCCCGACCGTACGGATGACCTGATTGCCTCCTACAGCTCCAAGGGGCCTACGGCGATCGATCACTTTGTCAAGCCGGACATCGTCGCGCCGGGCAACCTGACGGTTTCTCTGCTGGCTAACATCAACGACACGCTCCCCCTGACGGAACCCACCACGCTGACGCCGAATACCTATTACGACTCGGCGGGCGACGGCTCGCCTTCCAGCTTGTACTACACGCTGAGCGGGACCAGCATGGCGACGCCCGTAGTGAGCGGTGCGGCGGCCCTACTGCTTCAGCAGAACCCGTCCTTGACTCCCGACCAGGTCAAAGCCATCCTGATGTTAACGGCTTACAAGACTTTCCCCACCAGCAGCCAAGCCACGGATCTCACTACGGGGACTGTTTACACCAGCTACTATGACATCTTTACCGTCGGCGCCGGTTATCTGGACATTGGCGCCGCGCTCGCGAATACGCAGACTTTTACCGGCACGGCCAATTCACCCACCGCGCTCATCGACCCCACCACGGGGGCCGCACAAGTGTATTGCGGCCCGTCCGACGTTTGCGCTGAGAGTGTGATCTGGGGCGCCAGTGCCGTCTGGGGCGCCTCAGTGTTTGTAAATGGCACGTCGGCCATCTGGGGTACCAGCGCGGCCGACGGCGCCAGCGCGATCTGGGGGACCAGGGCGGTCTGGGGCACTAGCGCGCTCGAGGGAACTCGTGCGGTTTGGGGCACGGATTCGAGCGCAGTGGAAAAGTAAGCCCAGTTCCATGCCTTCCGATTAAGGGAGATAGACCGGCGGGACCGGGCGAAAGGGATTGCCCGGTAGGAGACGAAAATGGTTAGCTGGCGAAATGTGCGGCTCTTGATGGCTCTCGTAGCGGGCCTGGGGATTGCATTCCAGAATGCCAAGGGGCTGGACCCGGCAAAGGCCCTCGACCAATACGCTCATGGAAGCTGGCACGTGGCGGACGGTCTGCCGCAGGACAATGTGGTCTCCATCGCCCAGACGCCGGATGGGTACCTCTGGCTCGGGACGGAAGAAGGACTTGTTCGCTTCGATGGTCTCAGGTTCACGACCTTCGACAAGAGCAACACTCCGGAAATGAGGAGCAACGATATCTATTCGCTTCTCGTGGACCGCATGGGGAATCTCTGGATCGGTACCGGCGGTGGTGGTGTTCTTCGCATGACCCAGGGGAAGTTCGTCGCCTTTACGACCCAGAACGGGCTCTCCAACAATTCCGTTCTGTCGCTGTGCGAAGGGCAGAACCACGCCATCTGGATCGGTACCGAAGGAGGCGGAGTAAACCGGATCCAAGACGGCAGGTTCACCGTTTACGACTCGAAGGCCGGCCTGAGTGACGATTCTGTTTACTCCATCGTGGCAAGCAAGGATGGAAGTGTCTGGTTTGGGACCGGTGCGGGCCTCTCACAACTGAAGGACGGCTCGTTCACCAATTTCAGCGTCCAGCAAGGCCTTCCGAACAAAAACGTACGAGCTTTGTTCGAGGATCGTGACGGAACTCTGTGGGTGGGAACCAACGGCGGTGGCCTTAGCCAGTTTCGGGCCGGGCATTTCAAAACCTTTACGACGAAAGACGGCCTAAGCAGCAACGCCGTGTTCTCCGTCTACCAGGATAAGGAAGGAACCCTCTGGATCGGCACGGTGGGTGGCGGATTTAATCGATGGAGCAATGGCAAATTTACACCTTACTCAAAAACTATCGGAGACCCGCGGCAGGACGTCTGGGCATTCCTTCAGGACCGCGAAGGGACGCTCTGGATTTGTAGTGGCGACGGCCTTAGCCAATTGCGCGACGGCCAAGCCACCACCTACAGTTCCGTCGATGGGTTATCCAGCGACACAGTGCTGCCTATCTACGAAGATCGTGAAGGCAGCCTCTGGTTGGGAACTGCTGGTGGCGGACTTAATCGATTCCGCAACGGGCAATTCACTTCCTACACCGTCAAAAATGGCCTGGCGGATGGTTTTGTTCTTTCCGTGACTGAGGATCAGGCGGGCGCCCTCTGGATTGCAACGCGACATGGTCTGAATCGAATGAAAGACGGCAAATTCACTGTTTACACCACGAAGGATGGTTTGCCGAATGACATCGTTTTATGCATGTGGCCAGACCGTGACGGAAACCTCTGGCTCGGCACCCGCAGTGGCTTGGGACGTTACCACGGAGGGAAGTTCGCCACCTATACGACCCGGGATGGCCTTTCGAACAACTATGTGACATTTATCTACCAGGACCACAACGGGATCCTTTGGGTCGGCACCGGTGGTGGCGGCTTAAATCGCTATAGCAACGGGAAGTTTACGGCTTTCACGACCCGGGATGGACTATCCAGTGACATGGTGACGGCCATCCATGAAGACGAGGATGGCATTCTGTGGGTGGGGACCAGCGGTGGCGGATTGAATCGGTTTAGCGGCAATAAGTTCACCAGCATCACAATGAAGGACGGCCTTTCCGACGACAAGATATTTCAAATACTGGAAGACCGGAAGCAGAACTTTTGGATGAGTTCCAACCGCGGCATCTTCCGCGTCAGCGGACAGCAGCTCAGAGATTTCGCCGACCGCAAGATTACCGCGATTCAGTCAGTGCCTTACGGCGTCTCGGAGGGGATGAAGAGCCGGGAATGCAATGGCGGCTTCCAGCCTGCGGGTTGGGCGGCACGGGATGGAAGAATGTGGTTCCCCACCATGAACGGGGCGGTCGTGATCGATCCCGCCAGCATCAGCGCCTCGGGTTTACGCCCCCAGGTGCGCGTGGAGGCCGTGGTCGTGGACCGGCAAGTCTTTGCGCCGGGTGAAACCATCCAGCTGATGCTGGGAGAAGGTAAGCTTGAGTTTCATTACACGGGCATCAGCCTGTCGGCGGCGAAGCGGGTTAATTTTAAGTACAGGTTGGAAGGCTTTGATAACGAGTGGGTGGAGGCCGGCGATCGTCGCGTGGCCTTTTACACCAACCTTCCTCCCGGACATTATCGCTTCCGCGTCATGGCCGCGGGTGACGATGGCAGGTGGAATGAGGCAGCCGCTCCCTGCGCCGTTTTCCTGGCCCCCCACTTCTACCAGACGGCCTGGTTCTATGGTCTATGCGTGCTGCTCGCTCTGGGCGCGCTGGCGGGCGTCCGCCTTAGGGTAGCGAAAAAACACGCCGAAGAGATAGCCGCTCTGCACGTTCGCACCATTGAGGCAATGGCCTTGGCCATTGAGGCGAAAGATGCGACAACATACGACCATCTCCGGCGGATGCCCCTGGTGGCCATGACGGTGGCAAAGCAATTGGGGCTGACCGAAGAGGAAAAGAAAGCTCTTCATGCCGCTGCCTTGCTTCATGACATTGGCAAGCTGGGCGTGCCCGAGCACATCCTCAATAAGCCCGGCCGGTTGACGCCCGAGGAGTTTGAAAGGATGAAGGTCCACCCGATGGTGGGTGCGGAAATCCTGGAGCGCGTGCAATTTCCTTATGAGGTTGTGCCCATCGTCCGGTCGCACCATGAGAAATGGGACGGAAGCGGATATCCGGATGGGTTAAAGGCGGAAGAGATCCCCCTCGGTGCGCGGATTCTGGCGGCCGTGGATTGCTTGGACGCATTAACTTCTGACCGTCAATACCGGCCGGCACTGCCTTTTTCAGAGGCCATGGCCATGATCCAGGATGAAGCTGGGAAGACGTTCGATCGAAATGTCGTTGATGCCTTGAGCAGCACGCACCGTGATGTTCATCAAGTGCTGAGCACCCCGGCGACAGAGAACGAGAGAAAGCTTTGGAAAAAGCCCAAGGTGGTTGAAGGGGTGGCGCCGGGTGCAGGTTTCCAGATATCCGCCCACGAGATTTCGACTGCCGATCCGGTAGACTTTCTCGATGCCATCGCCTCCGCCCGCGAGGAAGGCCAGATGCTCTTCGAGCTGAGCCAGGCGTTGGGGAACTCTCTCAGTCTCAAGGAAACCCTGTCCGTTGTGGCGGTCCGCCTCAAGCGACTCATCCCGCACGACACCATTGCGGTGTTCATCTGCAAAGATAACGAGCTGGTTCCTGAATACGTGTTTGGAGAGAGCTTCAGCGACTTCGCCTCCCTGCGACTTCCCATGGGAGAGGGTCTGTGTGGTTGGGTGGCGGAAAACCGCCAGCCGATTGTAAACGGGAACCCGTCGGTCGAACCAGGCTTTCTGAAAGATGTGAATCGACCACCTGCCCTGCTTTCCGCGCTAGCCGTGCCTCTCGAAGGAGTTGCCGGCACCGTCGGCGTGCTGGGGCTTTATCAACGGCAGCGAGATGCGTTTACCGGAGATCATCTCCGCATTCTCCTGGCAATCAGCGCAAAGCTGGGGTTCTCAATCGAGAATGCCCTGAAGTTCCAAACCGTGGAAAACTCAGCGACCACTGACTACTTGACGGGGTTGCCAAATGCCCGGTCACTCTTCCTGCATCTTGACAGCGAATTGGCTCGCAGCAAGCGGGCACAGGCACCTCTGGCCGTGGTGGTTTGTGACCTGGACGGCTTTAAGCAGATCAATGACCGCTTCGGACATCTCGTGGGGAATGAGGTCCTGCGTTCCGTGGCCTCCGGATTGAAAGAGACGTGCCGCGAGTATGACTACGTGGCGCGAATGGGCGGGGACGAATTTGTGGTCATCATGCCTGGGTTTGACGCCGCGGCGATAAAGGAAAAATCGCTGTTATTTCAGAGCATTGCCATGGAGGCTGGAGTTCAAGTGTGCAAAGAACCCCTGCTGTCCTTGAGTGCTGGCATAGCCATGTACCCGCACGACGGCCGCGATGCAGAGCAATTGCTTGCTGAGGCTGATCACCGCATGTATGTCAACAAGGAATGTCATCACGCGCAAATGATCCAATCCTTCGGGCCTCTTAAAATCAATTTACAGCCCGGGGCAAGCAACTAGGGTTGTAATCGATTTGGAGTTCGGCCCGCAGGCGGGTGAGGGGTTGGATACGGGACACTGGGCGCGGGCTACAAGGCCCAGTTGCGGAACTCAAGATTCGGAGTTTGGATTTTGAATTTGCTGCCCTCGCCCCGTAGCTGGCGAGATGAAGAAAACCCCCCACCCTCCGCGAGGTTACGCGAAGGGTGGGGAAAATTGACTAACGTAGCGAAGGCGCACAGGCAATTACCAGTTGCGCCCACCGTGGCAGGATCCGACGCCCTTGTCGCTGTAATTAGCAGCAGTGCCTGAGGGTGCCACAGGGGCTTCAAGTGCCGACTCGAAATCCCACTGGTAGCCATGCTCACCAAGCGTCAGGGCCATCACTCCCCAGTAGTTCCCGGTTCCCGCCTCGAGGTTCTGTGCGTTGAAGTTCGGGTTGCCGCTAGGATCGGCGGCTGTGGTGTTGGTGGTGACGACTGTATCGAGCGTCTCGCCGCCGGTGCCGACGATGAATTCACGGATGCCCTTCCTTGGATCGGGATTTCCGGAGGGGTCAAGGGGGCGGTAGCGGGCATAGAGGTGGTCGTGTCCGTTCAGCACCAAGTCGGCGTTGTACTCGTAGAGCAGTTCCCAAAAGGCCTGAGCGGTCACGCCTTCTTCCGTGATGCTGTCGGCAGCGCTGAACGTGGGTTGGTGCCAGTAGGCGGCTGTGCAGGCAGAATGATTATCCTCAAGATCCTTTTTCAGCCATGCGAGTTCGGCGGCAAACCACGGGCCCGTGGTGGAACAGCCGCCCGGCTGTGTCTCGCACTCGATATTGAGCGAGATAAGGTGCCAGGAGCCCAAATTATAGGAGTACCAGCCATCTCCGACTCCGACTGTGCCCCCCGCCGGTATGGTGGCTCCAACTCCGCCGGTTTGCTCGAAGTGCCCTGCCTGTCCATCCGATCGCGGCACGGGTTGGGGGTTGGAATTGGTAGTGCTAAGGCCCGTGTAGCTGCACCCCGTCATCGTTGATGGGCACGGATCCCCGAGCGTAACCGTGATCGGGTTCCCATTGGCATCCACCTGAAAGCCGTTGTAGTAGGAGAAGTAGCCGTAGCCGGCAACGCCCGTCGCGCCATGTTCGTTATAAAACTCGTGGTTGCCGGGGGAGGGCCGATGGAGAAATTTGAACGCGCCATAGGTCAAATTGAACGATTGTTCAAAGTCCTGATATTGACCTACCTGGTATTGCAGATCTCCGGTGATCGCGACCGCGTCGGGCTTCATGGCCTCAATCTGATTCGCAGTGGCCTCCTGGGATTGCCACAGAGACGTACTGGTGTAGGGGGCGTTGGGGTTGTCGCAAGCTTCATGCCCCTTCTCCCCTGCCGGCTCCGTCTCGCCTGGCTGGCAGGAGATGTCGCCAACCACCGCCAACACGGGCGCGCGATGCGTCTCTGCGTACGGCCACGTATTGTTACTGGTGTTTGAATCCTGTGCCTTTGCTCCACCTGCAAGTGCCAGCACCGAGGCGGCCGCTCCCATGAGCATTGCCGCTCGGAAGCTTCCCCGAATCGTATTCATGTGCTTCCTCCGTTGGAATTGAAAGAATTTTTGGGGCCCGGAACCCGGACATTTTGACCGTCGAATGTTTCGCTATTATTTCAATCGCGTGAAAAAACGTCAGGGGCAGATTCGCCGTCGGGATCGGGGGAGCTGGCGCAGACTTCTGAATTATGAAGTCTGCGATCCCGAAGGGACTGGAATATTGATTGGCGCGGGCGTGCACTGGCCGCGAGGTGCGGGAGTAAGTTCCTACGGAATCGCAGACTGCCAACCGCAGCAGTCTGCGTCAGCCAACCTGGAACCTTTTCCTCGCGCGGAACCCTTTTCCTCGCGTCAATAGATCCTTCTGGTAATCGAAAAGGATGGCCACGCCCGTGGACCGTGGAAGCATCCGGCACTGGAGGCCGGGTTGGACTCGTATCAAGCCATTAAGGGAAGGTTACTTTAGTCGACTTTGACTTTAGAGGCGATTGGGTGTACTGTCCGCCCAGGGCAAATACTGAAAAAGGAAATCCTGGTTAAGGCAGAGGAGGCCGAGATGCGAAGAGTCACAGGTGTATCACTGCGAATTGCGATTGGGATTCTGAGCATCCTGGTGGTTGTACTGCCCGGCTGGGCTCAACCGAAGTGTCCCGCCGGCCCCGGTGAATCAGAGATTCCGTGTGTCCCGATCCAGTATCACGGCGGCCCGTTCCTGCAAACGTTCACGATTCATCCACTTTACTTCGGCAAGTGGAGCAAGGCGGACATCGATACCCAGCAGGCCTTTCTGACGAATCTTACGGGCTACATATCCGGAGAAAACGCGCCCGCGGGCGAACAGCCTGTGTTGAAACAGTACGGAGTGAACTCAGCCTCGGTGGCCGCGCCCGTCATGGCAAGTACCGAGCTTGAACCTTCGAAATATGTCTCCTCGTGCCTCGCCAGGACTATCGGCACTTACAAGCATGCCCCTCCACTTCCTGCCGTCCCAGGCAATTTGTACTTTTGCGATATTCCGCAGATCATTGCCACCAACCAGGCAGCAAAGATCCTCCCGGCGTACGGACCCCAAACCCTGATCATGTTGTTCCCCGCCACCGGCTTTAACCTCGACCCAACCTGCGCTTGCCTGGGGTACCACTCTTCGTTATCGTCTTCGAGCTTTTTTGGGGTGGTTGCGCCAGGTCCGTTTGGCACGGGGGTACCTTATTACGGCGCGATCTCTAAGTTCCAGGTGGTTACGTCTCACGAAGTGTTCGAAGCCTCGACCGACCCGGCCGATAACAGCTTCAACGCTTGGGACGAAGTGGCAGATCAATGCAACACCTTTGTGACTTTGAACTGGCCAGGGGGCGTGAAGCTGCAGATCGCCGCCATTCTTGATGACACTTCGGACAACAGTTGCACGACCTCAGGGTACAGCAGTCTCGCCGAAATCCAGACCTACGGGTCGAGTTACGCAAGTTACAAGGCCCAGTATGACACGTTATGGACCCAAGGCTGGCGCCTCTACATTCTGCAATCGTATGTCTTGGAGAATGGCAACGTGCTTTATAACGCCGTGTGGCGGCCATCGGGAGATATCGGTGAAATCCAGCAATACGGTGTCACCTTTGACGAATACAAGAGCAAGTATGACACCATCTTTCCGGAAGGCTGGCGGGTGTACATTCTTCAGGCCTATGTTTTGCCCGACGGCCAGGTCCTTTACAATGCCGTCTATCGGCAGGGGAATTCGAGGGAAACGCAGGTCTATGGCGTAACCTACGATGAATTCCGGAGCCAGTATAACGAGATGTACCCCTCTCCGGAATATTGGCGCCTGTACATTCTTCAGTCGTACGTTACGACTGGCGGGGAGGTCCTTTACAACGCCGTCTGGCGGCAGCCCGATCAGAATGTTTCCTCATGCGCCTGCGACAACGAGACTCAAGTCTACCAGTGGACGTATCCCGATTACAGGACCGACTACAACACCTTGTGGACAGAAGGTTGGCGCCTGTACATTCTCGATTCGTACGTGCGATCCACCGGGACGGTGGACTACAACGCTGTCTGGCGGCCCGCGAATCACGGCGAGATTCAGATTTACGGGGCGACTTACACGGAATACAGGGTCAAGTATGACACCTTATGGACAGAAGGTTGGCGATTGTACAGCCTGACCACGTATGTGCTTCCTGGTAACTATGTGCGCTATGACGCCGTCTGGCGGCAAGGAACCATCAACCGGCCATTGTAGCCTAAGTGATATGGCGTGACAACGAAGTTGGGTGACAACGAAGGTTTCAGGTACCTTTTCTACCCCACCCTCCGTCGCGGCCTGGGAAAGGGGGGCAGGAGCGAGATGGACTTTTTCTTTCCACGAAGTGATGCACGCGGCAATGGGAAAATGGTCTATATCGCACTTGCCCCCCCTTTTCTTTTCACAAAGGGTCCTTTGCGCAACGCTGCGCCCGGCGCTTCGCTGCTCCCCGGAGGCAACTTCCGGCAATCCGGCGTTATGTGAAATCCGCCCCGCTCGCTCGGTGGATCAGACCACGGATTTCGGCTTGGCGCAAATGCCACGTGGCAGAGGGCTCAATCTGTGAGCTCGTTGAACCCCCGGCCGCTTAAGATCATTGGCACACACTTCTCCGCCCGCGCTGTCCGCGTCTTCGCCTGCTTCGCGCCCGAGACATGAAAGATGTGCGACCTCCTCCGTCCCGGCGTTAGGGCTTCGAACGCCGCCTTCAGCTCTGGAGCCGCATTCAGCCTAACTTGCAGCTCCTCGGGAACCACATACTCCGAAGCCTTCTTTAGGGGCACCTTCCGTCTCGACTCCTCGACCTGGATGGCTTCGTAGATGTAACTCCTCAGGGTCGGCTGCAGTGCCGAAATTTCTTGGGGAGAGGTGAACTTAATCCAGCGGCCCGCCTGCGTGTGCTCGCCGATCCTTTGGAGGATGTGCTTCGGGTCCTTTAGCAAGGCGCCTTTGAAGAACGAGAGCGCGCACGCGTCCTTTAGCGGGATGACGATCGCCACATTCTTTTTCTGGTAGGTGAAGCAGGGCTTGCTCCATTTCAACTCCTCGGCCAGATCGCAGTCGAGTACAATCTTCCTCAGGTTGTCTGTTTCCTTCTGCCACTTTTT
>Ga0206987_1196_pt1 | contig 10830 bp, 11 predicted proteins | sample Alteio_BWMinCont_11_FD_153281 | JGI IMG/M metagenome (GOLD analysis project Ga0206987, IMG submission 153281) | Enriched cells from forest soil in Barre Woods Harvard Forest LTER site, Petersham, Massachusetts, United States -... | ecosystem: Environmental > Terrestrial > Soil > Temperate forest >... | reverse complement strand
TGGCGGGCACGAAAGCTGCCCGGTTTGGTATCAGACGGAAGACCTCAACAAGATCGCTTCCGGGTTCTATACGCAATACTTATTGATCAGCTTTTGTTCCTCTCCCTTGGCCCGGGCTTTCTTGGCGATTGTTTTCAGGATAGGGGACATCAGCGCGAATGATAATCCAGCCATTTTGCCCTCTGCGATGCCAAACAAGATCGCCGCATGCTTGATGCTCTTCGGTCTGGACTGCTTATCGGTCAATCCGTCCGCCGCCATTCCGTAGAGAATGCGAAGAAAATATTCCGATTTTTCGTTTGCCGGTTGTACATGAACTCGAAACCGTATTTCCCGGTCCGTGGGATTGTAGACACAATGCCAAGCCATGGATTCCACCGTATGCGACTCGCCGGACTTCAGAATCTTCTGGTCTTTCCTCTCGTTTTCCAGGCCCAAGTCCCCCTCGATGGGCGTGAATGTTTCGGGATAGGCATGGCAGTGCAGACATTCCGTCCCTTCGGCATCAGGGTCACTTCGAGTTCGGTTGTTCTTCCATGGGTCTCGACGGAAGTCTGCAGGAAGGTGACGCTGTCCTGGAAGATCGGATTTACAATTGTTCTCTTCATTTCACTGCATGCATCGGGATTTCTCGCTGGGGCTTTCCAGGCGGGCGACGACACTCTGACCCTGCCTGCCACGGGTTACAAGGCTCCGCGCCGGCTCTTGGGTGTGGAGTATTGCTCCGGCGTGTCACCTCTTTTTCACAATCGTGAAAAACGGGCTCACCACCAAGCAGCTGCCGTGATCAGTTGATCGCGAAACAGTAAAAGAGGCCCGCGCCGCCTGTGCTCTCGAGCGCCGCCTGACTGCAGCCGCTGGTGGCGTGTGAGGAGTTCCAGGAGTGGTTGTTGTTGCCGATGCGATCGGAGTGGCCGGCTTGAGCCGAACCGGCGCCGCTGCTGGCCCAATTGTTGCAGGTATGGTCGGCTGTGTCGGTGAAGGCTCGGCCATCGGGCTGCGAGCCGGTGAGAATGTCGTGCTGGACTGGCGGCAGGTCGCCTGCGCCGTGAATCACCTGTCCGTACTCGGTGCGCGCGGACTGCTTGAACAGATTGCTGCCGCGCTGCGCCTGTACCAGAGTGTCTCCGTGAAGCTCAGCCAGGTCCGCTGAAATGACGGCGTTTTGCGGCTCGCCTTTTTGTGCGAACGACCAATTGAACCAGGGGCCCGTGCCGATACGGTCGCGGGCGTTCACGGCGGGCTGGCCTGGACGAGCCTGTGTGCTGAGATAGGCATGCCATGTGCGAGCACCGTCACCGACAATTTTGGCCAGTGTCTGGCAATGCGCGTCGGCCCCCGCCAGTCCGCCCAGATCCCCACCTTTGCCCAGACCTACACTGGTTACGAAGAAAGTCATGCGGCTGGGAAGCGGTTGTGGGCTGCCCGGCGGCGGCGCGACGCCCTGCGTATTAAACTGGTTCTGCCCAGTCAGCAGCAGGCACGACGTCAGCATCAGAAAACAAACGACGGCAATATAAGCCTTTGGCCTGGTCATGGTTTTTTCGCCATCCTAGTTAATCGCAAAACAGTAGAACAGGCCGATGCCGTGCGTCTTGGGCAAGTCCGCTTGGGCGCAGCCTCGCGTTCCGTGAGCCGAATTCCAGGATCCATTGCCGCCACCGTTGCGGTCGGGAAAACCGATCTGGGCGTTGGGCCTGCCGTCGGCTGCATTGAGGTCCCCGGTCGAAGCGCCTGGAGCCTCTTGTTGCTGGTCCAGTTGTTGCAGGTGTGATCGAGACCATCGCTGAAAGCGGTGCCGTCGGGCTGCGAACCGGTGAGCATTTCGTGGCGGCTGGAGTGGGGAGTCGTTTTCGCGTAATCCCAATCGTTGTCTCTCGGATCGGGGTAGTCATAGAGCCCAGGAACGGTATCGCCTTTTTCGGTGAGGCCGCTGAGCTTATTGAGATTGTTGCCCAGGCGCGCCAGCTCTAGCGTATCTCCGTGAAGGTGAGCCAGGTCGGGAGCGATCATTTCGCCTTTGAAGCTGTACCAGGGGCCCGTACCGATACGGTCTCGCGCGTTCACCGCCGGCTGACCCGGCCGGACTTGCGTGCTCATATACGCGTGCCAGGTGCGTCGCCCGGCGCCCACGGCCGTTGCCAAAGCCTGACAGTGAGCGCCAGCGCCGGCGAGCCCGCCGAGATCGCCTCCATCGCCCACGGTGGCACTGGTCACGAAGAAATTCATCGAAGGGCTCGGCGCGGGACTCTGTTGCGCCAGCGCGACGTACGAGCACAGCAACGTCAAACTCGCCAATGCGGCGATCAGGGATTTCTGCACGGCATCCTCCTGTCGTTTGTTGCGGGTAAAGTGTCACAATCCGGGCGCCCGACGTGAAGCCGTTGGTAGTGCGGACTCCATGCACCGATGGTGAGACTGCCAAGTCCCGGGAACGCGGTTCTGGGCATGCGGCCAGCGGCGCTAGTTAGGAGAAGTTTTTCTTGCGGTATTCGATGGCTGCGACCTCTGCCGCCACCGCGTCCATCACATCCACCACCGGCTCGACCTTGAATTCAAATACCGCAAAAAAACTCGTAAAATAATGAATATCCGTTGGCTTGTCCGTTTCCACGATCATGTAGCCGCCGTAATCGCCAACCCGGATCACAAACTGGTGGATCGAAAAACTCTCCGGTTTTTTCCAGTTCTTGAATATCTCCAGCACGCGGTCATGCGCGGCTTCATAGTCTCTTGCGGATGCTGCCGGACGCTCGCGCCAGGAAATGACGTATTTCATGACCGGCCACCTCTAACAGGCTGCTGAAAAAGGCTGAAAGTTTGTAACGAAGCGGCGCAGAACGCGTCGAATACGCATGCGAGGAAGCGATCAGCAGCAGAGTCATGTGTTCAGCTACCTTTCCCCCGAGCAGCGAGTGCGCAAGGATCATCCACTGCGGCCGATCCGCACGATGGTGGACGACATCCTGAAGCAGCTATCGCCGCAGTTCAACAAGATGTACGCCAAAGTGGGACGCCCATCGATTCCGCCGGAGCAGTTGTTGCGCGCGCAGCTGTTGCAGCTGTTGTATTCGGTGCGCAGCGAGCGGCTCCTGATGGAAGAGATGGACTACAACATTTTGTTTCGCTGGTTTGTAGGGCTGAATTTGGATGACCCGGTGTGGGACGCGACGGTGTTCACCAAGAACCGCGACCGGTTGCTGGAGGCCGAGGTGGCCAAGGAATTCCTGTCGCGGGTGGTGGGGCAGGCGCGAGAAAAGGGATGGACTTCGGACGAACACTTCAGCGTGGACGGTACGCTGCTGGAAGCGTGGGCCAGCGGGAAGAGTTTTCAACCCAAGAACAGAAAGAGTTGGCCACCGCCGGACGATCCTGGAAATCCCACGGTGGACTTTCGTGGCGAGCAGCGCTCGAACCGGACGCACGCATCGAAAAGCGATCCCGACGCGCTGCTGGCGCGCAAAAGCAAAGGCAAGGAGGCGAAATTGAGCTACAGCGGGAATTTGCTGGTGGAGAATCGCAACGGATTGATTATGTCGAGCCTGGTGTGGGAAGCCACGGGCACAGCCGAACGCGATGCGGCGATGGTCATGCTGCAGGAGGTTCCGGGGATCGGGCGGGTGACCGTGGGCGGCGACAAAGGATTTGATACGGCGGAGTTTGTACGGGAATGCCGGAGCATGCGCGTCACGCCTCACGTGGCGCAAAACCTGGCGCGGCGAGGCGGCAGCGCCATCGATGGTCGCACCACGCAGCACTCGAGCTATGGCGTCAGTCAGAAGAAAAGGAAGCGCATCGAAGAGTGCTTTGGCTGGTTGAAGACGATTGCACTCTTACGCAAGGTGCGGCATCGCGGAACGTTGAAGGTGGATTGGATGTTTACCTTCGCCTGCGCGGCCTACAATCTGGTGCGCATGCGAAACCTGATGGCCGCTCCTATTCCCGCGCAGTGAGTCAGGGTCGTAGTGTCAGTGCAGGGCCTTGAAACGCACCAGCGGGGGCTCCGACAACACGAATAATCCCCACGAAAAGCCTCTCCCGATGCAACGAGGGCAGAAATCGCTCGCTCAACACAATATTTCCGCAGCCTGCTAAGGCCCTTCTGTCAGGCTTCAAATCAAGCGACCTTGAATACCCAATGGTGGTAACGACGCCGCGCTTGTACCAGGATGACTGGTCGGTTTTCTGGAGCACGCGGAGTTTACTGGAAACGCGTCAAACGCACAATCACTCGGAGCGATTGGAGATAACTTTGCCAAGCCCGGAGAAACGAGATTCTCGGACACCGGCCTGCGACGCCCGGCAAGCTCCGGCAGCCGATGACGATGATGGGCGGCGCGGGACCGCGACGCAAAACCAAAAAGCAAAATCAGAAAGCCGCTGCGAAACGGTCATCCAAACGGCATCCCTCCTTTGGCGGGCGATATCCGCCATTCTGCGCTAGAATAAACCGTACTTCACAAGTCCATGAAATCCGTAATCGCCATATATCCTGGTTCCTTTGATCCGGTGACGAACGGTCATCTGGACCTGATTGAGCGGGGATCGAACATCTTCGGACACTTGATCGTGGCGGTGCTGCGCAACACCGACAAATCGCCCCTGTTCAGCGTGGGCGAGCGCCTCGACATGCTGCGCGAAGCCGTGGCTCCTTACCCCAACGTCGAAGTGGACGCTTTCCAGGGTTTGCTGGTCGAATACGCGCGACAGCGGCAGGCCCGGGTGCTGCTGCGCGGAATTCGCGCCGTCTCCGACTACGAATACGAGATGCAGATGGCCATGATGAACCGCAGGCTCGAAAGCAGGATGGAAACCATATTCATGGTGCCCGCGGAAGCTTATAGCTATCTCAGCTCCCGGTTGGTGCGGGAAATCGCCAAATTGGGCGGCTCGGTCAGCGGTCTGGTCCCGGCGTCGGTGGAAGAACGGCTGCGCATCAAGATAAGTTAGGAACAAAAAACATCGAGGGAGCGGACGAACTTGAAATTTGCCAAGCGTGTCAGTCGAATCACGGTATCCCCCACAGCCGCCGTGCTGATGGAATCCGAACGCCTGAAAGCCAAGGGCGTGGACGTCGTGGACTTCGGCCCCGGCGAACCGGACTTCCCTACCCCTGAGCACATCAAGCAGGGCGCGATCAAGGCGCTCGCCGACAACAAAACGAAATACACCGCCGTCGCTGGCATTGCGCCGCTGCGCGAAGCCGTCTGCCAATGGCACTCCAAGCAGTTGGGCAGCTCTTACGAAACCTCCGAGTGCGTGATCAGCGTTGGCGGCAAACATGCGATTTTCAACGCCGTCAGCGCGCTCATCGAGGAAGGCGACGAAGTCCTGATCCCCGCGCCCTACTGGGTGAGCTTTCCCGACATCGTGCGCCTCGCCGGTGGCGAAGCGGTATTCGTGCTCACCAGCGCGGCCGACGGCTTTGTCTTGAATGCCAAGCAGGTTGAGGCCGCCATCACTCCGCGCACCCGCCTGGCCATCATCAATTCGCCGAATAATCCCACCGGCGCGGTGATCCCGCCGGCGGAATACGAGCGAATCCTCGAAGTCTGCGCCCGGCATGACGTCCTGGTGATGACCGACGAGTGCTACTCGCACTTCACGTACGGCGCGGCGAAGCCTTATTCGCTGGCGAGCGTGCCCGGATCGAAGCCCAACATCATCGTGGTCGGCTCGGTTTCGAAAACCTTCTCGATGACCGGATGGAGAATCGGCTACGCCCTCGGACCCAAGCCGCTGATTGACGCCATGATTAAGATCCAGAGCCAGTCCACCTCGAACCCCACATCTATCGCGCAGTGGGGAGCCTTGGCAGCGCTGACCGGCCCCATGGACTCGGTTCCCGTCATGCTCGCCGAGTATGCCCGGCGACGCGCGCGCATCCTGGCGGGTTTGCGGACCATCCCCGGCGTCACCTGCACCGAGCCATCGGGCGCGTTCTACGCGTTTCCCGACGTTTCCGCGCGGCTCGGCAAAGGCGGAGCCGCCGATGCCACGGCGCTGGCGAAGCAACTGCTCGAGCGGGAGGCCGTCGCCGTCGTTCCCGGAGACGCCTTCGGCGCTCCGGGATATTTGCGCTTCTCCTACGCCACGTCCATTGAACGCATCGAGGAAGGCCTGCGCCGCCTCGAAAACTTCTTTGCCGCGGTTGCCGCCGCGTCGTGACGCTCGCGCCCTCCCGCCTCGAACCGATCTTCGTGCCGCGCATCTGGGGCATGCGAAGCCTGGCGCCGTTGTTCACCGCACCGCCAGGCTCGGACCCCATCGGTGAAGTCTGGCTCACCGGCGAGAGCTGCGTCTTTTGCTCCGGGCCCTTCGCCGGCCGCTCGCTGGGTGAAGTCTGGCCGCACCTTACGGCCGAGTGGACAGGCACGGACGTCCGCAACACGCCACGCATCCCGCTGCTGCTGAAATTCATCTTCCCGGACGACAAGTTGTCCGTGCAGGTGCATCCCGACGATGAATACGCGCGCGCGCACGAGTCTCCCTCGGAAGCCCTGGGCAAAACCGAAATGTGGTACGCCATCGCGGCTCGAGAAGACGCCGCGGTTCGTCTGGGCCTCGAACCGGGCGTGACTCGCGAGAGTTTCAAGCGGGCCATGGCCGGCGGAACCGTCGAGAAATGCCTGACGCGCATCGCCGTGCGCGCGGGAGACGCCTTCTTCGTCCCGGCAGGCACCGCCCACACCATCGGTCCGGGCATGGTGCTTTGCGAAGTGCAGCAGCATTCCGACCTCACCTATCGCGTCTTCGACTACAACCGTCTGCAAGCCGACGGTAAGCCGCGAGCGCTGCACTTGCGCCAAGCCCTCGAGGTCATGCGCTTCGACGACCAGGCCGGCGGAAAAGTGGACCCGCTGCGCATCGAGCGAGGTCCCCTCACCGAGACCTACCTTGCTGCTTGCCGCTATTTCGCCACCGAGATTTGGTCCTTTTCCGAGCGCATCGCCGCAACCACGTCGCCCAAGCGCTTCGAGCTTCTCGTGGTGCTTTCCGGCAGCGGGCGAATCACCTGGGGATCCGAGTCGGTCGAGTATGGCCCTGGACAGACATTTCTATTGCCGGCGGCGCTGGGGGCCTATCAGCTGGCGCCCGGCGCAGCCACCGAACTGCTGCGCACTTATGTCCCCGACCTGCAGGAGTTCGCACGGAATCTGGCCGAACGCCGGGTGAACGAAGCTGCCTGGTCGCGCCTGCTGCATCCTTAAACACCAGCATCCGTAAAGGAGCCTCCGTGAGCATCGGTAATCTCCCCGCACACGCCGTCATCCTGGCCGGAGGGCGCGGCACGCGCTTCTGGCCCCGCAGCCGTATGCGCACTCCCAAGCAATTGCTCAACATCGTGGGCGAGCGCACCATGCTCGAGCAGACCACCGACCGCCTGGCGCCGCTCTTTCCCGCTTCCAACCAGTGGGTGGTCACCAATACCGAACAGACCGCGCCCGTGCGCGAGCAGTTACCCCAAGTCGCCGCGTCGCAAATCCTCGCCGAGCCCATCGGCCGCAACACCGCTGCAGCCATCGGCCTCGCCGCCATCCATCTGCTTCACAGCAACGCCGACGACGCGCTGATGGCCATCCTTCCCGCCGATCACTATATCGAGCAAACCGCCCGCTACCGGAAGGTGCTGCGCGCCGCTCTGAAAGTCGCCTCCGAGCCTGGCGCCCTCGTGGTGCTGGGCATTCCGCCCACGCGCCCGGAAACTGGATTCGGCTATGTGCAGCGTCCCTCCCGGGGCAGCAAGATGAACGGCGAAGCGGTGTATAGCGTCGAGCGCTTCACCGAAAAGCCGTCCCTCCCGCACGCTCGGAAATACGTGGCCTCGGGGCGCTACCTCTGGAACGCCGGAATGTTTTTCTGGCGCGTCTCCACCTTCCTGAGCAATCTCGAGCGCCACCTCCCCAAGACCCACGCCGCTTTGCTCGGTCTCGCCGAAACCATCGGCACCCCCCGCTACGCGGCCGCTCTCCAGCACACTTATCCCGCGCTCGAAAACATTTCCGTGGATTACGCCATTCTCGAACCCGCCTCCCGCGACCCCAAGCGCAGCCCCGTTTACGTGCTGCCCGCCGCCGTCGGCTGGAGCGACATCGGCTCCTGGGCCGCCGTGTATGAGCTGCTGGCCACCGCCAAGGGCGAGAACGTATCGGCAGGCAAGATCATGGCGCTGGACGCCGCCGGCAATTTTCTGTGGAGTCCGAAAAAATTCATCGCCGCCATCGGCGTGAAAGACCTCGTCGTCGTCGAGACGCCCGACGCCATTCTGGTCTGCCCGCGCGACCGCGCCCAGGACGTGGGACGCGTCGTGAAATGGCTCGAAGAGCAGCGCATGCAGGAGTTGCTCTGAAAGCTACCCCTGCCTCCCTTTTCCCTCATTTGACCTTCGCTTATACTGCGAAACCGTGAACAACATCCAATTTGGCACCGACGGCTGGCGCGGCATCATCGCCGACGACTTCACTTTTGAAAATGTCCGCAAAGTCTCCTATGCCATCGCCCGCTACGTGGTGCGCGCCGAGGATGCCGCGAAGGGCATTCTGGTCGGCTACGATAATCGCTTCAGCTCCGAACGCTTCGCGCGCGCCGCGGCCGAAGCCGTCACACTGACCGGCACTCCGGTGTGGCTCTCGGAAGCTCCTTGTCCCTCGCCCGCGGTTTCCCTGCTGGTCAAGCAGCGCAAGGCCGCGGGCGGCATTATGATTACCGCCAGCCACAATCCAGCGCGCTGGAACGGCATCAAGTTTAAGGCCAGCTATGGAAGCTCTCCGCTACCTTCCATCGTCGCGCAAATCGAAAAGGAGCTCGCCGGCGTGCTCGCCGATGGCGTTCCCCCGCTCCCGGTTCGCGGCGATCTGATCCACTCGCTCGATCTGCTCGCGCCTTACCTGGAAACTCTGTCGGGGTTGGTGGATTGGAAAAAACTGCGCGCGTCAGGCCTGCGCTTCGTGGTTGACCCCATGCACGGAGCCGCGCGCGGACTCCTGACCACGCTGATGCGCCGCAACGGCATCGCCTGCGACGAGATTCGCGGCACGCGCGATCCCCTCTTCGGCGGCGTGAATCCCGAGCCCATCGAGCCTCACGTCGCAGCCCTGCGCGTGGCCGTTCGCGCCGGCGCCTATGACGCAGGATTCTCCGCCGATGGCGACGGCGACCGCATCGGCGCCATGGATCGCGATGGCGCCTTCATCACTCCGCACCAGGTTTTCTCGATCCTCTTCTGGCACCTGGTCGCCACGCGCGAATTGACAGGCCACCTCGCCAAAACTTTCTCGACCACCAAGCTTCTCGACAAAATCGCCGCACGCTACGGCCGCACCGTCTACGAAGTTCCCGTCGGCTTCAAGTACATCTGCGAGATGATGCTCGAACGCGACATTCTGCTGGGCGGCGAAGAGTCCGGAGGCATCGGCACCAAGCTCTATCTGCCCGAACGCGACGCCACCGCCGTGGCCCTGCTGCTGGCCGAGGTAATGGCCTGGCACGGAAAATCGCTGGGTGAGCTGGTCGCCATGCTGCACGCCGAATACGGCGAACACCATTACGGCCGCGTGGATTTGGAACTGCGCGAAGGACAGAAGGAGCGCGCCATCGAGTATTTCTCCGCGCCCAAACTCCAGGATTTCCTCGATTTCCCGGTTGTCCGCCGGGAAAACATGGACGGCATCAAGATTTACCTCGGCGACGCAGGCTGGGTGATGGTCCGCGCCTCAGGCACCGAACGCATGCTGCGCATCTACTCCGAAACCACCAAACCCGAGACCACCGAACGCATCCTCGCGGGCGTAACCTCCCTCGTCCGCAACCTCTAACCCGCGCCTTCAGCAAGCACCGGATTCGTTCGTACCGCGCCGCCTCTTCCGCGCACGCCGCCGCTAGTTCTCTGGGCTTTCCCGAGGCTCCCGAGCTTCCCGCTTCGTCTGGCTCCTGGCCTTCGCGGCTCTGTCGCTCGCTTTGTTATCAGGAAACGAGCGCAGCACGGCGTCCAGAATGCCATTCACAAACGCCGGCGAATTCTCGGAAGAAAACGTCTTGGCCAGCTCCACCGCCTCGTCCAGCACCACCTTCGGCGGCGTCTTGGCGCTCCGAAATTCGTAAATCGCGATGCGCAGAATCGCCCGGTCAATCACCGAGATGCGCTCGATGCGCCAGTTATCGGCATGGCCCACGATGAGCGCATCCAGTTCGGGCGCGCTGGCGGCAACGCCATCGAAAAGCTGATCGGCGAACGCCCGCGTGGCTTTCTCGGACTTGGCCATGCGCCAGAAGCCATCCTTGATGCGCGCGGGGTCCTGTCGTCCAACATCCCACTGGAACAACATCTGCAACGCGAACTCCCGAGACTTATGGCGTAGCGACATGTCAGCGCCGCTTCTTTGCGCGCCGAGCGGCCACGGCGGAGATGGAAACCGAACGGGAAGCAGCTTTGGAAATGGGCTGGGGGGCCAGAGCCGTGGATGCGCCACGCAGTTGCCGCGAAAGCCGCGCCATCTCCAGAGCAATCAACCCGGAGTCGTAGCCCTTGTTGCCGCTCTTCAGTCCAGCGCGGTCAATGGCCTGCTCCAGCGTGTCGCAGGTCAGCACGCAAAACACCATCGGCACGCCCGTATCCATCTGCGCCAGCTGAATCCCGCGCGCGACTTCCGTCGCCAGAAAATCAAAATGCGCGGTCTCGCCGCGTAGAATGCATCCAACCGTAATCACCGCATCGTAGCGCCCCGATTGGCCCAGCTTCTTGGCGGTCAGCGGAAGCTCAAACGAGCCCGGCACGCGAACCACGTCGCACTGGCCGGCGATCGCACCGCCGTATTCCAGAGCCTCCAAAGC
>Ga0206987_1195_pt1 | contig 10839 bp, 11 predicted proteins | sample Alteio_BWMinCont_11_FD_153281 | JGI IMG/M metagenome (GOLD analysis project Ga0206987, IMG submission 153281) | Enriched cells from forest soil in Barre Woods Harvard Forest LTER site, Petersham, Massachusetts, United States -... | ecosystem: Environmental > Terrestrial > Soil > Temperate forest >... | reverse complement strand
GTCGAAGAAATGAAAGTTGCGGTGATGGGATGCGTGGTCAACGGCCCCGGCGAATCCAAGCACGCCAGCCTGGGCATCTCGCTGCCGGGAACCTTCGAAGAACCCAAAGCTCCCGTCTATATCGATGGCCGCCTATTCACCACGCTCAAGGGCGACCACATCGTCGCCGAGTTCATCAAGCTGGTGGATGAATATGTGGAAAGCCACTACGCGGCGAGGGAAGTAAGCGTAGTGTAGGCGCGCATGTCCCCGCGCGTGCAGCGGAGCGAAGCTCCGCAGGAAGCAGCAAATATCGGTACGGGGAGCCCCCGCAGAGCGCGAGGCGGACTACCTCATCGCTGAAAGCTTGGCCCGGGCTTCATCAGGGTTCATCAGTTCTCCCCGCTCAGCCGCATCGTACCCTTCCTGAATCTTGGTGGCGATTGCAGAGCGATTTTCGGCCAGCCAGGCCTCCTGCTCATGGAGCAGGGAGACGGCGCGTTCAACGAACTCATCCACATTTTGATAGCAGCCGCGCTGAACATCTTCCTTTATTAACTCAGCGAGCTCGGGCCGAAGGCGGATTTCCATAACTGCATTTTACTCCAGTCCTCCAAACGCAGGCGTCGGGCGGCTTGCACTACGGCGGGTATCTGGTTTGAATCTGAACGCCTGTTTACCGCTCTCAAGGGCGACCAGATCGTCTCCGAGTTCATTAAGCTGGTGGATGAGTATGTGGAAAGCCACTACGCGGCGAGGGAAGTAAGCGTAGTGTAGGCGCGCGCGTCCCCGCGCGTGCAGCGGAGCGAAGCTCCGCAGGGTTTTGCCGAATGCTACCGCAACGCAACCCAACTTAGACAATAATCGCTATTGACTCCCACCTACTCTTAGGAGTAGATTTTCTTCTTCTCCCCAGCAGTCGGGCTCCGTAGTGTCCCCCAGGAAGACGGTGAAATAATGAGAATTGCCATTGTGCAACTCAGCGACCTGCATATCCGGGATCTCCGCAGCGAAGTTTTGCTCCGGCCCTCTAAGATTGTTTCCGCGGTTCGATCCATCGTTCCTTCCCCGGGCCTTGTGGTGTTGCTTTATACCGGGGACATAGCGTATTCGGGCAAGAAAGACCAATACGATGTCGCTGATAGCTTTTGCTCGGAGTTGATGACACTATTCAAGGCGGAGGGGGGCGACATATGCGAGTTCTTCGTTCCCGGCAATCACGATGTCGACCTCGGCGGAGGCGCGGATGAACTGAGGGACATAGCGAATGCGAAGGTTAAAGAAGATGTCGGCTCGGTCTCTGTTACGGGGACGCTGGCAAAGAGGCTGCTCGAACAGCAATCAGCCTACTTCGACTTTGTCGCTCGTCGAAACGGCGTCACTTTAGATCTGGAGCAGCGCCTCTTCCGCAGGGAGCGAGTGCAGCAGGAACAGATCACGATTGATTTGAATCTCTTCAACACGGCGTTTGCATCGACGCTCGACGAAGAACCCGGGACACTGGTTTTCCCGGATCAAATAATTCCAGCAGACATCTCGACAGACGCCGACCTCGTCATATCCCTGCTACACCACCCACTACACTGGCTTGAGCCCTCCAATGCGCGACGGTTGAGAAGGTTCGTGGAGTCCGGCTGCGACCTGATTTTCACGGGCCACGAGCATCTCCCTGACACATTTGCGAAATTGCGAGCGCAAGATGATCAGAATTGCTATGTCGAAGGAGCGGCCCTGCAGGAGCCGCGTACGAAGTCAGCCTTCAACGTAGTCCAGGTAAATCTCCTTTCGAGAACTGTGGAGGTCAGTACGTGCTCTTGGAGCGGCGATCTTTATGTTCCGGGCGTCGCGAAGGAGTTTCCGCTAGTTCGCAACATCCGCTCGTCGGGCTCCAGATTTCGCAACGCTACGGATTTCGCGAAATGGCTCGAAGATCCCGGCGCTCTCTACACACACCCGCACAAGAAAGAGCTGCATCTGGCAGATTTCTTTATTTATCCGACGCTCAGGAAGACCAAGGGCGACGGAGCCGCAGCCTACGTCGATAGCGTCGACTCCATGAGGTTCTTGCGCGAATCGACCCGCGTTACGGTATTGGGAGAAGAAGGGAGCGGCAAGACCGCCCTTGCGAAGACCTTATACCGTCATTATCTCTCGGACACCACCTTTGTGCCCGTACTCTTGCAGGGGGATGCCTTCGACAGTGTTGGAGAAAAGAGTCTTCGCGGGCTGATACGCAAAACTTTCGAGGCCCAGTTCGGCTCAACGCGGTTGGAGCATTATCTCCAACTGCCACTGTCTGACAAGGTCCTCATCGTCGACGATTGGCATAAGGTGCGATTTAATGAGCGAGGGCGCTCAAAGCTAATGCGCCAGATGAAGGAAATGTTCGGCCATGTCGTCTGCTTCACTGGGGACCCGCTCTCAGTGGAAAAGATTACGACAACAGGGGAGTCCGAGAGCGCTTTTGCTGACTTCGAGCATTGCAGCCTGCCCGAGTTTGGAGTTCGACTCCGAGGGAAGCTCATAGAAAAATGGCAGGTCATTGGTCAGGAGCTCACCCTCAGCGAGGATGAAATTGCATATCTGGTCAAGAGGAGCGAAAACAGAATTAACTCCATACTAGAAAAGAATTTCCTTCCGTCGTTTCCATTTGTGGTATTGACCCTGCTGCAGGCTGATGCAACTCAAGGGGGTAACGCCAACCTCGGATCATACGGCCATTTGTATGAGGTGCTTATCACTCGGCGCTTGGGTGAGAGCAGCGACAAGTTGACCGACCTCGGGACAAAGTACACTTACATCTCCCGCCTCGCCTACTTCATGTTTTCCGCCGACAAGAGCAAGTTGTCAGCAGCCGAGATGACCACTGTCCACGAGAGCTACTGCTCTGATTACGGCCAGTCAGTCGATCTGAACAAGATGCTACGAGAGCTGCAGCAGGCACAAATCATCTCGCGCGATTCGGACACGATTCGCTTCAAATATCGGGCCTGTTACTGTTACTTTGTCGCAAAGTACTTTCAGGAGAATCTTGCCACTGAAGAGAGCGTCCTGCGCGAGCAATTGCGTCACGTAGCAGACACGGTCTATTTTGAGGACTACTCAAACATCATTATCTTCTTCGTTTTCCTCACGAAGGACCAACTGATCATAAAGCAGATCGTCGAAAACGCAAATCGCATTTACTCGGAGCTGCAGCCTTGCAACTTCACGACGGACGTCACGTTCATTAACTCCCTTCTAAAGGAAACTCCGAAGAAGCTCGTAGAGGCTGCTGATGCGAGGGAGAATCGCGAGGAATTTAGGCGCCAGCAGGATGAGGAGAGTGGCGAGCATGGCCAGGCTGCACCTGAGGACAGCCGGGGCAAGATTGAATATGGACAGGACCTTAGCGATCTCCAAAAGGTCAGCATTGCATTCACGAACCTCAGAATAGTGGGACATGTCCTTCGAAACTTTACCGGAGTGCTGAAAAAGGACCCGAAGAAACAGCTAGCCCAGGCAAGCTACAGCCTCGCCCTCCGGGTGATGAAACGATTTCTGAACATGATTACTGAAAACATCGAGACTTTCAGACTCCAGCTAGCGGAAGTAGTAAAGCAAAGGCGTGCGGCGGAGGGGAAGGACCAGTATGACCTTGTTAGCGAGGATGAGCTTAAACGGCGTGCCGACGAGGCACTAATCTCCCTCGCAAGGGCTGTGGGCTTCGCGATTATAAAGAGGCTGTCGATGAATCTCGGCTCGGAGGACCTGCGGTCACCTACGAAGAGATCAGACGAAACTGGGGCGCGGACGACGCAGCCGTGCGGTTGATCGATCTCGCGATCAGGCTGGATCACTTCAAGGATGCCCCTAAGAGTGATATCGAGGGTCTAGCGACTCTCTTCCGTAAGAACCCGTATTCGTTCACGTTATTGCAGGATCTCGTCGCGGAATACCTCTACCTCAACGTCTCCGATCAGATCATGCAGCAACGTATCGGGTCACTGGTCGACATCAACGTTGCCGGTAAGCCTAGCTTTTTGTTACACAAACGGAAGGCCCTAACCACAAGGAGTGCGTAGGCGGATTGGCTCCTGCACGCGCGAGGACGCGCGCGCCTACATTTTCACGATGAGAATTCCCTGCGGCGTTCCTGCCGGGTTCGGGCGGGCATGGGGTCCTTCACTCCGTTCAGGATGACAATTTCGTGGTGCTCCTGCACGCGCGGGGACGCGCGCGCCTACATTTCACGGGCTGGCCGCCGGGTCGGGTTCTCGGCCTCTATTTGGGGAAGACGTTGTCAATCTTCTTCATGATCCTTTCTGCCCACTGCACCGCGGCCGCGACCATGGAGGTGGTTCGTGGACTCTCCCTGGTGTCGAAGAGATCGTCGGTGGTTCGCAAGTGGCGAGCCACGAGGATTCCCGCGACGATCGCCAAGACTCTTTTTCGGCCTTCTTCCATGAGGTGGATACGGTATCATATTCGCCTTTTGTTCGTCTATGGGTTGGGGGCTAGTGGGTCGCGTATCGTGCCGCTGCTGCACGCGCGGGGACGCGCGCGCCTACATTTTCGTTTTTGTTTTGTTTATCCATAGCCATGGATATTCTGAGATGTTGCGGACTAGGCCTGCGCGAACTGGGTTCTGTATTACGTACTCGACTTTGGCCTCAATTCCCTCTTCGCGTCGAAGCACGTGGTCGAAGGATTCGTGCTGCCAGACCTGGCCCGTCCGGTTCAACGCACGGTTGATTTGGTGCGCGGAACTGCTTTTGATGCCTTGCATGATTTCCGCCACGCTAAAGAGGCCGTTCTCGTCACGAAGCGGGGTCAGAACTAGATGCACATGATCCGGCATGACGACGGCTCCGTGCAGAGTGAAACGTTTGAGGTGTCCCCACAGGCTGGCGTCCAGGGCGATGCTTCTTGCGGCTGCGGGAAGAATCCAGCGATGGTGGGTAGTGAAACCGGCAAAGATCGCCTTGTTGTCGCCCTGAAAGTGTGGGAGATGGCGGCGGTATTGGTAAACCCGTTCCATGCTTCCAGAGATATCATGCGCTCCTGCACGCGCGGGGACGCGCGCGCCTACATTTTTTTGTTTGTTGTTCCGGAATGGGAGGGCTCACTCCATCAGGTACCAGGCCTCGCGGTAGGCGTCGAATTTGTGCCGATGTGGGACGGACACTAGATATTTTTTCGGAGGTGGAGCATGCAGATCCTAGGCTTTCGCCTCTTCCGGCACGACTTTCAGTTCCAACTTTTCGGTGTGGCGCACTACGGTTAGGGAGGTGCTTACGCCGACGCGGGCGTCGGTGAGCAGGCGTTGCAGGTCGTCGACGCCGGCGACGGGTTTGTTGTCGAGGGCAATGATGACATCGCCTTCGCGCAAGCCGGCGCGTTGGGCTGGACTTCCCTGCTCTACTGAGATCACCACCACGCCGCTGTCTTGCGCGAGATCATAGAAGCGCACCAGGCGGCGATGCAGCGGAGTGGTCTGGGCTTCGACACCGATCTGGCTGCGGCGGACCCGGCCTTCCTGCAACAGGCGTCCGGCAACGAATTTTGCGGTGTTGATTCCGATGGCGAAGCAGAGGCCCTGGGCGCCCATGATGGTGGCAGTGTTTACGCCGACGACCTGACCGTCGGAGGTGACCAGCGGGCCACCGGAGTTGCCGGGATTGAGCGAGGCGTCGGTTTGAATCACGTCTTCTATCAGGCGGCCGGAATAGGAACGCAGCGAGCGGCCCAGAGCGCTGATCACGCCGGCGGTTACAGTGTATTGAAATCCGTAAGGATTGCCGACGGCGATGGCCAACTGGCCGACGCGCAGGCGGCGGGAATCTCCGAGAGGCGCGGCGACGAGGTGGGGGGGCGTCGATGCGGATTACGGCGAGGTCGGAGGCGGGATCGTCGCCGATGGTGTGCGCGGGGAAACCGCGGCCATTGGGGAGAGAGACTTTGATTCGCGTGGCGTCGTGGACGACGTGGCTGTTGGTGAGAATCAGGCCGTCGGGGGCGAAGATGAATCCTGAGCCGCCGCCCTGACGCTCGCGAGGCTGGCCGGAACGGGTTCGCGCGGCCTGCGCGACATCAATTTTTACCACCGATGGACTGATCTTCTCCGCGGTGTTGACGACAGCTTGCGAATAGGCATCGAGCAGCGGCGCGTCGTTGATGGTTTGCGGGTTCGCGGAAAACGATGGATCCGAATTACTTTCCGAGACACGATAGTCAGCACTTTCAGGAGTCATAGCTGCTAGATGAGGACGAGGCGATTTCGGATTCAGAGCGCGGAAGTTGGGCTTCACGCCTGTAGTGGCAAGCCTGGCTCGTCGTCGGGGAGGGGATCGGCGATGGTCTTTAGTTCGGGATAGTGCTCTAGTAGCGGCTCGGGCGCGGTCACGCGCTGGCCGGTGAGCATGTGTTTCAGCTGTAAGGCGTTGACTCCGGCTTTGCCTTCGAAGTGATTGTTGGCGATCACGTAGGTGACTTCGGCTTTCTGCGCGATGTGCTCAATCTTATTCTGCCAACCCAACAGCTCGTTTTCGTTGTAAAGATAGTTGTAGCGGTCTTCACCGCGCTCGGCTTCGAACCACATGTCGTAGTTGCGTCCGTGGAGGCGGACGTAGCCGACGGGCGAGGTCACATATTCGCGGGCTTCGAGGGCGCGGCCGATCAGGGGCTGGTCGATGTTGCAGAAGGAAACATTTTTCTGGGTGAAGAAGGCGAGGGTTTCAGGATTGTCCCAACTGGAATGGCGGACTTCGACGACGCGCGGATACTCGATGAATTGGCGGAGCAGGGACTCGAGATATTCGCGGTTGAGCGAGGTGTTCTTGAATGAGACTGGGAACTGGATCAGCAGGGCGCCGAATTTGCCGGTGGAGGCCAGGGCGTCGAGACCTTGGCGGGCGAGGCGTTCATCTTCGTCGCCGGGGCGAATGGTGGCGGCGGAGGTTGGCTCCATCACGGCGATGGGTGAATGGGTGAAGGAGCGATGCAGCTTGGCGGTGAACATGAACTGCGGATTCACGGCCGCAACTTTGCGCGCCCAGAGTTTGGCTAGTTCGGGCTTGATGTGTCCGTAGAAAGAAGTGTTGATCTCGACTACATCGAAACAGCGGGCTACGAGTTCGAGAGGATGCTGTTTGCGGAGCCGCATGCCGGGCGGGTAGAAAATTCCATCCCAGTCTTTGTAGCTCCAGCCGGCGGTGCCAACGCGGATGCGAGGGGAGATCGCCATGGCAGTATCCCGGAGAGTAGCACGACGCCTGGCAGTTTCGGTAAGCAGCTATGGGATGGACAGAGGGGTTGGGCTGGGAGCGATGCCTTTAGCTTCAAGGATTGCCCAATGCCACTCTTGCTCGGGAGCGAGAGGCGCGCCGAGTTTCTCATGGAAGACGTTGCTGGCTAGAGGCAAGACAGCGCCTTTCAAGTGAAATAGCAGAGTGAGTTCTGAAGGCTTTTTCTCAGAGGGATCGGGTTCCTCGGCAACCGCGGGCATCAGTCGGGCGGTGCCAAGATACACGTCATCTTCAACAGGTCGACGCACCAGGGTGAGGCCAACCGTGACTTCGGTCAACTTCCAGGAACTGCCGTTGTACATCGAAACTTCGAGGCTGTCGCCTTCAATGGTGGCTGGGCCCTCGAGCTTTGCCAGTTCGACGGGCGGCAGGTCTTCGGCTACGAAGGGCGCATTGAGCGACGCAGCGGTGCTGGCGTTGAAAGACATGCTGCAGGTCCCGTCGGGGGATGACAACGCAAACTCGCGAGCGCGCGGGGGTGGTGCCGGCTGCGGCTTGACGCTCATGCGATGGGTTTCGACTTCATCCATCACTTTGGAGAGATTGTCATTGTCGATGACCAGCGGGGCTGCGACCGGAGCTTTGCTTTGGCGAACGGCGCGGGCGAGATCCCCCAGGGAGACGGCATTGTCCGATTGCCCCGCCATAAAAAGCGGGCATAACAAGGTGAACAACAACCAAGCCGCGCGCCATTGATGGGTACGATTCACGGAGATTTACGGAGCTTCTCCGAAAATTGTAGGTCAGAACGGGTGGAAGAACAGCACCGGCCGGACTTACCTTGGTCGTAGACCTTTAGTGGGGGTTCGCAAAGTTGTTATGAGAATACTGGCCCGATTGTGCCATTCACAGAAGCCCATGGAGTGGGTACATTGTGATTGAGCAGTTTTCGGGGGAGGGCTGTTCAACCTAACGTCCCAGACTCATACGAGTCGGGGCGTTTTGTTTTGCGCGCTACGCAGCCCGCTGCGACCCACCAGCAATTGTTCCGGCTGATCTCCGGTCACAAAACCCGACTGGGAAACGTTCCTCGGCTGCATGGCCCACTCGTGCCACCGTATCGATCTCTTGTGCCATTGCGCGGAATCGCGAACGGCATCATCTTGGTAGCGCACAAAATAACAAGGTACAAAGATGCTGCAACCGACACCAACACGGGGAACCGGCGCAACGTGGGTGGGTGCAGTCTACGCGGACAAGCAACGCCGCAGGCTGCTGGTTGCGATCTTCCTGCTGCTGGTAGCCATGACCGCGTTTCTGGTGAGAGAGCGCGGGGCCTGGTTTGGCAGCGACAACGACGAAATGGCTGCCGCGGATAGCGAGCAGTATGCTTCCACTCCGATTACAAGCGAACCAACACTCCCAGTCGCCGAAGCGAAGCCGGCTGTGGTCAGCCAGTCCGCTAGCGTAACTGCCAATCACACACCGTCCGGCCACGCACACGACAATTCTCGCCGGGCCAGCAACCCGGTGAAGCGCGAGAGTTCGCGCAGCCAGGGACGGGTTTCCGCAACATCTTCTTCCGGGACATCCTCGGCAACATGGGGTCCGGCTACGACTGCGGCGCAGCGGGCGGGTACGTCTGGTCAAGCTCAGGCACACCGGGAAACGGTGTCGTATCCTTTACTGACCGGCGCGATGGCGGTACAGGGTTCGGTGCTGCTGCAAGCGATGATCGCCGCTGACGGGGCGGTCGAGGAGATGCGGGTGATCAGCGGGCCCACCATCCTGGTTTCAGCGGCGCGACAAGCGGTGCAGCAGTGGCGATTCAAGCCCTACCTGGTGAACGGGAAGGCGGTCGAGACGTACGCCAGAGTGACCGTGAACTTCACGATTGATGTTTCCAACACCGAAGCCCGGTACCACGTCAACTCCGTGACGGCCACCGGAGCATTCTAGACTCCCAAGAACCAAAACTTAGGAACGCCCGGGCCTGTTCAAATGAACAGCCTGCCGGAGTTGCCGGCCTGCCACCATTCGGAGGCGCCTCTGTCCACATAACAATCAGGTGTTGACCCGTCATGGCCGACGGCAGTAAGATTCGCACTCGGAAAAGTGCCGGTCTTGCGCCCTCCCCCAAACGCGCAGGCAGCCTACGGCTGGACAGTTCACATAAACGCCGCATATGCCGAACCCACAATCTGCGTTCGCCGTTGACGTAGTCGAATTTGCCGCCGTCTTGCTGGCTCAGCAAGAGGTCGCTCCTCGTGCGCAGGTAGTCGCGAACAAGGTTGCCGAGCTGCTGCCAGACACCGCGGCCGTGGTCTATGTGATTGCCGACCAGGAGAGTCCGATGTGGACAGCTAAGGCCACGGCGGGCGACATCTCGGTCATAGACACGGTGGAGTTTGACGCTGGAACGCTGGGCGCAGTGGCAGCGAAACGGGAGTTGCTGGTGTTTGAGGGTGGCGATCTGCCACGCGAAGAGTACGCCCATCTCGACATTCGCCGGCAATTCGTGACTCTGGCCTGCGCTCCCCTGCTGGTGAACGACACTCTGATCGGCGCCATCGAGCTATTCCACTGCGACCAGCCGTTTCCCAAAGCCATGTTGGCAGCGGTGAGCGAGATTGCTGAGCTAGCGGCGCCGGCCCTCGCGTCGGGGCTTTTTTATGAGAGTGAGCGCAACACCAACCTGCACTCCATCAGCCGCGTCACCCAGATGTATGACCTGGAAAAGGTCTTTAACTCGACGCTGGAGATGGATGAACTGCTGGGCACGATTGCCGCGAAGTTTCAGGAAGTGATGAATGTGCAGGGCGTAAATCTGTGGATGGTCAGCGACGACGCTTTGCAATTGGTTGAGTGTGCAGGAGTCGACCCCACGGTCCCGGTGGGCACGGTGCAGAAGCCGGGCGAAGGCATCGCGGGAGATATCTCCGAGAGTGGTGAACCGGTGCTCATCGATGATCCCGAGGACGAGCGCCTGCAGAAGCGAAATCAAGGTGTCGAGGAGGGAGCTGTGTTTTCTCTCGCAGCTGCGCCGCTGCTGGAGCACGAGACCCTCGTGGGTGTAGTGGAGGCGGTAAACCGGCTGGATGGCCTCCCCTTCGATGAAGATGACGAGTTTCTGCTGAGCAACATCTGCGAAACCGCCAGCAATGCGCTGCACAATGCCAACTTGCTGCAGGCTGAGCGCAAGGTGGAGATCCTGGAGGCTCTGGTCAAGGTCAGCGGCGAGATTACTTCCACCCTCGATCTGGACCGGGTTCTGGATGCGGTTGTAAATGGGCCCGCCAGCGTAATTCCTTATGAACGGGCCGCCATTGCGCTGGAGCAACGGGGCCGGCTGCAAGTAAAAGCGATCTCTGGAGTGAACAAGATTAATCCACAGGACCCCAGTACATCGCTGCTTCAGGAGTTACTGGAATGGGCCTTGTCATCCAAGGAGTCCATATTTGTAGCCCAGCACGGGGACGAAGTCGATGAGGAACGTCCCGAGACGCGTGCAAAGTTCGTGAAGTACTTCGCCGATAGCGGGATGCGTGCGTTTCATGCGCTGCCGCTGGTGGATGACGATGGCACCTTGGGCATCCTCTCATTCGAGAGCAGCGATCCGGATTTTCTCAACACG
>Ga0206987_1194_pt1 | contig 10848 bp, 10 predicted proteins | sample Alteio_BWMinCont_11_FD_153281 | JGI IMG/M metagenome (GOLD analysis project Ga0206987, IMG submission 153281) | Enriched cells from forest soil in Barre Woods Harvard Forest LTER site, Petersham, Massachusetts, United States -... | ecosystem: Environmental > Terrestrial > Soil > Temperate forest >... | reverse complement strand
AAAATTAATGTATCAACATGGCGCAGATCTTAATTTTGGTCAAGATTATATCAATACAAAATTGTTAGGACATCGTTTTGAATTGAAAGAACAAGTGGATATTGTGGATGCGAATGGCAAATTTATCGAAATTGAATTTGCTGGATTTTTTTTGGAATTTACTTTAGGAATTATTTATTATTCGTTACGACAATTTTTAAATAATTTTGCTGCGCGCGAATATCGCTCTTATTTTCCCTATCTTAAAACCGTTTTAGATGCTCTCGCCAATGCCAACCAAATCGTACACTATCAGCAATATTTATTAAATTTTGAAAAGTACGATAATCAAATTAAATTATCGTTAGCGCATGATCCTCTGATTATTCCCATTTGTTATGAAGGCCATGCAATTTGTTTTATCAAACAAGGCGATTGGTTAGCTAAATGCGATCGCGGTGTCAATAGTAAAGTTGAGGGAGCTGTGAATCTTTATCAAATTCATAACATGGCGGCCTTTACGCCAGATTTGGTTAAAAATTTGATTTTTAAACGACAAAGCGAAGAAGTTATTCATCATCGGATCAATGATTTTTTACAATTAGAAAAAATTGGCGAATTACCTATTCGTTCACAAGTGATTGGTAATTGCGCATGGGCAAATGTGGAAGCGGCTATTCCAACCTTATTCTTTATGAATATGCTACGTGATCCAAGATTTCATCATACGAAAGACGCTTTAAAAGTTGCTTTGGGTTTTTATGATACTTGGCAAACTTGGGATAAAGATATTGCGCTGAATGAGTGCATTCAAAGTTTTTGGCTGGCTAACCCTGCGCGCAAAGCTTCTAAAGCAGCGTTGTTGGCCGCTATTTTATTTCAAACTTGCACTAAAGAAGATGATATCAATCAAAGCCGCGCTCGGCGCATATTACAGGTTTTAACGATTTCTGAATATCGCTATGTGTTACGTAGTTATCTTCGGGTTTATCAAAAAAAATATGGAACTCAAGCTGGCCATCAATTGGTGAAATGGTTGCGCGAAGCAGATGTTCCTATAGCAGAGTATACGGAGTAGTTTTATGCAAAAGGCCCAAGCAAAAATTTTGTTAGTTGAAGATTATGTGATGACACAAGATCTTATTACGATGTTATTAGAGCGTAATGGATTCAATCAAAGGAGTAAAACCATATTCATCAATTTCATTGATATTTTGGATATGTGGCAGTTGGCGTTGAATAACCTCAATGGGTTTAAATAAAATCGCATCTGCAAAAGACATCGATTACATTCCTCCGGGTTTAGGAGTAACTTTGGGGCGATTTTGCATTGCCATTTGTAATTGCAGACGATTTTCGTAACGTTCTTCTGCTTGAGGATTTTGATTGGGATCCATCGACATATTTGGCGTATCACCATCAAATTTAGAGAGTTGCGAAAGAATAGGGTGGGCTTTTAAGCGATTACCGCGTTCGTGGCTCAATTCACCCTTTAGATTTTGTTCAGATTTGGCAAGATAGGCAAGAGGATCAAATTCATTGACCATGCCAAATTGTTTTTCACCATTGCGAAGTAGACCAAAGGTCTCCACAAACATCCGTTTTTCAATGGCGGTTCCTGTACCTGTTTGGCCACCACCTTCCTCTCCACCTTCTTCATCTTCTTGTTGAGTAAAATTACTTGCGGTTTTTGCGCGCAACAACTTTTGCTCAGCAAGAGCCGCTTGAAGTTTTTTAGTAGCATCTTCTGTAGTCATAGACTTACTATACTAGGGTCTAGGCCTGAAAATCAAGATTTTAGAATGGGTTCATCACCTGTTGCGCTGATGCATTCAATCCTTTTTCAAAAACTTTTATATAATCGAGAGGAGTCCACTGCACCGAAATATCTGAAGCGGTTAAAAATTCTTGTGTTTTTTCTTTTGCTCTAGCCTCATATGCCTGAGCAATGCTATTAATTGCAGCTTTCAAAGTCGAACAAATATCACTCAAAATTTCACTATTATTTGGAAACCATCTTTCATTATTATATTGATTAATGAGTGATTTAAGTAGTTCAAACAATTCTGTTTGAGTCTCGATCTCTGAGTTCAAATTTATTAAAGCCTGCGCTGTGCTTTGACTACGATGAAATAGAGTGCTTGTGGGATGAGACTTTAAATAGCTTTTTCCAACGTTATTAAGCTCTGCTACGGCCACCTTGATACCTGGCATAATTTAACCTTATTTAAAATTAAAATCACGCGCATTTTATAAAAACTACCTTAAAGTAATCTTAAGTAGACAAAATATATAAATAGATGTTAAAATTGAAAAATAATAAAAACATGTGAGTCCACAACTATGAAAGCCAATCAATTTGTCCATATCTGGTTTAGCAAAAATCCTGATATTGCACTTCCCATGCTTTATCAATTAAAAATTATTCGTCATTTAACCAATTATCCTTCTCATAAAATTAAACTTATTGTATATAAGCAACTGCTGTCATCCACGGGTCAAGCCCATTTAGCCAACTTTATACAACAATGTAATTTACATTTTAGTGATCGTTTGTCCGTTGTCGATCTTACTGAATTATCACTAGACGAAAGAGAAGAACGTTTATTAAAAATAGCAATACGCGAATTGACTGATGAATATGGAATTACTGCTGCTGCGTCAGACATTATCCGATTTTTCAAATCTGTATTAAAAGATCATATTTATTTAGATATCCGTTGGGAGTTTGATACTAAAACTCACGTAAAATTTTGTTTTTCTGAAGATAAAAAAGTGGCTTTAAGCGGGGTCGATAAAACACTTATTCGTCAACATTTATCACAACATCGAACGGATATTATTAAACTTCTTTATTTAGATGAATTTTTGACCGCTGAAGCGAAGCAAGATTTGGAAGCTTTCAAAAATGAATTTCCAAAAAATCTTGTTGCAATTGCTATCGATAATGAAATTAAGTCATGGATAGAGATTGGTTTTGAAAATGATAATAGATTTGCACGAATAGCCGCTTACAAATTTCAAGATACCGTAACTACATTTTGTAAGAAAAACCAGTTTAACAAAAAGGACATCAAAGATTTCATTAATGCTTTGATTAAGCATGATTTTATCTATAATTTTGGCATACCCTCCTCCTACAATGAACCTTTTTTTGTTTTTAATCATGATACGAACATAACTGATTTTGCTGTTCCATTAAGTTACGATGGTGGCGGCATTGCCATACATGTTTTAGCATTTCCAAATATTGAGCATCCCTTAATTTCTAACATGCAGCACTTACAACTCGAATTATATCAAGAAGGTAATGTTAAATACTTAGCCGGTTATAGCGTTTTGAATGAACTTTCACCAACGGGTTATTATAAAACCGTCTGGGATCTAAGAGAGACACTACACAAACCTTCCATAGAGATTATATTAAGCAAACCTTATAACTTCCCAGGCGGTTGCACTGAAGATGTGACACGAAATACAAATGCTTTTATTTCTCTAGATGTTATCTTACGCTCAGGGAACTTACCTAAAGCTTTAGTACGAACTTTTTTAGATTATCCTAATTTGAAAGAAGCTGAGGAACCAGAATATTTTCATGCGCTAAGAAATAAGCAATTAAGAGATCTTGACACAGAAAAACACGATGTTAATACCTATTTCAAATACATGATTCGCAATCCTATGAAACTAGCGCATCTTTATAAAACTTGGTTACCTTCCGGCGCTGCGACTTTAACAAGTATTGAAGACAATTTCTCAAGATCGGCTCGATGCATTCAGAAATTTTGGAAAAATCGCAACTCGGTTCCTAAAATTACTGAAGCTACCCAATCTGCATCACCAACACAGGTGCTTTCCGCTTCTCCCGCTACCTAAAGGATTTTTGCTATAATCTCTATCGGATAATAATCTCTTAGAGAATTCGCATGGAAAATCTTCGTATCGGCATTATTGGAAATATAGGTGTTGGCAAATCAACTTTTGTTAAAAACCTCAAAAAACCTGCACTGGCCAAAATTTTATTATCGGCTTTTGCCAATCTCAGTGGCGAAGAAAAAATTCATAGCTTTCGCGAAGAATTTGATCCTGTTGTTTTAGATGCCTTTTATAAAGATCCCACAACAACCGCCTTTATGGCGCAAATTGAGTTTTTAAACGGTCGTTTGCGTCGCCAAGAAAAAATTTCTCAAGCACGCGGAATTGTTTTAGAAGATCGCACGATTTTTGAAGATTATCATGTCTTCGGTAAAGCCCAAAAAATTTTAGGCCATATGACCGAGGAAGAATTTCGCGCTTACCAACGTAGTTATAATTTATTGACTGAACATATTGATCAGCCGGATTTAGTGGTTTATTTGCGCGCGGATACTGATGTTTTATTGGAGCGCATCCATAAACGTGCTCGTGATAGTGAAAAATTAATTTCACGTGATTATTTAGACTTGCTGAATAAACTTTATGAAGATTTTGTGCGCAAGCATATTCGCTGCCCTGTATTGGTTATTGAATCCAATCGCGAAGAAAAGCTTCTGGAAAACATGGAGACTACCGCGCGAAGAATCGTCGATAAAATTAAAGAGTTGAATTTGCGAATTGCAACACCTGGAATCGACGAGTGGGTAAAATTGCCGGAAACCGAGGCGGCCATTCGCGCAGTAGAAGCAGAATGTCAATTAGAAGATTTTCTTAAAAAACATCATTGTCTCATTACCGTAGCAGGTAATGTGGGCCTCGGAAAATCCACTATCACCACCATGATGCATCGTAGTTTACGTATCGGTGCATTATATGAAAAGCCAGAAAAAAATCCTTTGTTGGAAAAATTTTTGCAAGATAAAAAGAAATATTGTTATGAACTACAGCGTTATTTTTTACATTCTCGTGCAGATCAGCGTCGCAGTGCTAAAACCAGCGAAGGCAGTTTTGTAAAAGATCGTAGTTTGGCAGAAGATATTTTGATTTTTTGCCAGCTATTTCATCATGACGGTATTTTAACTTCAGATGAATTAGATTTGCTCAGTACTGAATTTCACCAAGTTAATCGTACCTTACCTTCCTCAGATTTATTGCTGGTATTGCAAGGCAGCGCGGATCAAGCATGGCAAAGAATTCAACAGCGCGCGCGTCAAATGGAAGTTAATGGTGGTTGGACTTATCGGGAAATTAATTTTTTGAATCAACTGTATAAATCGTATCCTGAAGATGTATGCCGTTGCGGTTATCATCAAAAGCCTGTATTGAAAGTTGATACGATGCATTTGGATTTAACAAATCGCGTGCATTTAGGATATATTTTCGAACAGATCTATAATGCACTACAATAACAACGGAGATTCTTCGCTTCTATGAATTTTAGTCCTGGTTTGTCATTCCAGCGAAGGCTGGAATCTCACAAAATGGATTCCAGCCTTCGCTGGAATGACAGCGTAAGTTCACTTAAAACGTTTAGTATCCTTACGTAAGCGCTCTGGATGAAAATTTATGCACATTGTTTTAGTTGAGCCAGAAATTCCACCCAATACCGGCAATATTATTCGTTTAGCCGCAAATACAGGGTTTCATTTGCATCTCATTGAACCGCTTGGTTTTCGTTTGGATGATAAAAAAATGATTCGAGCGGGATTGGATTATCACGAATTTGCCGATGTAAAAATTCATCCAAGCTTCGAAGATTTTGTTTTACAAGTTCAACCCAATGCGATATGGGCCTTTTCTTCTAAAGTCAGCCGACCTTATCAAGAGGCAAAATTTTCTACCAATGATGCGATTATGTTTGGCCCAGAAACTCGCGGTCTTAGTCAAGATATTTTAGCGCAGATCCCTCCAGAGCATCGTTTACGCATTCCTATGGTCGCTGGTAGTCGCAGTTTAAACTTATCCAATTCCGTTGCAATCGCTTGTTATGAAGCCTGGCGTCAACTTGATTTTGTAGGGGCTAAGCTTTAATATCACACTTTAACTCAATATTGTCATCTGAAACCGAGATCCCGCGCTTCGCTCAGGATGACATAAGCCAACTACATCATGAAAGAAAATTTAAAACCCCTCGCTAATGCCATTCGTTTTCTCGCAATGGATGCTGTCCAAAAAGCCAAATCCGGTCACCCGGGCGCACCTATGGGAATGGCGGATATTGCCACGGTTTTATGGCGTGAATTTTTAAATTATAATCCGCAAAATCCTGCGTGGATCAACCGTGATCGCTTTGTTTTATCTAACGGACATGCTTCTATGCTGTTATATTCTGTGTTACATCTCACGGGTTATGACGTTAGCATCGATGATATCAAAAATTTTCGCCAACTCCATTCAAAAACTCCTGGGCATCCCGAATATGGAGATACTCCGGGTGTCGAAACCAGTACCGGCCCTCTAGGTCAAGGCCTAGCCAATGCCGTGGGTATGGCACTGGCGGAAAATATTCTTGCAGCCAATTTTAACAAACAAGATTTTCCTATTGTCGATCATTTCACTTATGTATTTATGGGTGATGGATGTTTAATGGAAGGTATTTCTCACGAAGCCTGTTCGCTCGCTGGCACGCTCAAACTGGGCAAATTGATCGGCTTTTGGGATGATAATAAAATTTCTATCGATGGCGATGTCGAAGGTTGGTTTACGGATAATACACCGGAAAGATTTCGAGCTTATCATTGGCACGTCATTGAAAACGTGAATGGACATGATTTTGACGCTGTTCGTAATGCAATCATAGAGGCTCGTAATAATCTCAATCAACCCACATTAATTTGTTGTAGTACCCGCATAGCGGAAGGTGCGCCAGACGCAGTGAACACACATAACGCGCATGGTGCTCCCTTAGGTGATAAAGAAATAGCGGCAACTCGCAACGTTTTAAATTGGGAATATCCGCCATTTGAAATTCCAAAGGAATATTATCAAGCTTGGGATCATCGAGAACAAGGCGCCGCTGCAGAAAATCAATGGCGCGATTTATTTAAACGTTACGAACAACAATATCCTGAGTTGGCAGCGGAATTTTTGCGTCGCCAGGTTGGATTATTGCCTGAGAATTTTAATTCCAGTGCAAAAACTTTCATCGAAAAAACACAAGCGACTCAAACGAAAGTAGCCACACGCAAAGCATCACAACAGACTATCGAAGCTTATGCTCCTTTATTGCCAGAATTATTCGGCGGCTCCGCCGATTTAACAGGTTCAAATCTCACCAATTGGAGTGGAAGTAAATGGATTACTGCGGAAGATAAAACGGGAAATTATATTTCTTACGGTGTGCGCGAATTCGCCATGTCTGCCATTATGAATGGCATGAGTTTACATGGTGGATTTATTCCTTACGGTGGAACCTTTTTAACATTTTTGGATTATGCACGTAATGCTGTACGCATGTCTTCTTTGATGCATCTACGCGTAATTTTTGTTTATACCCACGATTCAATTGGTTTGGGTGAAGATGGGCCCACGCATCAACCAGTGGAACATTTGGCTATGTTGCGTTTAACTCCTGGAATTTCTACTTGGCGACCCGCCGACGCAACTGAAACTGCAGTGGCTTGGAAATTAGCAATTCAGCGGCATGCTGCTCCAACCTGTTTAATTTTTTCTCGACAAAATCTTGCTGCGTTGTCGCGTGATGCGGCACAAATCGAAGCCATTGAGCGAGGCGGTTATATTTTGCAAGATCATCCACAAGCACAAATGATTATAATTGCCACCGGCTCAGAAGTGGAATTGGCAGTCGCTGCGGCTGCACAGCTAGCCGAAAAAAATATTTTTGTTCGTGTCGTTTCAATGCCATCCACCGATACTTTTGACGCACAATCTAACGAATACCGCGAAACCGTTTTACCAAAAAATATGTTGAAACGAATTGCGGTTGAAGCGGCGGCGGCCGATTATTGGTATAAATATGTTGGATTAGATAGAAAAATTATTGGATTAAAACGCTTTGGTTTTTCTGCTCCTGCAGAAGCCATTTACAAAGAACTTGATATCACAGTCGACCATATTATTGCGACCGCTCATGAATTACTTGCGTAGAGTTTTTATCGCCGGCTATGTTCTAATTATTTTGATAACCTATTCCGTTTTTTTGTATCACAGCATCAAGGTAAAAGCGGCTGTTGATTTTGTTTTGTTTTACAACTCCGCTTATAACTTTTTTCATCATCTACCTTTATATGCTGCTGTTCCTTGGCATAATTATTTTCTCCCAGAATCTCTACGAAATCAATTAATAATCATTCAAAAACCTATTGCTTCTTTAGGTGCAAATTACAGCAACAATCTCAATCCTCCGGCAGCCATTCTTTTTGTATTACCTTTCGGGTTATTATCCTACACACATGCCGCAATATTATGGTACAGCGCATGTTTTTTAGCCACCTTCATTACCTTAGCATTAATTTATCGTTACTATTTTCCGCAACAAAAATCATTGTTTGGTTATTTGACTCTGTTGGGAATTTTTTTGTCGACGTTACCTTACCAAGCCAATATCACGTTAGGTCAATATAATATTTTTATTGTACTTGGCGTTTTTCTCACTTGGATATGGAGTAAACAACATAAAGGATTTGCGGCAGGCTTCATTTTAGGCTTATTAATTGCCACTAAATATTTTTTAGGCTTATTAATCATATTTTATTTTCTACAACGACGCTGGAAAACTATAAGTGGCACAGCCATCAGTTTTGTGGGAATAAATTTAATCGCTTTAGGTTTATTCGGAAAGGCGGCTTACATTCAACATTTTGAAATTTTAAACCGCATCGCATGGTATGCGACTGCTTGGAATGCTTCTATATTGGGTTTTTTTGCTCGCTTTTCTTATCAATACGCTGGTGGTTTAGCGCTCATTGCTCCGTGGTCTCATTATGCCTATTATTTTGCGAGTGTCCTCGTATTAATTTTTTTAGCTCAATTTATTGATAATTCTTTTAAGCAAAAAAATGATTTTGATGTTGGTTTTTTCTTAACGCTCATTGCTTCGATTTTATTATCTCCTTTAGGTTGGGCCTATTATTTAATTTTGTTGATTTTTCCTGTTTTATCCGTTGTGAGAAGTTTGGCTTCCATACCTGTCAGTGAACAATCAAAATCACTGTGGTTGGTTTTTGTTTTCAGCTTTACGTTGGGATTATTATGCTTTCCGGCAAAAATTGAAACGTTTGCAAAGGGTGGTTGGACCGCATTTTCTTTATTGTGCTCAAGCTATTTTTATGGAATTTGGTTGTTGGTATTTTTACTTTTTTATTGTCGACGTTATATTCAAACCAAATCGTTCTCCGAAATCAGTAGCTCTAACCTTCTGCCGTGGACATTATTATGTTACATCGTAACCTTTCCCGCATTTGGAATTCTGTTTTATCAGGTTTTCATCAAGAAGGTTAAATGTTGGCAGTGATTTATTGATTGTGAATTAATTTCTCTATCGCTTCATGAAATTGCTTGATATCTTGAAAACGTAGGTAAACAGAAGCGAAGCGTATAAAAGCAATATCATCCAATTTGCGCAATTCATTCATGACTAATTCACCAATATCCATACTGGGAACTTCTCGTTCACCTTTTGCTAAAAGTTGATGTTGAATGTGCGTAATTGCTGCTTCAATTTGCTCAGTGCTGACCGGGCGTTTTTCGATTGCTTTTAAAAAACCATTGCGCAATTTGGATTCATCAAACGGATTACGTCGGCCATCGCGTTTTACGACAGAAGGCATCAATAATTCTGCGGATTCGAAAGTCGTAAATCGTTCTTCACAACGAGTACATTCTCGACGACGGCGGATTTGCGCGCCTTCACTCACAAGACGGGAGTCAATTACACGCGTGTCTGGCTCATGACAATAGGGGCAATACATAGGTTTTCATCCATATTGAAAAAAGTTCATCATACAATAATAAAGGGGTATTTGTCGTGTAAATATGAAAGGCGTGGTCCAGAGGGCATGTCATTCCTGCGAAAGCAGGAATCCATTAAGAATTTAGACTTCCAGAAGATTATTATTTCAGACACGCTGTGAATACTTCCCTGTACGCTTGGGCAAAATCATCCCTGATTTTGACAGTCTGAAATAACAATTCTTCTGTAAGTCTTTACTCTTATTCGAGAAGCTTCCTCGGACAGCAATGAGTGAAGGCTTGAATGACAATAAATTTATGGAGCTACAACAGCAGAAGCGGAAGTAGCGGCCTCTTGGCCAGAATCATTAAGATTTACTACTACAGCACCTGCAGGCACTCCACTCTGAATTGATGTATCATCTACATCATCTGAGGAAACAACAGTATAAGCAGGACCCGCGCTTTGTTGATCACGGTGACAACAACGTTTAAAAAATCCGCCCACTGACGACAAACAACTACTGATAGAAGAAACTCCGCTTTTATGCTCATCTGTTTGAGATCCAGAACCAGAAGCGATGGCCGCGACAGGTCTGATGAGGGCAGAACCAGAGCTAATCAGATACTCTATCCACATTGCTCCTTTTAATAACCCATCTCCTAGCTTTGTATCTTGTTGTTCTCCAGTGATAAAAAGATAAAATTCGTAAGCATTAATTCCTGTTGCGGCACAACCCATTAAAAAGGATAGTGCTGCCCAAGCTTTATTTTCTTTTCCATTATACAAATTCGTTACGGCAACAACAGGATTAACAATATTAATTGCCATATTACTCACTACGCTAGGAAGTTTATAAGGGAGCCAACCAGCTAATTTAGTAGCTGAAGCAAGGAAAGGGGGAATACTTTGTCCAAACGCTGCATAAGTGGATATTTTTTTAGCCGTACTAGGTTGCGACATATAATTTTACCTCATTTCTTGTTGTTAAAATGGCCAATATTCTAACATAAAATTTTTGCTCGTGGTAAAATGCAAGATTA
>Ga0206987_1116_pt2 | contig 10855 bp, 11 predicted proteins | sample Alteio_BWMinCont_11_FD_153281 | JGI IMG/M metagenome (GOLD analysis project Ga0206987, IMG submission 153281) | Enriched cells from forest soil in Barre Woods Harvard Forest LTER site, Petersham, Massachusetts, United States -... | ecosystem: Environmental > Terrestrial > Soil > Temperate forest >... | reverse complement strand
AAGATTTCGTGGATGTGTTTCCACTTGAGATATTGGATATCCAGCACAACCACAAGGTCATCCATGGCCCGGACCCGGTGGCGGATTTGAAAGTATCGCACGATCACTTGCGGGTGGAACTGGAGCATGAGCTTCAAGGCAAACTGCTCCAGTTGAGAACACGCTATACCATGACCGAGGCCCGACCCGGCCTGGTGGAAAAACTCATGGTGGAATCCTTCTCCACCTTCCTTGTCTTGTTCAAGAGCGCCCTATGGCTTTTGGGGGAAAAGCCCCCGGTTAAAAAAATGGAAGCGCTTCAGAACTTAAAAAAGCGCATTGCTTTTGACACGGAGGTTTTTGAGGTCGTGGACCGGTTGAAAAGAGGGGAAAAGATAAAGGGCCTTGATGTATTGGGGACTTTTGATAAATATTTAAGCGCGATAGAGACAATCGTCGATAATGTGAATCAATGACCAGGTGAGGGAGGCGAGAATGTCAAAGTCTTTTTCAGCGGTTTTGTGGGGTTTAACGGCGGTGGTTTTGTTTTGGGCGTCCAATTACGCGGCGTCCGGGGCGACGCCTAAGAAGAAAATCGGCATTATATTACACAGCTCCTCCTTCAAGGACGGCGGCATGATTCCGGATAAGTACACTTGCGGCAAAGGCAACCTGTCGCCCGAGTTGAACTGGAAAAATCCCCCGAAGGGGACCAAGTGTTTTGCCCTCATCGTGGATGACCCGGACGCTCCCGGCCAAACCTGGGTCCATTGGATTATTTTCAACATCCCCATGAAAAAGATCGATATTACGGGGGATACTTTCGAGCTTCTGGAAGGGTTTCCCCGGGATGAGAAGACCCGGGAGGGGATTATGCAGGGCTCGAATGACTTCAAAAATATAGGTTACGACGGGCCTTGTCCCCCGAGCGGTTTGCACCAATATTACTTCAAGCTTTACGCCCTGGACGCGCCGTTGAATCTGGCCGCGGGAGCCTCGAAGGGGCAGTTGTTGAGGGCCATGGAGAAGCACCAGTTGGGCTGGACCCAGATCATGGGTTTATACGGGAAGTAACAAAATTCAGGGGAGGGTTTGATGTCATCCAAAATTTGGTTATGGGCTTTGCTGGGTTTTGTGGCTGTTTTCGCTCTCATGTTGATTAGCTCGTACAACGGGCTGGTCTCGGCGAACGTGTCGATTGATTCCAGCTGGGCACAGGTCGAAAACCAAATGCAACGGCGTTTTGACCTGATCCCGAACCTGGTGAGCACGGTCAAGGGATACGCCAAGCATGAGGCGGGCGTGTTGGAGGAAGTCACCCGGTTGCGTAGCCAGTGGGGAGAGGCCAAGGATACCTCATCGAAAGTGAAAGCCTCCAATGACTTGGACGGGGCCTTGGGCCGCTTGATGGTGGTCATCGAGAAATATCCCGACTTAAAGGCCAACGAGGGATTCCTGAAATTACAGGATGAACTGGCGGGCACAGAAAACCGCCTCGCGGTGGAACGCATGCGCTATAACGAGGTCGTGCAGAACTATAACGTGAAGGTTCAAAGCTTTCCCTCGAACCTGATGGCCGGGATCATGGGTTTTAAACCCAAGGATGTTTACTTCAAGGCCAAGGAAGCCGCTAAAGAAGCCCCCAAAGTAGAATTTTAAAATTTAAATAAAGGCACGTTATGGGGTTGGGTGGAGACATAGTCCTTGTTTTGCTCTTGGCAATCATCGGCTACATTCTTGTTACCGAAAAAACCTTCGCCAAAAGGAATCCCGCTTCCGATAACTTGTTCGCCAATATGCCCAAGATTTCGGTGACCTTGGCGAAGGCCCCACAGGACATGACCGAGCGGTTGACGCCCAAATGGCAGGCGGAGATGAGCCAAAAGCTCCAGGCTGAGGGTTATCAGCTAATGGGGGATTATTCCTACGCCGCGATGCTTTTTTTCTGGGCCCGCACCTTCATTTCCCCCGATAAGAAATCCGCCCTTTTATTAGTGAATTGGGTGGAAGGTAAGGAAGGCGGAAAGGTTGTCATCAGCAACCTGGAAATCTATTCCTTCTCCGGTAATTCCTTCATTGTCACCGCCTGCGCCCAGGATGGAGCCGCCAAGCTTTTAACGGGTGCTAACCGTCCTACTGAGGAACAGATGTCCCTCCACTTGAAAGCCGTTTTTGCCGAGAGCGCGGCCAGGCCCATCATTGAGGAACACCAGAAACGTTTAGCTGGTTGGGAAGCTAAAGGCGAGAAGGTCCGCGAGTTGACCAAAGACAACGTCTTACCCAGCCTTTCAAAAATATTCTCCTAATGCCTCCATCCAACCTATGCCTTATCTGTAAAACCGGGATGCAGACGTTAAGCCTTCCTGGAGATGACAAAGCCTACCATTCCTGTCCTAACTGCCAATGGATTGTGCTAGATCAAGCATGGGCTCCTTCCCCTGAAAAGCAAAAAGCAAGATACCTTCAGCACGAAAACTCGCCTGAGAACACTGGTTATGCCGAAATGTTCGAGGGATTTATCAAGTCTTGCGTAGACCCCTTTGTCTCAACAGGGCAAAGGATATTGGATTACGGATGCGGTCCCGAGCCGGTTTTAGCTGGACTTTTAAAAAACCGAGGATTCGCGGTGGATACTTATGACCTATTTTTCAACCTCGATGAGGCCTATAAAGTTAAAAAGTATAATTTAATCATTCTGACAGAGGTGTTGGAGCATTTGGAAAACCCACTTGTCATACTCCGAGAGCTTTTCGAAAGACTTGAGCCTCAAGGGATTATATCGACCATGACCTTGTTTCATCCAAATGATCCTGAAAAGTTTTCCAAATGGTGGTACCGGAGGGATATAACCCATATTTCCTTTTACACTCTTAGAACGTTGAAAGAAATTGCCGGGAGTTTAGGTTTGGATTTAATTTTTTCTGATTCTGTGCGGATGGCCGTCATGAGACTTAAGGGTCAGCGCTAATCGGGTTGAACAAGAGGCTTTAAGTGGTATACTCCTGTATACCTATGAACCGACTGATTGCCCATATCGACATGAACTCCTTCTTTGTCTCCTGCGAAAGGCTGGTGGACCCATCCTTGAACGGAAAGCCCGTGGTTGTGGGCGGCCGTAAGGGGGAGCGCGGGGTGGTGGCTTCCGCTTCCTACGAAGTGCGCAAGTACGGGGTGAAGTCCGGCATGCCGATCGCCACCGCCGAGAAACTCTGCCCCAAGGCCATTTTCGTCCCGGGTAACCACAAGCTTTACGGAAAGTATTCCCGCAAGGCTTACGCCCTGCTGAAACGCCTGGCCCCCATCGTTGAATACGCCTCCATCGACGAGTTCTACCTGGATTTCACCGGTTGCGAGGCTCTTTACGGCAACGACCCGTGGGCAATGGCCCGCAAGGTGAGGGACGCGGTCTTTGAAAGGGCAAAGCTTTCCTGCACGGTGGCCATTGCCTCCAATAAATATGTGGCGAAGATCGCGGGCAAGACAGTGAAGCCCGACCCGGCTTACTTAGGGAAAAAAGTGGTGGAAAATACCGGGGTCATTGTCGTGCCGGAGGGACAAGAGCAAGCTTTTCTTTCAAACCTGCCCATTGAACGGCTTCATGGGGCAGGTGAAAAGACCCTGCCCCGGTTAAAGGAAATGAGAATTCAGAAGATTGGGGATATCCTTTCGATCCCCAAGGCAAAATTGGAAAAGTCTTTCGGCCCCTCGGCGGGGGAGTGGCTTTATGGGGCGGCCCGGGGAGAGGGCGGCACTACGGTGGAACCCTTCCACTACGCCAAAAGCGTGGGCAACGAAACCACCTTTGGGGAAGACACGGACGATTTGAACCAGATCCACCAGACGCTGGCCTGGCTTTCGGAAAAGAGCTGTTACCGCTTAAGGCGCTTGGGGAAAAAGGCCCGGACCGTCACCTTGAAACTGCGCTATTACGATTTCCAAACCATCACCAGGGCGAAAACCATTCCCGAGACCAATGACGATGTTATCGTCATGAAAACCGCTTATGAATTGTTCCAGGAATCCCATATTCGAAAACGCAAGATCAGGCTCCTGGGTGTGACCCTTTCCAAGTTCGAAAAAATCGAGCAGGCTGACTGGCTTTTCTCAGAGATGAGCGACAAAAAAAAGGACACTCTCTATAAAAGCGTGGACGCCATCAAGCGAAAATACGGATTCCACAAGCTGGAGAAGGCGGCGTCCTTGGACCCGGACCATGAGCGGAAACCGGAAAAGGACGGGCCCTCGCCTTTCGCCAAGCCCAAAACAAAATAAACGGGATTGAGGCGGGTTTTACTCCCTCCTGCTAAAATAATCCCCGATGATTTTTTCTTTCTTCAACCGGGTACCCTGGGAAAAAATTTTCCTTCTTTGGTTTTTGGCCCTTTTAATGGGAACCACCCTTTTATGGCTGCACTATGGCTTTACCCTGCGGATATTATGGCCGGTCTTGTGGCTGGCTTTGGGGACGGGTGCGGGACTGCTATGGGGAACCACCCGGCCCCGCTGGGAAAAGGCCCATTGTTCCTGGTGCGCGGCCCGCGTGAGCGCCAAGGCCATGAAGTATGATAAGGGGCGGAAGGGCTGGGTAAGGGTTTACGAATGCGCGAAGTGCGGACATGTAACGGAGAAATTCAAGGGCAGTTGATAGCTACCGGCGAAAAGTTAAAAATTAGCTGGGTTTAAGAAAGGGGAAAAGAGTGGGGAAGGACCCGATCGTCATTGTGCCGCCCTCGTTCCCCCGCTTCATCCTCTGGGAAACCGTCGGCATCGTCGGTTTTTTCCATATTCTCCTTTACGGCCCCCCCAACGATCCAACACCCCTTTTTTTCCTGGCCAACGCCCTGGTTTTCACGGGCCTTTATCCCGTCCTTTATTTCTACAATCAAATGCGCGTTCCGGTAATCCTGAAGTTTCTCATTCGCCCCCTCGGCTATGTCCTGCGGCTACTGCTGATGATCAGCAGCTTTCTCTGGATAACTTACATCCTTTACGCCACGGGGTTCTCGATAGGGATGATTTCCTTTTTCCAAGTGGTGAAAAACGATTGGATGTTCCTGGCGCCTTTTTTCGCGCTGGATTATTTCCTGTTTTTAGAGCACATGTGGGGGTTAAGCGAGTTCAACTTTTCTTTCTGGTCCTCGCTGGGAATGATTTCGGATTCGGTTTCGGGTGTTGTGGGAGGATTCATCGTGGGCAGGATCCTCTTCACCCGATGGAGTTTTTTTCAGGACGAGGGGGAGATCCAGGGAGTTATCTGGGCCATCCTCATCTTGGCAGGCATAGCCGCGGTGGTATGGTTCGGGAACAAGACAAGAAGGATTATTGTTTCCGCACCCGAGGCGCCCCCAACACCCTCCCTGGCCCAGTTTATCTTTTGGGAAATCGTGGGGGTCTTGGGTTTTTTCCATATCCTTATTTTCAGCTCCGCTAATGACCCCACCCACTTGTATTTCCTGTCCAATATGCTGGTTTTCGTAGTCCTCTATCCGGTCCTTTATTTCTACAACCAACTTTATTTCCCGGCCGTCCTGAAGTTTCTTGTCTTGCCCCTCAGCATAACCTTGCGGCTGGTTTTGCTGATCAGCAGCTTCATTGGCATCGCCTATTTGCTATACGCCATCCATTATTCGCTGGGGACAGTCTCCGTTTTCCAGGTGGTGAAGGATTATTGGATATTCCTCGTGCCTTTTTTTGTGATCAATTATTTCTGGCTATTGGAACACCTCTGGGGCTTGAGCCGCGTTAATTTCGCCTTTTGGTCCTCGGTGGGAATGGTTTCGGACTCGGTGAGCGGGATCGTGAGCGGGTACGCCCTGGGCCGCACGCTGAATACCAAGTGGGGAATTTTTTTCGGCGATGATAATATTCGCGCGCTGATTTGGATCATTTTTATCCTTATCGGTTTGGCCGCTGTGGTCTGGTTTGGCCACAAGACAAGAAAGGGGTAGTTCCTTGGGTAAATCCTCCTCCGAATCCCGTTCGTTCCTGAGGCTTTTCTTCTGGGAAGGCATGGCCGTGGCCGGGTTCCTTCACGTCCACATTCACCCCATCGCCAACCAATTTTGGGATCTCAACTTTTTTTACAACGCTTTGTTCTTCCTTCTCGCTTACCCCATCCTCTATGTTTACCGTTGGAAATTCACCGACGGCTGTCTTTCAACCATTCTTTGGCCTCTAAGTTTCCTGTTGAGCTGGGGCCTGGGCGTTTCCTGTTATCTTTGGATGACTTACATTCTTTTTGTCACCGGAAGCCCCTATTATTTTGCCATGATGAACCACGCCGTCATCCTTGGGTTTTTGTTCGCTTTCATCTATTTCCCACTGATTCAGCCGATCCTGGGAACCAGTAAAAATTACTATTCCCTTGGATCGTTGGTGGGGGTCCTTTTTTACTCGGCACTCGGTTGTTTTCTCGGATTTCTATTGGGCCAGTTCGTGGACCACAAATTCGGGACTTCCATCGGCCTGGATAGCCGCCGGTTCTTATTGTGGCTGGCCCTAATCCTCATTGGCACGGCTATTGGAGCCTTGGTGGCAAAACGGGCTGAAAAGAGTTAATTTTTTTCATTCGATGATTGTCCCTGCTGAAGTTACCGCAAGTTGTTTTTCCATCCATTGAGTTCAAAATAAAGGTTTATCGTCTCAATCTTCAAATTTAAACTCATAACGTTTTTTGCAGGACGAGAAAACAACTATTTATTTTAAAAATATTTTATTTTTTCGGGAATAAACACCTGGCCTTACTCATTATAACTTGTGAGCTTTTATGCGATGTTTTTTGTCTTTTATCAGACCCTATTTGAAATTTAGGATACATGAATAACAAAATATTCAAAATAATTACTAGGTTTTCATTAGTTGTTGCCATAGGCGTTGTTTTTCCTATTAAGACCCAGGCCGCAAAGCCAACTAAAACACCAACTAAAACCGTTACTAACACCCCGACTAAAACCCCCACATCCACCCCGACGAAGACACCCACAACCACTCCCACCAAAAGTCCTACCCGGACTCCCACCCGAACCACCACGAATACGGCGACGAACACGCCGACATCGACACCGACCTGCAATGGGATGCCAGTGTCTTTCTTAGACACCTATGACGATAACTTGAGCGTGGGAAAGTACAACTACTATGACGGAGGCTGGACTCCTTCAACCGCAACCAATACGGCTTGGGGAGTGAACGGCGGAGTGTTCAAGGAGACCCCGGTAGGCGGAGAGGGATTTTCATACCTCACAGTGAAAAATACGCTGTTTCCCGCGACGTTGTCGAACTACATCGGGGAAGGGGATTTCAACCTGGGGACGGTCGGGCAAGGGGTTTTTGGTTTTGTGTTCCTGTCCGACCCATTGGCGAAGAAAGGGTACATTTTTCAATGGAACGGCCTTCTTAACCATAGCCGGTGGGAGATTGAGAAACAGTTGGGGCCGGCCAGTTATTACTACGTGGGTTGTAATCCCGCCAATCCCTATGTCTTAGGTACCTGGGTCCACCTAAAGATTGTGGTGTCGGGGGGTGTCATGAATGGGTATGTGACGCCCGAAAGCGCGCCTGGGGTGTCGAATGGACCGACCGTTCAAGTGTTCACCAATCAATCGGATATCGGACCCCTCGGGGCCTGCCCTGGTAATAGTAACACCCCAACCCCACCTTACACATCGGGCACGGTAGGCATTCGAAGCTACAATGTGGTAGCGGGAAACACCCTGCAAGTGGATAATTTCTATGCCTATACCTGTCTGCCTTTCACGCCTACGGCCACGAACTCGCCGACCAATACGCCCACGAATACCCCTACGAATACGCTGACTCCGACATCTACCAACACAGCTACCTTGACGCCCACGAATACGGCTACGGTAACGCCTACGGATACTCCGACTAACAGTCCCACGAATTCATCCACGGACACCCCTACTTCGACGCCCACGAATACACCAACTAACAGTTCAACAAATACCCCCACGGAAACCCTGAGCAATACCCCCACTAATACTTCGACTGATACTCCTACCCCCACATCTTCGGATACGCCAACCAATACACCTACTTATACCGCTACTACCACACCGACGAATACATCCACCGATAGTGCTACTAATACATCCACGAATACTCCAACTGATAGTCCCACTTCCACCCCGACCGAATCGGCAACTGATAGTCCAACCCCTACGCCTACTATGACCCCTACGGTTTGCTATTACTTATCCCAGATTCTTCCCATCAAAAAATCGCTTTCTCCTGATAGGTTACAGGGACCCACTGATGTTGGCGTGGACCCTACAACCGGGGATATCTTTAGTGTGGGCTCGTACACCAGCTCTTTCACCCAGATCGTTGTTAAGTCCGACCCCAGCGGAACCTTCATCATGTCGTGGTCCCTTCCTGGTGATGGAATTATTCAAAACTTAAGCGTTGATTTGAATGGGAACGTATACGCGGGTTATACATCGGTAGGACTAGTCTATTTCCAGGAATACACTTCGTCCGGGGTGGCTATTGGCGGCCCAATAGGTCCGTTTAACTCGGATATCCTTTATCTTGCGAACGATCCTATCACCGGCAATCTATATATTCTGTATGGGACAAGTGTATATGGCTATAGCTCTAGCCCCGCCCACACACCTCTTCCCTTAAGTCCTTTTACTTATTCAGGTTCACTTGAAGGAATCGCGATTGACAAGTCACAGCACATTTATCTCGGGAATAACCTTACCCGTAGTTTGGTTGAAATTAATGAAACAACGGGAGGGATTATAGTCACGGATCCACCCCTGCCAATCGGTAATGGCTTTGGAAATATGGCTTATAACCCAGTAACAAATCAAATCATCGTTGCTTATTTAAACCATTTCGAGGTTCTTGGAACTAACGGGAACCTGTTGGGGAACTTTGGGACGGGGAATTTCGGCCAAGCAGATATGCTGGGGGTTGGAGTGGACCCCAATGGCTGCGTACTGGCGACGGTAGACGCAGGTGGAGACGTTGAGCGCTGGTGCCCTTGCAACGTCACTCCGTTACCTACGGATACGCCAACCAATACACCCACAAAGACACCCACCAATACGCCTACTAATACATACGTCAACACAGCTACCAATACACCGACAAACACCCCCACGGTGACGTCCACGAATACAGCCTCGAACACACCAACCCCGACACCAGCCTGTATAGGGGGGAAACAGGTACAATTTTCGGACAATTATCCGGATTCTTCGCACTTAGGTAACTATAGCTATTATGACGCCAGTTGGGTTCCCTCAACGGCGGCCGGATTGGCCTATAGCATCGGGACGAACGAATTGGACCAGATACCCGTCAACAGCACCGGGTATTCCTACCTTACCGTGACTGATTCCAATTTCAGCCATGCTTTTGGCGACTACACGGTGGAAGGAGACTTCAAACTGGATAATAACCAAGGCCAGGGAGTATTTGGCCTTGTGTTCCGGGCCAATGGGGCGGCGGGACAGGGTTACATTTTCCAATGGAACAGCAACGAGTGGCAAATCGAGAAGCAAATGGGTCCTGGGTCTTGGGAATATGTACCGACCTTCGGTTCCGTGGTCATGACCCCGGCTTACACGGTTGGAACCTGGGTTCACCTGAAGGTAGTGGTGTCGGGGAACTCGATAACGGCGTCCGAAAATGGACAAATCATATTCAATTTCAATCCTTTTGACACGGACACGACCCCTGCGCCTTACATGACCGGAGGAGTGGGAATTCGTTCCTACGGGATCGGAGTGGGCAACACGCTTCGAATCGCAAATTTCAACGTCTTTACCTGCGTGCCTTATACGCCGACAGCCACAAACTCACCAACCAATACGCCTACGAATTCACCCACAAATACCCCGACTTCGACGTCTACAAATACGGTCACTAATTCGCCGACCAATACTCCCACGAATTCATCCACGGACACCCCGACCTCGACGCCTACGAATTCATCCACCAACACGGCTACCTTGACGCCCACGAATACGGCTACGGTAACGCCTACGGATACTCCGACTAACAGTCCCACGAATTCATCCACCGATACCCCGATTTCCACGCCTACAAATACGGCCACTAATTCACCCACAAACACCCCGACTTCGACGTCTACAAATACGGGCACTAATTCGCCGACCAATACTCCTACGAATTCACCCACGGACACCCCGACTTCGACACCTACGAATTCATCCACTAATACCCCGATTTCGACGCCTACAAATACGGCATCAAATAGCCCAACTGCCACGCCTACCATGACGCCTACTTCGATTTGCTATTACTTATCCCAAATTCTTCCCATCAAAAAATCGCTTTCTCCTGATAGGTTACAGGGACCCACTGATGTTGGCGTGGACCCTACAACCGGGGATATCTTTAGTGTGGGCTCGTACACCAGCTCTTTCACCCAGATCGTTGTTAAGTCCGACCCCAGCGGAACCTTCATCATGTCGTGGTCCCTTCCTGGTGATGGAATTATTCAAAACTTAAGCGTTGATTTGAATGGGAACGTATACGCGGGTTATACATCGGTAGGACTAGTCTATTTCCAGGAATACACTTCGTCCGGGGTGGCTATTGGCGGCCCAATAGGTCCGTTTAACTCGGATATCCTTTATCTTGCGAACGATCCTATCACCGGCAATCTATATATTCTGTATGGGACAAGTGTATATGGCTATAGCTCTAGCCCCGCCCACACACCTCTTCCCTTAAGTCCTTTTACTTATTCAGGTTCACTTGAAGGAATCGCGATTGACAAGTCACAGCACATTTATCTCGGGAATAACCTTACCCGTAGTTTGGTTGAAATTAATGAAACAACGGGAGGGATTATAGTCACGGATCCACCCCTGCCAAT